>Ga0209527_1000143_pt1 | contig 15984 bp, 10 predicted proteins | sample JacPinW_OM2H0_M2_FD_187968 | JGI IMG/M metagenome (GOLD analysis project Ga0209527, IMG submission 187968) | Forest soil microbial communities from Algoma, Ontario, Canada - Jack Pine, Ontario site 1_JW_OM2H0_M2 (SPAdes) (version 2) | ecosystem: Environmental > Terrestrial > Soil > Boreal... | reverse complement strand
GCCAGCACGGACACCGCGTTCGACCTCGCGAACGCCCGTGCGCGGCTGGCCAACACGCTGCCGGCGGCACTGGTGCCGCGGCTGGTGCGCGTCGAGGCGCTGCCGACCCGCACGTCGGGCAAGGTCGACCGCGACGCACTGCCGTGGCCACCGCCGGGCGGTGCAACCGAAGACGAGGGCGCCTGGAATCTCGGCGGCACGATTGGCTGGCTCGCCGGGCTGTGGCGCGACGTGCTCGGCGCGGTCGTCGAGGGGCCCGAGGCCGACTTCTTCGCGCTCGGCGGCGGCTCGTTGTCGGCCGCGCAGCTCGTCTCCGCGCTGCGGCAGCAGCGCTACCCGCAGGTGACCGTCGCCGACCTGTACGACCATCCCCGGCTCGGATCGATGGCCGGTTTCCTCGACGACCTCGAGCCGCCGCCGGAGGTCGCGGAGCGTGTGGTGCGCCCGACGCCGTTGTTCACCCAGGCCGCACAGCTGATGCTGTCGGTACCGTTCGCGACGGTGGCGGCGCTGCAGTGGGTGACATGGCTGGCACTGGCCAACAACGTGGCGAGCGCCCTGCACCTCGTGCCGTGGACGACGACGCTCAACTGGTGGCTGATCACGGCGGCGTTCGTGCTGTTCGTCACGCCGCTGGGCCGGATGGGCATCGCGGTGCTGTTCGCGCGGACACTGCTGGCCGGTGTGAAACCGGGCACCTACCGCCGTGGCGGTTCCGTGCATCTGCGGGTCTGGATCGCCGAACGACTGGCCGCGGCCAGCGGGGCTGAAAACCTCGCTGGCGCGCCGTGGTTGGTGTATTACGCCCGCGCGCTGGGCGCCAAGGTCGGAAGGGGCGTCGACCTGCACTCGGCGCCACCGGTCACCGGTTTCCTGACGTTGGGGCACCGCAGCTCGATCGAGCCCGAGGTGGACCTGTGTGGGTACTGGATCGACGGCGACCTCTTCCACGTCGGGCGCATCACGATCGGCAACGACGCCACCGTCGGCGCCCGCACCACGATGCTGCCGGGCGCGGTCGTCGGCAAGAACGCCGACGTGGCAGCGGGTTCCGGGGTGACCGGCAAGATCAAGAACGGTCAGTACTGGAAGGGCTCGCCGCCGGTGAAATCGGGCAAGGCCCGTCACCCGTGGCCGGATCACCGGCCGCCGCGGCGACCGCTGTGGATCGCGGTGTACGCGGTGACGTCGGTCCTGCTGGGCGGGCTTCCGCCGGTCGCGCTGGCGGCCGGGCTGGCCGTGATCGGTTGGGGTATCCGCGATACGAAGACACTCGCCTCCGCGGTGTTGCCCGCAGCGCTGTGGACGCCGGTGGCGACACTGGCGGCGGTGCTGGTGTACGCGACGCTGACCGTGCTCGGCGTGCGGGTGCTCTCGATCGGGCTGCGGGAGGGTTATCACCCGGTGCGCAGCCGGGTGGGCTGGCAGCTGTGGGCCACCGAACGGCTGATGGACGCCGCGCGCAACTACCTGTTCCCGATCTATGCCAGCCTGCTCACGCCGACCTGGCTGCGGGTGCTCGGCGCGAAGATCGGCTGCGGCACCGAGATATCCACCGTGCTGCTGATACCGAAGTTCACCGTCGTGGAGGACAGCGCGTTCCTCGCGGACGACACCATGGTCGCGTCCTACGAGCTCGGCGGCGGCTGGATCCACGTCGCTAAGGCCACCATCGGGAAGCGCGCGTTCCTGGGCAACTCGGGCATCACCCAGCCCGGCCGCCGCGTGCCGGACGACGGTCTCGTCGCGGTGCTTTCCGCCACCCCCAACAGGGCCAAGAAGGGGTCGTCGTGGCTGGGCAGCCCGCCGATCCGGTTGCGCCGCAAGCCGACCGCCGCCGACGCACTGCGCACCTTCCACCCGTCGCTGCGCTTGAAGCTGATGCGGGCGGCCGTCGAGACCTGCCGGCTGGTCCCGGTCATCGTCACGTTTGCGATCGGGGTGGCCGTGCTGGGCGGATTGCAGTGTTTGCTGAGCACGTTCGGCATCTGGTGGACGGCGTTGGGCGGTGGCCTGGTGTTGCTGGCCGCGGGCGCGGTGGCGGGGAGTTGCGCGGTCGTCGCGAAATGGATTGTGGTGGGCCGCATTCGGACTGTCGAACATCCGCTGTGGTCGTCGTTTGTGTGGCGCAACGAGGTGTCCGATACGTTCGTCGAGACGGTCGCCGCGCCGTGGTTCGCCCGCGCGGCCGGGGGCACCGCGGTGATGAACCTGTGGTTGCGCGCGCTGGGCGCGAAAATCGGCAAGGGCACGTGGTGTGAAACGTACTGGCTGCCGGAGCCCGACCTGGTGACGCTGGGCAAGGGCAGCACCGTCAACCGTGGCTGCGTCGTGCAGACGCATCTGTTCCACGACCGGATCATGCGGATGGACACCGTGGTGCTGGGGGACGGCGCCACGCTCGGGCCGCACTGCGTGGTTCTGCCGGCCGCCAAGCTCGGCGCCGGCGCGACCGTTGGTCCCGCGTCGCTGGTCATGCGCGGCGATGAGGTGCCGCCGTCGACGCGCTGGCAGGGCAATCCAATCGTGCCGTGGAACGCGTCCCGCAAGAAGGGCCGAGGCACAAAGCCGCGAGACAGCGGCGTTGAGGAAACCGCCGCGTGAGCGTGTCGGGCAGGAAGATTGCGAAGAAGTCCCGCGCGGTCGTCATCGACCCCTATCTGCCCAACAACGGCAACTTCGGGTACCGGGTGTCCCGCTACGAACTCGATCTCGAGTACAAGGTTTCGATCAACCGGCTGTCAGGGTCGACGACGATCACGGCCGTCACGCTGGTGGAGCTGCGCACGTTCACGCTGGACCTCTCCGGTGCGCTGGTGGTGTCGAAGGTGACGGTCAACGGCGTGCGACCCGCCCATTTCGGTTGCTACGGCGGCAAGTTGCACATCGGGCTGGCATCGAAGCTGCCCGCCGGCGCGGCGCTGTCGATCTCCGTCCGCTACGGCGGCTCACCGCGTCCCTTTCAAACACTTTGGGGGGAAGTAGGTTTCGAGGAGCTCTCGGACGGCGCGCTGGTCGCAGGCCAACCCAACGGTGCGGCGTCGTGGTTTCCCTGCGACGACCTCCCCAGCGCGAAGGCCAGTTTCCGCATCAGCGTGAGCACCGAAAGTGCCTACCGGGTGGTCGCCAACGGCGAGCTGGTGTCCCGCCGCAGTCGTGCGGCGCAGACGACCTGGACCTACGAGCTCGCCGAACCGACGTCGACGTATCTGGCCACGTTGCAGATCGGCATGTACGACATGCAGCGGCTGGCGAAGACGCCGGTGCCGATACAGGCGGCCGTGCCCGCCCGTGTGCGCGACACTTTCGCCCACGACTTCGCCCGCCAGCCGCAGATGATGCAGCTGTTCATCGAGCTGTTCGGACCGTATCCGCTGTCGAACGGATACACCGTCGTGGTGACCGACGACGAGCTTGAGATGCCACTTGAGGCGCAAGGGATTTCGATTTTCGGAGCCAACCATTGCGAAGGCACGCGCCGCTCCGAACGGCTGATCGCCCATGAGCTCGCGCACCAGTGGTTCGGCAACTCGGTGACGGTCCGCCGATGGCGCGACATCTGGCTGCACGAGGGATTCGCGTGCTACGCCGAATGGTTGTGGTCGGAGCACTCTGGCGGGCAGAGCGCCGACGAGCTCGCCCGCCAGTACCACCACCGGCTGCGCGAATCCCCGCAAGACCTGCTGCTGGCCGACCCGGGGCCGAAAGACATGTTCGACGACCGCGTGTACAAGCGCGGCGCGCTGACACTACATGCCCTGAGGAAACAGCTCGGCGACGAGAACTTCTTTGCGCTGCTCCGGGATTGGACCGCCCGGTATCGGCACGGAACCGTCGTCACCGACGACTTCACCGGACTGGCCGCCAAGTATGCGCACGAGTCGCTTCGGCCGCTGTGGGAGGCGTGGCTGTACTCGACGGGTGTGCCGTGACCGGCGCGGTTGACCAGGAACGTCCAACCGCCCTTGAGCGGCGCCGCCACGGTCGACGCGGTTGACCAGGCTTGCCGTACCTACGCACTCAATGCGCAGGAGCCGTACGGAATTTGGGGTGCGTTGACGCCGTCCGAACGGCGGCGCGTGCGGGCTTCCAGGGGGCTTGGACCGCTTGGCAGTTAACGCAGGGCGGCTGCAGGTCGCCGGCCTGACGTGCGGATCAGTCTGGCAAGAATCGATGTACGTCGTGCGCGCGCCCTCTCGCTGGTCTCCCGCAACGCTGTGCGCAGACCAGACAGCGTTCCATGCCCACGGCGGGCGGCAGGTAACCCGTCACCGAAGAGGAATTTGCGTTCCGAAGCGGTCTCTGGCGCGTCGTCGCACGTTGCGACCAAGAAGCGGTCGGGAAGCGCTAATTTGTGGATTGTCCGCTCCGCCAACAGAATTTGGCGCAAGAGCGAGCCTGTCGTGTAAGGCAGGTCGTACTTGTCGCATAGCGGCCGCACACGAGCGGCGATCTCGGGGTAGCGGTTGCACGGGAGATCGGGAAACAAGTGGTGTTCGATCTGGTAGCCCAGGTGGCCGCTGGCGAATGCGAGCACCCGCCCGGCCCTGAAATTCGCTGTCCCCAGCATTTGACGCAAGTACCATTCAGATTTGGTTTCCTGCTCAACTGCGACGGCGGTGAACTTTTCCGCTCCATCAGGAAAGTGACCACAGAAGATCACCGCATACGCCCACACGTTGCGGAGAATATTGGCCAGCACGTTCGCAGCTAACGTCCTGTGCCAACGTGAGCCGCTCAGTGCAGGGAAGACTAGGTAGTCCTTCGTTACTTGGCGCCCGATCTTCCCGATCAGAGACTTTGTCGCACTGGCCCTTTTCGCAGTTGTCACCACTCGTTCATGCTCCGAGTGCATGCCGTGCAAGGCGATTCCCCACTCGAAGATGATCGCCAACAACAAGTTTCGCAACGGCTGCAGCAGATGGCGTCGTTGCCAAGGCTCATCGCGAGTTACCCGCATGATGCCGAATCCAAGATCGTCATCCACACCAAGGACATTGGTGAACACGTGGTGCCGGTAGTTGTGCGAATACCTCCACTGAGATGAAACCCCAGCCATGTCCCACTCCCAGGTGGTCGAGTGGATTTCGGGGTCGTTCATCCAATCCCATTGACCATGACCGACGTTGTGGCCGATCTCCATGTTCTCGACGCTCTTCGCCAGGGCCAACGATGCGGTTCCCAGCAGCCAGCTGAACCTCGAACGGCTGGTCCAGATGAGCAGCCGCGCGACAGCTTCAAGCGTCCGTTGGAACAGGATGGTCCTGCGGATGTATACGGCGTCGCGAACGCCGCGTGAATCTTCGATGTCGCGGCGAATCGCGTCCAGTTCTTCCCCGAGTGCCGTGATGTCCGACTGACTTAAGTGCGCGTACCTCGCGACATCCGCGATGGCCATGAATTGTCCTCAGCTAGGTCGGCGCCGTGTGAGTGAGGGGCAGGCCTCGCTTGTGCAACGGCCGACCCTATCAAGGGTTTCGATCGCGGGCTGAGCCCGGCTCTGAGCGGATGCTCGCGGCGCTTGCAGGCTGGGGACGCCGCTCCGGGCTGGCTGAGGAACCAACGACACGAGCCTACCCCGGCAAAGACTGGTTGCCCAATCACCGGCCTCACCCATGTGCCGCGCAACCCATATGCCGCGCAGACCACCGTCCCACCGACGCAGACCCTGTGGTGTACCGTCAATGAGGTTGGGAACCCAGCCAGTCCGGGATGCGTCAGCCGTCTACCGCTGATCTCGCCGAGCAGCCGCTCACGCCGGACACGCAGGTATCAACCGCAAGTCTGGATTCTCTTGAACCCTCTGTCCACCGTCCGATCGTCGATCTTTCCCGTTGTCGGACAAAGCTTTTTCGGCTCGCCGAGTTTCGGCATCCTCAGTACCTATCCACCGACGGCCTGCGGGCTGGCAACCTTCACCTCGGCTCTGGCCGACGGATTGGCGGCAAATGGCGCCGACGTCAGCGTCGTGCGGGTGGCCGACGGGTCATCCTCGTCGTGTGACCGGGTGGTCGGCGAGCTGGTCAACGGCTCGGCGACGTCCTGCGCGGCGAGCTCGGAGTTGCTGAACCAGAGCGATGTCGCCGTCATCCAGCATGAGTACGGCATCTACGGCGGTGTTGACGGAGACGAGGTAGTGGACATCATGGCCGGGCTGCGCGTGCCATCGATCGTCCTCGCGCACACGGTTCTGAAACACCCGACCCGACACCAGCGTTCGGTTCTCGAGGCGATGGTGGCGCTGGCTGATCAGGTGGTCGTGATGTCGGATGCGGCCAGCCAACGCCTGTGCGACGGCTTTGACATCGACCGCCATAAAGTCGTCACCATCCCGCACGGCGCGACACTTCCGACGAAGTTGCCGTTGAAGCGTTCGGGCAGACCGACCCTGTTGACCTGGGGTCTTTTGGGGCCGGGTAAGGGCGTCGAGCGGGTGATTGACGCGATGGGTTCGCTTCGCGACCTCAACGGTCGGCCCCGCTACCTGATCGCCGGGCGCACCCACCCCAAGGTGCTGGCCGCCGACGGCGAGGCCTACCGCGACGCCCGCACCGCGCAGGCGCAGCGGCGCGGGGTGGCCGACTCGGTGTTCTTCGACCCCGCTTTCCGCGACAGGTCATCGCTGACCGCGCTGGTGCAGTCCTCGGCGGTGGTGGTGCTGCCCTATGACTCCACCGATCAGGTCACCTCCGGTGTGCTGGTCGACGCCATCGCCAGCGGCCGCCCAGTGGTGGCCACCGCCTTCCCGCACGCCGTCGAGCTGCTCGGCAGCGGGGCGGGCATCATCGTCGGCCACGACGACCACGACGGGCTGGCGGGCGCCCTGCGGCGGGTGCTGACCGATCCGCGCATCTCGGGCTCCATGGCAGCCGAGGCCCGCCGGCTGGCTCCGACGATGGCGTGGTCGGCGGTGGCCAGCGCGTATCTGGTTCTGGCACAACGCCTCGTCACCGGCCCGCCCGCGCTGGTATGGCCGTGACGACGCCGACCCCGAGATTCGACCACCTACTGCGAATGACAGACCGTCGGGGCACCTTTGAGCATGCGCGCCTTGATGAACCGAGGCACGAGTACGGCTATTGCACCGATGACATGGCCCGTGTCCTTGTTGTCGCCACCCGAGAGCCCGACCCTGAGGGGCCACTGAACGGTCTCGCCGGTCTTGCCTTGCGGTTCTTGAACCAGGCGCAAGCCCCCGACGGTGCCTGCCGCAACCGGATGGACAGCACCGGCAATTGGGCCGACGAGCCGGCGCTGGAGGACTGTTGGGGGCGGTGCATCTGGGGGCTCGGAACCGCTGCAGCCCATAGTGCCGTCGGCTATGTCCGGCAGTCGGCCATTGTCCAGTTCGAGCGCGCCATCAAAGGTCGGTCGACGTGGCCGCGGGCGATGGCATTCGCGACCCTCGGCGCGGCGGAGGTCCTCACCGCCGATCCGGAACACCGGGGGGCACATGAACTCATCACTGACTACGTCGCTTCGATCGCACCACCCAACGGCGATGCGGCCTGGCCCTGGCCCGAGCAGCGACTCACATACGGGAATGCGGTCCTCGCCGAGGCGATGATCGCCTCGGGCGTAGCGCTTCACGACACGACGGTGCGCCAGCGTGGCCTGGATCTGTTGGCCTGGCTCCTCGACTACGAAACGGCAGACGGTCACCTCTCGCCCACCCCCGCCACGGGCAGGGGAGCGGATGATCCTCGGCCCGCGTTCGACCAGCAGCCGATCGAGGTGTCGACGCTCGCCGATGCGTGCGCGCGGGCCGCTGCGGTCGATGCCAACGCGATCTGGCCCGAGGGCGTCCTGGCCGCCGCACGCTGGTTTCAGGGTGACAACGACGCTGGGCAGCCGATGTGGGACCCCGACACGGGCGGTGGCTTCGATGGCCTGCACGCCGACGGGGTGAACCGCAACCAGGGCGCCGAGTCGACTCTCGCGGTGATTTCGACCTTGCAGCATGCGCGACGCTTCTCGACGGTGCCGCAATGACTTCCGCGCATGTCGACCTGGTGACGCGTAGCCCCCAGCGGCTCAGGGCCGACCCGTCGCGGGTCATCACCAGGCTGTTCGTGCCGGGCCAGGAAGGGTTTGAGCACCAGGAGTCCCGCGCGGGGGCGGTGCTGGCCCGCATCCTGGCCATGGACGAGGACGAAGTGCGGTCGTCGGTAGACGATGTCATCACCCGCTTCGACGGGCGTCACCGCGATCTGGTCGCCACCTTTCGCCGGCACGCCCACGAACTCGCCGACCGTCTGGATCGCCACGGAGAACTCTCCGAAGCGCGAATGTTGTTGGTGGGTGCGACATTCACCAGTGAGTACGCCCTTGAAGGTGCGGCGTTGTGCAACCCAAGCATCGTGGCCCATCCCGACCAAACGGGAACAGCGGCGGGCTGTTTGTGCTTCGTGATGAGCGTCCGTGGCATCGGGGAAGGGCACCGTTCGTCAATCGGATTCCGGACCGGCGTCATCGACGCGGCCGGTCGTGCCGCTGTCGACGATCCGACTCCGTTCGCGACCGTCGGAGCGGTCATGCCGACTCTGCTCGATGCCGGGGTGTTCCGCAGCGAACTCGCCAGACTTGACGACGCAGGGGAGGCCGCCGACTACATCCTCGACGCGCTCGGCGACCAGTTCACCCGAGCCGACCTCACCGAACAACTGGACAAGCTCCAGACCCACCTGAGCACCCGTGGACACGCGCCACAGACGATGTCACTGATCCGAGCCATCGCAGAACGAACCTATGCCGTCGAATTCGCGGACAGCATTGCGCTTTCCGAGCGTGTCTTGTGGCCGGCAATGGACGCAGAGGCGGCCGGGATGGAGGATGCCCGCTTCGTCCGCTTCACAGACGATGACGGCGCCGTCACTTTTTATGCCACGTACACCGCCTACAGCGGATCCCGCATCACCCAGCAACTCCTCGCGACCGCAGATTTCCAGTCCTTTGTCTCGACGCCGATCGTCGGACCCGCGGCGGCGAACAAGGGTCTTGCGCTGTTTCCCCGCAGGATTCACGGTCGATATGCGGCCATGTCGAGGTCTGACCGCGAATCGAACACGATCGCCTACTCGGACCATCTGTGCGTCTGGACGAGCGCGCTGGAATGCCAGCGGCCGGCCCAAGCCTGGGAGGCGGTACAACTGGGAAACTGCGGATCACCCATCGAGACCAACGCGGGGTGGCTGGTGCTCACCCACGGTGTCGGCCCGATGCGCACCTATCGCATCGGGGCGATCCTGCTCGATCTCGACGATCCGACCAGGGTTATCGGCAAGCTCAAGCAACCGCTGCTGAGCCCTGCAACCGACGAACAGGACGGTTACGTGCCCAATGTCGTCTACTCCTGTGGTGCGCTCGTGCACGCCGAAACACTGGTGCTGCCGTACGGCATCGGCGACGCCGCCATAAGTATCGCGACGCTGCCGCTGCCCGAACTCCTCGACGCACTGAGTCCATAGTCAAAATGGACGCGTAGCAGAACCGCGTTGTGCGCCAACGAGGTTGACTTCGTCTCTACGAGGGCGTTTAATGGAAGCATCGCCGTCTATGGACGCGGGCCGCGGCCACAGAGTTCCCCGGTCGGGGTTAGCGAGATTCCCGCTTGATCCCCGGAAATCGGGTTCAGATCACTTCACGGCGCCGAAGCGGGTTCACGTGTGTGCCTACTCAACTGAAGGGTCACGATGAGGAAATTTGGGAACAAGCGGCGAAATGTTCTTCACGAGAACGTGATACACGTCGGTACGGGCTTCGTTGCGAAGGAGCGCCCCTATCTGGCGGAGACGTTGTCGACGCTTGGACCGCATCTAGGGAGGTGGGACTCCCGTGATGTGAACGTGGACGTCTCCCTGCAGGATCGCGGAGGCAAGGAACAGCGCGTCACATTGCGTACCACCCTGCCCGGCCTTCCGCCGCTTGTCGCGGTCGCCGAGAACCCGGACATCACCCGCGCGCTCAGTGATGCGAAGGGTGCGCTGATTCGGCAGATCGAGCATCAGAAGTCGATGCGCAAACCTATGAAGAACCGCCGGTTAGGTGCGACAATCCGGCATCCAGGACCCACCAAAGTCGCAACTCTCGACGCAGCTTTCGAAACTCAAACAACAGCTCGCCTCAGCGGGCAGATAGAGAGACAAACTTGAGGCACATCACCGAAGTGCGTGTTGTCGGCAACCATGCCGACATGGGCGGCGCGGCCCCAGCGGCTGCCCGGATCGCGTTGACGGTCGCGGACATACTTCGTGCGGGTGCCCGGCGCAGGGCGAAACGCGGGGAAATGACTGCGGCGCGGGCGGCGTGGGATTCCGAGGGTGGGGCAACCGGAGACGGTGAGTCGCTGTCCGACGGTCGCGGGAGCCGCGCACCTCGTGGGCTTGGTCGCTGACGCACGCGCGGGCGCTCGTGGGTGCTATGAAGCGAGATGTGGGCGCAGAACTCGAAGTCGAGATCAGCGCGCCGGCGACGTTGGAGTTCCAGATCGCTGTCGCGCCGCATCCGAATACCGAGGTCTTCGAGTCGCTGTCGTTCGTCCTGGACGGAAACCCCGTCCAGCCCTTAGAGATCAGCGGTGTGCACGGCAACCGCATCCATAAACTCGACGTTCCGGTGGGCAACCTCACGGTCGACTACGCCGCGACGATCATCGGCCGGACGGACCCGGCGCCGGTGACCGAATGCGACCTGTCCATGTACCTTCGCCCGAGCCGCTACGCGGAGGCCGACAAGTTCTACGGCTTCGCCGCAACCGAATTCGGCAACTACATCGATTCGACGACGCTACTGGAGAAGGTGTCCACATGGGTGGGCACCCGGCTGAACTACGTGCCCGGCTCCAGTGACCCGATCGACGGGGCAGCGGACACCTTGCTCGCCGGCGCCGGTGTGTGTCGAGACTTCGCGCACTTGGTGGTGGCGCTGCTACGGGCGGTCAAAGTGCCCGCCCGTGTTGTTTCGGTGTACGCGCCGGGCCTGTACCCGATGGACTTCCACGCGGTCGCCGAGGCGTTCGTCGAGGGGAAATGGCGGGTGGTCGACGGGACCCTCCTGGCGCCACGGCAGACCTTGGTGCGGATCGCCACCGGGCGCGATGCTGCCGACATTGCTTTCCTGGACAACCACAAGGGTGCGATCACCCTCAACAAGCTGGTGGTGACTGCGGTTGTGGATGGCGACCTGCCCAGGGATTCGATCGACCAGTTGATGTCGATCGGTTGAGACCGTGCTCTCGCTAAGAAAACGAGGTTCCCGGTGACGTGACACGCCGAATGTCTCGGACTTGACCGGCAAACATCCTGTGTCACGGTATTTTCCGTGCTTGCATCCTTCTTGCCCGTGCCGGGGCCGCGTAGGCCCCAACGGCTCACTGCGCTCGTCCAGAGCTGCCAGGTGTACAGTCAGAAGGGAACCGTTTCATTTCGGTGATCTGGATCGTGAACGCTCGAACAAAGTCAGCGTGCGATTCGATTGTTATTCGTCCGCCACCGCGCGCCGCAGCCGAGGCTGCTCATCCTTAAGGAGATGCGCCCATGGATCCTTCCGAATTGTTTTCTCATCCCGAACAGCCTGAATTTGTGTCGTCGCACGACACCTCACCGGCGGAACTCCCCACGTTCTCAGATCGGCCCGAGTCGAAGGCAGCCGTCGCTCAGACGCCGTCACCGTGAACGACCGCGACCGTCGCCTCATTTCGTAGTCGCAGGGTTCCGCCAGGCGACGTGACGCCGTTAGCCGTGCTGGTCCGCTAAGCGATCGAGCCACTCGGCCATCATGGTTTTTTCGGCCGGTGTCAACGCACCACCGGCGTCGTCGCCCAGGACCGCCTCTCGCAATGCGACGGCACGGCCGGGAAGGTCCGAGGCCAGCGACGGCTGCGAGCCGTCGGTCACTATCGCGGCGACGGCATTCTCGCGGATGACCTTCGACAGCTGTGGGTCGCGCTCGTCGGGGGGCACGCGTATCTGACTCACGACGAACCCCAGGATGGCGGCGTGCATGAGCTCGGCGGCACGTTTGACGCTCATCCGAAGCTGGCCGTGATCGCCGATTCTCCCGACCAGCTGGTGCAGGATATCGACCGATTCGCGGGCCAGGGACGGCATCCTGCCGGGACGGGACTGGACGTACGCAAGGATGTAGCAGTCGGGGTGGGTTAGGCCGAAGTCGACGTGAAGGTCCCACGAGTCGCGCAAGTCCTGCACAGGGTCGTCGGTGACGACCGCTCGTCGCTTGTCCTTCAGGTAGTTCTGCAACACAAATCCGGTGACGGCGTCGAGCAGTCCCTGCTTGTCGCCGAATTGCCGGTAGATGGTCGGCGGCTGCACGCCCGCCGCGGCCGCCACCGCACGTGTCGACACGGCCTCTATACCGCCGGAGCTGAGCAGGTCGGCGGCCGCTTGAACCACTTTCTCCGCCGCTTCGGCGCCTGGAGTCCGAGTCCTGTCACCATCCATGTTTCCAACGATAACAAACCTGGGGTTGCAGTGATTCATATCGATGGTAGCGTCGTCAGCGGATCATCGTTAACAACAGTGATCGCAAGGGAAACTCCAGCAGTGATCGTCCTGAGCGCCCTCTGGACGAATAGCGAGCACCGACAGGAGGATGGTGGCCATAGCGGACCGGCGAGAATTGAGTAAGGACCACCAATGATTCCGGAGACGACGAACCGCGACCGCGACTATCCACAAATGGCGGCAGAGCGGGGGCGCATCGAGCCGGCGCCACGCCGCGTGCGTGGGTATTTCGATAACACGCTTGTCTTCGACACGATCCGCGCCCGCTATGTCTGGGAGGTGCCGTACTACCCGCAGTACTACATTCCGGTATCTGACGTGCGCATGGACCATTTGCGTGACGAGGGTCACCCACAACGCCTGCAGCTCGGCCCTTCTCGGCTGCATTCGCTGACCAGCGGCCGGCGCACCCACAAGGCCGCGGCCCGTGTCTACGACACCGACGGCCCGGTGGCGGGCTACGTGCGGTTCGAATGGGACACGCTTGACTGGTTCGAAGAAGACGAACACGTCATCGCTCACCCGCGCAACCCGTACGTCCGAGTCGACGCGCTGCGCTCCCATCGCCACGTCAGGGTCGAGGTCGACGGCATCGCGCTTGCCGAAACCCACACTCCCGTCCTGCTTTTCGAGACCGGGTTGCCAACCCGATATTACATCGACTGCACGGAGGTCTCGTTTGAACATCTTGAGGCCAGCAACACCCAGTCCGTCTGCCCCTATAAGGGGATCACATCGGGGTACTGGTCCGCTCGGGTCGGCGACACGCTGCACACGGACATAGCGTGGACCTACGAGTACCCCACGGGCCAGGTCGCGCCGGTCGCCGGCCTTATCGCGTTCTACAACGAAAAGCTCGACATCTTCCTCGACGGTCACGAGTTGCCGCGACCTCAAACACATTTCACGTGATCGCAGCCCCTAACCGCAAGATGAGGCAATGGATTCCATCACCCCCTACCAGCCGACGACGTTGCGCTGCGCGCTGAGCAAGGCGAGTAATTTCGGTTGGCATCTGGTCGAAGGGAACCTGTGCGAACTCGCCGATGCGCTGAGTGACGAGGCGGGCAACCGGCAGGCTTCGGCGCCTTCTATCAGGGTTGTGCGGTCGCGCAGTTCCGACGACGCCGTCAAGGTATTGCGGCCCCTGAGCAAAGAGGAAGCACATCCCCGGTCGCTTAGTGCGCAATACGGCTATGAGCCGTTTCCGTTTCACACCGACGGCGCCCACCTGCAAAGGCCGCCCGACTTCATGTTGCTGGCTGCCAAGCAGGACGATGCGGGCGAATCGCCCACCCATCTCAAGCGGCTGTGGGAACCGCCGCCCCCAGCCAACGACGACGATATGAGGCGCGGGGTATTCCGAGTCGGCGCGGGCCGCAGAAGCTTCTACATCACCTGCCAATCCGCCGATGGCCGGGTACGTTTCGATCCGGGCTGTATGGCTCCGATCGACCCACGCTCGAGGCGGCTAGCCGCCGCCATCAGCACGGGCGAACCGGATTATTCGCATCGCTGGACGCGGTCGGGAGAGATACTCATCGTCGACAACACACGAGTCATGCACGCGCGCGGGCGCGTCGGCGACTTCTCGCGCAGAGCGCTGTACCGCATTCTGCTCTCGACGGTGCCCTTGGGGGCGTATACATCTTTGGAGCGAAACCGTCGTAATTAACCCAGAGGTAATTGCGTGCCCATAGCGTGGCAACACATGCGACGCGAGCCGCCGCGGACTCTCGGGGTTGAAGAGGAGTTTCACCTCGTCGATCTCAAGACGAGGCGGCTGACGGCTCGCGCGCCCGAACTGCTGGCGGAGCTGTCCGACGCGTACGTCGCCGAACTGCAGCGCTGTGTCGTCGAGATGAACAGCCAGGTGGTCGACACGCTGGAGGGGCTGCGCGCCGAACTCGTTGGTCATCGCCGTGTCCTGGTTGACGCCGCGACGGAGCTCGGGATGGGAGTGGTCGCAGCGGGGGCCGTGCCCCTGTCGGTGCCAGCGGAAATGCAGGTCACTAAGACCGCGCGCTACCGCCAGATGCTGGCCGACTACCAGTTGCTGGCCCGCGAACAGCTGATTTGCGGCACACAGGTCCATGTCACGGTCGCCGACCGCGACGAGGCCGTCGTCGTAGCCGGCCGCGTGTCCGCCCACGTGCCGATCCTGCTCGCGCTGTCCACCAGCTCGCCGTTCTGGGCAGACGGCTCCGACACCGGTTACTCGAGCGTGCGGACACTGGTCTGGCAGCGCTGGCCGACCACTGGCCTCGCGGCTCAGGTGAGCTCGACCGCCGAATACGACCAGCTGGTCCGTGACCTCATCGCCAGCGGGGTCATCACTGACGAGGGCATGGTGTACTTCGACGTCCGGCCGTCGACGTCGGCACCGACACTGGAACTGCGGGTATGCGACAGCTGTCCGTCGGTGGACACCATCGTGCTGATCGCGGGGCTGTTCCGGGCAATGGTCGAGCGCGAGGCGGCGGCGCTGCGGGCCGGCTCACCGCCGACCGTCATCAATCCGACGCTGGGTCGTGCGGCGATCTGGCGGGCCGCCCGTTCCGGTCTTGAAGGCGATCTCGTCGACGTCATCGGCCCCGCCAGCAGGCCGGCCGCCGAGGTGGTCACCGAGCTGGTCCGGTCGCTGCGTCCGCAACTGGAGGACGCCGGCGACTGGGACATCGTCAGCGAGCTCACCCGCGAGGTGCTGATCGCCGGCACGTCATCGGCGCGGCAACGCAGGGGCCTGCGCCGGCGTGGTCGCCTCGCCGACGTGGTGGACCAGCTGATCGCCGAAACCGCCGGTCGCTGGCCGAGCACCGCCGCCGCCGTCGGCGACGACCCGACGCTGCTGTTCGGATACCAGCCCGGCAGCGACTATGCAGAGCGCGCCGCAACCCATGTTGACATCAGCTACGACGAAGCCATCGATGTCGCCGGCCACCCCCGTCCGCGGTACCAGAAGGCTCTTGCGACCATTGCCGACCTGGGAGTGGCGGCGTTGCGTTCCCGGGAGGGCGGGATCGAGCAGGAACAGCGCGCTGACAACATCACGTTCCGCGTTACCGGCCAGAGCCGCGCCCAGCTGTTTCCGGTCGACCTCGTGCCGCGAATGGTGGCCGCCGACGAATGGACGCAGCTCTGCGACGGCCTCGGGCAGCGGGCCAGGGCGTTGGACGCGTTCCTGCGCGATATCTATTCGGAGCAGGCCATCGTCGCAGACGGGATCATCGGCGTGCAGGCCCTGGACCGGGCGCCGGGGTTTCGTTCGACCGGGCGGCTGGCCGGCGACACGGTGCGCACACACGTCAGCGGCACCGACCTGGTGTGCGACCGCGCCGGTCACTGGCTGGTGCTCGAGGACAACCTGCGCGTGCCGTCGGGCACCGCATTCGCGATCGTCAACCATCGGTTGCTGAGCAAGCATCTGCCGGAGCTGCAACCGCCGGCCGCGATCGATGATGTG
>Ga0209527_1000142_pt1 | contig 16075 bp, 12 predicted proteins | sample JacPinW_OM2H0_M2_FD_187968 | JGI IMG/M metagenome (GOLD analysis project Ga0209527, IMG submission 187968) | Forest soil microbial communities from Algoma, Ontario, Canada - Jack Pine, Ontario site 1_JW_OM2H0_M2 (SPAdes) (version 2) | ecosystem: Environmental > Terrestrial > Soil > Boreal... | reverse complement strand
GCGGATGTCCAGATCCTTGGGATCGACTTCCGGCAGATCGGCCTTTACCACCAACTCATGCTCGGTCTCGTAAATGTCCACCGACGGTGCCCAGGCAGTCAGGCTGGATTCCTCGCCTGTCCGCTCGAGGACATTATTGAACAACCGATTCACTTGGTCTTGCAGGGTAGTGGCCCCGCGGAACGGTTCCCATTGGGTAAGTGTTCTCATCTTGAATGCACCTCCTAAGGTGATTGCAAGTGCATGATAAAATATGAGTGCATACGTGTCAAGTACAAAATTACATTTCCCCGAGTTGCACGTAAGCCATTATTTTTTAATATCTTATAGCCAATCCAGGCTCATCAGAAGCTCCCGCGTACGAAGCTCCCCACTCACACAAATCCCGCAACCAAGCTGCAATTAGCTTGTTTTGTTTGCCTTAAAGGCTTTGCTGTTAGACTGCCGTCTCCCATGCGCTTGGACGAGCTCGACTACCGCCTCCCCCGAGAGCAAATCGCGCAGCGGCCACTGGACCGTCGCGATGCCTCGCGGCTCCTCTTGCTGGATCGTTCAGGAGTTTTCGAAGACCGCCTCTTCACGGAGTTCTCCACTCTCCTGCGAGGTGACGAACTCGTCGTGTTCAACAATGCGCGCGTTATCCCCGCCCGCTTGTTCGGGAGGCGTGCCGGCTTTCATGCGCAGCCGCCATCGCGGGCCACTAGAGCTGAGCATCTTACCGGAAAAGTAGAGATCTTCCTGGCCCGCGAGATCGATTCCGAGACTTGGGAGGCGCTTGTCCGGCCCGGCCGCAAGATGCAGGTCGGGGAACGCGTACTCTTCGGCGAGGGAGAACTGGAAGCCGAAGTTCTCTCTCGCGGTCCGTTTGGTTTGCGCACGCTACGATTCATTTCCCACGATCGAAGCAACGTCAGCTCTCTTCTCGAGCGCCTCGGTCATGTCCCTCTTCCGCCGTACATCGAGCGCGCCGATGAAACTTCTGACCGCGAGCGCTATCAAACCGTTTTCGCAAAACGTCCCGGTGCGATTGCAGCTCCTACGGCCGGTCTGCACTTCTCACCTGAAATTCTGGAAAAAATTCGCGCCCGAGGCGCGGAGATCTGCGAGCTTACGCTGCATGTGGGCCTCGGCACGTTCCAGCCCATTCATGGCGAAACGCTCGAAAGCCACGTGATGCACGCAGAATCGTACGAAATTCCGGCCCAAACTGCGGATCGTATCCAGGCGGCACGCGACGCCGGACGCCCCATCCTGGCCATCGGCACTACCGTAGTTCGCGCGCTGGAAGACGCCGCCCTGCGGGCCGGGGAATCGGGTTCATCGAATCTTGTGCTGGCAGGCAAAGCGGATGCGCAGCTTTTTATTGTTCCCGGATTTCGATTTCGTGTCGTGGAAGGATTGCTCACAAATTTTCACTTGCCGCGTTCCACGCTGCTCGCGCTGGTCTGCGCGTTCGCCGGCCGGGAGCATGTCTTGGCGGCATACAAACACGCCGTCGAAGCCAGGTACCGCTTCTACAGTTATGGAGACTGCATGTTGATTCGTTAGCGGGTAAGAAGAGGCGTTAGGTGTTTCGAGACCATCTTGCGCGTGCTCAGCGCAAGGAATTGTAGCAGCGCGCTTGCCGCTGGCACCGGATCTTGCCACTTCAGAAGTTGCGCCGACAGAATGACGAGCAGAGAGGCCACGCCGGAGTGCAGCCTCTCACTCGTCCCTTGGAATGAAGTCACAGAGCTTCCTCGTTTACTCGCTGAAGACGAAAACACGAGTCTGGCCTGCAAAGCGGACTTCCCTTACCTGCCCGTTCTCTCCAAGCAGCAGGGAATCATAGGCGGACTTGGCACTGCGGTCTTCCCACCGGCCTTCGGATTCGGCAACGACCTGCTTGCCTTTCTGGACGGTGGCCTTGTTTCCTTCGATCTCCAAACGGTATTCTCCGGCCTTCAACTCGGACTTGCCAAGCTTCGCGGTCTGCGAAATGCTGATGGTCTTGGCGAAGGGTTTTGCAAATGCCGGTACTGCCAGTGCGATGGCGGCCAGCAAAGCCACACTGCGGACAAATGAATTCGTTCTCATGCGTGTCAATTCCTTTCGGACGGGATCGAGTCAGCCGCACAGCAGGCTGCCATTGGCTAGAGGAAGTTGACACGCGCGCGGCGGACGAGTATTGTCGCCCGTGAAGACACCACTTCTTCCTGGACTAACGGCCGGAAAGACTGCGTGTCATGACCCCGCGGCTGCCACCGCGGGGTTTTTCTGAATCTCGCCAAGAACAGCCCCGTAATCAGCTGCACACGTATAGACGAGCCACCAGAGGCGAATGTTTCGTCAACTCGTCATAAAATATTGTTGCCCATCGAAACAACCACGCCCGCCGGCGCCTTCGTTCTTCCGTACTGGTCAATTCACTAACTCTCTGATCTAAATTGTTCATAAAGAAATACGCTTTGGCTCCAAACCTTTTGCCTTTTCTTGCGTCGCTCCGCCCGGTCACGCCGTGTGCATCCCGCCGTGCATCGGCGCGCTTGTTCATTTATACTCAGGGTCACTTTTCGGAAAGTGGGAATGCGGATTCTCGTTCTCAGCGACCTGCACTCGAACGCTACTGCACTCGACGCCGTCCTCGATGCCGCAAAGGACCGTTGGGATCTTTCCGTCTGCTTGGGTGATGTCGTCGGCTATGGCCCCGATCCCAACGAAGTCACGGCGCGATTGCGGGAGCTCGGCACGCAGACCATTCGCGGAAATCACGACAAGGCGGCCACCGGATTGATGCCCACCGATGATTTCAATCCTGTCGCGAAATCCGCCGTGGATTGGACGCGCGCGCAGCTCAAGCCGGACCACCTCGCGTGGCTATCGGCTTTGCCCCAAGGACCTCTCGCGACGGATGGCCTCGTGCTTGTTCACGGCGCGTTTCAGGATGAAGACGAATACGTCTTCACTCCCGAGCAGGCCCTCGACGGCCTCTTGGACTCTACCGCCGAAGTCACTTTCTTCGGGCACACGCATCACCAGGGCGGTTTCTCTTATCAGGACTCGCAGCTCGAGGTCCTCCAGATTCGTCCTCGCCCCAACGAACCTTTTGCAGCGCTGCGCGTCGAGCTCCCCCGCCGCTATCTCCTTAACCCTGGTTCGATTGGACAACCGCGTGACGGCGATCCGCGCGCGGCTTTTGCCATCGCCGACCTCGACCACCAGGTCATCGAGTTTTGGCGCGTGCCTTACGATATTTCCGCCGTCCAGGAGCGCATGCGCGCCGCCCACCTCCCGGAGGCGCTGGTCCAGCGGCTCATCGTGGGCCGTTGAAGCGTAAACTTCACTGGCCTTTATTTGAAACCGAAAAAGAATAGTCCCGCTGCTACGTATCTCATTTATAATTCAGCCATGGAATTTGCGGCGGAACGGCAAGCTAGCCTCCGGGAGTTTACCGCCTCCGGAGTCGTTGAAGGTCGCGAGAACGGCGGCCGCGTCGCGCCTTTTTCCGGCATGTCGTGGGAAGTGAGAGGTAACGGCGAGAAGCCATTGCTGCATCTCTGGTCGGATCAGTTTAACCTCGCGCGCCGCGTCCTGGCGATTACCGATCGCTCCGAGGAGCGCCTGGCCCTTGCCGTCGAGCGCTTTGGCCGCGCCAAACCGGACCGGCTCGAATTCATTTGCAGGGAGTTTGAACGCGGCGCCCGCGAACTCTCACGTGAGGAATTCCACGACCGCCTCACCCACCTTCTTGCCGGGCAGTTTCCGGATGAAACGCTTGAATCGCTTGTGAGTTCTCCCGATCTCGAGCACTCCTTCTCCGGCAATTACGCCCGGGGACTTCTCCGCCGCGGCTCCACACATGTCGCGGTGCTGGCCGTGCCCGGCGGAGAATCATCGGACGCGGCCGGCAATAGCCTCACCTTCGCGTTGCTCTGGCTGCGGCGTACGCGCGAATCGAGTTGCCGGGGAGCGGTCACCGGCGTTCGCATCGTTCTTCCCAAGAACTCCTGCGGCATCGTCGCGCACCGTCTCGCCGCACTCGATCCGCAACTCGCCGTGGAGCTTTACGAACATGACCCCGCGCTGAACATCCTCGAAAAGATTGATCGCCGAAGCGCGGGCAATCAGGATACCTGGCTTGTCCCGCATGTTGAAAGCTGGCGCCGGGGACTGCACGTAGTCATGCGCCAGTAGCTCCGAGCGGTGAATCGCTTGAGCGGCGGAAGCGACGCAGAGTCTTCCGGAAGCCGCAAAGAACAATGTAACCGTTGTCTGTGGAAAATTGGCCTGAAAAGGAGAGAAGCGGTTAGGGCATTGCCCTAACCGCCTCCCGGGGTGTGTCCTCGAAGTGGTATTACCAGTTTAGATGGCCGCCAGCCAAAAAGGTTTCCTTTTAATCTAACTTTTTTAAAAAAATCGATTTAGCAGCGTAAATATCAGTAAAACAAATACTTACGCCAACGTTCGTCCCGGTGTCCGATCAGCCGCATGAGCTGTCTGGAGGTGTGCAGGGTAAAGGGCCGGGGTCTTCGTGCGAGCTTCAGCCCGGCCTCCTCCGGCGTCCGATCACCCTTGCTGTTATTGCACCGGTAGCAGCAGGCCACCAGGTTTTCCCAGGTGGACCGTCCGCCGCGCGACCGCGGCACCACGTGGTCCAGCGTCAATTCCGAGCTCGGGAATACCCGCACGCAGAATTGGCAGGTGTTGCGGTCCCGCAGCAGTATATTCTTCCGCGAAAGCGCCCGGCTCTGCTGCGGAATATGCCGATACGCCAGCAGTCGGATCACGGACGGCACCCTATGCGCATGCGCCGCCGAGTGCACTTCCGTGTTGTGCATCTCTTCTGCCTGCGCCACGCCCTTCAGCATCAAGACCATCGCGCGCCGCACCGCCGTCACGTTGATCGGCTCGTACGTCGCGTTCAGCACCAGCACCGGCTCCTGCATCAGCGATGCCCGGCGCGTCGAATTCAAGTTGTGGGATCTACTGCCTGCGGGACCTTCAGAACCGGGCAGAACCTCGCCCGCCACTTCGGGGGTGTAGCGCCCCCGGGAATCCACCGACATGTGCCGGTTTGCGCCCATCGCGCCTTCCTCGGGTTATCTTACCACTCTCTGGTGCTTGGCAGGGGGTTTCTCACAGCTCGTGCTGCGGTCAGTCCAATAACGGACTTGGCTCCCGCGTCGCGCAGCGCTCTTGCACAGGCATCCAGCGTCGCTCCAGTTGTCAATACATCATCTACCAGTAAGACGCGCACATTGTCAACCTGGCTGCCTGGACGTGTGGCAAAAGCGCCACGCACTGACTCCCATCTTTCCTCCAAACTCAGCACTTGCTCGTCCGGTCGTGCCCGCGTGCGCATCAGCAGCACCGCTTTGTGGGGCAATCGGAGCCTTTTTGCCAGGGGCTTGGAGAGCAACGCCGCTTGGTTGTATCCCCGCTCCCGTTCGCGCGCGCGATGCAGCGGTACTGGGACCACCACGTCCGCCGCCAGCCGATCACCCTCTGCTTTCACCACTTCGGCCAGCCGCTCCGCAAACCATCTCCCCAGCAGCTCGATCTGCTCGAATTTCAACAGCAGGATCGCCCGCACCACCGCGTCCTGATACACCGCAAAGGCTCGCGCCCTGTCAAAGGCATAGGTTCTGTTCCGGCAAGCCGGGCAGAGCAGCGCCTCTCCCTCTTTCGGCGTCCATCCAGGCAGGGGCAGCCCGCAAATATCACATACGATATTGGGCACCCGTTCGAACGACGAGAGGCACTCCTCGCAAATGGGTACGCGGCTCGCGCTCGTTAGCAGTCGCTCACAGATTCGGCAACCCGAGGGGAAAAACATGCTGACGACCGCGTCGCTGATCTCCGCCAGCCAGCCCCGCCCAGTCCGGGGCCAGCCGCGCACACCTCCACGTTGCGCTCCCGTCATGCCGCTGGATGAGCTTCCGTCCGCCACGCAGCCGGGACTCTACTCTTTTTCGCATTTTAATTAAAGAGGGAATGTACGTCGCAGTAATCGAGCTTTCTGGAATGGTCCAGTAGTGGCGGGTCTTCAGACTTGTGCTTTCAACCGTTCCTTGCCGATCATTGCAGCAATCCCTGCTCCATCTTTTCCTGGCAAGCGATACAATGCTTGGCCCACGGCACCGCCTCCAGCCTCTTCTGCTGCAGCTCTTCCTGGCAGTTCGCGCACACGCCGTATTCGTCCGTCTGGATACGCTTCAGCGCCGCGTCGATCATGTTCAGCACTCTGCGGTCCGTATTGGTCATCCCAAACAGAAACTCCTTCGTATAGGAGTTCGCCGCCTTGTCCGCCAGGTCCACCGTAGGATCTTCGTCCGCCGTGCGGCCCTCTTCCTGTGTCCGCGCGATGGTCTTCGTCAATTCTTCCCGCCGCGTCAGCAATTTCTTCTTGTAATACTCCAGCCTTTTCTTGTCCATGCCTGCCTTGACCTTGTCCGAACCCTTGTTCATGCTCATGCCCATAATGGTCCCCCTCTACGTGCTTTTCGGGACCATCTAAAAACTACGTAGTGTAGGCCGACTCAACACCCATGTCAAGGCGATGCCTCTTTTCGGTCGGGTCCGCAACGTAATTGCCATTTCTACATCGGCGCGGGGTGTTCGGTCAGCGCCTCGCGATAGACCTTTAGGTTGGTCTTGTCCACCACGACAGTGCCGGTATCCACAAACGTCGGCATCGGCGTCGCCAGCGCGGTGCGCCAGTCTTTGAATTGGTGTACCGCGTTGTGGTGCAGGTCGTCCAGGAACTTCAGCCCGTAGTAACTCATCACGTAGGGCTTTTGCGTGATCGTGGCGGTAATAGCGCCGCGCTCGATCCAATCCAGCGTCCCCGGATCGTTGTCGAACGCCACGATCGGCAGCTTGCCCTCCATGCTGAAGCGGTGCAACGCTCCCGCGGCGCCAGAGCCCCCGGTCGCCTCCAGGCAAATAATTCCGTCCACTTTTTCTTTCTTCTGGATCAGCTCGGAGACTTGGTCGTACGCGCTCCCCGCGTCGCCCTTGTCATCCAGGATTTTGGTCAGCTTCAGCGATGGAAAATTCTTCAGCGCGTCCGCCACGCCGGCCACTCGGTCGTCGACGTTGTGCTGTCCCGGAATCGAAATGACCACGATGTTCCCTTTACCCGGAATGAGCGCCGCCATCCGCTTCAGGCTCTCTCGGCCGGCCTTGACGTTATCCGTTCCGATGTACACCAGGCGCTTCGAATCCGGCACATCCGCGTCCACGCAGATCACCGGGATGCCCGCCAGCACCGCCTTGTCGATGTCCGCCTGGAAAATCTCGGGCCGCGCCGCAGAGAGGCAAATTCCGGCGGGGTTCTGGTCCACGATCTTGCGGAAAAATCCTACCTCCCCGTGCGGATCGTACGTCGTCGGACCGGTCAGTTCCCCCTTCACCCCCAGCGTTCTGGCCGCGTCCAGGAACCCCGCTTCCGCTTCTTTCCAGTACGGCAAGTTGATATTCGTCGCCACGAACACGTAGCGCTCGGTTTCCTCGTGGTAAGGCTTCGCGCAAGACGCAATCAGTGCCGCCCCCGCGAAAATAAAAACAGCTACCAGTGTGGCCCCATGTCTCCTCACATGACTCCTCATTGGAATTCTCCTTTCGCACTCAATCTCGCCTGCGGCTCTCAGTCTTTCTTGCGGGACCGCCCCTTTTTCTTAGACGTTCAGACGTTCCAACGCTCCCCCCGTCCTCTAACATGTACGTACCGACTTCCAAAATCCCCCCTCGTCCTATAACGTGTAACCTTCAACGTTCTGTCCGCCTCCTCAGAACATTCGGCCCCCGGCGCCTGCCTGGTTGGAAAAATTTCGAACGAGCGCGCAGCGTCACCCCCTCACTTCCACCGCTTCTTCGCTTGCGCTTACTTCTGCCCCGGATTGTTCGATTTCAGCCTTATCTCTACGCGAAACCATAGGGCCGCCGCCCCTCTGCTGTCAATCTCCGATCGGGCGAGTGTGAAGGATGTCCCGTATCAGGGTGCAAAGCATTTCATGAGACTGAATACAATCTTGGCTGTGTTCCCCTGCCAGTCACCACTCGCCGGTCACCGGCTTGCGGGTTTTCGAAGCGAGACAATATGCGCGTAGAAAGAAAACCGGAGCGCCGATCTGAAGGGTAGCGTCGGGCCGAGGCCCAAACACGCCGCAGACCTCATAATTCTGCTCGATCCAGGACATGAGAAGCTGGTTGTAGTCCTTCCCCAGCGAGATTTCCGCAAATTCCGGCGTGGGACGATTGGCGATAAAAATGAGAGGTGCTTGCGATCGCCGAAGACTCTCGATGGCGCGCTCCTCGCCTGGAATATCCAGAAAACCTGGGGTAACCATTTCTTCCCGCAGCGGATTGCGCCGTTCCGATAAAAATAGCAGTGCAGTTCCCTCCGGCAGGATCGCCACGGCATCCCCTGGCGCAGTCCTTTTCTCGATGAATTGCAGTGCCTGCGTGAAGGCGATGCCAACATCGGGCGGAGTCCGCCAGGTTCCTCTGGCGGTCACCAGCGGATAAGGGAATTTCCGCCGATAACGTACGGAGAGCGTGACGGCGGTTATTAGCACGCTCGCCGCGAGGGCTACCGATACCAGTTGTGTGGCCCGGCGGCGCGTGGCGGGATCGGGCAAGAGGACCGGGAAGATCACCAGCCAAATGTACACAAACAAAACCACTGAGCCCGGCAAGAGGAAAGAGCTGAGTGTTCCGCCAGTGGAAACGCGAAGAATAATTCTTGCCAGGCTGCCGAGCGCAGACGCTGCGATTATGACCATTATGCCAGCCTGTATCCGTGCCTCCGGCATTCCACAGCGTTCAGCGCGCACAAAGGCGCCGATGCCAGCAGCCACGAGAGCGAGCAAGAGAAACGGCATTGCCATGAACGGCCCAAGGTCCGAAAGACCGATCCCTGACACCGCGATTCCTGCCAGAGAAATCAGAAGTCCCGCCACGGCCCGCCATAGTTTTCGCGCAGTACCTCCATCCTCTTGAGGAAAACGCGTCCGCCGCAATTCGAGCAGGAGGCTGACGCAAACCAATAGCCCGCCGAAAGCCATCAGGCGAATCATCGAAGCAATCATCAAGCCCAGCGAGTGCCACGGATGAGCAAAGCCAAACCGCACCCCGTTGTAGTACATCCATTGCCGAGGCACATGCCCAAAGAAAAGATGGCTATCAACCGTGAGCGTCCGCCAACCCACACGCGCGGCGAACCACGAGAAAACCAGCGCTGGCATGCCCAAAGCAGGAGCCAGAAACACCGCAAGCCACAAGAATAGGCTCCGGAGGAGGGGATACCCCCCCAGTGCCGCTGCCGCCACGCCGGTTCCGACGGCCACGCCCCCCAATTCCGTTTTTGAAAGAATCGCGAGCCCCGCCAAGATTCCTGCGCCAAAAAGCGCTGCAGGGCTCTTCTTCCGCAAGAAAACGACCAACAAGACCGTAGTCGCCAAAACGAAGGTGCAGCCATCGACTCCGCCGAAGGCGTAGGCCATCATGTAATTTCCCTGAGACTTCAGCGCGCACACCCAGGTGATGGCCAAGCACGCCAGCGTCGCGGGAAAGCGGCCCGCAATCTGCCGGGCAATCCAATAGCTCAGAGCCAGGATAAGGACGGTCGAGACCATGCCGCGGCCCCAAAGGACCCACAGCGACGGATGAAGGGCGCGATAAAGCAATGCATTGAGGTAAGGAGAGAAAGGGCCGTAAAAGTAGTTCACATCCGAATAGAGCATTTCGCCGTGAATGAGCCGCAGAGGCACGTTCAGTTCGCGTCCGCTGTCCACCAACGGATTGCCCCAACACTGCCAGGAGGCGGCGAGCCCGGCGGCAAAGGATGCAAGAATCCCCGCGAAGCAAGCTAGGTCCTTTCGGTCAATTTTCTGATCAGAGCCGCGAGAAACTGTGTCGAGCAAAGTGCGCCAAGTTTGGCCCGCGTACGACGTGAATGTGCCGTCCGCTTTCACTCCGTTGGCGTCTCACGATCGGCGTTACGGTTGAACATTGAAGAACCACCTCGATCGGAAATCACGGCATGATTTTATGACACCCCTTGCTCCTCGTGGCATAGCCGCTCCTGGCTGTGCGCGCCTACCATCATCCCTCACTGGTCACGGCCACCTGCCAATTCGCATTACGGCACGATCGGCACTACCACCGCTGAAGGATGCGCCTTATCGTGATAAATCACATTCGTCGCTTTGAACATCCGCGTCGCGCGCGCCTGCTCTTCCCCGGTGTTCAGGTTGCGGTCGAACCGCGGAAAGTTGCTGCTGGAAACTTCCAGCCGCAACTTATGCCCCGCGAGAAACACATTGCTCGTCGCCCACAGGTCGACGGTGATGTGATATGTCTCTCCCGGATTCGCCAGCTCCGGCTTCTCCTGCGAGTTCCGGTAACGCAGCCGCAGGATTCCGCTCGTCAGGTTCTGCGCAAAACCATTCGGCCAAACGTCCAGCAGCATCCCCGTGAAGTCCGTATCCACCGCCGAGCTGCTCGCGTACAAATCCAGCGAGACGGGCCCAGTTACTTCGGTGTCCTTCGCAAACGCCGGCGTGGTGTACACCAGCACGTCGCCGCGTGCCTCCGCCGGCCGCTGATCCTGCGGCCCAATCCCCGTCGGCAGTGCCCCGCAGCACAGCGGCCCGCCAATCGTGGGCGCCGCGTCGCTCGGATCGTAAACGTACTGGTCGGGCTTCTCCTCCGCGGGAGCCACCGTGCTTAACGTTCCGTTTCCTGCTTGCCCCGCCTGCCCTGATACTGTCGGGGAGCCGCTTGGGGCGATTCCGTTCGCCGCTCCCGACGAATGCAGGTAATATTTCGTATTTTTCGCGCGCGCCAGCGGCCAGTCGTCTTCCTCGCGCCACTCATTTTTTCCCATCACGAAAATCTTCACCGGCTTTTCTTTCTCGACGCCGTTCGCTTCTCCCTTCAGCAGCCAGTCGTACCACCGCAGCATCGCTTCGTCCCCATCGGCCGGCAATTTACTGCCAAACTCCACGGCGCCCACTTTTCCGGTGCTCGATCCTCCGGCGTGCCCTCCCACCGAGACCACCAGCCGCTGCCCCTTGCGCGCCACTTCCGTGCCCGCTTCCGTTTTCAGCCGCACGTAATTTTTCAGTGTGCCACCCAGAAAAATGTCGTACCACGCGCCCATGCCGTAGACCGGCACCTGGATCTGCGCATAGTGGTCCTCAATCGACAACTGCTTCCAGTATTCATCGAAATTCGGATGCGCCAGCCAGTCCGTGAAATACGGGGCTACCCCCTCCGCGGAAGGCGGCTCCAGCACCGGGTATGAAATCAGCGGCAGCACCTTGGTTCCGGCCAGCGCATCGGCTTTTTTTTCCGCGCGCCGCCGCATCGTGTTTTCCGCCAGTCCGGTCGTCCATGATTCGTTGAACCACTGCTCGAACGCCCCGCCCTGGTACGTCCAGCCGTCGTGATAATTCGACGCCGTCACGTCTGGGCAAATCCCCGCCAGGTGCGGCGGCTTCGCGAGCGCCGCCAGATATTGCGTTGCCCCCACGTACGATCCGCCAAACATCCCCACCTTCCCATTGGAATAAGGAAGCGCCGCCGCCCACTCCACCGTGTCGTACCCGTCCTGCGACTCATACCTGAACGTATACCACTCCCCCTCCGATTCGAACCGCCCGCGCACATCCTGCGCGATCACCACGTAGCCCCGTGCCGCCGCCTTCAACCCAAAGTGGAGCGTCCCGGTTTTGTCGTATGGTGTGCGCACCAGCAGGACGGGGTATTTTCCATCTGCCTTCGGCCGGTAAATATCCGCGCGCAGCGTCACGCCGTCACGCATCTTCGCGGCCACGTTGCGCTCCACCGTCACTTCGTAGGTTTGCGCGGCCATCACCGCTGGCGTAAATAGCCACACGCTCAACACGATCCATTCGAAAGCGGACCAATCTCGATTCGAACGCGCCCCAACCTTGCCCCCGCTTCGTTTTTTCTTTTCCATGGGATCGCCTCCGCTGCCATGTCCTTCGCACTTCTCCGCGAATCGCGCGAGCGTAGGCCCACTCCCCGCCATTGTCAAGAATGGAAAGCATCGCGGATAGCGCTAGGGAGGACATCAGAAAATTAGGCGGGAATTGACAGGAACCCTCCGTCCGGGGAATTGTCAACCTGCCGCTGCAGGTAAAAATACATTACGCCGAAATACTTAGTTCATCTGATAGAAACTTCACCTCCCACATATTATTGGCCTCCCCAGGTCGGTTCTCACGATTTGGGAAACAAAGGTTTTGGCGCCCGTGCCTTGGATTGCTGAGATGCAACCCACTCTCGGTCCGCGCGTGAAAACCCTGGTTGACAAGTAAGTTTTCTAAGAGCATCTTACCGGGCAGGTGGCAGTCCAAAGCAGCAACCTCGCTTGTTGATTTCGGAGATACGGAGGGGAGCATGAAGAACGCATGCCGTAGGACCGTTTTTGTGCTTTTCATGAGCCTGGCGACTTCGGGAATGCTGTTCGCGCAGTCGGACCTGGGCAGGATTTCAGGTTTTGTCAAAGACCCGTCGGGTGCCACGATCGCGAACGCCAAGGTCACGGTTCGAAACAACACCGGCGTCGAACGCCAGACCACCACGAACGATTCGGGCTATTACGTGGTTACGAACGTGCCGCCTGGCCTCTACGCCATGGTGGCAGAGGTCCCTGGCTTCCAGAAATACGAAACTACAAATAACAAGCTGGACCCTAGCGCAGACCTCGTCATTGATGCGACGCTGACCGTGGGCTCGGCCAGTCAAACGGTGGAGGTTTCGGCATCGGCGGTCCAGCTGCAGACGGAATCAGCGGCCGTGCAAAAGCTGATCACCCGGGAGCAGATTGACTCGCTCGAGCTGAATGGGAGAAACCCGATTGGCCTCGCCGCGCTCGTGCCTGGTGCTCGCTCCGGAACGCTGGCGAACCTGACCTTCGCTTTCAGTCAGGGTCCAGCGAATTTTAACGGCTCGCGCAACCCGGAGAATCTGATCACCTACGACGGTGCTCCCGCTACCCGCACGCGCTCCAACGGCACCAGTCTCGGCGCGGCGGATGTCGACTCCACTCAAGAGGTCCAAATACTGGGTTCGAATTACCCCGCAGAGTACGGCCGCACGTCCGGCGCGCAAATCCGCATCGTTACCAAGACCGGTACGCAGGACTTCCACGGCGCCGCTTACGAGTACCTGAGGAATGACGCGTTCAACGCCAACACCTGGACGCGCAACACTAATCCTTTCACAGCCTATGTGGCGCCCATGAAATACAACCAGTTTGGGTACAACCTCGGCGGCCCGTTCTACATCCCCGGCAAATTCAACACGGATAAGAAAAAGGTCTTCTTTTACTGGGGCGAAGAATGGGTCAAGTATCACTTCCTGGAATCAGGCTCAACGGTTGGATCGGCTGGGCTGCTAACGGTTCCGACGCTCAAAATGCGGCAAGGGGATTTCAGCGAATTGCTCAACCCGAATCCTTTCTACTCAACAACCAAGATTGTTAAAGATCCTAACACGGGCGCGCAATTCGTTGCATCAGCGAATCCCGCTGATCCCAACTACAGTCCCGCTTGCACGAGCGCGGCTGGCTGTCCCAACGTCATCCCGGTTAACCGACTTAGCCCGAACGGCGTCGGCATCCTGAATGCGTGGCCAATTCCCACCTTCACCACCTTCACCAGTTTCATCGGTGTTAACGGCAACTGGTTTGCCGCGAAGTTGCACACCGTCGACCAGCGGAAGGATACGGTCGGTGTGGATTTAAACCTCACGGAGAAGCAGCGCCTCAGGTTTCACGCGATGAATTACGCATATTTGGAGTACCAACCTCTTGACGGCAATACCGACCGCACCCCGAAGTTTTTCAATCGCCCCAATAAGACCGGCTCACTCAACCATACGTGGACGCTGAATCCCAGAATGGTGAATGAGGTCCTGATCAGCGCCAGCGAGGACGTCGTGTTGATACCCGTCGACGCGGCGAACTTCTTCGATCGAACCAAGGCGTGCGCTCAATCAACGGTGCCATGCAGCCTCAATTACCCCTACATATTTCCGACTGGGAAGCTGCTTCCGAACCGCATCCCAACCGTGAATTTGTCCAACTTCTCGGGGCTGAGCGGCGGGCCGTATCCGTCGCACTCTGCTGGCCCCATCTATGACGTATCCGACAGTTTCACCTGGATAAAACAAAACCACACGCTTAAATTCGGTGCTCTTTGGGAACGCTCTGGCGAAAACGACAATGACGAGATAAACGTGCAGGCTTGCCCGACTTGCACCAACAACCAGAATGGCCAATTCCTGTTCACCGACGGCCGGGCTGGCGGGACGGGAGTCGCGGTCGCAAACGCCGCTTTGGGGCTGTTCGACAGCTATTCGGAAATCGGCCATCGTGCGTACACCATCTTTCGCGCCAACATGTGGGAGGCGTTCGCGCAGGACTCCTGGAAGACGAGTCAGAATTTGACTCTCACCTTCGGCGTCCGTTATTCCGTCATTGTTCCCTACCATGCCCTATGGGGAAACATGATTGTTTTCGACCCGCGGTTTTATGATCCGGCTAAGGCGGTTACGATCAGCCCGACAACCGGTCTCATCCAAGGCACTGTTGATCCAAAGACCGGCCTGGTGATCGGCACCGGAGCAGATACTTACAACGGCATGGTCATCCCTGGCAGTGGGTTCCCCTCTTCCGCCAAGGGCCGGGTTCCCGAGGCCGACCCGACTCAGTTCGATTTCAGTCGCCTATTTCGCGGCGTTTCCGACCATTACTCCGACATTCAGTGGGGTGAAATTCAGCCTCGTCTCGGCATTGCCTACCAGTTCAACAAAAAGACGGTGTTTCGCGCCGGCGCGGGTCGCTACACAACCCGTCTGGGTGTGAGCGACTCGATTTTCCTGGGAGGCAATCCGCCATTCCAACCGAATGCTAGTGTCGCCAACGGCTTGGCAGATAATCCCGGAGCTGGCGGCGGAGCCAACATTACGCGGGTGGTCACAACTCAAAGCAAAGCCTTTAAGCCTCCTGAATCGTGGGCTTGGAATGTCACCTACGAGCGCGAGATGTTCTGGAAGTCGCTCGTGAGTGTGGGATATGTAGCGCGCCGCGGCTTGCATCTGCAGCGAGAGGCCGACATCAACCAGCCGACGACGGCAGTAGTGGCTGCGAATCCCGGCGTCAACATTAACGCGTTGCGACCCTATAAAGGCTTCGGCTCCATTCGGCAGACAGATAACGCTGCCAACTCAATATACAATTCACTCCAGATTTCTTGGAACCGCCGCTACTCGGACGGGCTGCAGTTCGGCGCGTCCTACACGTTGTCCAAGAGTATGGACAACGGCTCCAACCAGCGCGACGTTGTGCCCAATACTTACGACGTAAGTTCGCTGTGGGGACCCTCCGAGTTCGATGCTCGGCACATCGTTGTGTTTAATTACCTCTACGACTTGCCGTTTTTCAAGGACCACTCGAAGTTGACTGGGAAACTGATAGGGGGCTGGCAAATCAGCGGCATCACCCAGTTTCAAACAGGCAACCCCTGCGGCGTTACCGAAGCTAAAGACTACGCGGGCGTGGGCCTAGACTCGAACTTCGGGTGTGGCACTAACGGCCAGTATTACGTTGTCAACGGCACCCCGAAAATCATCGGGACCTTCGGCCGCAATGGCCAGTGGTTCGACACCTCGGTCTTTGCCAAGCCGGCTGCCGGAACGTTCAACACCCAGCGCGTTCGCGACCTAATCTACCAGCCTGGATTCGAGAATTGGAACCTCGGCCTATTCAAGGCGTTCCCGTTCAACGAGAAAAGCGGGCTCCAGTTCCGCGCTGAGGCGTTCAACTTCATCAACCACCCGAATTGGGGCGGAGGCAGCGGCGGCGGCGTAAGCTTCAACCCAACCAGCTCAACCTTTGGGAAAGTAACTACCAAAGGGGGTGGCGTTGGTGGCGGCGAGCGCAATTTGCAGCTCTCGCTGCGTTTATATTTCTAAACGCACGCCGGATTTTCGGAGGTCCGGCGGCTTGCGGCCTGAAAAACGTTCACACAACCACGAGGCTGGTGAGTGGCGCAACTCC
>Ga0209527_1000141_pt1 | contig 16242 bp, 15 predicted proteins | sample JacPinW_OM2H0_M2_FD_187968 | JGI IMG/M metagenome (GOLD analysis project Ga0209527, IMG submission 187968) | Forest soil microbial communities from Algoma, Ontario, Canada - Jack Pine, Ontario site 1_JW_OM2H0_M2 (SPAdes) (version 2) | ecosystem: Environmental > Terrestrial > Soil > Boreal... | reverse complement strand
CGTGTTCGCCGCAAATGCCTAGCTTGATCTTCGGGCGACTGCTCCGGCCTTTCTCGACTGCGATTTGCATGAGCTGGCCGACGCCGGTTTGATCGAGCGTGGCGAAGGGGTTCTTCTTGAAGATCTCGTTCTCGACGTAGGGCATGAGGAAGTTGCCCATGTCGTCGCGACTGATGCCGAGCGCCATTTGGGTAAGATCGTTTGTGCCGAAGCTGAAGAACTCGGCGCTTCTTGCAACCTCATCGGCGGTGAGCGCGCCGCGCGGCACTTCAATCATGGTGCCGACCAGGTAATCGAATTTTACTTTCTTCTCCGCCATCACCTGCTGTGCGACGCGATGGACGATCTCGGCTTGAAGATCGAACTCCTTCTTGAACCCTACGAGAGGGATCATGATTTCCGGTTTCACCTTGATCTTCTTGTTCGCGACATCGGCCGCTGCTTCGAAGACGGCGCGAGCCTGCATCTCGGTGATCTCTGGGTAGGCAATACCGAGGCGGCAACCGCGATGACCGAGCATCGGGTTAAACTCGTGAAGCTGCTCGACGCGATGCGCGATTTTCTCCGCGCTCACGCCCATCTTTTTCCCAAGCTCGGCCTGTGATTGCGGATCGTGCGGCAGGAACTCGTGCAGCGGCGGATCAAGGAAACGGATGGTAGCGGGATAACCTTTGAGCGCGGTGAAGATACCGGCGAAATCGCCGCGCTGATAAGGCAAAAGTTTCGCGAGCGCGGCTTTTCGGTCGTCCACATTGTCGGCGAGAATCATTTCGCGCATCGCATCGATGCGATCCCCTTCGAAAAACATGTGCTCGGTGCGGGTGAGGCCGATGCCGACCGCGCCAAAGGCGAGGGCGTTCTCGGTTTGATCGGGATTGTCGGCGTTGCAGCGGACCGCGAGGCGCGTGGCTTGCGAACACCACTTCATCAGTTGGTTAAAAGATTTGAACTTCTCCGTTTTCTGCGCGGCTTTGTCGCCGTGGAGCATGCCGGTGATAATTTCGCTCGGCGCGGTGGCGAGCTGGCCGGCGTAAACAGTGCCGGCGGTCCCATCGATGGAGAGAAAGTCCCCTTCCTTGAAAGTCTGGCCTTCCACGGAAACGGTTTTCTTCCCGTAATCGATCTGCAATGCTGACGCGCCGCAGATGCAAACCTTGCCCATCTGCCGCGCAACGAGCGCCGCGTGCGAAGAGACGCCGCCTCTCGCGGTGAGAATTCCTTCCGCCGCAATCATGCCGCGCAAATCTTCCGGGCTGGTTTCGTTGCGCACGAGCAACACCTTTTCGCCTTTCTCCACCGCGGCAGCGGCGCGGTCCGCATTCAGATAGATCTTTCCCGAGGCCGCGCCGGGTCCGGCTGGAAGTCCGCTCGCGATCGCTTTTGCTTTCTTTACTTCATTAAGGTCGAAGATCGGCGCGAGAAGTTGGTCTAACTGATCCGCCGGGTTGCGCATGACCGCGGTTTTCCAATCGATTAATTTCTCCTTGAACATGTCCATGGAGAACTTGAGTGCGGCCGCGGCGGTGCGTTTGCCGTTGCGCGTTTGCAGCATGAAAAGCTTGCCGTCCTGAATCGTGAACTCGACGTCCTGCACGTCCTTGAAATGTTTTTCGAGCGTGGCGCGCACTTTGAGCAACTCCGCGTAGCTCTTTGGCATCAGCTTTTTCAACTCGATAACTGGTTGCGGTGTGCGGACGCCCGCGACCACGTCCTCGCCTTGCGCGTTAATCAAGAATTCGCCGTAGAACTCATTTACGCCGTTCGCCGGATTGCGCGTGAATGCAACCCCAGAGCCGGAATTCTCGCCGGTATTGCCGTAGACCATCGCCTGCACGTTGACCGCCGTGCCCCAGTCCTGCGGGATGTTGTATTTCCGGCGATAAACAATCGCCCGGTCGTTCATCCATGAGCCGAACACGGCGCCGGCCGCGCCTTTGAGTTGCTCCCATGGATCATTCGGAAATGCTTTGCCTGTGCGCTCCTTAACCAGCGCTTTGAAGCGTGCGACGAGCTCCTTGTAATCCGCGACGGTCAGATGCGCATCGTCGACTTCCTCCTCGTGATGATCGTGCTTGAGCTTGTTGATGACGGATTCGAATGGATCGTGATCTTCGCCTTCGCGTTTCTGGACGCCCATGACGACATCGCCGTACATTTGAATGAAGCGGCGGTAACAATCCCACGCGAAACGCTCGTTCTTCGTCGCGCCGACGAGCGCCTTCACCGTCTCATCGTTCAGGCCGAGATTTAGAATCGTGTCCATCATCCCCGGCATCGAATCGCGAGCGCCGGATCGCACGGCGACGAGCAATGGCATTTTTTCAGTGTCGCCAAACTTCGTGCCCATGATCCGTTCCATGTTTGCCACGCCTTTTTCGATCTCCGCCTGGAGCGATGGCGGATAGGTCCGGTTGTGCGCGTAGAAATAAGTGCAGACTTCGGTCGTGATCGTGAAACCCGGCGGCACTGGCAGAACGATCCGCGTCATCTCGGCCAGGTTTGCGCCTTTGCCGCCGAGTAACGGTTTCATCTTGCCCGTACCGTCAGCGCGACCATCGCCGAAGTAATAAACGTATTTCGGCGTTTTTGATTTTTTTGTGGTAGCTCGTCCCTTCGTTGTCGATCTTCGACTCGTCGATTTTCCTTTTTTAGCCATGAAGTCTCTCCGACTGGAGAGTTGCCAACCTAATTCTGCGCTCTCGCGTGTGTCAACGGACTGCGCGGCAATGAACGAAGCGACGGATTGCTTAAGCCGGCGCGCGCTCGGCCTGCTCGATTACTTCGTCGATTGCCGAGGTAAACTCATCCACGCCCGTGCTCGGGACGATAATGGTATTACGGCGACCGTGCGCTTCCTCAGTGATGCGAAGAAATTTGCCGCGGTCATTTTCGCGGAATTCCACGTGGAAATGCTTGCGCTCTATCTGCAGCTCCCTTGCCTCGATGAGATTATCCATGTCTGCAAAAAACCGCGGAGTTTAGGCCGCTCGGCGTCAAAAAGGGAAGCAGTATTTTTGACGAAAAAGCGCGCCTAGAACGGCGTTGTCGACAACCGCTTCGATAATCGATTAACGCCGTCGCGCGCTCTTTTTTGCGCTCTGATCAGCGATGGCGAAGTCGATTTGACGTTTAAAGGTGTCGACTCGCGCAACGAAGACTCGAATTTCATCCCCGACTGAAAACCGTCGGTTTGTCCGGCGGCCGATCAGTCGGCGTTGGACCGCGTCGAAGCGATAGAAATCGTCACTCAGCGTGGAAACGTGGACGACGCCAGTCACCAGAGCGTCCGGCAGCTCGACCACCAAGCCGTAATTTCGAACGTCCATGATCGCCGCGCGAAAGACTTGAGGATTGCGCTCCTTGAGCTGTCGCTCGAAAAACTGGAGCTTCTTTAAGCGGACCGATTCGATCTCGGCCTCGGCCGCGTTTCTTTCGGTGTCCGAAATGTGACCGGCAAGAGATTCGACTTGTCCGATGTCGATCTTGGATCGTCGCGGTGAATTGCGTTCGGCCAGGGTTCGATGCACTACCAAATCGGCGTAGCGTCGAATCGGACTGGTGAAATGGAGGTAATTGGCCTTGGCTAAACCGTAATGTCCGAGCGGCTGTGCCGCGTAACGGGCCCGCTTCAAACTTTTGAGCAAACCGATCTTGAGCGCCTGTTCTTCCGGCTTGCCGCGGACAGAAGCCAGGAACCGCTGCACTTCTTTGCGGTGCGAGAGATCGCCGACTTTATAACCAAAGCTGAGAATGAATTCGCGATACTCGCCGAGTTTTTCCGGATCGGGATCTTCATGAACCCGGTAAATCGTCGCGATCGATCGATGACGTAACTCGCGTGCGACCGCTTCGTTCGCGGCGAGCATGAATTCTTCAACCAACTGATGCGATTCGTCGTTCTCGACCCGTTCCAAGCGGACTGGCCGCCCGGTTGCATCGACATGCACTTTTACTTCGGGGAAATCAAGATCGAGCGAGCCTAGCTCGAATCGTTTACGGCGCAGCAACGAGGCAAGTTCCCATGCGGTATGCAGGCGCCGGCTCAGTTCGCCATTCGGTTTCGCCCGCAGGATCGCGTAGGCCTCCTTGTAAGTCAGGCGTTTCGCGCTGCGGATCACGCTCTTGGCAAAATGCGCATTTTTAGCGCGCCCGTTCTTATCGAACTCGACAAAGACCGAATGAGTGAGCCGATCGACACCCGGGTTCAAACTGCAAACGCCATTGCTCAATCGCTCCGGCAGCATCGGAATGACGCGATCGGGCAGGTAGACGCTGTTGCCGCGCCGGCGCGCTTCACGATCCAGCGCGCTGTCCGGAGTTACGTAAGCAGAGACATCGGCGATGTGAACGCCCAGTCGCCAACCGCCGTTGTTGTCGATTTTTTCAACGTTGATCGCGTCGTCAAAATCGCGTGCGTCATCCGGATCGATCGTGACAATGAATTGGTCGCGTAAGTCTTCACGTCCCTGGATTAGCTTTTGTTCGACCGATTGCGGAATTCGATTCGCTTCGTCGAGAACGGCCTTTGGAAATTCAGTCGGCAAATCGTATTTGCGGATGATCGACAGCATGTCGATGCCCGGGGCAGTTGCGGCTCCCAGCACCTCGATGATTTCGCCTTCCGGATTTACGTGGCGCGATTCCCACGCTTCCAGACGAACGACAACTTTGTCGCCGTGCGTCGGTGCTTTTGGCAACTTTGCGCGCGGCGGAACCTGAACGTAAACATTGTGGACGAGTCGCGGATCGTCCGGTACGACATAATAAAAGTTTCGTGAATGCTGCAGCGTTCCGACAATCGTGTCGCGCGCGCGCTCGAGAATGCGAATGACGCGGCCTTCACTTCGATTTTTAGATGTCTGTCCGCCTCGGACTTTGGCGCGCCGCTGAGGGACATCGAGACTGATCCGTGCGACGACGCGGTCGCCGTTCATCGCAGTGCCGGTATTTTCTGCCGCGATAAAAATATCCGACTCACCCGCTTTCTCTGGAACCAGAAAACCGTAACCCGCCTGATGGACCGACAATTTCCCGGTCACGAGATCGGCTTCGGAGGGAAGGACGTAACAGTTCTTACGAATGCGGACGATCTCGCCGGCATGTTCCAGCTCGGTCAAAGTTTTGCGCACCGCAACGCGGTCCCGGCCTTGCAATCCGAGCGCTCGCGCGATCTCATTTCTATCGCGCGGCCGGTAATCCGGCGCACGCAGGAGCGTCAGCACTTTTTCTCGAATTGTGCGACCGTCTTTGCTCATGTTGGCGAAAGCATATTGAAGGTTGTCGATCTAACGGCGAAGTATGAAAAAAATTATTACTGTCGGATGTATGATGGCGGCAGCGGCGATTGCTGCGTTTGCAGCAGGAGGAGCGAAGATGAAAATCAGAAGTCCTGCGTTTCAAGAAGGTGGCACGATTCCGGAGAAATTCAGCAAGAATGATCGGAATGTTAATCCGGAGTTGCGAATCGACGGCGTGCCGGCGGAAGCGAAGAGCCTGGCTTTGATCGTGGACGATCCGGACGCGCCGGTCGGTTTGTTCACGCATTGGTTGATTTGGAACATCGATTCAAAAACGACGGAGATCGGGGAGAACAGCGTGCCGAAAGGTGCGTTGCAGGGGACCAATGATTTTCCGGGCAGCGGTTACGACGGACCGCAGCCGCCTTCCGGAACGCACCGCTATTACTTTAAGATCTTCGCGCTCGATCGGATGCTCGACCTCAAGTCTGGAGCAAAGCGCCGCGAGGTGGACGCGGCCATGCGAGGGCACGTCATCGCGCAGGGCGAATTGATGGGCCGCTATTCGAAAAAGTAATCGATTCACGCCCGCTTCGAATAAGCAGCCCGTCATGTTAGTCTGATTCTTGATGGGCGAGCGACTTTGGAAAATCGGCGACAGCGTTGTCGACGTTTCAAAACGTGGAATGATCATGGGCGTACTCAATGTCACGCCGGATTCGTTTTCGGACGGCGAGGAATTCTTCGAAGTCGAAGCTGCGGTCGCGCGCGGCATTGAGCTAGGATCGGAAGGGGCGGACATAATCGACGTGGGCGGAGAATCGACCCGTCCCGGCGCCAAGCCTGTTTCAGTGAAAGAGGAATTGGGACGCGTGATCCCGGTGATCCAGAAATTGCGCCCTAAGATCGACACCCTCATTTCGATCGACACTTCGAAATCTGAAGTTGCGAGCGCGGCATTGGACGCAGGCTCATCCATCATCAATGACGTGACGGCGGGGCGTGCAGACGAAAAGATGTTGCCGCTCGCGGCGAAACGGAAGGCAGCGATCGTGCTCATGCACATGCAAGGCGAGCCGCGAACAATGCAGAAAAATCCGCACTACGAAGATGTCGTCAGTGAAGTGGCTGATTTTTTTAGACAACGATATGCCCGCGCCCTAGAGTGCGGCGTTGATCCCATGGCCATCGCGTTTGATCCCGGAATTGGTTTCGGTAAAACGCTGGAGCATAATTTGACGCTGCTCAAAAATCTCGAGCGACTATGCGTGCACGATCGACCGCTCATGGTCGGCGTGTCTCGCAAAGCTTTTCTCGGCAAACTGGTGGACTCTTCCCAAATGAGTGAGCGAGCGGCGCCGACGATTGCGCTGACGGCAATCTTGCGCGTTCGGGGCGCCGATATTTTGCGCGTCCATGACGTGAAAGAGAACGTGGCTGCGCTGCGCGCGGCGGAGGCGGTGTTGCCATGATGCAGGAACTTCTCCAGCTCTGGTTCAAAAGCTGGCGAAGCATCATCGAGATCATTTTGCTCAGTGTCGGGATTTACTACGGCTATCTTTACTTTCGAGGCACGCGCGGCGCCAAAGTGCTCACTGGACTGGCGATTGTTTTTCTGACCCTGACTCTCATTTCGACCTTACTAAACCTGGTCGTGATTGGCTGGCTCTTGCGCAGCTTCTCGGTTTTCCTCGCGATTGCTCTGGTCGTAATTTTTCAACCTGAGCTGAGGCGAGGTCTCGCCGAGCTCGGTGGTCACCCGATTTTTTCGCTGACGAGTGAGAAGCGCGAGACGGTGCATGACCTCGCCGAAGCCGTTACTCAACTGGCGAACAAACAGTTCGGCGCGCTGCTCGCCATCGAACGCGATACTTCGATTCGCGTTTACGAAGAAACCGGCGTGACGCTCGATTCCGACTTCTCGGTTGAGCTTGTCTTAAGCATTTTTCATCCGAAAGCCGCGTTGCACGACGGCGGAGTGATTATTCGCAACGGCCGGATCGCCGCGGCCGCTTGCATTTTTCCGGTGAGCCAGCGCGAAACATTGGATCGCAGTCTGGGCTTACGCCATCGCGCCGCACTCGGAATCACGGAAGAATCGGATGCAGTCGCGATCGTGGTTTCGGAAGAGACGGGCGGGATTTCCATTTGCCATCGACGACGAATTGAGCGCAATTTCACGCCGGAAACGTTTCGCCATCGGATTGGCGAGATTTTACTGCACGGACGTTATGAAGAGACTGCTCCTGAAGAACTGGCGGGCGAAGTTGATCTCCCTGTTACTAGCGACAACCCTCTGGTACCTCATCAAGAAGAACGTAGCAACGACTCCCTCGCCGTCTGAAATCGCTTCGCCGGCGCCGGCCGCGGAGAAACGCTGAGAACCCTTCAACTCCGAAAGCGGTCGGAGCTAACGCAGGAAACGGGCAAGATTTTGTTCTTCCCAACGCCGCGCGCGATCATAACCGCGAAATTTGCGCTCACGCCGATTGAATTCCTCGGTGTGCACGCGCCGCCTGCCACTTCGCAACAGTTTGTCCGGAACGACGGAGTGAAGCATTTCGTGATAGAGCACGTATTTCAGAAACCACCGCGGCACGAATGCCTGATCGAGCAGGGGATGGATACGAATCACGCGGTCTTCTTCCTGGATCGTTCCAAAAACAAAATGGTCTTTCGGGCGATGTTTTCGGCGCCGTCCCCATTCCACTTTGTAATTACGAAGCCGGCCGCAAAAATAGCGTTTGTTCAATTGATCAAAGATCTCACCGAGATCGAAGTGGTCGCCTTCCTGGCGAAGATTAAATTGTCGCTGCATCGGCAGCGTGCGATACGCGATCTTGCGCTTCGTTTTCTTCGCCATAATGGGGACCCCGGCTGGAAGGACTGTTATTCTAAGTGGGTTCGAACGGGTCGACAAGAAAAGCGCCTCTTTTTCCTGATTTTTTCGTTAAGCCTTTTGTTAACAGGCGTTTACGCCTCATCCGAGAGCGGGCGAAGGGAGGAGGAAGGCAGGCGATGAAAATCTCGGTCCCGGGCGCCATTTTCCCGCTACTGAACCCTCAAACGCGGTTGCGAATTTCGCGGTCTGAGTATACTCGAAATTACCGGTCGCGGGTGGCTCAAACTCGCGCTGGAGTAGATCGACATGACGCCATTTCTTCGAAAGCTCCTCGGCCTAAACTGGCTCCTGCTCATTGTCATGCTCGCGCTCGCTGTCTTCGGGGTCGTCGCCATCTACAGCGCGACCTACATGCGCGAAGATCCAGTCGCGGCAGATTTTTGGCGGAAGCAGGCCAACTGGGTCGCGGTTGGATTTTTCGCTTTTATGGTGGCGAGCCTGGTTGACTACCGCTGGATCCGATGGGGTGCGTTGCCGATGTACCTGGCCGGCATCTTCTTTTTGGTTCTGACCAAATTCATGGGTCAAAAAGTCTATGGTGCACGCAGCTGGCTCCATCTCGGGCCCCTTAATTTTCAGCCCGCGCAACTTGCGGTCGTTGCGGGAATCATGGTGCTCGCCTTGTTCCTCAGTCAGTTCAAACAAATGCATCCGATGCTGCGTTTGCTCGTCTGCGGCGCGATTGCCGGTGCGCCCTGCCTTTTGATTTTGATGCAGCCGGATTTGGGGGAAGTGATCATTTGGGTGCCGGTGCTGCTGGCGTTGCTCTTCATCGGCGGGATGCCGTTGCGCTACTTGATCTGCATTCTGCTGCTCCTTTTCGCGATGATTCCGATCACGGCGAACCTGGTGCTCAAGCCTTATCAACAGGCGCGCCTCACCGCATTTGCTCATCCTGAAATCGATAAACAGGGCTCCTCGTGGGCGATCAACCAATCGCTTATCGCCATCGGATCGGGCGGTTGGTCGGGAAAAGGCTTTAAAGCCGCCAATACTCAGATCGAACTCGGTTTTCTACCCGCGACTGCGGTGCACAACGACTACATCTTTTCCGCCATCGGCGAGCAATGGGGCTTTGTCGGTGGAATATTTCTCATTAGCGCATTTTCGTTGCTACTACTGACTTGTCTTTTTGTCGCATTCTTTGCCGGCGACCAATTTGGTTTGCTCCTCGTCATCGGAATCACCGCGCTGATTTTCACCCACATTTTCCAGAATGTCGGAATGACCATTTCGATTTTGCCGATCACCGGAGTGCCGTTGCCGCTCATCAGTTACAGCGGCTCATTCGCGCTCATGATCATGTTCGCGCTCGGTGTCGTGAACAGCGTCTGGGTGCACCGACACGAAGTCGCATAACTCTCGGCCAGGATCGACATCGGTCGCGGCAAACTCGCCGCGATTTACTTCAAGCGCGCGCGATCTACAATTCGTTGAGACATGGAGACAGACTACAAGGTTAAGCTCGAAGTTTTTGAAGGGCCGCTCGATCTCTTGCTTTACCTGATCAAGCGCGACGAGATCGATATTTACGATATTTCGATCGAACGAATCACGCGCCAGTATCTCGAATACCTCCAGGCTTTCAAAGAGCTCAAAATCGATATTGCCGGAGAGTTCGTCGTGATGGCGGCCAATCTGATTTATCTCAAGAGCCGAAGCTTGCTTCCGCTCGATCAACAGCCGCCGGAGGAAGATGCTGAAGAGGACGATCCGCGCTGGGATCTGATCCGCCAATTGATCGAGTACAAAAAGTTCAAAGAGGCCGCTGGGCAATTGCACGACCGCGCACTCGAACAGGAAAGAATCTTTACCCGCGATGGCGGTAGCAGTGCCGTGACTGATGCGCCCTTGACGTTGCACGAGGTCGGAATTTTTCAGCTGATCCACGCGTTCCAGGAAGTGATCAAACGGGTCGAGGCGCGGGAGGACTTGCAGGAGATTTTTGGCGAGCGTTTCAGCGTGTCCGATAAAATCGAGAGAATTTTGGAACGAGTTGGCAACGGAACACCGGTGCGTTTTTCAGAACTGTTTGGCCAAATCGTCTCGCGTCTTGAGATCGTGGTTACGTTCCTGGCGTTGCTCGAGTTGATTCGCTTAAACCAGGTGCGGGCGCTCCAGCCGAAGATGTTCGACGAAATCGAGATCGCTGCCATCGCAGCGTAAGATAGACATCATGCCGCGGGTGCTCATCGGCGGATGCGGTTATCTCGGGCAAGCCGTCGCGGATTTGTTCGTCGCCGACGGTTGGGAAGTCGAGGGCTGGACAATATCGGCAGAATCGGCGCAGAAGCTTTCAGTAAAAGCATATCTGGTTCATGCGGTCGATATTTCTAAAGCTGATCAGGTTCGCGCGCAGAAAGGGGATTTTGATGCAGTGATCCATTGTGCCAGCACGCGCGGTGGCGATGTCGATTTTTACCGGCGTGTTTATTTTGATGGTGCGCGAAATCTTCTCGAACGATTCGGCGGCTCTCAACTTCTGTTCACGAGCAGCACAAGCGTTTACGGCCAAAAAAACGGTGACTGGGTGACTGAAGAAAGCCCTGCAGAGCCGAAACACGAAACCGGAACAATTTTACGGAAGGCGGAGGATTTGGTCCTCGCGAACCGCGGCATCGTTGTTCGGCTCGGCGGCATCTACGGACCCGGCCGTTCGGCATTACTGAAAAAATTTCTGAGCGGCGATGGAATTCTCGATCCTGAAAACGATCCTTTTGTAAATCAGATTCATCGCGATGACGCGGCTGATGCGATCCGCTTTGTTTTGACACGAGAAGCATCCGCCGGCGAGATCTACAATGTGGTCGACGATCATCCGATCTTGCAGAGCGAATGTTATCGCTGGCTGGCCCCGAAGTTGAATCGGCCGCTTCCGGCAGCTGGAAGATCGACACCGAAACGGAAACGGGGCGATAGCAACAAACGCATTAGCAACGCGAAGCTGCGAGCGATCGGCTGGAAACCGCGATATCCAAACCTCAGTGAAGGAATGGAGAAAAGCGTCCTTCCTACTTTTGGTCGCGAGAACGCGTAAACCTCATTCACCGGCGGAAATACCGGTATGGAAGCTGCTATTTTTTCGAGTATGCGTAACGTCAAACTTACCGGCCGCGAGGCGTCGGTTGTGCGCGCGATCGGCTTCACTGAATCGATGCTCGGCGCCGAGATTCAGGACTACGTGCGGATGGAGTCGGAAGACGTTACCGATACCCTCAACAGCCTGATGTCTGCCGGATTTGTCGAGAGCATCCCTTACACTGAACAGGTCCAGCTCGCAGAAATGCCGGTGACCGCTTTCGAATTAAACCCGGCTTATTCGCACGAGCTCAAACGCGCGTTAAACCGAAGCTAATTTTTGCCTGCGCTCGCTGCGGCTGACTGCGCCGTAGCCGTCGAGTGTTGAACACGACGCTCGCCAAAAAGCTGGCGAATCACTTCTTCAACGGGCACTTCCTGGACATTGATGTCGCTGACATCGCATGATTGAAGGACTTCGCGGCAAGTCTCCGTAACTTTTGCGCGCGGCACTTTCAGCTGCACCGACATCGGCGTTTGCTCGATCACTTCGCCGAAACGGGAAAAATCACGCGTGACTTGTTGGTCGAAAGTCAGGCTAAGGATTTTGTGACCGGAGAACCGATCGATGATTTCGTCGAGCGGACCGTCGAAGAAAATTTTTCCGTGATCGATGACCAGGACGCGATGACAAAGTTCTTGGATGTCCTGCATGTAATGGCTCGTGAGCAGCGTGACGATGCGATGTTCCTCGTTGTAAATGCGCAGAAATTCGCGGACCCGTTTTTGGCTGACGACATCCAGACCGATGGTCGGTTCGTCTAGAAATAAAACGCGTGGTTCGTGGATGAGCGCGGAAATCAATTCCATCTTCATCCGCTCGCCGAGCGAGAGCTCACGCACCATCACGTTCATTTTGTCGGTGACTTCGAGGAGCTCAGCCAGTCCGCCGACGACTTTGTTGAAACGATCGCGATCGATTCCATAAATGGCGCGGTTGAGTTCGAGCGACTCTTGCGCCGGCAGGTCCCACCAGAGCGCGTTCTTTTGGCCCATCAGCAAGCTGAACTGCCGTTTCATTTCGTTGCGGCGCTCCCACGGAACGAAACCGAGCACGCGGGCATCGCCGCCAGTTGGATTGAGAAGACCGGAGAGCATTTTCAGCACAGTTGTTTTTCCGGCGCCGTTCGGTCCGAGAAATCCAACGAACTCGCCTTCCTCAATTTGAAATGTAACAGCGTCTGCCGCTCGCGTTTCGTCGTAATGCCGCCGACCGAGTCCCTTGACCGCGCCCCAGAGTCCGCTCTCTTTGCGATAAGTGCGGTAAATCTTGGTTAAATCGCGAGCTTCAATCGCGCTCATGGCTTAGATCGACATTCACAAGATCGACAATCGATGTGTCGATCTGCGTCGCAACTACGCGACGCTGGTTTTTGGTGCCGGCTTTTTTTTCAGCAATGGCAGAACCTTCTCGACCAGCGCATCGGCCGTAATGCCGTGCTTTTTCCGCAGCAGCGGGACTGCGCCATGTTCGATGAATTCGTCCGGCCAACCAACTCGCGCAACCGGAGTGTTGATCATCTGGGTGTGGAGATGCTCCATCACCGCGCAGCCGAAGCCGTTGTGCAAAACGTGATCTTCGATCGTGGCGACCACTTCCACGCTGCGCGCGAAGAACTCGAGCGTGCCGGTGTCCATCGGTTTGATCCAGCGTGGGTTGATCAGCGCGACTGAAATTCCTTTTTCTTCAAGTTTCTTGGCCGCTTCTTCCGCCACTTCGAACATGTTGCCGAGTCCGAAGATCGCGACGTCGCGGCCGTGCTTCACCACCTCGGCCTTGCCGATCTCGAGCAGCTTCGGTTCCGGCTTAATTTGCGCGCCAGTGCCCGAACCGCGCGGATAACGAACGGCGATTGGACCCGAATTGTAGTTGGCCATCGTCCAAAGCATGTCGACGAACTCGTCTTCGTTCTTGGGCTGCATGTGCACCCAATTCGGGATGTGGCGCAGATAACCGATGTCGAACAAACCGTGATGCGTTGGGCCGTCGTCGCCGCTCAAGCCAGCGCGGTCCATGCAAAGCCTGACGTTCAGTTTCTGAATGGCCATGTCGTGAATAGCCATGTCGTAAGCGCGTTGGAAAAATGTGGAATAAATCGTGAGAAAAGGCGTCAGCCCCTGCGTCGCGATGCCGCACGCGAAAAGCGCCGCATGCTCTTCCGCGATACCGACGTCGAAATAGCGCGTCGGATGCGCTTTCGCAAAATGCGATAAACCGGTGCCGCTTGGCATCGCCGCGGTGATCGCGACCACCTTTTGATTGTTGTCCGCAAATTTCGCCAGCGTCTTGCCAATGATCTCGGAATAGGTCGGTAACGGCGTCGGCGCGGTCTCGCCGCTGTCGATCTTGTATTTGCCGAGTCCGTGAAATTTATCGGGCTGCTTTATTGCCGGTTCGTAGCCTTTGCCTTTTTTGGTCAAAATGTGCAGCAGCACCGGCTCGTCCTGCGTCTTCAAAAATTCAAACGTCCGAGTGAGCAACGGGATGTCGTGTCCATCGATCGGTCCGTAGTAACGCAATCCGAGTTCCTCGAAGATCACACTTGGCACAATCAAGCCTTTGACGCTTTCCTCGACTTTGTGCGCGAATTGCACGCCCGTTTTGCCGAGAATCCATTCAACGAAGTCGCGTGCTTTGTCGTGCAGGTGGGCGTAGGTCTCGCTCGTCACGATGCGATTAAAGTAATTCGCGATCGCGCCGACGTTTTTGGCGATCGACCATTCATTGTCGTTTAACACCACGATGAAGCGCTTCGTCTGCACGCGGACATTGTTGAGCGCCTCGTAACTGATGCCGCACGTGAACGCCGCGTCACCCGCGATCGCGATGATGTTCTCGTCGCCACCGCGGAGATCGCGTCCCACTGCCATTCCAAGCGCGGCGGAAAGCGCTGTTCCGGCATGTCCCGCGCCGTAGCAATCGTGCTCGCTCTCGGTCCGCAAAAGAAAACCATTCAATCCGCCGAACTGCCGCATGGTCGCGAACCGATCGAGGCGGCCGGTGAACAATTTATGGACGTAACCCTGGTGGCTCACGTCCATCACAAACCGATCGCGTGGAGTGTTGAAGACGCGGTGGAGCGCGATCGTCAGTTCAACGACGCCGAGATTTGGCCCGAGATGTCCGCCGGTTTGGGACAAGACACCGATCAACTCGTCACGCACTTCCTGCGCGAGCTGGGGCAGGTCTTGTTCTCGCAACGCCTTGATGTCCGTCGGCGAATGGATTCCATCCAGCAGGCGTTGTGGGGCGGCGGTTGTTGTTGTTTCAGAAGAGTCTGACTTCGTCATTTTTTAATTCCTTTTCGTCGGCCTTATCATCGTTCGAGGATTCGGCAGCGGGTTCAAAATCCTTCACTACCGGTTTGCCGGTATTGTTGCGGGCGATGATCTCGATCTTTTGTTCAGCCTTGGTCAACCGCTCCTGGCAAACCTTCACCAGGTTCATCCCTTCTTCGTACCGTACGATCAAATCCTCCAGTGGCAATTTGCCGGTCTCCATTTGTTCGACAATCGCCTCCAGCCGGTCCATCGCCTTTTCAAAATTTAATTCTGGGGCTGCGGTTTTGGCCTTACTGCTCATCGCGCGAACCGAAAATTAAGCACAGCGTCGCTAAGATGAAAGGAACGATTGTGGCCTGCAATGCCCCGCGATGGCATGTCCAATGCTCGGGAATGGGAACATCAACCATTCACCGCTATGAAATTTCCAAAAAAAATCCTCTTAATCGATCACGAACCCGGCGTCACCCGTCTCATTCGGCGGGCCCTGGAACGCGCCGGGAAATATCTCATTCGCGAAGAGCACGACGATAAACTGGCGCTCAACGCCGCGCGTTGGTTCCAGCCCGATCTCATCCTCGTCGATACCGCCGGCCAGGACCGTCGCAACATCGAGCGCGAGATTAGCACCGATGCCACGCTCAAAGACACGCCGGTTCTTTCGCTAAGCAACCTTCGTCCCGAAAGCCAGATGGTTTCCGGCGGAATCTTGAGCGGCTACAGCTTTTTCGCCGCACCAATCCGCGTCGAAGAAGTTCTGCGCGGCGTCGACGAGCTCCTCTTCGGCAAAGACTGATTTAACCGCCAATCTGCTTTTTGTAAGTGGCGGCGTTTTTCAGGTTTTTGAGATCGTCAGCGTTGTCGATCTTGAGGACGAAGATCCAGCCTTGGCCGAACGGTTCGCGGTTGATCAAGCCCGGATCGGCTTCGAGCGCTTTGTTCACTTCCACAACGGTTCCTTTCACCGGCGCGTAGATGTCGCTCGCGGCTTTCACTGATTCGACCACGGCGATTGCTTCCTTCGCGTTCACTTGCCGATCTTTCTTGGGCGGTTCGACATAAACCACATCGGTCAGCTCGGCTTGCGCATGATCGGTGATGCCGACGCGAATGTTGTCGCCTTCGCGTTTAATCCATTCGTGGCTCTCGGTGTAAAGCAAATTGTCGGGAACGTTCATGATTTTTTGTAGAGGGGTTTCTTTTCGATCGTAGCTTGAAATTTTTGTAAGCGAATCTCGATCTCGATCTTGCTGCCGATCTTCGAGTGCGGCGCGTTGATGTAAGCCATTCCGACACCGTAATTCAAGCTTGGCGACAGTGTGCCGCTCGTCACTTCGCCAATGCATCCGCCGTTGCTGAACACCGAATAGTGCGGACGCGGCGGCGGACCTTTCCCGTCCATGCGAAACGGAACCAGTTTCTGCGCTGGTCCGTTCTCTTTCACTTTCAACAAGGCATCGCGGCCGATGAACTTTGGCTTGGTGACGTCGACAAAGAACCCAAGGCCGGCTTCGATCGGGTTGCGTTCCGGCGAAAGATCGGAGCCGTTGAGCGGATAACACATTTCCAATCGCAAGGTGTCGCGCGCGCCGAGTCCGCACGGTTTAATCCCAAATCTTTGTCCTTTTTCCAAAACAAGATTCCAAAACTTCGTGGCATCAGTGGCGCGGAAGAAAACTTCCACGCCGTCCTCGCCGGTGTAACCGGTGCGCGCGACCGAGACCAGCATTCCCTCAATCGTAA
>Ga0209527_1000140_pt1 | contig 16286 bp, 12 predicted proteins | sample JacPinW_OM2H0_M2_FD_187968 | JGI IMG/M metagenome (GOLD analysis project Ga0209527, IMG submission 187968) | Forest soil microbial communities from Algoma, Ontario, Canada - Jack Pine, Ontario site 1_JW_OM2H0_M2 (SPAdes) (version 2) | ecosystem: Environmental > Terrestrial > Soil > Boreal... | reverse complement strand
CAAAAGCACGATGTTGATCGACGAAAAATTGGGGACGTGGTTTTTCCTGTCGGAGATTTTGACCACGCTGGAATTGCCGCCGGATGAATCGGCACGGGACCGCTGCGGCACGTGCGAGCGTTGCATCAACGCCTGTCCGACAGGCGCGATCACAGCGCCGCATAAATTAGATGCGCGCCGCTGCATTTCGTATCTAACGATCGAATTGAAAAGCTCTATTCCGCTCGAGCTTCGGTCGTTGATCGGCGACCGAATTTTTGGCTGCGACGATTGTCTCGACGCCTGTCCGTGGAATCGGTTCGCTCAGGTTTCGCACGAAAGCGCGTTCGCCGCGCGAAGATCGACGACCGCTTTTTCGTTGCGCGATTATTTGGCGCTTAATGAAGCTGAGTTTCGCAACTTGTTTCGGAATTCGCCAATCAATCGGATCAAGCGCCGCGGATTTTTGCGAAATGTGTGCGTCGCGCTCGGAAATGTCGGCACAAGCGAAGATTTGCCAGCCTTGCGCGAAGCGGCGCTGGATTCGGAGCCCTTGATCGCAGAACACGCCACCTGGGCAATTGAGCAAATCTTAGGGCGGGCCGACTTGGAGAAGAAAATTCCTTGAATCCAATTGGTCTTTTTCCCGCATCCAACTGTCGATCTGATGAACGCGTTTTGCTTGCAAAGGTCTAAACTAAGGTTAGTTCTGACCGTCTCCCGCCCCTGAGTCGTATGCATCAAGCCCTGGCCACCCCGGAAGCCACGCCCAAAGCCGAGCGGAAGCGTCGTAGCACTCGTAAGCGCCAGATCATTATAGGCGTCGTCGGCTTCCTTGTGCTCTGGCTGATCGTTTCGATCATGCTGTCAAAGCGGGAGAAGCCGATCCCGGTCACGACCGAAAAAGCGGTGCGCAAGACGATTCTCCAGACCGTTTCCGCCACGGGCAAAGTGCAGCCGGAGACGGAAGTGAAAATTTCACCCGAAGTAGCGGGTGAAATTATCGATCTACCAGTGGCTGATGGAATGGGAATCAACAAAGGCGACCTGCTGGTTAAAATAAAGCCGGATTCGTACAAAGCGTTGCTTGAGCAGCAAGAAGCGGCCATTAGCACGGCGAAGGCGACGAATCTTCAACTAAAGGCCACCTTGGTGAAGTGCGAGCAGGACCTCAAACGCGCGGACGACATGTTCGCCAAGAAAACGATCTCTGTTCAAGAATACAATACCGCCCAAGCGGCGTACGACGTTGCCAAAAACACATATCAAAGCTCGTTGCACCAGATCGAGCAGGCTCAGGCCAGCTCTAGCCAGGCGCGCGATCAACTTTCCAAGACGACGGTTTATTCGCCGATCAATGGAACGGTGACGATCCTGAACAGCAAACTGGGCGAGCGCATTGTCGCCACAGGACAATTCGCCGGCACCGAAGTGATGCGCGTGGCCGACCTTTTGCGCATGCAAGCGGTAATCGATGTAAACGAAAACGACGTTCCGAATGTGAAAATCGGCGACAAGGCGAACGTGAAAATCGACGCCTACGGGGATCGCAAGTTCAAAGGGACCGTCGCGCAAATTGGGAACACCGGAAAGACGACCGGCAGTGGCACACAGGAAGAAGTCACGAATTTCGAAGTTAAAATTAATTTGGAGCGGGAAGATGTGCTTCTGCGACCGGGTCTGAGCTGCACGGCCGACATTGAGACGAACATGGTCAAGGACGCGGTCGCAGTGCCGATGCAGGCCGTGACCATTCGAACCGGCGATAGCAATTTGAGCCCGGAAGAAATCGAAAAGAAAAGAATGAAGACCGCTGCGCGCGATAAAGGCGACAACAACGCGGATTACGTGAACGAGCGTCAGGAAAAGGCCATGCAAAGAGAAGAGCGTGAAAAACTGGCCAAGGTCGTGTTTCTGAAAAAGGGAGGCAAAGCGCAGCTGGCAAAAGTGACGACCGGAATTTCCGACGACACTTTCATGGAAATCAAAACCGGCGTTCAACCCGGCGATGAAGTGATTTCCGGCAGTTACAGCGCGATCAGCCGCAAACTCAAGGACGGCGCGAAGGTGGCTTACGATAAGGAAGTCGCGAAGTAGGACGCGTCGCTAAGCAGATGTCGATCTAACGATGGACGCGAGGCAACCAGTCAGACAACTCGGGCCGGTCGTTATCGACATCGAAAACATCACAAAAGATTATGTGATGGGCGAAGAGATCGTGCGCGCATTACGCGGCGTCTCGCTTCAAATTCGGCGCAACGAATATCTCGCGGTAATGGGCCCGAGCGGCAGCGGCAAGTCGACGCTAATGAATATGCTGGGCTGTCTCGATACGCCGACATCAGGCCGTTACGAATTCAATGGCCGCAACGTTGCCGAGATGGACGACGATGAGCTGGCCGCGATCCGCAATCGTGAGATCGGATTTGTTTTTCAAACGTTCAACCTGCTGCCGCGCGCAACCAGCCTGCGTAACGTCGAGCTGCCGCTGATTTACGCCGGAATGGACCCGGAAACTCGTATGGAACGCGCGACGCAAGCGCTGACCGATGTCGGATTAGGCGATCGCATTCAGCACAAGCCTAACGAATTGTCGGGCGGCCAACGTCAACGGGTAGCGATCGCCCGGGCGCTGGTGAACAATCCGTCGATCATCTTGGCGGACGAACCGACCGGCAACCTCGATTCAAAAACCGGCGAGGAAATCATGGCGTTGCTCGAAGACCTTTATCAGCGCAACCACACCATCATTTTGGTTACGCACGAGCGCGACATTGCCGCGCATGCACGTCGCACCATTCGTTTACGTGACGGCGTGGTTGAAAGCGATGAATCAACTTTTGTCCCGCAACTGGAAACGGTCGCGGCGAGCTAGATCGACATGAAACGTTTTCTCTACGAACTCGAAGAGAGCTGGAGGATCGCTTACGCGCAGATGCGCTCGAACATGACGCGGTCAATCCTCACCGCGCTCGGTGTCGTCATTGGGATCGTAGCCGTAACGTTGATGGGCACGGCGATTGGCGGAATCCAAGTGGGCTTCGATAAAAGCATGGCGGTGCTTGGCGATGACGTCCTTTACGTAACCCAATGGCCTTGGAAGGCGGTCGACGACTGGTGGAATTATCGCGACCGCAAAAAAATCCAAACCGAATACGCCGAGACGATCAATCGCATCATCGCGGCGACCCCCAATTCGAACCTGGTCGTCGCCGTGCCGACATCGAGTCTGATGCGCTCAATCAAATATGGCGGAAACGAAGTGGAGAACGTCTTCACACTTGGAACCACGTCCGATTTCACCGTCACATCGACAATCGACTGCAAGGAAGGCCGGTTCTTTAACGAAATCGAATCGCGCAGCGGCGCGCAAGTAGTGGTGATCGGTTACGATGTCGCGGACGTTCTGTTTCCATCGGAGAGTCCGATCGACAAATCTGTTCTCATTAGCGGCCACCTCTTCAAAGTGATTGGCGTGAACGCTCGCCAAGGAACTTTCCTTGGATTGTTTAGTTGGGACTCAATGGTAGCGATGCCGTTGGCGGCCTTTAACAAATACTTCAACTTAAAAAACCAATTGGACGTGCCGGGACAGAATCAAGGCGAATCGGACGTGCGCGTGAAAGTGAAGGACAAAACTAAACTCGCTGAGGCCAAGGATGAGCTGACCGGAATCATGCGGCGCGCGCGCGGTTTGCTGCCAGAAAAAAAAGAGGACTTCTCGATCAACGAACAGCAAGCATTCAAGAGCACGCTTGATCCAGTGAAAAACACGATCGCTATCGCCGGCCTCTTTATCACCGGTCTTTCGCTTTTCGTCGGCGCAATTGGTATCATGAACATCACCTTCGTCAGCGTGAAGGAACGGACGAAAGAGATCGGAACGCGCAAAGCGCTCGGCGCGCGCCGGCGCACGATTTTGTTGCAGTTCTTAATCGAATCAACTGCGCTTTGTCTGCTCGGCGGGTTTATCGGGCTGACGGTCGCTTATTTCATGTGCTTCGGAATCGGCAAAGCCTTTCCGTCGTTCCCGATCCAATTCTCGTTCGGGCTTGTTATCGCCAGCATGATCGTGTCGGTGCTGACCGGTTTAATGTCCGGTTTCGCGCCGGCTTGGTCGGCATCGCGTCTCGATCCCGTCACCGCGCTTCGCTACGAATAGAGAACGATATGCGCTTCAGTGAAACAATAACGATGGCGCTGAGCTCGTTAGGCGTGAACAAGCTGCGTTCCGGCCTGACGATGTTTGGGATCACCATCGGCGTCTTCTCAGTCATCTCGGTCATGACCGCGATTGGTGCGCTGCAATATTCAATTGAGAACGGCCTCAGTTTTCTCGGTTCGAACATTTTTCAGTTCGCAAAGTATCCGGCAAACGTGAGCGCGGGCGGCAACGTTAAGAAAAAATATCAAAACCGCCACAATGTCACTTATCAGCAGGCGCTCCATTACCAGAAACTAATGGAAGGAAATGCGCGCGAGATTTGCCTGAAATGTTTCGGATACGAAGTAAAAGGACAGGCGGTGTATAACGGAGTGAAGACGACGCCGAATCTGCTCGTTGTCGGCGCGAACCAAGGCTTTTTGACGGCCAACGCCTACACGCTCGGTTATGGAAGAAATGTTAACGACGAAGATGTCGATCTTGCCCGCAACGTTATTGTCGTGGGCAAAATGGTCGAGAAACGTTTGTTTCCGCACGAAACGCCAATCGGCAAAGTCGTGCGCATGACCGGTCACACTTACACGATCATCGGGGTGTTGGCCGAGAAAGGAACAGCGTTTGGCCAGAGCCAGGACAGCCTGTGCATCATGCCTATCACGCGATTCTTCGAAGATTTCGGCTCGGCGAAACGCACGGTAAACATCGCGACCCAGGCGTTTTCAACCGAAACATACAATGGGACATTCGACAAAGCCGTCGGCGCGATGCGGATTGCGCGCGGTTTGCGCGCAGATCAGGAAAACGATTTTGAGATTTATTCCAACGACTCGCTCAAGAGCGCGTTTGTTTCCGTGGCCGGCGTTGTCCGGGTGGGCGCGTTCGTGATCAGTTTCATCGCGCTGGTCGCAGCGGGCATCGGAATCATGAACATCATGCTCGTAAGCGTGACCGAACGAACGAAAGAAATCGGCGTTCGCAAATCGATCGGGGCGCGCAGCAAAGACATTTTGCGGCAATTTTTGACTGAAGCAGTTTTCATTTCGGAAGCTGGCGGGATCTTGGGAATCATTCTTGGAATAATCGTCGGCGATCTGCTCGCCGCCTGGCTCAAAGTGGATCTGATTTTTCCTTACGGCTGGGCGATCGCGGGACTGGTGGTTTGTTCGGTGATCGGCATTGGATTCGGCCTTTATCCGGCGTACCGCGCCGCCAGCCTGGATCCGATCGAAGCGCTGCGCTACGAATAGTCCGAGCCGGACTGGCATTTAGCAGAGATGCTCTGGCGAACCCCAGGTACACAACCTGCGCCTGCTTCCCTTTGACCAGCTCTTTAGCTTTGTCGTACCCTAGAAATTCTGAGGTCTTGTCCAGATGCCTGCTCGTCGTAAATCTGCCGCCGCGGATCTGCCGCAACATAATATTCTTCTGCTCGAAGAGTACGACGCGCTGGCCGCGGCGATTAGCTCGGCGCTAAAAAAATTCGCACCTCAACATTTCGGCGCAGTCGCTCGTTCCCTTGGCGAAGCCGAGAAGCTGGCTGCCGAGCTCGATCCCGAGCTTTTCATTATTGATGTCGATCCACCTTGGTCTGGGCTAACGAATTTTCTGGAAAAAATGCGGGCGGCGCACCCAAATGCGCGCGCGCTCGTAATCGGGAGCGCGATTCCGGCTGACATCGCCGCGGCGCGCGGGGCGTCCGGCGCGCTTCAATTCGTCGAAAAGCCGTTTGACCTGGCCGCCTTCGGCGCAGCAGTCCAGGCGTTGCTGGGTCCGTGGCGGGAACAGGAAGGTCGCGGAACACTGGGCGCACTCGACGCGATCGACGTAGTGCTTTCACATTGCGCCGCCAATTCCAGCGTTATTCTCGATCTACGCTCAGGGACGCGAACGGGCGAAATCCATATCGCCGGCGAACACGTGCTGCATGCCGTCGCCGGTAAACTCAAAGGCGAAGATGCGTTGCGCGAGATCCTGAACTGGTCGAAACCGCGCATCGGTGAGAAAAAATTGTCCGGTTCTGCACGTCGAACAATTGCCAATTGGCAGGCGATCGTTGTCGAAGTGTTACGCGAAACTGGAGCGGAGGTTTCTGACGAGCGCGCGCCAAAAACGGAACTCGTTCCGGCGCGCGCGGGAAAAAGGATCGTCGTGATCGACGACACCGAGATGCTCTTAATTTTTGTCGAAGACATTCTCGCGACGGCGGATCCGGAATTGCAAATCACCACTGCGCTCAGTGCGAGTGAGGGATTGCGCGAGATCAAACGCGTGATTCCCGATCTCGTGCTTCTTGATTACAGCTTGCCGGATTTTAACGGCGACGAACTCTGTGAACGACTCCTCGAAAACGAGCAGACCGCGCATGTGCCAGTGTTGATGATGTCTGGGCACGTTGCGCAAATGAACGCGACGGCAGCACGCTTCCCGAATGTCGTGGCAACAATTGAAAAGCCCTTTCTCTCGGACGCACTTGTCGATCTTGTTCAGCGAACACTCGAGACCGAGCACGCATTCGAAAAGCAAGCGGACGAGGAACCACTCGTGCCAACAATCTTCGAATCCGAACCAACACCGCTGCCGCCGCCGAAAAAAGAAATCCCAATAGAGCGGCAAAGTCGCGCACTTCCGCCTACGACGTTGGCCCCCACTGAATCCCACATCGAACACCACGCGCCGACCGGTCCTCCGGCAATTCGAGTGGCGCCCACTGATGGTAACGCCGCCGTTCTCGGAATTTTTCTGGAGGTGCTCTCGATGCAACTTACTTCGCAACTTCAGATGGGCGCAATTCGCGCTCGCCCGGCGTCATTGACTGCATCCCTTCGGCTACAGTCGGCGGCGGCGCGTAACGCCATTCCGGCCGAGTTAGGATTTCAACTTGGTCCGACAAGATTGAATGGCGAGGGTCGCATCTCCACAATGCGACTGGTTCCGACTTCAAAGCCTTTTCAGCCGGCGCAGATGCGGACTGCTTTTGAAATCGGCGGGGTCGCTCTCATTCCAAATGAAACGCGAGCGCGTGTTCAATTAACACCAGCGGGCACGACACCGATGACGATGGAGTTGCGAGCTTATCTTGAACTAAATGCGGTTGAGCTGACGCCCAACTTTCAGGTGGCGCAGTTAATTTTGAATTGGAGCACGAACGCGGTGCGCGTGACGCTCAATCCAAAAGCGCCGGAGCAGACGGCGGCGAGGTTTGAACTGCGCGTTTTAAAACTCGACGACTCGGGGCGCATTGCCGAACTGCTTTTGCAACCGATCAAGTGAGACGCGCGTTGTCGATTTACTCCAAGCCGAGGGCTTTGAATGTTTCATCGACATGTTGAAAGTGAACGTCCAATGAGCAAAGCCGATCGATCTCCTTCGCGGAAAGCTTCGCCGTGATTTCCGGTTCGGCTTTCACGTTTTCGGCAAAACTCCTCTCGCCTTTCCACGTTTTCATCGCCGCGCGCTGCACGGCTTCGTAAGCGGTTTTACGCTCCGCGCCGGCGCGGGTGAGCGCGAGCAAAATCGATTGGCTATTGTAGAGCCCTTTTGTGACTTCCAGATTCTGCTGCATTCGCTCGGGATAAACTTGAAGTCGCTCCACGAGGTTCCGTAGTTCAAAGAGCATGAAGTCAAGCAGGATGCACGAATCCGGCAAAATGATCCGCTCCGCGCTGGAATGACTGATATCGCGCTCGTGCCAAAGCGCGACGTTTTCCAGCGCGACCATGGAGTTGCCGCGAATCACGCGCGCGAGTCCACTCAGTCGCTCGCTTGTGATCGGATTGCGCTTGTGCGGCATGGCCGAGCTGCCCTTCTGCCCTTCGCCAAAATATTCTTCCACTTCGAGAACTTCAGTTCGTTGCAGGTGACGAAACTCCGTGGCCCAGCGATCGATGCTGGAAGCGATCACCGCCAGCGTGGTCATGAATTCGGCGTGCCGGTCGCGTTGCACGATCTGGGTCGACAGAGTTGCTGGCTTCAATCCAAGCTTTTCACACACTGAGCGTTCCACTTTTGGATCGACATGCGCGTGCGTGCCGACCGCCCCGCTGATTTTTCCAACGCGGATCCGCTCACGCGTTTGCGCCAGCCGCTCCTCCGCTCGACCAAACTCATCGAACATGAGCGCGAGCTTTAATCCAAACGTAATCGGTTCGGCATGCACGCCGTGACTGCGCCCGATCATCGGCGTCATTTTGTAACGGCGGGCTTGCGCGGCAATGACGCTCCGCAATTGGCTCAAATCGTCCGCCAGGATTTTAGTCGACTCAGTGAGTTGAACGGACAGGGTCGTGTCGAGAATGTCTGATGAGGTGAGCCCTTGATGAATCCAACGCGCGGCCGGGCCAACCGAAGCCGCGACGTTTTCGAGAAACGCGATTACGTCGTGATTGGTCCGCTTCTCTATCTCGAGAATCTCAGGGATTGAAAAGCGTGCCCGCTTTCGAATTTCAGCAGCATCCTTTTTCGGGATCTGGCCCAGATCGGCCATCGCTTCGCAGGCGAGCAGTTCGATCTCAAGCCAGATTTGAAACTTGCGCTCGTCCGCCCAGATGTCGCGCATTTGCGGCCGCGAGTAACGATCGATCACGCCGCAAGATAGAATGACGCGCCAAACGCGAAAGTGTTTTGTGGTACAAAAGAAAATCGCTCCGGCAGACAAACCACCGGAGCGACCTTCGAAAGTCGAACTAAATTATCTTAGCAAACCTTGGCCCGCAGGAATTTGCCGTCGCTCTGGACGCGCACTTTTCCACTGCCCAATAGATCAGCTACGGTCGCGACCGTTTCTTTTGTGTTCCTGGTGCAGGAACTGACTGCGAGGACGAGGTCTCCAAGAGAAAGTTTCGGACGCGGCTTTAAGATTTGGCTGTTTTTCTTCATTGCTTTGTATCGTGTTTTGACAGCAACTTCAGTGCCTTCGTTCAATCTTAATTCGACGGCCGCGGACCTGGCGGTTCGATTAATTTTGCAGCCGAGCGTTAGTCAGATTTTCGCTTGGAAGAAAGTCGCATCGACACAATGTAAAGCGCTGCGAATGCCAGAATTGCCAGAAGCAGCCACTTCGATTGCCCGCGGACGAATTGGATCAGCGCGTCTGGATCTTTAAGTAAATCGGGCGCGGCATGCTGAGCGCGCACGCCCAAATAAGCGAGGATTGAACAGGAAATCGCCGAACCGGCGAGCGTAACGAAGCTGAAAGTCCCGAAGTTCATCCGGACGATGCCGGCCGGAATCGAGATTAAGTGACGGACGCCGGGCAAAAGCCGCGCGAAAAAGACGCCCCCGGCTTCATAACGCGCGAGCCAATGCTCCGCTTCCTCCAATTTTTTCGGCGGAAATAGAATGAACCGCCCGAAACGCACGACTAATGGTCGGCCGAGCCAAAGTGAAAGCCAGTACATTAATGCCCCGCCTAGATACGCACCGAAAGTGCTCGCCAGGATTACACCGGCGAGACTCAAACGGCCTTGCGCAGCCAGAAACGCCGCCGGCGGCACCACCACTTCAGCCGGTACCGGCAGCGGTGTGCTTCCCATCGCCATTAAAATAATGATTCCGAGATAGCCCCCCGTCAGGACCCAGTCGAACCAGACTTGAACCAGTTGATGCACCTTTGAATTTTAGATTTTGGATTTGCGATTTGCGATTACGCTGGCAACCGCGCGACTAGTTCAATCCAAAATCCAAAATCCGCAATCTAAAATCGATATGTCGATCTACCGGCGCGTCTTTCTTTACTACCGACCCTTTCTGCCGCAGACGATTGTCGGATTGCTGCTCTCGCTTGTCGGCATCGGACTGAATCTGCTGAAGCCGTGGCCCTTCAAGATCATCGTGGACGATTTTCTGAGACCCAATCCAACGCCGCGCGGCGACTGGCACACCTGGATTCCCCTGCTCTGTCTCGCCCTCGTCGCAATTCAGTTTTTCTGGGGAGTGATCAATTGGGCGACCAATTATATTCTGGTTAAAGTCGGCCTCCAGGCGCTTTTGAAATTGCGCACCGACCTTTACTCCTACCTGCAATCGCTCTCGCTCAAATATCATGACGTCCGTCGTTCGAGCGATTTGAGCTTTCGCGTCGCTTACGATTCCCAATCGATCCAGACAATCTACAATAAAGGCTTCACTGGAATTTTCGGCTCCGTCGTCACGTTGATCGGCACATTTGCGATCATGGTGCAGCTAGATTGGCAATTGACGTTGCTCTCTTTAGGCATCGTCCCGCTCATCATCGCGGCCGTTTATTTTTTCGCACATCGAATCCGGCGCGAGTCGACGTTTATTCAGGAACAGGAAAGCGCTGTGCTTGCGCAGGCGCAGGAAGGCCTCAGCTCGATTCGCATGGTGCACGCGTTCGGGCGCGAAGAATTTGAGGTTCTGCGGTTTCATCAACAAGCCAATCAAAGTTTGCAGGCGAACCTCCGTCTCACCCTCACCAACGTGAATAGCGCACTCGTCATCAGCACGCTGATGGTTTTTGGCACCGCGGCGATGTATTACGTCGGAACGCTGCACGTTCTCGCCGGCACGCTCACCCTCGGAACGCTGCTGGTTTTCAACGCCTACTTGCTCATGCTCTATCAACCGCTCGAATCGATCACTTACACCGCTTGGGCGATGGAAGGCGCGACTGCCGGCGCAAAACGCTGTTTCGAAGTGCTGGATCGAGAAGATGACGTCGTCGATTCGCCGAACGCGATCACGATTGGATCTGCCAAAGGGGCAATCGGATTTCAAAACGTGTCCTTCGGCTACGCGCGAGATCGACAGGTGCTGTACGATGTCGATCTTCGGATCGATCCGAATCAAATGATCGCCATTGTCGGCGGCACTGGAGCTGGAAAAAGCACGCTCTTGAGTTTGGTCCCGCGATTTTACGATCCGAGTTCCGGCTCGGTTACGCTCGACGGCCGCAACATTCGCGAAATCAAAAAGAAATCTTTGCGCGCGCAAATCGGCATCGTGTTACAGGACACGCTTCTGTTTTCAACAACCATTCGAGAAAACATTGCTTACGGCCGGCCCGACGCGAGCGAAGACGAGATCGTCGATGCCGCGAAACGCGCGCAGGCCGATGAATTTATTTGCCAAATGCCCAATGGCTACGCGAGCACGGTGGGCGAACGTGGCGGGCAGTTGAGCGTCGGCCAGCGTCAGCGCATCGGGATCGCGCGCGCGTTCTTGAAAAACGCACCGGTGTTGCTTCTCGATGAGCCGACCTCGGCGCTCGATCCCACGACGGAAGCGGCCATCATGGAAACGATCAAGGAATTGATGCGTGGGCGGACAACGTTGATCGCGACTCATCGGCTCGCCACAATTCACGACGTCGATCGGATTGTCGTGCTCGAACGCGGGCACATGGTTGAACAAGGCCGTGGAGCGGAATTGCTCGCGCGCGGCGGCGTTTACGCGAAACTGTTCGCTTCCGGAAAATTTCCAACATGAGCAACGTTAAATCGGATCGACATGTGGAGGAGGATTGGTGGCCGCACCCGATTCCGGCGAACGTCGAGTTTGGCGAAGGCTTTTATTGTGAGAGCGCACAGATCTTCCGCAAATTTGTCAGTAAAGAACCACGCGCGGCTGTGATCGGGAACCATGTCTCTTGCTATGCCGGCTGCTCTTTTGCCATCGGCGAACATGGCAGCTGTTCGATCGGCGATTTCACTTTGCTCAACGGCGCCTTGATCATGTCCGAGGAAAGGATCGACATCGGCTCGCACTGCCTCGTCTCCTGGAACGTCGGCATCGCCGATTCGGATTTTCATCCGCTCGAGCCGGCACAGCGATTGATCGACGCGCAGGCGCTGGCGCCGTATTTCAAAGATCGCCCACCGCGACCAAAACTGAAAACCGCCCCGGTGAAAATCGGCAACAACGTTTGGATCGGAATGAACGCCGTAATTCTGAAAGGCGTGACCATTGGCGACAACTCCGTCGTCGCCGCTGGCGCTGTAGTAACGAAAAGTATCGCTCCAAACACCATCGTGGCCGGGAATCCGGCTGTTGTTGTCAAAACGTTTTGAAACGCAAGCGGATCGTGGTGATGGGCTTCATGGGGGGCATGCCGATCGCCGGGGTGATCTGGCAGCACGTGCATTATGTCGTCGGACTGCAACGGCTTGGGCACGATGTTTACTACATCGAAGATTCGGCGCGGCTGCCGTACAACCCGGAAACATTTGAGGTAAACGACGAGTTTGATTACGCGGCAAAAATTCTTGGCCAACTGGCAGCCGAGTTCGATTTCAAGAATCGCTGGGCGTTCTGCGCGCGTTACCTGAAAAATAATCCGACGGCCGGACTGTCGTTAAAGAAAATTCGCCAACTTTATTGCGACGCCGACGCCATCCTGAACATTTGCGGCACGCAGGAGTTCAATGACGATCTGTTGAAGAGCGATCGCATTATTTATGTCGAAAGCGATCCCGGCGTTGAACAGATCAAGATCGACAAAGGCGTAAGATCGACAATCGACTACCTCAGCCGTCATCACGCGCTTTTCACGTTCGGCGAAAACGTCGCCACGAAAAAATTTCCGGTGCCGACGCACGGATTCAAATGGCACGCGACCCGGCAACCGGTCGTGACCGATCTTTGGAAAACGAGTCTGGGACCCAAACGGGCGGCAGTTTTCACTTCCATCGCGAATTGGTCGACTAGCGGACTGAAAGACATCACCTGGCGGCGGCGAAAATATCTCTGGAGCAAGTCGCGGGAATTTTTGCGTTTTGTGGCCGCGCCGAAAAAAGCCGGTGAAACGTTCGAGCTCGCAACAAACATTCAGGACCGAAAAACGCGGGAGAAATTCGAGCGCAACGGTTGGCGATTCACTTCGCCGGTGCAAATGAGCGTCGATCACTGGCTCTACCGCGATTATATCCAGCAATCAAAAGGCGAGTTCACAGTCGCAAAAGATCAGTACATCCGGCTCAACACCGGCTGGTTCAGCGATCGGAGCGCCTGTTACCTCGCCGCCGGATGTCCGGTCATTACCCAGGAAACCGGCTTCACAAAAAATTACGGCGGCCATGCCGGCCTGCTCGCATTTCGTTCGCTAGGCGAAATCGCCGAGGCGGTAAAAATGATCAATGCCGATTATGCGAAGCACTCGGGCGCGGCCCGACAACTCGCGCGTGAAATCTTCGAGGCCGAGATAGTTTTGAAATCGTTGCTCGACCGCGCCGGAATTTGAGCGGTTGCTTTTCAACCAGTTCTTTTCATCTTCCAGACTTTCCGGCATGAAGGGCGTTCCCATTTTCATCGCAGTAGTATTGCTCGTTACATCGACCTCGTACGCGCAGCAGCAGCAGCAGCAGAACGGGCAGCAGGCGATCGCTCCCGCACCTTCAGTTTCTCCCGGGCAACAAAGACCGCCGGGAATCGGAACGAAACTGGCAACGCCGGCTCAAAACGTCGTGGCTGTTCCGGTACCGATGGCGCCTCCGCAACCCAATGGCCCTGTCCAAAAAAGTTTGGTGCGCATCACTGCGACCGAAGTGGCTCCGGATTACCGCGCGCCGTGGAATGCCGGCATGATTGGACGCGGCGTCGGCGCCGGTTTCGTGATCGAGGGCAACCGGATCATGACGAACGCGCACGTGGTGAGCAACAGCCGCTATCTCACGGTCGAGCGCGATGGCGATCCAAATAAGTATCCGGCCAAAGTGCTTTTCGTTGCGCACGATTGCGATCTGGCGCTTATCACCGTATCGGCGCCGGGTTTCTTCAAGAACATGACACCGCTGAAATTCGGCGGAATTCCTGAACTTGAATCGACGGTCTCGGCCTACGGTTATCCGATCGGTGGCGAGCGAATGTCGGTCACCACCGGCATCGTTTCGCGGATCGATTTCCAGCTTTACACGCATTCGTCGATCGATCAGCACCTCACCGTTCAGATCAGCGCTCAAATCAATCCGGGGAACAGCGGCGGTCCAGTCATGCAAAATGCGAAAGTGGTCGGCGTCGCGTTCCAAGGTTACAGCGGCGACGTTGCGCAAGGCGTGGCTTACATGGTGCCGACACCGGTGATGAATCGCTTCCTCAAAGACGTCAGCAAGGGCCGTTACGACGGCTATGTCGATCTTGGAATCACCTACGGCAAACTACAAAACCCGGCGCAACGAAAATTTCTTGGTCTGAAAGACGACGGGCGCGGCGTGCTTGTCGAAACAGTCGTCGCCGCCGGTCCGTGCGCCAAAATTCTGCGGCCGGGCGACGTCTTGCTTTCAATCGACAACCGCCCGATCGCGAGCGACGGAAACGTCGAGTTGGAAGGCGAACACGTTGAGATGCCGGAAGTGGTGGAGCGAAAGTTCAAGCGCGACAGCGTGAAGTTCGACATCTGGCGGGACAAACAATCGACCAACGCCAGTGTTCAACTCGACAATGTGCCACCGTATTTCATGCAAAGCCACAAGTACGATGTACGCCCGCGCTATGTCGTTTACGGCGGATTGCTCTTTCAACCGCTGTCGCTCGACTTGCTCGAAGCTTATCAACCGACCGATCTTCGCCTGCGTCATTTCTTCGATTTCTACGTGATCGATCAAATTTATCTCGAGCACCCGGATGTAATCGTGCTGACGAATATTTTGCCGGACCCGATCAACACTTATCTCTCGCCTTACCGCGGCGGGATTGTCGATTCAATCAACGGCAAGAAAATTCATACGTTGGATGAGCTGAGCCAGACACTGGCCGAGCCGGCCGAGCGATTTGTGATCGACATGATTGGCGACGGCCCTCCCCTAGTGCTCGATCCAAAACAAGTCGAGGCCGCGCGGGAACGAATCCGACAGCGTTACAATGTCGTTCGCGAGCAAAATCTCCAGGAGCAACCAACCGCGAAGGCGCCCGATCCCCAGACAAAAATTTAAAATGCGAAGCTTATTCATCAGCGTTGTTTTCGCTTTGGTTGTCACCGCCGGTGCCGCGGTAAAAAAAGAAACGGCCTCGCCGCCGCCGAACAAGGACGTCAAACAAAAGCCGCTCTCGCTTGTGCGAGTGAACGTGACCGGCCAGCCTTATGATTATTTTCGACCGTGGCAAAAGAAAGCGCCGGTTTCGAAGCGTGCACTCGGCGCAGTTCTTTCGAAAGGGCGCGTGCTCGTAACCGCGGACTTGGTCACGAACCAAAATTATGTTGAGCTCGAGCGCGCGGAATCGGGCGAGAAAACCGCCGCCAATGTGGAAGTGATCGATTACGAAGCGAACCTCGCGCTTCTCGAGCCGAGTGAGAAAAATTTCCTCGATGGGATCGCGCCGCTCGAGATTGCCGCGGACACAGTCGTTGGCGATCGACTCGCCGCGTGGCAACTTGAGCCGACCGGCGCGCTGGTCGCGACTGAAGGGCTGGTCACGACCATTCAAATGACGCATTACCCGGTCGATGTCGGCCAGTTTCTCACCTACCGCATCAGCATCCCGATGCAGTATCGCGAAAACAGCTACACGATTCCGCTGGTCAAAAACAACAAGCTGGCCGGTTTACTTTTGCGTTACGATCCGCGATCGCAGCTCATCGATGCGATTCCGGCGCCGATCATCACCCATTTTTTGAAGGAAGCCGAGAGCGAGCAGTACCGCGGATTTCCGGCGGTCGGTTTTTCCTTTTTTCCAACGCGTGATCCACAGTTGCGCAAATTCGCCGGGCAGACCGGTAAACCGGGCGGCGTTTACGTGACGAATGTCGAGCCGAACATGCCGGCAAAGAAGGCCGGCATGCAAGTCGGCGACATCATCATGGCGATCGGCAATCATGAGATCGATCAGAACGGCAATTATGTCGATCCCCTTTACGGAAAAATCGATTTTACCAATTTGATCAGCGCGCATTCCTATGCGGGGGACGTGCTCTCGTTTCAAATTCAGCGTGAAGGGAAACCGCTGGAAGTGAAAGTCACGCTCGAGCATCGCGACGCGAAGGATTATGTCAGTCCGCCCTATGCGCTCGACGAAGCGCCGAAATATCTCGTCCTCGGCGGACTCATTTTTCAGGAGCTGTCCCGCCAGTATCTGAAGGAATGGGGACCGAACTGGCTGCGTGAAGCGCCGCAGCGTTTCGTTTATCTCGACCGGTTTCAATCGGAGCTTTTTCCCGGCGAGCATCGTCGCATCGTGATTTTGAGTCAGGTCC
>Ga0209527_1000139_pt1 | contig 16329 bp, 13 predicted proteins | sample JacPinW_OM2H0_M2_FD_187968 | JGI IMG/M metagenome (GOLD analysis project Ga0209527, IMG submission 187968) | Forest soil microbial communities from Algoma, Ontario, Canada - Jack Pine, Ontario site 1_JW_OM2H0_M2 (SPAdes) (version 2) | ecosystem: Environmental > Terrestrial > Soil > Boreal... | reverse complement strand
GGCGGCATCGGCGGAACTTTGGCAGGCAACGCTCTCTCACTAGCTGCCATGCGCGCCACGCTTGAACACATCCTCACTCCCGCCGCATTCGAACGCATGATCCCGCTAGCCAAGCGCTTCACCGATGGCGTAGCCGAAAATCTCCGCGCCACCGGCCTCCCCTGGAACGTAATCCGCCTCGGCGCCCGCGCCGAATACACTTTCGCCGCAAAGCCTCCGCGCAACGGCCGCGAATCTGCCGCTGCCGCCGATTTCGAACTCGAGCGCTTCCTCCATCTCTACGCCCTGAATCGCGGCGTCCTCCTCACCCCCTTCCACAACATGGCCCTCATGTCCCCCGCCACCACCGAATCCGACATTGACGCCCACACCAAAATCTTCGCCTCCGCCGCGGTGGAACTCACCTCCTAAGTGGCACAGCCTTCAGGTTGTGCGCTTTCCTAACGGGAGCTAACTGACTTAAAGTTGGAATGACATCGTTAAGACGAGAATTGTTCAGACGTTCTGTCAGTCTATACGAGGAACCACGTGTGCTGACTGAATGTGGCAATTCTCGTCGTTCTGTAGTCTGCATTTGTGGTTGGTTACGAGATCGAGGGCATCCATGTCTAGTTTTTGGCTACCGTTACCTTCCACAATTTTCGCGTAGATCACATCACCCTTCTTTGCGATCCAAAATCTAATCCGTTGCGTTATGGGATGATGCAGAAAGCCGCGACCTACTTCGACAGACAAAACAACTTCCCTCTCGGGGAAACACTGAAGTTCAACACTGGAGTCAAGGTTCCAATCAGCCCGTGCAAAACAACGACTCGTTTTGTGCTTCTTCGATCAGCCAGAGAATCTAGACAGGGGAAGCGGCTGGGCTCAAGGGATAGCGGTGGCCAGGGCGTCGCCAAATGCGTATTCAAAGGAAGAAAAGACTTGGTCGAGTATCTCAGGTACCCAGCTAATGCGAGACCAGTTCCCACTAACGTGCTCAACAGGAGCGGACGTTGCTTTGTTTTAAGCATTTGCTTCATCTTCCTAACTTAGACACCACTGCATTTAAGCCAGTTCCGTGAATTGTTAGCCATAATCTTCCCATCTGTTAATTTCCTCGCTTACACTGACTACACGCCATGCCGCCAAAACCAACATTCTTCCCAACGCCCGCGGACTTCCGTGCCTGGTTCGAAGCCCACCACGACAAATTCCACGAACTATTCGTCGGCTTCCACAAAAAAAATTCCGGGAAACCCGGCATCACCTGGCCCGAATCCGTAGAAGTAGCCCTCTGCTTCGGCTGGATCGACGGGGTTCGAAAGAGCCTCGACGAAACCAGCTACACAATTCGCTTCACTCCCCGCAAGCCCACAGGCACCTGGAGCTCCATCAACATCAACCTCGTTCGAAAGCTTACAAAGCAGCGCTTGATGTATCCCGCCGGTCTCAAAGCATTTGCCGCGCGCAGCGAAAGAAAATCCAGCATCTACTCGTATGAACAGCGAAAGAACCCCCGTTTCACTCGCGAACAAGAAAAACAGTTTCGTGCCAACAAACCCGCCTGGGAGTTCTTCCGCTCCCAAGCTCCCTGGTACCAGAGAGTGACAACTTATTGGGTCATCAGTGCAAAGAGGGAGGACACAAAGCTCAAGCGGCTTTCCGAGCTCATCGAGTATTCGCAGAACCACAAAATCTTGCCGCGGAATACGCCCACGAAGAAGAAGTGACTTGATCGCGGCTCATGTAGAATAGGAAGCTTCAAACGACCGAGGTGAGCGTCGATGTCCGCAAACTATCTGCTCAAAACCGAACCATCCGAATACTCCTTCGCCGATCTTCAGCGCGACAAGGAGACCGTCTGGGACGGCGTCCACAATCCCGTCGCCTTACGAAACCTTTCCCAAATGACGCCCGGCACGCGCCTCATCATTTACGAAACCGGTGACCACAAATCCGCCGTCGGCACCGCCGCGGTCCTTTCTGTCGATGTCTCCAACACCAAGAATCCCGCCGTTAAGCTCAAAGCCGGAAAACCGCTCACCAAACTGGTCTCTCTCGCCCAAATAAAATCCAGTAAGCTCTTCGCCGATTCTCCGCTTGTTCGCCAGGGCCGCCTCTCCGTAGTTCCCCTTACCGAAGCCCAATACAAGTTTCTAGCAGGCGACTGATTCCCTAAACCCGCGTATGATGCGGGTGCAAACAAATGAAATTCCGAGGTTGCATCCCATGAAACGCTCCATCTTAGTTTTGTGCCTGTTTGTCGCTGTCCCTCTTTTCGCCCAACAACCGCCCGAAATCCGTTTCCGCTCGGTCCCCGACTTCCTGAAACTTCCGCCCGACCTCCACCTCGGTGAAGCCACCGGCGTCGCCATCAATTCGCACGGGCACATCTTTGTCTTCTCGCGCAGCAATTCTACCGGCCCAGCTTACGGAGCGAGCGCCGCGCAACTTCTCCAGTTCGCTCCAGATGGAAAATTTATCCGCGAGATCGGCCACAATCTCTACGCTTGGTCCTTCGCCCATACCGTCAAGGTCGATAAGAACGACAACATCTGGGTCACCGACAAAGGCTCCGACATGGTCATCAAATTCAATCCTGAAGGCCGCGTCGTCATGGTCTTCGGCCGCAAGCAGGAAGCCTCCGACGAAGGCACCGAGCCGCTCAAGCACGTCAAGCCGCCGCTGCCTCCCGTCGACGGTATGTTCCGCCAAGTCACCGACGTCGCGTGGGACGCGGCAAACAATGCGTACATCAGCGACGGCTACGTCAATTCGCGCATCGCCAAAATCGACAAGGACGGCAACTGGCTCAAGTCCTGGGGCGAATCCGGCGACCAGCCCGGCCAGTTCAACACTCCGCACAGCATCGCCGTCGATGCGCACGACAACATTTACGTCGCCGATCGCGGCAACCGCCGCATCCAGGTTTTCGACACTGATGGAAAATTCCTTCGCCAATTCACCATTGATGTTCCCGTCGATCCCAACGCCCGTCCCGCCATCGGCAACAAGCCTACCGCGACCACCGGCACCATGGCCCCCGGCGCTCCCTGGGCCATTTGCATCACGCCCCCGCCCAACCAAGTCCTCTACAGCTCCGACGGTTTCCCCGGCCGCATCTACAAACTCTCCCTCGACGGAAAAGCTCTCGGTGTTTTCGGGAAATCCGGCAAGCAGCTTGGCCAATTCGGCTGGGTTCACGAAATCGCCTGCCCCTCTGAAAGCGAACTCTACGTCGCTGAAGTTTTGAACTGGCGCGTCCAGAAACTCGTCCTTGAACCAACTCACTAGCCGCTGACTACCAGCAACGGCATCGGAAGTGCCGTCCTGCCAATATCGTTCGAACGTGCTGTCCTTTGGGGCAGCTTGCACCGCACTGTCCGCTTGTACTATGGCCGTCGAGGTCGCTAGCTGTAAAAATAGAGGAATGTCCGGGCCGTCGCGTGGACGGCTCTTCGCAGCCTGAGCTTATTCTGGGGATGCGTCGTCCAGGCACTCGAGGGACAATCCTATTTTGGCCACCGCAATTCACGCCCGTCATTCGACTGCCTCGCCGCCGGCGAGCCCCTCGACAACGCCCGGGGCAAGCGCTCAGAACTCTCCAATGAAGAATCCGCTAGCTTACGAAGTGCCAGTGATGGCGACCGGCGCGCGCCCAGGAGCAAGCGGCAGCCAGCGGGAGTTGTTCACGGAAGAGGCGAACACGGTTCTGGTCTTTGAGAATGGCGGAGTGATTCGGCTCTCCGCAGCGGTGACCGTCGGGCAGTTGCTGTTTCTTACCAACAAGGGAACCAACCGCGAAGTCGTAGCGCAGGTGATGCGCAAGCGCGCCTTCCGGCCGACGAGTTGTTATGCCGAAGTGGAATTCAGCGAGCCCTCACCAGGATTCTGGGGCATCGAGTTTCCCGAAATGCCGGAACTCTCGCCGGCAAATGCCCAGCAAAAAGAAGCGGCCCAGTTGGTGCAAGCAGCGGAAGTCATCGCTGACGAACCAAGCGCGCCGGCGCGGACCCCCAGCGCGCACGAAATCACGGCTTTGAAGCAGCAAGTCGAGGCGCTGCGCGAGCAACTGAAATTGCTCCAAACGCAGACCGGGGCGGAGAATTCATCCGCGTCCGAGGTGACTCACGATCCTCCTTCGGAATCCGAGCAAAAAGTTGCTGCCAGCGGCCGACCGGGAGCGCTGCGGATCGGACTTGTTGCTGCTGCGTTATTGCTCGCTGCGGGAGGCGCGGCACGGTACCTGCATTGGCTCCCCAGGCTGCCGCAGCCGAGGAGAATTTCTGCTGTCGCGGCCTCCAGCATCGCCGCTCACCCTGGTCCTACGGTGAGCTCCGTGATTCAGACGACCCCGGACGCACACTCTAATTCCGGCAAGACAACACCGGCCAGCAACGCTCCTACGCCTCCGCTGAGCGCAGCTTCGCGGCGCGAGGTACAACCTGCGCCTGCGAGAGCGGCGGGGCCTTCCACACTCGCCGCGCCCGAGCCGCCCGCACCGCGTGCCCCCACTGTAGATGCGGCGGTGGTGAAGGAAAAATCCGTTGCTGCCGCCTCCATCGGGAAGCGCACTCTGCCGCGTCCATCGAGCACAGCCGCTCCAGATTCGGCAGCGCCTTCTTCAGAGGAAGCAACTATCCTCCCGCCAAAACTGATCAAGTCGGTCCGCGCAATTGCTTCGCCGGAAGCGCTGCGGGATTTTGCCAGGGGCAACGTCACACTGGACGCCGTCGTGGACCCTTCGGGACACGTGAAAACGATGAAGGTGCTCACGGGGCCGCCTTCCCTGCAAAACGCGGCCATGGACGCCCTCAAGGAGTACCAATACGAACCAGCCACGCAGCGGGGCAAGCCTGTCGCCGCACACGTTACCGTCACTGTCAAATTCTTGTTCGAGCCATAACCCGGCTGATTCGCGGCTAGGCTCCTAGTCTTTCCCTTGTATTGGCCGGCGCCGGCTGTCGATCGAACAACAGGGGAAAGAACTGCCCGCCCATCGGGTCCCCGCGAGGAATTATGGGAACGCCCGCGAGAAGTGGTTCATTAGAATCCGACATGACGCCGTCGCGAAAAACATTAATAACGGTGGCGCGCCGCGGGGCGGGCGTATCGTTCGCGCGCGAACCGTGCATCGTTCGGGCATGGTGAAACGAACTTTCACCCTTTTTCAACTCAATGGCAACGGGCTCGAATTTGTCTTTGAGCCCTTCGGGCAGAGTTTCGCGGATGCCATCCATTTCCCCAGTCAGCACGGGTTTGGGCAAGTCCGGCCATTTGTGGCTTCCTGGAACGTAATTCAAGCAGCCGTTTTCCCGGGTGGAATCGTCCAAGCCAATCCAGCAGGTGAGATGGGCCAAAGGCGTGGTTCTTGTCCAGTACGAATAATCCTGGTGCCAGGCCACCACACCGCCATGCCGGGCCGGTTTGCAGAAAAGTTGGTCGTGCCAGAAGCGCACCGGACCGTCCAATAACTGCGATGCCGGCACCAGGAACGCGGGGTTCCAAAGCAGATCGTGAAAGCCGGGCAGAACGCGCCAAGCGCCCAGGGCGTGAAAAACGACGCGGTTCGGATCCGTCGATTCGTTGGAATGGTATTCGTGGAATAAATGCCGGCCGGCGTGGGCCGGATCCATCAGTTGTTCCAATTCCGTGCGCAGAGCTTCCACCTGCTCGTCACTCAAAATGCGAACGCCCTTCAGGTAGCCATTTTCTTGGAAAAATTGGAGCTGTTCCTCGCTCAGGCGGTACCGGTCCCAGTCGACGGAGTTGCGTGAGCGGGCAAACAGCGCACTGACCGGGTGATGGTAACGGGATAGGTCTTCGATCATGTTAGAACTCAGGGCGACGAAAAATTTCTGCGTCGAGCGCCGGCTCTGAACGAAGTAAACAGCAGCCGCGGACTTGAATCCTAAATGAGTCGCGCGGGAAAAACAAAGTTCTGTCCTCATTCAAGAGCCGCGTGACACTCCAATTCAGTTTCCAGGATTTGCCCCTCGGCACTCCCTGCGTTGGGAATCCTCAGAGTCATTTCTGGCCGGCGATTTCATTCCACTCGCGCTCTCCGCGCTCGAGCACTGCCGCCAAGTCTTCCCGCAACAGAAAACGATCCTTGATCAAGTTCATGGCCGCCTCGGCAAACTTGCCCAAATACTCTTCGCGCGAACCGTAACGTTCGGCGACGGACGGCCGCGGATCGCCGGATTTTTCGCGCTCTGATGCGTTGCGAGCAAAAGGGAGAAAGGAGCCGAGGAAACTGAGACGCAGATCGGGAGCGCCGATGCTGGGATCCCGCAAATTCCAGCCGGTGTATGTAGCGAGTGGAACTTGCAATTCCGGCAAGCGCACGCCTCCCGAGTCGTTACCATCGGCATCCGATTGCGGAACTAAAACCGGAAATGGTTTTCCAACTCTGGGCGGCTCGTTGGAAACGATTCCTGATTTCCACTGCGAACCGAAGTCGAGATGGTATGCCAAATTCACTTCATGAGGTGCATTCACGCCAGGAATTTTCGGGAATGTCCATTTGCTCAGTGGAACCAGCGAGCCGTCTACAATTTTAGGATAGGTGTTCGGAGGTGGTGGCGTTCCGTTTTTCACCCACTGGTCCATGTCGGTGATCAGCGCGCGCCAGAACCATTGGACGGGATTCGGATTGTGTCTTTGTTGCGCGGTCAACTCCGGCGAGCCAGTCGTGGCCTTCTGCGGCGGAAAGGCGGCGGAAAAATGCTGCAGCCCGGCGAGAAAATAGATGCGGGCATTTTCACCCGGCGCCGCGTCTTTCAAGCCGTCGGCTGAAGTGTGAATCAGGGAAGCGGAACGGCCCCAGTATTCGTAGGAAGTATTGGTGAAGAAAATCTTCGGAGCCGTGTGCGACCTGCTCGCAGCATCCAGAAGGCCTGCTGTTTCACCGGTCTCCGTGTCGGTTTCCGGGAGGTCGGTGTAGGGAAACAGATCTGTTGGGAAAAAGATACTGGACAGGGGTTGCGCGTCACGCGAGGGCTGTGCGAAACGATGATTGAAACTGCCGCGGCCTGCGCCGGCCACGTGCGCAATGACACCGTCCATGACCTGGCGGCCTTGCTCGTCGGCGTTGAAGTCCTGGTAGAGGAAATGGCGGAGGAAGCGGCCACTCTGAGAAATTCCTACCGCATAGACGCGGCGGACCGGAGCCGTGGCCTGAGGATCGTACTTAAGATAAGAGAGGAAATCGCGGACCGCGGCCAGCCCGGCGCCAACGACCACCGGGTCTTTGGCTTCATAGACGACCTCATAAATTTTGCCCGGCAAAAAACCGCCGTCCAAGTGAATGAAATGAAGATCGGCCACAAGCTGGCCTTCCACGGAATGGGCAAAGCTCCACTGGCTGTGAGGTATTACTTGCCGCGCGCCGCTGGGCGTGTCGCGCACGGTAAGGACGTTTTTCGCGCTGGCAGGATCGTCGACCGGATAACTGTTTCCTCCACCGGGTCCCAGCAGGATATGTCCCAGAGGCATGTCGTCTCTTTTTTCGGATGGCGTGAAATCGGAACGCACCAAGCCGCGAATTTCTTTTCCTCCTGGATCACGAACAACCGGAGCGGAGAGGCGGAGATTTTGTCCTTGATCTGCGACATCAAACTGCCAGCCGAGCCATGCAATCGTGTAGCCTTCGCGCAGCAGAAATCCGTCTCCGAATTCCGCGTTTGGGTCGGAAGTATTTCCGCCGTTCACCAGGCGCAGAATTCCTCTTCCGCCGCGGTTAGAAACTTCGAACAGCACGGCGTTGTTTCCCTTGGCCATGTCCTTAGGTTTGAAGAGATAGAGGTCTGCGGAAAACTCGACTTCCCCTTGGGCGTTGGGCGGAGCCTTGTCGAGATCCACGATCTGGCGGTTGTGAATGTTTTCTGGATGGACGGCAAAGTAGACGCGGCCGATGATCCTCTCGTAGGCGCCGGCCAATCCGAAGGCGCGGCCATCTTGAATGTCAGCGCGGGAGAGTATCTCGACGCGGGTGACATGGGCGTCGGCGGAAGAAGCAAAGAAAGCGATGCTGGTTAGGACATAAGTCAAGCGCAGGCGTAGCGGACGCATAAGCCACCTCCGGAAGCGCCACAGCTTACAACATATTGTTGTAACTGCTGGAATTTCAATGGTCGGGCTAGCGTTTGTAGTTGTGGAGTTCATATTTTTCTCGTGGAGGGGTGTATACCCCCGTGTACACCCCCCATGAAAGATGGATCGTTTTCAAAACAAAGGAGTTGCGGAAAAAGCATTTTGTAAGAGGCTGAACGGGAAAGGGATGGGCGACGGGAGATTTTGTAACAAATGACAGTGTGGCTCGTGACGAGGCGCAAAGGGGGAGATGCAGGACCGAACGATCAAGAGAGAGGCTGAAAGTCACAAGTCATCCTAGCACGAGAATGTTACCTTGTCAAATACTATATTCATATAGTACTAGTTTCGAATGGATTGGGTAGTACTTTCGAATGAAAATGACGGCTTAAGATGATGAAAAGGAACAGTTAACGCTGGGAATCAGTTCGCAGCTGAAGAAGAGGAAGTGATCTCGTGGGGACGGATGACGAAGATGGAAGGTGTAACTAGGCAGCTGCGGAAAGACAACGCGCTCCACTCCCTTGCGGCGTACAAAGGAACAAACAGGCGGCGCGCCTCTGGGCACTGCTTGTCGCGTTGTTTCGGGACGCAGTAGAATGGGGTGTTTTCACATCGAGGAGGGAACCTGCTATGGCCACTGCCGAACAAATAGTTCACGTTTCCGAGTTCACCAACGAGCCTTTTATTGATTTTTCGAAGGCGGAAAACCGCTCGCGCATGGAAGAGGCGCTGAAAAAGGTGAAGGCGGAATTTGGCCGCGAATACCCCATGTGGCTTAACGGGCAGAAGGTGACCACCACGGAAAAGCGCACGTCGACGAATCCTTCGCGGCCGATGGAAATCATTGGCGTTTTCCAGAACGCCACGGCGGAAATGGCCAGGCGGGCGGTCGAAGACGCCCACAAATACTTTGACACGTGGAAGAGAGTCTCCGCGCAGGAACGGGCGAAGTGTCTTTTCCGTGCGGCGAAGATCGTGCGGGAGCGGAAGTTCGAGCTGGAGGCGCTAGTGTGCTACGAAGTGGGGAAGACGTGGGTGGAAGCGGATGCGGACATCGCCGAAACGATCGACTTCCTGGAGTTCTACGGCCGCGAGATGCTGCGATTGGGCGAACCGCAAAAGTTGACGCCGATGCGCGGCGAGCGCAACTACCTTGTGTATATTCCGCTCGGCGTCGGCGTCATCATTCCGCCGTGGAATTTTCCGTGCGCGATCATGGCGGGAATGACCGTGGCTTCGCTGGTTACGGGGAATACCGTGATCTTGAAGCCCGCGGCGGATTCACCGACCATCGCAGCGAGATTCATCGACATCCTGTATGAAGCGGGCATTCCGAAGGAAGCGGTGAACTTCATCACCGGGCCGGGCAGCGTGATTGGCGATGTGCTGGTGCAGCACCCCAAGACGCGCTACATCGGTTTCACGGGCTCGAAGGAAGTGGGGCTGCGCATCAGCGAGCTTGCGGGCAAGACCGTGCCGGGGCAGATGTGGATCAAGCGCACGGTGCTGGAAATGGGCGGCAAGGACGGGATCGTGGTGGACGAAGAGGCCGATATCGATGCGGCGGTGGAGGGCACGGTGCAGGCGGCGTTCGGGTACCAAGGACAGAAATGTTCGGCGTGCTCGCGCGCGATTGTCTCTGAAAAAATTTACGACACGTTCGTGAAGAAGCTGGTGGAGCGCACGAAGAAAATCACGGTCGGACCGAGCGACGATCCGGGGAATTACATGGGCCCGGTCGTCAGCCAGTCGGCGATGAAAACGATTCTGGATTACATTGAAGTTGGAAAGAAGGAAGGGAAGCTGGTCACTGGCGGGAAACGTGCCGCGGGAGACGGCTACTTCATCGAGCCGACGATCATTGTGGATGTGGATCCGAAGGCGAGGCTGGCGCAGGAGGAAGTGTTCGGACCCGTGCTCGCGGTGATCAAGGCGAAGAATTACGACCAGGCACTGGAAATCGCGAACAATACGGAATTTGGCTTGACCGGCGCGGTGTACTCGAAGAATCCGGAAAAAATCAAAAAGGCCGAAGAGACGTTTCACGTGGGCAATCTTTATCTAAATCGGAAGTGCACCGGAGCGATGGTCGGCGCGCACCCGTTCGGCGGGTTCAACATGTCGGGAACGGACTCGAAAGCCGGCGGGAAAGATTACTTGCTGTTGTTCATGCAGGGAAAGTCGATCGCTGAAAAAGTGAGCTAAGAGTTTTTGGCCGCGCTGGTATCGGCGCGCTGAGCGACCCACTTCAAAACGCGGAACACGGGATAGCTCAGCACGAGTATGGCGAGCGCCCAGGGCGCGTTGTTCTGGTCCGTTAAGATCGACCCCACCAAAAACAAGACGGAGGCCACCAGGGCAATTCCCGTCGTCCACGGATAACCCCACGCGCGGTACGGGCGCGCCATTTCTGGCTCTCGTTTGCGCAACACAAACAAGGACGCATACGACAGAGCGTAATTCGCCACAAAGAAAAAGGAGAGCATGGCGATGACGCGCTCGAAGGTTCCCGTCAGCAGGAACAGCAGGCCGGCAACTGTGCTGAGGAATAGCGCCAGCACCGGCGTGCCACCCGGATTGACCAGAGCGGCGCGGCGAAAAAATAATCCGTCACAGCTCATGGTGTAAAGCGTCCGGGAGCAGAAAAGCTGGTTGGCGTTGAGGCAGCTCAACATGGAGATGACCATTATCGAGCGAATAATGGGATCGCCAAGCTTCCCGAAAATGCGATCGGCAACGGTTCCCAGAACAAAATTGTTTCCGGAAAGCGTGTTCATGGGCAGGATGTAAAGCGCCACCAGATTCAGCAAGAGGTAAATTCCCATGATGGAGAAAACGCTACCGAAAATGGCGCGCGGGATGTCGCGGCCCGGGTTGCGCACCTCTTCGCCGAAGTAGATGACGCCGTCCCATCCGTCGACGGTGTAGATGACTCCCTGAAGCCCGAGCATGATCGCAACGAGAAGAGGCCATCCCGAGGGCAAGGCAAGCGCGGAAGCAGTGGACTGCGCGGCGGCACGGTGAGCGGGACCGCCCAGCAAGAAACAGGCAATCACGAGAATCACGAAAGCGCCGGTCTTCAGCGCGGCGGTGGATAGTTGCGCGCCGCTGCCCCAGCGAATCCCGCGCCATTGCAAAACGAAAAACGCAACAATCACAAGGACAGCGACGATCAATTGAACGCGCATGGCGAAGCCGAGAACCGTCAAGTGTCCGCTCAGGACAGGGAAAAGCGCACCACTGTATTCGGCGATGACGAATGCGACGGCGGCGGCAGTGCCGCAGGTAGAAAGCCAGTCGCTCCAGCCGACGATGAATCCTGCGTAATCACCGAGCGCGCGGCGCGAAAAGTTATACTGGCCGCCGCTGCGGGGAATCGCGGCGCCAAGTTCCGCCATGGAAGATGCGCCGGACAATGCATAGAGTCCGCCGAGGACCCAAACTGCAAGAAACATCCACGCATTGGGTAGAAGCTTAGCGACATCGCCGGGCGTTCGAACGATGCCGGCGGCGATGGTGTTGCCGATCGCCGCGGCCATGCCAAACCACATGCCGAGGACTTGGAGCAGTCGGCCGCGGCCGACTGTAGGCGCAGAGGTAGCTGTGGTAGAACCTTCCGATGTTCCAGACAATGTGAAGTCTCGAAGGATCCGCGAAACGCAGCCATCATATCGGGGGGAGGAGAAAATGCAAGCCGGAAGTGGCGGGCGAAAAAGTTGTCAGTGATCAGTTGTCAGCCTTCAATAAGGGTCGGAAAGAGATCTTTTTGAGGTGAGCTCTGCAGGTTTCGCTCGAAACGCAAAGGTGGAGTGGCGGAATTGTTGACGGCAGCGAGGGTGGAACGAATCCGCAATCCAACTTTGGACGCGTGAATGTCTATCTTGGAGTGCCGACGAAGTTCCACTTGCCCCAGGCGAAAGATTCGTGCACCGGCAGAAAATGAGCCCGGGCAGTTTTCTTGATGAGTTCGGGCTGGCCCAGCCATTGCTCGTAGGTGCGGATTTCGTACTCGGTCATGGTGGCGAACGCGTCCAGCTTGCTGGAAATGCGGCGGACCATAGAGATTTCGGAAATAAAGTGCACGAAGGTCAGGAAAGGAGTGCGCCACGGCTCGACAAACATGACGCGGCCGTTTGTTCGGAGCACGCGCTGCATTTCTGAAAAGGTTTGATCGAGATCGTCCGGCAAAGCGGAGAGATGGTGCAGGCCGCCCTGGACGATGAGGACGTCCTTGCTGCGATCGGCAAAGGGAAGCCGCCGGCAATCGGCGACCGTGCATTTCGCAGAGCCTTTGAATTGCGCCAGCAGCCGGGGCGACAGGTCCACGCCTTCGAGACGGGTGAAGCCGAGCCGCTGCAGGGCGATCAAACCGTTTCCGCGTCCGCAAAAGAGTTCGACAATTTCAGCGTCGCGCGGCCATTGAGGAGCGCCCAGCCGGGTGAGGCGCCTGATAAACTTTCGAATCTCCTCTTCCGGCGATTCGAAACGCAGGTACGCGGCTTCCCAGGGATTCAGGGATAGCTGGTCTTGCGTTTGCGGATTTGTTTCGTTTTCCGGCGTCTCTGCTGGTGATGGCGGCATCTTCGATGGGCGGAAGAAAGAACCAACGAAGGTTCCCATAGATCGCCGGTCAATATCAAGCAAGGGTCAAGGCGCTGGTAGAGGCAGGGCCAAAAGACAAAGGACTTGCGCGCTTGTTTCCGGAGAGGGCGCCGTGACTCAACCGCAATCGACTCGCCTGCAACGCGCGTAAAGCGCGAGACACGCCGCTTTTCTCAGCGTGCCTCTGGCGCGATGTTGCTTAGTTGTCTTCACACGTTCGAGCACGATCAAGCAGCAGGTCGCGCTCCCGGGCATTGCGCGTGAGCGATGCCGCGCGCTCGAACTCGCCGCGGGCTTCGTCGAAGCGGCCGAGCTTTTTCAGGAGGTCGCCGCGCACGCTCGGCAAAAGGTGGTAGCCCTTGAGTGATGGCTCCGCGGTCAGCCCGTCCACGACTTCGAGGCCCGCCGCTGGACCGAAGGCCATTGCGACGGCAACCGCACGATTCAGCTCCACGACGGGGGACGGCGCAAGCTGGGCAAGCGCCTCGTAGAGCGCCACGATGCGTGCCCAGTCCGTTGCCTCCGGGGTAAGCGCGCGCGCGTGACAGGCGGCGATGGCGGCCTGGAGTGCGTACGCACCGCGCATACCGCCGAGCTTTTCAGCCCGATCGAGCGCGGCGAAACCACGACGGATTAGGAGTTGGTCCCAGTGCGCACGGTTTTGGTCGAGCAGCAGGATGGGCTCTCCCGACGAGCTCACGCGCGCCCTGGAGCGCGACGCCTGGATCTCCATGAGCGCGACCAGGCCGTGAACCTCCGGCTCGTGCGAAGCTAGCTCGGCCAGGATACGGCCGAGGCGCAGCGCGTCCTCGCAGAGTGCAGGGCGCATCCAGTCGCCACCGGAGGTTGCCGAGTATCCTTCGTTAAAGACGAGGTAGACGACTTCGAGCACCGAGGACAGACGGGCGGCGAGCTCACCGCCGCGGGGGATTTCGAAAGGGACGTGCTCTTGAGCCAGAGTCCGCTTGGCCCGGACGATTCGCTGGGCGATGGTGGGCTCCGGGACGAGGAAGGCACGCGCGATCTCCTCGGTTGTCAGGCCACCGAGCAAGCGAAGCGTGAGCGCCACGCGCGCCTCGGTCGAGAGAACTGGATGGCAGGAGACGAACACGAGGCGGAGGAGGTCGTCGCCGATGTCATCGTCGAGCGCGGCGTCGAAATCCGTCACGGCCATCTCCTGCTGGGCCTGGAGCTCGCGACCAAGCTCCTCGTGCTTGCGCTCGAGCCGCTTGTTTCGGCGGAACATGTCGATCGCGCGGTGCTTCGCAGCAGCCATGAGCCAAGCACCCGGATTGTCCGGGATGCCCGATTCCGGCCACTGCTGGAGCGCGGCGACGAGAGCGTCCTGGGCGAGCTCCTCGGCAATGCCGACGTCGCGCACGATGCGCGCGAGACCGGCGATAATCCTGGCGGACTCAATCCTCCAGACCGCATCGATGGCGCGATGTGTGTCGGTAGCCGTCACGGCCACCCATCACACCATCTTCGATTCGTCCGCGCAAGCCCAGGCGCGGCGACTACTTCTTCGCGGCCATCGGTATGCGCGAGCGCTCCTATGCTTTGGGAGGGAAGTCTTCCGGCCCGAGGATCTGGCGAATTTCGGTCTCGCCCTCCCAGCCGGGCCAGTGTTTCTTGTGAAGTTCCATGAAGCGCTGCGCTCCTTCGATGGCCTCTTGTTTCGACTTCAAATCGAAAACTGCATACCCGCCGACGACTTCCTTGGCCTCCGTGAAGGGCCCGTCGGTCGTAGTTATCTGCCCTCGAGAAAGCCGCACGCGCGTGCTCATCGACATCGGGGCGAGCCCGCCGCTTGTGATCATCGTTCCGGTTTTGTTCGCATCTTCGGTGAGCTTTGCCATGGCGTCCATGAGTTCCTTGGGCGGCGCGCCATTGCTCTCAGCGGTCTTGACCATCATCATGAATCGCATCGTCATATCTCCTTCAGATTTAGGTACTGGAGCTGACTTTCTCTATTGCCTGCGCCCGCTCCATCAAGATGCTACTTAGTCGTCGAACGAGGAGCAGTGAGATCGACGCGAACGACACCGCTTGCCGATCCCACAATGCGCCGCCCAAGACCTAAGCGCTCTGCGACTTAGCTCCCGCGGCCACATCGGCACAGCTATCTCGGCCCTCGCCGAATAGCTGGCGAAGCTCGCATTCACCGTCACCGACTTCCTTGAGGAAATTCTTGGCCAATTGGATGGCTTCTTCCTTGGAGTTTGCCTGAAGAATGGCGAAGCCTCCGACTACTTCCTTGGCTTCAGTGAAGGGCCCGTCGGTGACAGTCAGGTTCCCACCGGACCTGCGAACCCGCGCGCCCAGGGCGCTTGGCAGGCAACCTTCAGTCCCGAGCAGCCAGCCGGCTTTCATGCCTTCCTCGACCAACTTGCCCATCTTCGCCATTTCATCTTGCGAGGGAGGAGCGTTTCTCTCAACAGACTTGTAGATGCTTAGAAATCGCATGATCATCTCTCCTTGTATTCGTATTGTAGAGTGCGGCGCTCGACTGCCGGTTGCTCCTGAGCGGGGGTGAATTCCCGCTCTATTGTACGACGTATGACACTCTGCAAAATCGACATGACCACTGCATCATTCTTACCCGTAGCGGGTTGGGAACCGTCGAATGCGTGTTTAGCGAAATCGACGCGACACACCCCTGTCTCACTTGGATACAAGCGCACGGGCGGGTCGAGAATGGCTATGTCTCCTACTACCTACACGTCGAACGAGGGGCATCGAAATCGACAGGCTCAGAAACTTATTTTCGGCCGGTGCAACCCAGAGGCCTGTCGCGGCTAGGGCTTCTTGGCGGCTGCCTGGGCGCGCAGGCGCTCTTCCTGCTTCCTGAGCTCGGGAGTAAGCTCGGAACCGAAGTCCTCTGCCTCGAAGACCTGGCGAATCTCAATTTCGGCTTCCCCTTCATGGGGACAGGGGCAGCGTTTGACCCACTCGATTGCCTCTTCCATCGATCTCACCTGCCAGAGCCAGAAGCCGGCGATCAGCTCCTTGGTTTCGGTGAAGGGCCCGTCGATCACGGTCCGCTTCACTCCCGAGAACCGGACGCGCTTGCCCTTCGAGCTCGCTTGGAGTCCCTCGGCGGCGAGCAGCACCCCGGCTTTCACCAGTTCTTCGTTGAACTTCCCCATTTCGGTAAGGAGCTGCTGCTTAGGCAGAACGCCCGCCTCGGAGTCCTTGTTGGCCTTGACGATCACCATGAATCGCATTGTTATGTCTCCTGTGCGCCGGCTAAACCGGCGAGGTGTAGTGAATGCAAAAACCATACGAATGTGAAGTAGCGACCCACTTCGGCCCCGAGTCATGCGGAGCTGCTTGCAAAGGCAGCGTCGAAGCGTTGACAGGGGAACGTGCGGGCCGGGTATTCAGCCGCGTAAGAAACTTCCTCCGGGACGCCGACGCTGTAGGAGAAAGCGGAAGGCCCCATCGGGTGCACCGATATCGCGAGGTGTGCCAGAGTCCCGCGCGGTCAGAGACCCCGTGCACGTACGCAAGCACCTCGCATGGGAACCGGGAGATCCCAAGTCCGCCCAAGGCTGCAGTTGCTTTGGGACGTGTCGGGAAGTCTAAGGACGTACGCCGATGACGAACGGACTTGGGAAGTCGGACAGACCCACTGTACCTGGGAAG
>Ga0209527_1000138_pt1 | contig 16343 bp, 14 predicted proteins | sample JacPinW_OM2H0_M2_FD_187968 | JGI IMG/M metagenome (GOLD analysis project Ga0209527, IMG submission 187968) | Forest soil microbial communities from Algoma, Ontario, Canada - Jack Pine, Ontario site 1_JW_OM2H0_M2 (SPAdes) (version 2) | ecosystem: Environmental > Terrestrial > Soil > Boreal... | reverse complement strand
CACCACGCCGAGCTTGTAGATCTCGTGCAGTTCGGCCGCCTCGGTCTGGGCGGTGCCGGTCATCCCTGCCAGCTTCTCGTAGAGGCGGAAGTAGTTCTGCAGCGTGATCGTGGCGAGCGTCTGGTTCTCGGCCTTGATCTCCACGTTTTCCTTGGCCTCGATGGCCTGATGCATGCCCTCGTTGTAGCGCCGTCCTATCAGCACACGTCCGGTGAACTCGTCGACGATCAGCACCTCGCCGTCGCGGACGATGTAGTCCTTGTCCCGCTGGAACAGCTCCTTGGCCTTCAGCGCGTTGCTGAGGTAGCTGACGAGCGGCGAGTTGGCCGCCTCGTAGAGGTTCTCGATGCCGAGTTGGTCCTCGACGAACTCGACACCGAACTCGTGAACGCCGATCGTGCGCTTGCGCAGGTCGACCTCGTAGTGGTTGTCCTTCTCCATCAGCGGCGCGATCCGGGCGAACTCGGTGTACCAGTTCGACGCGCCGTCGGCCGGGCCGGAGATGATGAGCGGCGTGCGGGCCTCGTCGATCAGGATCGAGTCCACCTCGTCGACGATCGCGTAGCTGTGACCGCGCTGCACCAGTTCGTCGAGCCCGTGCGCCATGTTGTCGCGCAGGTAGTCGAACCCGAACTCGTTGTTGGTGCCGTAGGTGATGTCGGCGTTGTACGCCGTGCGCCGCGCGTCGGGATCCATCTGGGAGAGGATCACGCCGACCTCCAGGCCGAGGAAGCGGTGCACGCGCCCCATCCACTCACTGTCGCGTTTGGCCAGGTAGTCGTTCACGGTGACGACGTGCACGCCCTTGCCGCCGATCGCGTTCAGGTAGCACGGCAGCACCGACGTCAGGGTCTTGCCCTCACCGGTCTTCATCTCGGCGACGTTGCCGAAGTGCAGCGCCGCGGCGCCCATCACCTGGACGTCGAACGGCCGCTGGTCCAGTACCCGCCAGGCGGCCTCGCGCGCGACGGCGAACGCCTCGGGCAGCAGCTCGTCGAGCGATTCGCCGTCGGCGTGCCGCTTCCTGAACTCCTCGGTCTTGGCCTGCAGCTCAGCGTCGGTCAGCATCTCGGTGTCATCGGACAGCGAGCCGACATAGTCGGATATGCCCTTGAGGCGTTTGACCATGCGACCTTCACCAAGCCGCAGCAACTTATCCAGCACGAATAGGTCCCCTAGTTAATTCGAGTCTTCGGCGTACCCCATGGTAGGCGACACGCCAATGCCCGCGGTCATGCGCGACCGCCTTGAGCACCGGAAGGGTTCAGGCCGGCCGGATCAAGCCAGCCGGATCAAACCATAGTCGTAGGCGTGCCGCCGGTAGACCACGCAGGGCTTGTCGCTGGCTTTGTCGTGGAACAAGAAGAAGTCGTGGCCGACCAGCTCCATCTCGTAAAGCGCGTCGTCGACGGTCATCGGGGTCGACGGATGCTCCTTGGTCCGCACGACGCGGCCAGGCTCGTGGTCCTCGGCCGCCTCACCGTCGCGCGGCGCCAGGGCGCCATTTGCGGGCGCGGAATCCGAGGGCGGCACCATAGCGGTGGCTTCCGCGAGCGACACCGGCGTCTTGTCGCCGTAGTGGATCTTGCGGCGGTCTTTGCTGCGCCGCAGCCGGCTCTCAAGTCTGCAGACCGCGCTCTCGAGGGCGGCGTAGAAGCTGTCCGCGCACGCCTCGCCGCGGACCACCGGACCACGGCCGCGCGCCGTGATCTCCACGTGCTGGCAATTCTTGCGCTGGCGGCGGTTGCGCTCGTGCTCGAGCTCGACGTCGAAGAGGTAGATGGTGCGGTCAAACCGCTCGAGACGGGCCAGCTTCTGCGATACGTAGATGCGGAAGTGTTCGGGGATTTCGACGTTTCGGCCCTTGACCACAACCTCGGCGCTCGACATTGGTTCGGCCTGCTCGTCGGCTTGCGGGTCTGCGGGGGCCAAGAGCTGGTCAGATTCCACGGATCGGCTTGACATTCAATCAACTCGTTTCTGTCGCGGACTCGCACGCGGTCGGCGTGCCCGGTCCCTGGGACGACGCAGACGGGGATGAGTGCTCGTCAGGGACGTGCCGCGACCCGCCGCGTCAGAGGTCGAAAGAATCACCTCCTACCGCTGTCGGTAAGTGGCGCCCCGGTTGCTGGGGCTGCCGGATCACGGATTCCGTGAACCAATACTGGCCCCGACGGTAGTCCGTGTTCACCATCCCGTGCCACCCATTTGGCAGACCTGTTGCCAGTTCTTCATGTTGGTTTGACATAGGGGAAATCGGCGGGGCGATGATTCGGCGCGCTACCAGCCGCGGGACCTCGGCACTCGTCAGCCCGGCAGCACCGGCACCGCGCCGGGGATCATCAGCGGTCGCACGTCGACCCATCGCTGCTCGTTCTCGGCCGCCACGCTAGACAGTTGAAGCACCCCGCGTTGATCGGCGACGTACACCGTCGACGGGTTGGCCACCACGGTGGACACCGGGGCCGCGACGTCGCGGGTGGGCGCGTCGGAATTGACCCCGTCGAGGTTGACGTATGACACCGGATGCTGCGGATCGGTGCGGCTGACGACGATGTCGTCGCCGGTGCGCCATGACAGCGACACCACCGATGAGCGCAGCCCGAAGCCGAGCCGGCGCGGATACGTCAGCGCATAGTCCCCGCCCGGCGTCTGCTCCACGGTCGCGAGAATGACCTGCCCATTGATCACCATCGCGGCCCGCGCGCCGTCGCGCGACAGCTGCAACTCGTTGATCGGGCCTCCGAACTTGGTGGTGACCGCCGTGGCATTGACCGGGATGCGGGCCGGCTGCCCGGAGGCGGCTTCCTGGATCACCCGCACCGCGTTGTTGCCGTCGATCACCACCCACACGGCGTTGTCCAGCGACCAGCTGGGCCGGGTGATCGTGTGCCCGTCGGTCGCTTCCACAGCGGCCCCGCCGAGCGGACCGATCCACAGCGACGCCGCCGCGTCCGGCTGGCCGCCGCGCAGAGCCACCACCGACGCGACGTCGCGGCCCGTGCGGGACAGCATTGCGGCCGTCTGGTCGGGCATCTGACCGAATGACCCGGGCACCCGCGGCGCGGTCTCGCCGTCGATCGACAGCAACGATCCGCCGGCCAGTGCGTGCAACCCGGCCGCTGCGCCGTCGTCGGCACCGGGGTCCGTGGACGCGACGTCCGTGGCTTCCCAGCCGTTGGCGAACCGGTCGTCGAGGGCCGCGCCGTCGGCGTCGATGACATACGGCCCGGCGATATCGGCCCGCGCGAACGTCCAGATAATCTGCGCCGCCACCAATTGCCTGCTGTGCGGGTCGGTGGTCGACAGGCCCTCCAACTCGACGCGCGCGCCGCCGTAGCCCTTGCCGATTCCGGTCTTGCCGCCGTCGGCCCGCGTCACCGGTCCGCGCAGCCTCAGCGGCGAGCCGAGCATGTTGCGCACCGAGTTGGTCATCTCTGGGCGCGGCCCGGCGATCAGCTTGCTCATCAGCTCGGTCGGCAGCTGGTCAGGGTCCGACACCGCGACGTAGCGGGGGTCGGGGACGACGGTCTTGCCGGTCGGGTCCGCGAAGTACAGGTTGTGCCGCTTGTAAGTCTCCTGAAACTGCTGCCAGTCCAGGAACACGCCGTTGGGCAGCCGGTCGATGCGCCAGCCACCGCCGGTCTTGATCAGCTCGATCGGCCCCGGGTCTGGCAGCGCGCCTTCGCCGGTTTCGAACACCCCGATGTCGGACAGCGACCCGAGGATGTCGGCATGCATGGTCACCGAAACGCGGTCGGCGCTTCGGGTTTCGACGAACACGACGTTGTCGATCAGCAGCGCGCTGCCGGCGTCGTCCCAGCCTCGTGACGCCGACTCGGTGAGGAACTGGCGCGCGGCGAGGTGCCGGTTGGCGGGATCCGAGGTGGCCTTGAGGAACTCGCGAAGCAACACGTCGGGGTCCATGCCCGCCGTCGGTTTGGGCAGACTCGGCGGGGCGGACCGCTCGACTGTGCCGATCGCCTGCGGCGCAGAGGACGACGGGACGCCGGCACATCCGGATCCCGCGACCGCAACCGTGAGCATCACGCACGCTGAGATTGCGAGCGCGGCGAAGCGTCTCATACGCTTTCCGCCGGCTCACGCTGCCGCGCGGCGCGCTGCGCAGTGTCTTTTGCCGCAACGGGCTTCCCCACCGGTTTCAATGGCAACGGGCTGGTTGTCACCTTGTGGCCACGAACCAGTGGCAGCGTCAACCGGAAGCACGCGCCCTTGCCGGGCTCGCCCCACGCCTCCAGCCGGCCCTGGTGCAGCCGGGCGTCCTCGACGCTGATCGCCAGCCCCAGGCCCGTCCCGCCCGAGCGCCTTACCCGCGACGGGTCAGAGCGCCAGAACCGGCTGAACACCAGCTTCTCCTCGCCCGGACGCAGGCCGACGCCGAAGTCGCGGACCGTCACCGCGACCGTGTCCTCGTCGTCGGCCATCTGGATCTTCACCGGCTTGTTTTCCGCGTGGTCGATCGCGTTGGCGATCAGGTTGCGCAGGATCCGCTCGACGCGGCGCGGATCGACCTCGGCGATCACCTCGTGGTCGGGCAGGTCCACCCGCACCTGGACATCGGCGTCGCCCGCCAAATGCCCGACATCCTCGAGTGCGCCTCGCACCGTCTCGCGCAGGTCCACCTGCTCGACCGACAGCTCGGCAACGCCCGCGTCGTGGCGGGAGATCTCCAGCAGGTCGTTCAGCAGCGTCTCGAAGCGGTCCAACTCGCTGACCATCAACTCGGTGGACCGGCGCAGCGACGGGTCGAGGTCCTCGCTGTGGTCGTAGATCAGGTCGGCGGCCATCCGCACGGTGGTCAGTGGCGTCCGCAGTTCGTGGCTCACGTCGGAGGTGAACCGCCGCTGGAGGTTGCCGAACTCCTCCAACTGAGTGATCTGGCGCGACAGGCTTTCCGCCATGTCGTTGAACGACACGGCCAGCCGCGCCATGTCGTCCTCGCCGCGCACCGGCATGCGTTCAGTGAGATGTCCCTCGGCGAACCGCTCGGCGATCCGCGAGGCCGAGCGCACCGGCTGCACCACCTGCCGGGCGACCAGCAGCGCGATCGCCGCCAGCAGCACCAGCAGCACCACGCCGCCGGTCAACATCGTGCCGCGAACGAGCGCGATCGTGCTCTCCTCACTGGACAGCGGGTAGATCAGATACAGCTCGAGCGCCGAAACGGGTCCGGTGGTCGGGCTGCCGATGATCAACGCCCGCCCGGTGAACCCGTCGGTGTGCACCGTCGCGTACTGGTAGCTGACCTGCCCCGCCTTGACGAATTCGCGCAGCGACTCGGGGATCTGCGAAACCGGCCCGGCAGCCGTGGCCGCGCGGGGCCCGTCGCCGGGCACGACGAGCACGGCGTCGAACGCGCCTGCCAGGCCGCCGCCGACGGAAGGATCGGTCTTGCGGTCGACCAGTGTGTTGCGGGCCAGCTGAAGGCTGCTGTCCAGCGAGCGGCTCTCCTCGCCGCCGACGATGCCGCTGACTGTGTTGCGGGCGTGCTCGATCTCCTCGGTCGCCGCGCGCACCTTGGCTTCGAGCACACGATCGGTGATCTGGCTGGTCAGCACGAAACCGAGAGCCATGATCACCAGCAGCGACAACCCCAGAGTCAAGGTCACCACTCGCAACTGCAGCGATCGGCGCCATGCGAGACCGATGGCTCGACTTAACGCACTCAGCCCGCGCAGGAATGGAGCAGAACGCCGGTGAATGCGCCGCCTCGAGCTCCAGATCACGGAGGTCCGGCCTTGTATCCCACTCCTCGAACGGTCAGCACCACTTGCGGGTTCTCAGGATCCTTCTCGACCTTCGCCCGAAGCCGCTGAACGTGCACGTTCACCAAACGGGTGTCGGCGGGATGCCGGTACCCCCAGACCTGTTCGAGCAGCACATCACGAGTAAACACCTGCCGCGGTTTGCGCGCCAACGCCACCAACAGGTCAAACTCCAGTGGTGTGAGCGAGATCTGCTCGCCAAGCCGGGTCACCTTGTGAGCGGGGACGTCGATGTCGACATCGCCGATCGACAGCATCTCCGCGGGCTCGTCGTCGTTGCGACGCAGCCGGGCGCGCACGCGAGCGATCAGTTCCTTCGGCTTGAACGGTTTCATCACGTAGTCATCAGCGCCGGACTCCAGGCCGAGCACGACGTCCACGGTGTCGGTCTTCGCGGTCAGCATCACGATCGGCACGCCGGAGTCGGCCCGCAGCACGCGGCACACGTCGATGCCGTTCATGCCGGGCAGCATCAGGTCCAGCAGCACCAGATCGGGGCGCAGTTCGCGGACCGCGGTCAGCGCCTGACTGCCGTCGCCTATCACTGCGGTGTCGAAACCCTCCCCTCGCAACACGATGGTGAGCATTTCGGCGAGCGACGGATCGTCGTCGACCACAAGAATCCTTTGCCTCATGGTGTCCATGGTGTCACCAAATCGGGACAAATCGCGGCTGCCACACCGCGTTTTGCGTGCTAACGAGACAGCAACCCCGCCAGGGCCGCCGGATCGACGTCCGGATTCGCAATCTGCCAGGGTCCGCCGAAGCCCTCGGCGGCCAAACCGCAGTACACCTGGCCGGTCCGGCGCTGCAGTTCGTGGTCGCGTTCGTATGCGTCACGAGTGCGCGCGGGCTCGTCATGCTCGCGGTGACGGGCGCGGTCGGCGGCGAGTTCGGCGGGCACGTCGAGCAGCACCTGCCAATCCGGGGCGGGCATGTGCAGTCGCTCGTACTCGAGGCGGCGCACCCAGTCGACGGCGTCGCCGGTCGCGTCCTGGTGCAGCCGCGCGGCGGTGTAGGCGGCGTTGGAAGCGACGTAGCGGTCCAGGATCAGGACGTCGTATGCGGCGCGCAGGTGCTCGATCTCCTCGCGGGCGCCGGCCCGGTCGAGCGCGAACAGCACGCCCATCGCGTACACCGAGGTCGCAAGGTCGCCGTGCTCACCGTGCAGCGCCTCGGCCGCGAGGTCGGCGGCCACCGAATGGTGGTAGCGCGGGAACGACAGGCCGGCCACCGATCTGTGATTGTCCTCGAACGCCGTGCGCACCCCGTCGCACAGCGTCCGCTTGCCCGCGCCGTCGACGCCCTCGATCGCGATCAGCAGGCCGTGCACATGTCGAGCCTAGAAGCCCGAATCAATCCAGCACAGCGACCGCTGCCCTCAGCTTGGGAATCGTCTGCTTGAGGAGTTCGAGGCTCTTCCAGCCCTCCTCCGGCGAAAGACCGCCCACCAGTGGCTGGAATCCGAACGTCGACCGGTCCGGCATCGCAGGCACCTTCGCGAGCAACTGGTCGGGGGTCCAGGCCGCGAACAGCCCGGACTGGCGCAGCACCGCGGGATCGCTCAGACCCTTGAACGGCGAGTTGGAGGTGTCGCCGGCCTGCTCGGCCCATTTGGCGTATTCGGTGATGACATGGACCACGTGCCGCTCGATCGCGGCCCAGCCCTGCTCGGTGTCCTCGCACAGGTGGATGCCAATCGGCACGGGTCCCGGCCGGAAGTACAGGCCGGGCGGCCGACCGAGGCTGCGGCATTGGTCGAGATAGACGTCGACCAGGTCGGGCAGGATCGGCGCGAAGCCGACACCGTGGCGGGCCGCGCGTTTCGCCGCCGCCGCCACGCCGCCGCCGACCAGGATGATGTCCTCGGGCTTCTGAACCGGCAGCGGCCGGACGTAAACCGGACGGCCGTCGGCCTCGAACCGTTCGCCCCGCAACGCACGCAGGATCGTGTCGATACCCGAATCCATCAGCTTGGCACGATCTTTGAGCGACTTTCCGAACGTCGCGAACTCGAAGGGAACGTAGCCCGCGCCCAAAATGACGTTGAGTCGCCCATTCGAGATGAGATCGGTGATCGCGATCTGCTCGGCGACCGTCACCGGATCGTGCAGCGGCAGCAGCACCGCCCCGAGAAGCAAGCGGATGTTGTTCGTCACCGCCGCCATAGCGGCCGCCAGCGCGAAGGGCTGCGGCAGATAGCCGTCGTCGGAGCCGTGATGCTCCATCAGGCCGATGTCGTCGACGCCGATGTCGTCCGCGAAGGCCGCCATCTCGATCGCGGCGCGATACAGCTCGTTCGTCGGCGTCGCCCACTCGGGCGCGCGCATGTCGAACGCGACCGTCGTTTTAACGTTTCTCACGGGCGTGAGCGGCCCTCGACTAATACCGGCTAGTAGCGGTAGTGCTCGGGCTTGTACGGCCCTTCGACATCGACGTTGATGTACTCGGCCTGCTCCTTGGTCAGCTTGGTCAAGTGACCGCCCAGCGCCTGGACATGGATGCGGGCCACCTTCTCGTCCAGCTTCTTGGGCAGCCGGTACACCTCGTTGTCGTACTCGTTGTTCTTGGTCCACAGCTCGATCTGCGCAATCACCTGATTGGAGAAGCTGTTGCTCATCACGAACGACGGGTGCCCGGTCGCGTTGCCGAGGTTCAGCAGCCGGCCCTCGCTCAACACGATGATGGAATGCCCGTCGCCGAAGACGAATTCGTCGACTTGTGGCTTGATGTTGATTCGGTGCACATCGGAAGCCCGTTCCAGAGCGGCGATCTGGATCTCGTCGTCGAAGTGGCCGATGTTGCCGAGGATGGCCTTGTCCTTCATCGCGCGCATGTGCTCGAGCGTGATGATGTTCTTGTTGCCGGTGGCTGTGATGACGATGTCGGCCTGGCCGATGGCGTCCTCGACGGTCTTCACGTCGAAACCCTCCATCAGGGCCTGCAGCGCGTTGATCGGGTCGATCTCGGTGACGGTGACGCGCGCGCCCTGCCCCTTCAGCGACTCCGCGCAGCCCTTGCCGACGTCGCCGTAGCCGCAGATCAGCACGCTCTTGCCGCCGATCAGCACGTCTGTGCCGCGGTTGATGCCATCGATCAGCGAGTGCCGGGTGCCGTACTTGTTGTCGAACTTGCTCTTGGTCACCGAGTCGTTGACGTTGATCGCGGGAAACGCCAGCTCCCCAGCCGCGGCGAACTGGTACAGGCGCAGCACACCGGTGGTGGTCTCCTCTGTGACGCCCTTGACCGCCTCGGCGATCTTCGTCCATTTGGTCTTGTCGGTCTCGAACCGCTCACGCAGCACCGACAGGAAGACCTTCCACTCGGTCGGGTCGTCGTCCTCGGCGGGCGGCACCACACCGGCCTTCTCATACTGCGCTCCGCGCAGCACCATCATGGTGGCGTCGCCGCCGTCGTCCAGGATCATGTTGGCAGGCTGGTTAGGCCAGGTCAGCATCTGCTCGGCGGCCCACCAGTACTCCTCAAGGGTCTCGCCCTTCCACGCGAACACCGGTACGCCCTTGGGCTCTTCCGGCGTGCCGTTCGGGCCGACGACGGTGGCCGCCGCGGCGTGGTCCTGGGTGGAGAAGATGTTGCACGACGCCCACCGCACCTCGGCGCCCAGCTCGACGAGCGTCTCGATCAGCACCGCGGTCTGCACCGTCATGTGCAGGGACCCCGATATCCGGGCGCCCTTGAGCGGCAGCACCCCGGCGTTCTCCCGGCGCAGAGTCATCAGGCCCGGCATCTCGTGTTCGGCCAGCCGGATCTCTTTGCGGCCGAACTCGGCCAGCGACAGATCGGCCACCTTGTAATCGATGCCGTTGCGGACATCCGCGGTCAGCCGGTTCTCGGTCGTCGTCATCTGCGTTCCTTCGTCTGCGCGCGCCAATTACTTAGACTGCTTAGATATTAGTGGATGCGGTCGCGAAGCCGCTAATTCCGCTCGATCACACCGTAGCGTTCGGCGAACGGTGTCATCAGCCGGGCCAAGTCGCCGGCAACGTCTCCCCCGCCGGAGGCGGGAGGTGCCCCCAGGCCGGCCTCCGGCGGCATCGACACATAGCTCATGCACAGTCGCACGATCGCGCGGGCCAGCACCCCGGCGTCCTGCTCGGAATGCTTGACCCAGCTCTCGGCGAATGCCGTAGTCAGTCGTTGCGAGCAGTGCGTGATGATCGGCGCGCTGTCGACCGTGATCAACTGCAGCAGGTCGGGCTTGGCCTCGCCGGTGCGCAACGAAATCACCAGTGGGTCCGACGCCGACTCCGCGAAGAACGCCCGAAAGCCCTGCAGGAAGGCCGAATACAAGTCGCCTTCGTTCTGCCGGATGGCGTGGTCGATCTCGTCGACGAGGTGGTCGGCCAAGCGCATCGCGTAACCGAGCGCGAGTCCCTGCCGAGAGCCGAACTCGTTGTAGATGGTCTGGCGGCTGATGCCGGCGGCGCGGGCCACGTCGGCGAGCGTGATCGCGGACCAGTCCCTGGTCAACAGAAGATCCCGCATGCCGTCGAGGATCGAGTCGCGAAGCAGCACTCGCGACGCCTCGGCATACGGGACCCTCCCCCGCAAGCGGGTGGTACCCCCGGGCATTGGTTCCACACGCGCGACACTATCGCTTCCCGTCGCTTCGCTCGCCCACGCCGCCGTCACGAACGGGCGACCTCCACCATCTCGAAATCCGCCTTCGCCGCGCCGCAGTCCGGGCAGCTCCAATCGTCGGGGATGTCATCCCAGCGGGTGCCCGCGGCAATTCCGTCCTCGGGCCAGCCCAGCGCCTCGTCGTATTCGAAGCCGCACTGGAGGCAGCGGAACAGTTTGTGCTCGCTCGTCGTGTTGTAGTCGTTCGTCGTCACTGCGTAACCTCCATCGATTCGAAGTCGACCTTCTCGCGGACCCCGCAGTCGGGGCAGCTCCAGCCGTCGGGGATGTGATCCCAGCCGGTGCCGGCCGGAAACCCTTCGCGTGGAGCACCTTTCGCCTCGTCGTAGACGTAGTCGCAGACCGGGCAGCGGTACGCGCTCACTGTGCTATCTCGTCTTCGCGCAGGAGCGCCGCTCCATACTTGGCGATCAGCTTCTCGCGCTTCGGCGGGTGCAGATGTGCCCTGGTGATATCGCCGTCGTAGTGCGCCACCACCCGCGGATCCATCACCTTGCGCCACAACAGCGGCACCAACGTCAGCAGGATCATGCTGGAGTATCCGCTGGGCAGGTTCGGCGCGCCGTCGAAGCTGCGCAGCGTCTGGTAGCGGCGGGTGGGGTTGGCGTGGTGGTCGCTGTGCCGCTGCAGGTGGTACAGGAAGACGTTCGTCACGATGTGGTCCGAGTTCCAGCTGTGCTCGGGCCTGCACCGCTCGTAGCGACCGCGTTCGGTCTTCTGCCGCAGCAGCCCGTAGTGCTCGAGGTAGTTCACGGTTTCCAGCAGTCCGAACCCGACGACCGCCTGGACGACGATGAACGGGGTCAGCGTCCACCCGAACACCGCCAGCAGCACACCCCACAGCACCACCGACATCAGCCACGCGTTGACCACGTCGTTGCGGATGTTGAACGCGCTCTTGTCCAGCCGGCGCATGCGCTCGGCCTCCAAGGCCCACGACGAGCGCAGGCTGCCCCACACACTGCGCCGTAGGAACGCCCACAGGCTCTCCCCCATCCGGGCGCTGGCCGGGTCTTCCGGCGTCGCGACGCGCACGTGGTGGCCGCGGTTGTGCTCGATGAAGAAGTGGCCGTAGAACGTCTGCGCCAGGGTGACCTTGCTCAGCCAGCGCTCCAGCGAGTCCTTCTTGTGGCCCATCTCGTGGGCGGTGTTGATGCCCACGCCGCCGAGGACACCGACCGACAACGCCACCCCGACCTTGCCGATCCAGCCGAGCGGACCGTCGTAGCCGAGCCAGCTCAGGTTGTCAGCGGTGAACAGGTAGGCGCCGAACACCACGCTCGCGAACTGGAACGGGATGAACGCGTAGGTGCAGTACCGGTAGTACTTGTCGTTCTCCAGTCGCTCCATGACCTCGTCGGGCGGGTTCTGCCCGTCAGGACCGAACCGCAAGTCGAGTAATGGCAGCAGCACGAAGAGCAACAGCGGGCCGATCCACAACAACACCTGCGACGACGTGTGCCAGCCCTGCTGGTTCATCGCCCAGATCACCGGCAGCACGACGAACAACGCCGTCGGGGACACCAGCCCCACCAGCCACAGGTGCCGCTTCTTGTCGCGCCACTCCTGCGCGACGGGCTCAACGCCCTTGTCGACCGTTGACGTCACGAGAAACCTCCTGTTTGAGACGCATATCACCAACGAGGTTTACTCTAGAGACGATTTTGTCGTTTGTCTAGACACAGAGCCATATTTTGTAAAGTTGCTTGTAAAGCGGTCTGCCGCGTCTCCTCTCGTCCGTCGGCCACAGCTTGTCCGTCGGCCACCGCTCTGAAAGCCTCGCTCCATGAATGATGGTCGCTCGGACAAGCCTCGCTCCCATGAATGATGGTCGCTCGGACAAGCCTCGCTCCGTGGCACGGCAACGGAAACACGCGGTCGTCATCGGCGCCAGCATCGCGGGCCTGTGCGCGGGCCGGGTGCTGTCAGATTTCTATGACCAGGTGACACTGTTCGATCGCGACACCCTGCCGGAGCACCCCGCGAACCGCGCGGCGGTGCCGCAGGGCCGCCACGTGCACATCCTGATGTCTCGCGGCGCGCAGGAGTTCGGTGCACTGTTTCCCGGACTGCTCGACGACATGGTCGCGGCGGGCGTGCCGATTCTGGAAGATCAGCCGGGCTCGATCCACTTCGGCGCGGCCGGACACGTTCTCGGCATACCGACGGAGCTGGAGGAGACGTTCACCACCTACGTCCCGAGCCGGCCTCAACTGGAGTGGCAGATCCGCCGCCACGCGGCCCGGCTGCCGAACGTGGCCATCCGGCAGCGGGCGGTCAGCGCACCGCGGTTCGACGCGCCCGCGCAGCGGGTCACCGGCGTGGTGCTCGACCCGCCGGACGGCGCCGAGCCCGAATTCGTGCCCGCCGACCTGGTAGTCGACGCCACCGGCCGCGGCACCCGGCTCCCGGTCTGGTTGCAGGAGTGGGGATTTGAGCGCCCCATCGAGGACACGGTCGACGTTGGCATCGGGTACGCCACCCAACAGCTGCGCATTCCCGACGGCCTGATCGAGGAGAAGGTGGTCGTGGCGGGCGCGTCGCGTGCGCAACCTGTCGGCATCGGGATGCTCTTCTACGAGGACGGCACCTGGGGCATGACCACGTTCGGTGTCGGCAAGGTCGAGCCGCCGCGCACGTTCTCAGAGATGTGCGACGTGGCCGAGGCGGTGCTGCCGGAGCACGCAGCGGCGATCCGCCAGGCAGAGCCGATCGGCGAGATCGCGTTCCACAAGTACCCGACCAGCCGCTGGCGCCGGTACGACAAGCTGACCCGCTACCCCGCCGGCATCGTGCCGTTCGGCGACGCGGTGGTCAGCTTCAACCCGACCTATGGCCAGGGCATGACGATGACCTCGCTGCAGGCCGGTCATCTGCGCCGGGCGCTCGAATCACCCGATGCGGACTTCGCCGGCCAACTGAACCGTGCCACCGCCAAGACCACCTACCCGGTGTGGACGATGAACGCGATCGGCGATCAGACGTTCCACAACGCCAGCGGGCCGATGCCGCGCTGGTACCGACCCGTCGGCGGGCTGTTCGAACAGTTCCTCGGCGCCGCCGAGACCGAACCCGTTCTGGCCGAATGGTTCTTGCGGCGGTTCAGTCTGCTCGACAGCCTGTACATGGTCCCATCGGCGCGGATCCTCGGCCGCACGGTACGGCACAACATGCGGTGCTTGCTCGCCGAGCGCCGCGAGAAGCGCGCCGAGGCCCGCAGGCAGCGCAACGGTTACTTGGTCAGCGCCCGGTCGAGGTCGGGCTCCAGGTAAATCACCCGCGCGGCAGGCACGGCCTCGCGTATCCGTGCCTCGGCGTCGTCGATGACCTGGGCGACGGTGGCCAATTCGCAGTCCGGCGGCAGCGCGATCTTGGCGCCCACCAGCATCTCGTCAGGACCCAGGTACTGCGTGCGCAGATGGATCACGCGATCCACGTGTCGCGTCCCCTCCAACGCCTCCCAAATCGCGTGCTGCTGCTCGGGCGTCGCGCCCTCGCCGATCAGCAGGCTGTGCATCTCGACCATCAGGATCACCGCGATCACGCCGAGCAGTGCGCCGATGCCGACGGTGCCGATGCCGTCCCAGACCGCGTTGCCGGTGAGCACCGTCAACCCGACGCCGGTCAACGCGAAGATCAGGCCGATCAGCGCGCCGGCGTCCTCCAGCAGCACCACCGGCAGTTCCGGGCTTCGGGAGGTGCGAATGAACCGCCACCAACCACTCGAACCCTTCAACGGCCGGGACTCCACGATGGCCGTGCGAAAACTGAAGGACTCCAACCCAATTGCGACGACGAGAATCGCAATGGCCACCGGCGCAGAGGTAATCGGCTCAGGATGGGAGATCTTGTGGTAACCCTCGTAGAGTGCAAACACCGAACCGAGAGTGAAGAGCACGAGCGCCACGACGAACGAGTAGAAGTACCGGCTGCGGCCGTATCCGAACGGGTGCAGCCGGTCGGCTTCCCTGCGCGCCTGCCGTTGTCCCCACAGCAGCAAGCCCTGGTTGGCGGTGTCGGCCACCGAGTGCACGGACTCGGCCAGCATCGAGGAACTGCCGGTGATCAGGTAGCCGACGAACTTCGCGGCGGCGATGCCGGCATTGGCCGCCAGCGCCGCGAGGATTGCCCTGGTACTGCCGGCGGTCGACATTCCCAGTCCTCCTCTTACAGTCCCGTGCTCACCCGGAACAGTTCCGCGGCGTGCTCGGCCACCAGCCGGATCGGGCCGTCGTCGGCGGGCACCCAGGCGGCCTGCCCGCGCTTGAGCGTCAGCGACGATGACTTCGCATGCAGCAGCACCTCGCCGTCGGTGCACAGCAACACCTGCGGGCCGTCGTGACGCACCGCGGCATCGATCTCGTGGCCAAGGTTCTCGCCGTCGATGCGAAGGCGCGAGACGGCGAACTCGTCGGTCGGCACCTCGTAGATCAACTCCGGTCCGTCCCAATGCATGTCCGGCCGAAGTGACGCCTCGGACACCGGGTGGAAGTCCAGAATCCGCAGCAGCTCCGGGACATCGACGTGCTTGGGAGTCAAGCCGCCCCGTAACACGTTGTCCGAGTTGGCCATCACCTCAACCCCGACACCGCGCAGGTACGTGTGCAGGTTGCCGGCGGGCAGGAAGATCGCCTCCCCCGGCTTCAAGCTCATTCTGTTGAGCAGCAGCGCCGCCAGCACTCCCGCGTCGCCGGGATACCGCTCTCCCAGCTCGAGCACATCCTTGGCTTCATCAGCGAACTCGGTTGCACCAGAGCGGACATAGCTGATCGCCCCGTCGAGCACGGTAGGCACGAGCACGTCCAGGTCGGGCTGCGGTGCGGTGATCCAGGTGGTGAACAACGCGCGCAGCCCGTCGGCATCCGGCTGGCCCTTCAACAGGTCGACGAACGGGTCGAGATCCGACACGGCCAGCGACTTCATCAGCTCGATGGTGCGGAACACGTCGCGGAATCCGGCCAGCGCCTCGAACGGCTCCAGCGCCACCACCAGTTCCGGTTTGTGGCTGCGATCCCGGTAGTTGCGGGTGGGCGACGAGATCGGGACGCCCAGCCGCTCCTCGCGATCGAACCCCTCCGCGGCCTGCTGCGCGCTGGGATGCGCCTGCAACGACAGCGGCTCGTCGGCCGCGAGCACCTTGACCAGGAACGGCAGGCAGTCGCCGAACCGCCCGACGACCGCGGCGCCGAGCTGACCCTCGGGGTCGCGCTTCAACGTGTCGAGCAGCGAGCGCTCTCCCACCTCGGTCTGCAACCACGCCGGATCACCTGGATGCGCGCCGAACCACAGCTCCGCCTCGGGATGTGGTGTGGGCGTTGGTCTGCCAGTGAAATCGGCGATCGCCGTGCGTGACCCCCACGCATAGGTGCGCACCGCGCCGCGTAATAGATGCACGTCGCTAACCCCGAATCAATCGCAGATATACGGCCGCCATGTCCAGTCGGGTCGCCAGCACCGCCAGCTGCGCGTCGACGCTGCCGATCCCCACCGCACCGGGATCGGCGATGTCTTCGGCGCCGACCAGATCGACGTCGTCCAGCCCTGCCGTGCGGGCCGCCACCACGGGCCGCTCGTCGTTCAGCGTCAAGGCCAGCACACGCAGGCGGTCCGGCAGCGGCCCGTCGAGCTGCTCGTCGTGAAAGAGTGCGTCAACGGAATCGGTGGCCGCGCCGGAGCTGCCGGCCCGCAGAGCGACCACCACGTCGGCCAGACAGGCCGGGGCGGCAACGACGCCTGCGATGCGCAGCAGCACCGAGCTGCCGTGCTGAGCCAACGCCAGGGCGCCTTCTGAGTCCGCGCCCAGCACCACCCGGCGGGCGGCCATGCGTCCCGCGAGCGCCTTGGCCGGGTTTGTGAACACATCGCGCATCGCGCTGCTGCGCAGCACTTCCGCGT
>Ga0209527_1000137_pt1 | contig 16438 bp, 23 predicted proteins | sample JacPinW_OM2H0_M2_FD_187968 | JGI IMG/M metagenome (GOLD analysis project Ga0209527, IMG submission 187968) | Forest soil microbial communities from Algoma, Ontario, Canada - Jack Pine, Ontario site 1_JW_OM2H0_M2 (SPAdes) (version 2) | ecosystem: Environmental > Terrestrial > Soil > Boreal... | reverse complement strand
GCCGCCACTTCCTCCGGGCGTTGCAGCAGCTTGAGCGCGGCGACGGTGGCGTGCACCACGTTGATCGCATTGTCGCTGCCCAGCGACTTCGCCAAAATGTCATGCACACCGGCGCATTCCAGCACCGCACGAGCCGCGCCGCCGGCGATCACACCGGTACCGGGGCTGGCCGGGCGCAGCATCACGACTCCCGCGGCGGCCTCGCCCTGCACCGGGTGGACGATAGTGCTGCCGATCAGCGGGACGCGGAAGAAGTTCTTGCGCGCTTCGTCCACCCCTTTAGCGATGGCGGCCGGCACCTCTTTGGCCTTGCCGTATCCGACGCCGACCATCCCGTTGCCGTCGCCGACGATCACCAGCGCGGTGAAGCTGAACCGACGGCCACCCTTGACCACCTTCGAAACACGGTTGATGGTGACGACCCGTTCGATGTAGTTGGACTTCTCTCCGCCGTCGCGGCCACGGCCATCCCGGCGGCCGCGCCCATCCCGGGAATCGCGCCCGTCTCGGGAGCCGCGGGGCTCGCGGGTCTCGGATGCCACCGGCCCGGCGTCACCAGATGTCGCCTGTTCGGCCATCATGCGATCCTTCCGTTGTAAGTCATCAGAACTTCAGCCCGCTCTCCCGCGCAGCGTCGGCCAGCGCAGCGATACGTCCGCCGTAGGTGTAGCCACCCCGGTCGAACACCACGGTGTCGATGCCGGCGGCCTTGGCCCGCTCGGCGATCAATTGGCCGACCCGCACGCTGTGGGCCTTCTTGTCACCGTCGACGGTGCGGACGTCCGGTTCGATGGACGACGCGGCGGCCAGCGTGGTGCCGTTGAGATCGTTGACCAGCTGAACGTGGATGTGCCGCGACGACCGGTTGACCACCAGCCGCGGCCGATCCGGCGTGCCGGACACCTTCTTGCGCAGCCGGGCGTGACGACGCAGCCGCGCGGTCCGCCGCGCTTCCGCCACGCTCTGCCCGACCGGCTTCTTCGAATTGCCCTGAGTGCTAGCCATTTCTACTTGCCTGTCTTTCCGACCTTGCGGCGAACCTGCTCACCCTCGTAGCGCACGCCCTTGCCCTTGTACGGGTCGGGGCGACGCAGCCGGCGGATGTTCGCCGAAATCTGGCCGACCTTCTGCTTGTCGATGCCCGAGACCGAGAACTTCGTCGGGCTTTCCACCGCGAACGTGATGCCCTCGGGCGCCTCGATCACCACCGGATGGCTGTAGCCGAGCGCGAACTCGAGGTTGGAGCCGCGTAGCTGCACGCGGTAGCCGACGCCGAAGATCTCCAATTTGGTGGTATAGCCCTGCGTAACGCCGGTGACCAGGTTCGACACCAGCGTGCGGGACAACCCGTGCAGCGAGCGGTTGTGCCGTTCGTCGTCGGGCCTGCTCACCAGGATGGCCCCATCATCGTCGCGGGACAACGTGATCGGTTCCGCAACCTGGAGTTGCAGGGCGCCCTTCGGGCCCTTGACCGACACGTTCTGGCCGTCGATCGTGACGTCGACACCCGATGGAATGGGAATCGGCTGCTTACCAATACGCGACATGTCTAGTACTCCCTCACCACACGTACGCGAGGACTTCGCCGCCGACGCCCTGCCGGGCGGCCTGGCGGTCGGTCAGCAGACCGGACGAGGTGGAGATGATCGCGACACCCAACCCGCCGAGCACTCGCGGCAGGTTGGTCGACTTGGCGTACACGCGCAGGCCGGGCTTGGAAATCCGGCGCAGGCCGGAAATGCTGCGCTCGCGGCTCGGGCCGTACTTCAGTTGCACCACAAGCGCCTTGCCCACGCGGGCGTCCTCGGTGTGGTAGTCGGCGATGTACCCCTCGCGCTTGAGGATCTGGGCGATGTTGGCCTTGATCTTGCTGTGCGGCAGGGTCACTTCGTCGTGATACGCCGAATTGGCGTTGCGCAGACGCGTCAGGAAGTCTGCGATCGGGTCGGTCATCGTCATGCGTTGTCCTCAATGCTCTTCGCGCAAGCACTCATCGCGGTCCTCGCTTACCAGCTGCTCTTCTGCACGCCCGGCAACTGGCCGGCATGCGCCAACTCACGCAGGCAGATCCGGCACAGGCCGAACTTGCGGTACACCGCGTGCGGACGTCCGCACCGGTTGCACCGTGTGTACGCCCGCACCGCGAACTTCGGCTTGCGGTTGGCCTTGTTGACTAGTGCCTTCTTCGCCATCAATTCTCCTTGAACGGAAAGCCCAGCGCCCGCAACAGCGCTCTGCCTTCTTCGTCGGTCGTCGCCGAGGTGACGACGGTGATGTCCATGCCACGAGGCCGATCGATGGAGTCCACGTCGATCTCGTGGAACACCGACTGCTCGGTCAGCCCGAAGGTGTAGTTGCCGTTGCCGTCGAACTGCTTGGCCGACAAGCCGCGAAAGTCGCGGATACGCGGCAACGCGATCGCGATCAGGCGATCGAGGAACTCCCACATCCGGTCGCCGCGCAGCGTCACCCGCGCGCCGATCGGCATGCCGTCGCGCAACTTGAACTGCGCGATGGACTTGCGGGCGCGCCTGATCTCCGGCTTCTGCCCGGTGATCAGCGACAGGTCGTTGACCGCGCCGTTGATCAGCTTCGCGTCGCGCGCCGCCTCACCGACGCCCATGTTCACCACGACCTTGACCACGCCGGGAATCTGCATCACGTTCGGGTAGCCGAACTGCGACTGCAGCGAATCGCGGATCTCTTCGCGGTAGCGTTTCTTCAGGCGGGGCAGAACTTTTTCTGTCGTAGTCATCAGATGTCCTTGCCGTTGCGGCGGGAAATGCGGACCTTCTTGCCGGTCTCGCCGTCGATGCGGTAGCCGATGCGGGCCGGCTTGCCGTCCGAGTCGACGATCATCACGTTGCTGACGTGGATTGGCGCTTCCTGCGTGACGATGCCGCCCGACTGCGAGCCGCGCTGGTTGGTCGAGATCGGGGTGTGCTTCTTGATCCGGTTGACACCCTCGACGAGCACCTTGTTGCGGTCGGGGTACGCCTTGAGCACCTTGCCCTTGGCGCCCTTGTCCTTACCGGAGATGACGAGCACGGTGTCGCCCTTGTGGATCTTCATCTACAGCACCTCCGGGGCCAGCGAGACGATCTTCATGAACCGCTTCTCGCGCAGCTCGCGACCGACCGGGCCGAAGATGCGCGTGCCGCGCGGATCGTTGTCGGACTTGATGATCACGGCGGCGTTCTCGTCGAACTTGATGTAGCTGCCGTCGGGCCGCCTGCGCTCCTTGGCCGTCCGCACGACCACGGCCCGCACCACTTCACCTCGCTTGACGTTGCCGCCCGGGATGGCCTCCTTGACCGTCGCGACGATCACGTCGCCGATGCCGGCGTAGCGCCGCGACGACCCGCCGAGCACGCGGATGCACAAGATCTCCTTGGCGCCCGTGTTATCGGCGACCTTGAGCCGCGATTCCTGCTGAATCACAAGATCTCCTCGACAGTGATGTGTGCACGCCGAGGGCGACCCGGACGTGCGCGGTCTTGCGTAAACCGAAGGGCACGCAGGGCCGGAAGCGATGAGCGCTTGCGCGAAGAGCCACAAGCATCGCGAGCCGGCCGAGGTCTGCCCAAGGCAACCCCTAGATTCTAGGGGAGGACCTGCGAGGAACAAAATCGCCGCTGGTCAGCGGTGCCGGCTCGGCGGCCGCGAGAGGAGCTACCCATGCAGTTGGACGGCACAGTCACGTTGATCACCGGCGCCTCCGACGGAATCGGCCAGTGCGTCGCGACCCGATTCGCCGCAGAGGGGGCCCGGGTTCTGGTCCATGGCCGCGATCCCGACCGGACCCAGGCCGTTGCCCGGTCCGTCAATGGCCGAGCCCTAGTAGCCGACCTGGCCTCCCCCGACGATCGAGGCGAACTTATCGCCCGGGCAGAGCAGGTGTTCGGACGGATAGATGTCCTGGTCAACAACGCCGGGATCGGCTGGTCGGGCCCTTTCACACAGATGAAGGTCAACGAGATCCGGCGGGTGCTCGAGGTGGATCTGCTCGCCGCCGTGGAACTCACCCACTCGGTCCTGCCCGGCATGGTGCGGCGGCGGCGCGGCGCGGTGTGCTTCGTCACATCGATCGCCGGCCGGACCGGCGTCGGGGGTGAGGCCGTGTACTCGGCCGCCAAGGCCGGGCTCGACGCGCTCGCCGACAGCCTTCGCAGCGAGGCGACGGGAACGGGCGTGCACATCGCCGTTGTGGTACCGGGCGTCGTCAACACCGGATTCTTCGAAAAGCGCGGCCATCCGTACGACCGTGCCCGGCCGAAGCCGGTGCCGCCCGAGGCGGTGGCCGATGCCGTGTTCGAAGCGGTCAGCGGACGCCCAGAGGTCTGGGTTCCTCGATGGTTGCGAGTCGCGCCGACCGTTCGGGCAGTCGCTCCTGTCGCGTTTCGGCGACTCGCGACCCGGTTCGGCGAACCTGTCCGGCTGGACCGACCGTGACGTTCGCCGTGCGCGCTAGGCCAGATCGGCGGCGCATCTGAACCCGATGTGCGTCGTGGCGGTGTCGCGGGACTGCGGAGAGCGGGCCGCGGGTCGGTACCGATGGCAGTACTCCGGTGCGCACAGATGCGACCCGCCCTTGAGCGTCTGGCTCATGGTCGGGTCGGCCGACGGCGCCTGCGGCGCGCAGCACGGCGACTCGTGCGTCTCGCCCACCCGGTGATGCGCGGAGAATTCCGTCGTCGTCCATTCCCACACGTTGCCGATCATGTCGACGAGCCCGAACGCGTTCGCGGGGAAGGTGCCCACCGGTGAGGTGCCGCGCCAGCCGGCAGCGCCGTCGTTGTGGTACGGGAACCTGCCCTGCCAGGTGTTGGCCATCAGCTTCCCACCCGGCATCGGGTCGTCACCCCAGGCATACGCGGACGTCGAGCCGGCGCGCGCGGCGTACTCCCACTCGGCCTCTGTCGGCAGGCGGCGGCCGGCCCAGCGGGCGTATGCCCACGCATCGGGATAGGAGATCTGGACGACGGGATGGTCGGGCCTGTCGTCCACGCCGCTGCCCGGTCCGAACGGGTGTCGCCAGCTCGCGCCCGGCGCCCAGTCCCACCACTGCCGCCAGTCGCGCAAGTCGATCGGTCCGGTGCTGGGCCGGAACACCATCGCGCCGGGAACGAGGTCGGCAGCCGCCACTCCCGGGTACAGCTTCGGCTCCAGCGGCTGTTCCGCAACGGTGACGTAGCCTGTGGCAGAGATGAACTCGGCGAACTGAGCGTTTGTCACCGGGTGCCCCTCGACGGCGAACCCGGCCACTTCGGCCGTGTGGATCGGCGCCTCTTCCGGGTAGAATTTCGTCGACCCCATGCGGAAGGATCCACCGGGCAGCTCGACAAGCTCGGTCAGCATGTCCCCAGGGTAGGCCCGCAAGTCGCGACGGCTAATCCTTCGCGAAGGCCAGCGCCAGCTCCTTCTCAACGTCCTCGTACGGCTTTCCCGAGACGTCGACAACCACCTGCTGGATCGTGCCGCCGGAGAACGCATATGGCGCCTTGTACGAGCTGGAAACCGCCGATCCGCTGTTGCGCCCGACGGACAGGCCAGCGCCGGCCAGCCCGAACGTGCCGGGGTGGACCTTCATGTCCGCCAGCGATCCGACGGCAGCGTCGTCGATGAACAGCGTGGCCTCCCCGAGCGGGGTGTGGCTGCCCTCGACGGTCCCGCCGCGTACGAAGCGGACGCCGAAGACGTGCTTGCCCATCGGCGCCGCGCCCGAGGACGAGATCTTCTGCTCCTCCTCACCCATGAAGTTGTAGATGTAGTGCAGCCGTCCGTCTTGGATGAACAACACGTGCCCACCGTGCGCGCCGCCTTGCTTGAAGATCACCCCTTCGGCGCCGGTGGTGTCGACTGTCACCTCGGCCAGCACCGAGAATGTCTGGCCCCGGATCTCCACGGCGGCACCAATTCCGACCTCGGCGGTGTTCGGGTAGTACGTGAACGTGGTTCGATCGCCTGCGAGGTACGGGCGCGACCGCATCAACGTCTCGAGGATGTTCAGGTCGGCCAGGGGCAGACCGTTGTACTTCCCCGCTTCGGCGAACCAGAGCTTCTTCATTTCCTCGAGCCTCTCGGGCTCCTTGCCGGCCAGATCGTGGCACTGACTGCGGTCGGCCTCGATGTGGTACAGCTCCCAGGGATCCTTGTCGAAGTGCGACCAACCCGACGGCGTCGCGGCGTGAACGGTGTTGGCGAACCAGCCCTTGTGCCAGATGCCGCGGGTACCCAGCATCGTGTAGAACTGGGTTTCCTTGCCTGTGCTGGCCTTGGAATCCTCAAGCGCCGCTGTGAAACTCACGCCGTCGAGCGGCTTCTGGGCCACCCCGCCGACCGTCTCGGGCGGGACGATGCCAAGCAGGTCGTAGACAGTGGGCGTGATGTCGCAGACGTTGACATAGTTGTCGCGCACTTCGCCGTGCGCGCTAATCCCGTTGGGCCAGCTGATGATTGCGGTGTCGGCGATGCCGCCCTCATGGGAGGCGTAGCGCTTGTACAGCTTGTAGGGCGTGTTGAACGCCATCGCCCACCCGATCGGGTAGTGGTTGTAGGTATCGGTGCCGCCGAGGTTGTCGTAGAACCGCATGCTCTCCTCGGCGGTGTCGATGTAGCCGTTGAAGAATTTGACCTCGTTGACCGAGCCGTTCGGGCCGCCTTCGCCGCTGGCCCCGTTGTCGGAGATCACCACGATGATCGTGTTGTCGAGCTGGCCGGATTCCTCGAGGTAGTCAAGGACGCGGCCGAGCTGGTCGTCGGTGTAGCTCAGGAAACCGGCGAACACCTCGGCCATCCGGCAGAACAGCTTCTTCTCTTCGTCGTTCAGCGAGTCCCACGGCCGCACGGTGTCCTGCAGCGGCCACGGTTCACCGTTGGGCCCCTTGACGTCGAGATACGGATTGATCGGCGACAGTTCGGTGTCGGCAGGGACGATGCCCATCTTCTTCTGGTTGTCGAGGACGATCTCTCGATACTTTTCGTACCCCATGTCGAACTTGCCCGCGTACTTGTCGGCCCACTCCTTGAACACATGGTGCGGCGCGTGGCCGGCGCCGGGACAGACGTAGGAGAACCACGGTTTGTTGGGCGCGATCACCTTCGCGTCACGGATGAACTCGATCGTCTTGTCGGCGATGTCCTTCGAAAGGTGATAGCCCTCTTCCGGCGTCGCGGGCGGTGCGACGGGGTGGTTGTCGTAGACAAGGTCGGGATACCACTGGTCGGTCTCGCCACCCATGAAGCCGTAGAAGCGTTCGAAGCCCCGCGACAGCGGCCAGTGCCGCTTGGTCGAGGCCAGGTTCGATTCCTCAAGCGGCGTGAGGTGCCACTTGCCGACGCAGTACGTGTTCCAGCCCCGGTCGGCGAGCACCTCCGACAGCAGCGCCGTCTCGGCGGGGATTCGCCCGTTGTACCCCGGGAACCCCTCGGTGAACTCCTCGATGATCGCCATCCCGACGGTGGTGGCGTTGCGGCCCGTCAGCAGCGAGGCCCGCGTCGGCGAGCACAGCGCGGTGGTGTGGAACTGCGACAACCGCACGCCGCGCTCCGCGACCCTACTCATGGCGGGCATTTGGACCAGCCCGCCGAAGCAGTCCCAGGTGGCGATGCCGGTATCGTCCCAGACGACGTAGAGCACGTTGGGTGCGCCGTCATGGGCGGTCGGCGCGGTGTACGGCCCCCAGTCCGGCTCGGAATCCCTGATGTCCAGCTCGATCTTGCCCTGAAACTCCGCCGCCATCTCCGGCTCCGTTCTCATCTGCGCTCGTCCCGACGTGGCCCGGACACTACACCGGCCGGCTGCCGGAAAACTGGAAAATTGACGACCGCGGCATTACCGCATGACACAGCTGCCGAGAAGACGCAGAAGCCCCGAAACATCGAGTGTCTCGGGGCTTCTTGCGTTTCGCCGCTTCAGAAAGCTACTTGGCGCGCTCCAGGATCTCGACGAGCCGCCAGCGCTTCGTCGCCGACAGCGGGCGGGTCTCCATCAACGAGACGCGGTCGCCGATGCCGGCGTCACCGTTCTCGTCGTGCGCCTTCACCTTCGTGGTGGTCCGGATGATCTTGCCGTACAGCGGGTGCCTCACCCGGTATTCCAGCTCGACGACGATCGTCTTCTGCATCTTGTCGGACACCACGTAGCCGATCGCGGTCTTGCGACGGTTGCGGGGCTTTTCCGTGCGCGGGGTGTGCTTCGGCCCCTTGGACTTACGATCGGTACCAGTGCCCGCGTCTACTGACGGTTTTCCTGCCATTACGATTCCTCACCGCTGGGACCGGCGGCCAGCCCCAGCTCACGTTCGCGCAATATCGTGTACACCCGCGCAATCTCGTGGCGCACCAGGCGCAGCCGACGGTTGTTGGGTAGCTGGCCGGTGGCCATCTGGAAGCGAAGGTTGAACAGCTCTTCCTTCGACTCCCGCAGACGTTCGATCAGCTCTTCGTCGTTGAGCTCGCGCAGTTCGCCCGAGGACACTCCGGTGGCCATCAGAACTGCTCCTCTCGGGTCACAATGCGGGCCTTGATCGGCAACTTGTGGATCGCACGTGTCAACGCTTCCCTGGCGGTTTGCTCATCGGGGTAGCTCAGCTCGAACAGGATTCGTCCGGGCTTCACGTTGGCCACCCACCACTCCGGTGAGCCCTTGCCCGAGCCCATCCGGGTTTCGGCCGGCTTCTTGGTCAGCGGACGGTCCGGGAAGATGTTGATCCAGACCTTCCCACCACGCTTGATGTGCCGGTTGATCGCAATACGCGCGGACTCGATCTGCCGGTTGGACACGTACGCGTGCTCGAGCGCTTGGATACCGTAGTCACCGAAGGTCACCGTGGTGCCGCCACTGGCGATGCCGCGCTGCCTCGGGTGATGTTGCTTGCGGTGCTTGACCTTGCGGGGAATCAACATGATTCAGCTCTCCGTGCTCTCGGCTTCGGCAGCGGGAGCCTCGGCAGCCGGGGTCGGCTCGGCGGCGGGAGCTTCGGTGGCCGGGGTCGGCTCGGCGGCGGGAGCCTCCGCAGCCGGAGCCTCCTCGGTGGCCCGGCTCACGTCGGTACCGGTAGCGGTCGTGCCCGACGCCCCGCTGCGGCGCGGACGGGTGCCCGACGGACGCTCCCGACGCGGACGCTCGGCACCTGCCGGCGCGGCGGCGGTCAACTCCCGCTTGCCACCGACGATGTCGCCCTTGTAGATCCACACCTTCACGCCGATCCGGCCGAACGTCGTCTTCGCCTCGTACAGCCCGTAGTCGATGTCGGCTCTCAGCGTGTGCAGCGGGACGCGGCCCTCACGGTAGAACTCCGAGCGGCTCATCTCAGCGCCGCCGAGACGGCCCGAGCACTGCACGCGGATGCCCTTGACGTTGGGCTGGCGCATCGCCGACTGGATTGCCTTGCGCATGGCGCGGCGGAATGCCACGCGGTTGGACAACTGCTCGGCGACACCCTGCGCGACCAACTGCGCCTGCGACTCAGGGTTTTTCACCTCGAGGATGTTCAGCTGAACCTGCTTGCCGGTGAGTTTCTCCAGGTCCGCGCGGATGCGATCGGCCTCGGTGCCGCGGCGCCCGATCACGATGCCGGGACGCGCGGTATGGATATCGACGCGGACTCGGTCGCGCGTTCTTTCGATCTCCACGTCGGCGATGCCGGCGCGTTCCAGACCGGTGGCGAGCAGCCGCCGAATCGCCACATCCTCCTTGACGTAGTCGGCGTACTGCTTGTCGGCGTACCACCGTGACTTCCAGTCGGTGGTGATACCGAGCCGGAAGCCGTGGGGGTTGATCTTTTGGCCCACTACTCCGAGCCTCCCTTCGCTTCTTCCGAAGCCTTCGCGGGTGCCTTCTTGGCAGGCGCCTTCTTGGCCGGCGCCTTCTTGGCTGCCGGTGCCGTTTCCGCGCTGCTCGACGCCGCCGCCTTCGCGGGTGCCTTCTTGGCAGGCGCCTTCTTGGCCGGCGCCTTCTTGGCTGCCGGTGCCGTTTCCGTGCTGCTGGACGTCGCCGCCTTCGCGGGCGCCGTCTTTGCAGGCGCCTTCTTTGCAGGCGCCTTCGTAGCCGCTGCCTTGCTGGCCTGAGCGCGGCGCGCGCGGGTGGCGCTCGCCGAGCTGGAACCCCGCTCGCCGCGGCTCGGGCGGCTCTCCACAATCACGGTGATGTGGCTTGTGCGCCTGCGGATTCGGAACGCGCGACCCTGCGCGCGCGGCCGGATGCGCTTGGCTGTTGGCCCCTCGTCGGCGGTCAGCGTCGCGACGACCAGTGTGGACGGATCGAGGCCGTTGTTGTTCTGCGCGTTCGCCGCGGCGCTCGCGATCACCTTGGCCACCGGCTCACTGGCCGACTGCGGTGCCCACCGCAGTATGTCCAACGCCTCGGCAACGGGCTTGCCGCGCACAAGGTCGATCACGCGGCGCGCCTTGGTCGCCGACACGCGCACGAAGCGGGCCTTGGCCGTCGCCGAAGGAAACTCGGTCTCTACGGTCGTCATCGCTGTCCTCTGCTCTTCGCGCAGGCGCTCATCGCCGTTTAGCCTTCCGGTCGTCCTTGATGTGGCCCTTGAACGTCCGGGTCGGCGCGAACTCACCGAGCTTGTGCCCGACCATCGCCTCGGTGACGAACACCGGGACATGCTTGCGGCCGTCGTGCACCGCGAGTGTGTGCCCGATCATGTCGGGGATGATCGTCGAGCGGCGCGACCAGGTCTTGATGACCTGCTTCGTGTTCTTCTCGTTCTGCGCGTCGACCTTCTTGAGCAGATGGTCGTCGACGAACGGGCCCTTCTTCAGGCTGCGTGGCATTTCTAGCTCCTGGCTCCGTCTTGTCCCGGCCTACCGGTGGTGCTTCTTGCCGGTGCGCCGGCGTCGGACGATGAGTTTGTCGCTCTGCTTGTTCCGTTTACGGGTGCGGACCTCGGCCTGGCCCCATGGGCTTCTCGGGTGCCCGCCGCCGGAGGTCTTACCCTCGCCGCCGCCGTGCGGGTGGTCGACCGGGTTCATCGCGACCCCGCGGACAGTGGGGCGCTTGCCCTTCCAGCGCATGCGTCCGGCCTTGCCCCAGTTGATGTTGGCCTGCTCGGCATTGCCGACCTCGCCGACCGTGGCGCGGCACCGCACGTCGACGCGGCGAATCTCGCCGCTGGGCATGCGCAGGGACGCGTATGCGCCTTCCTTGCCGAGCAGCTGGATGCTCGATCCGGCCGATCGAGCCAGCTTCGCCCCGCCGCCGGGTCGCAGCTCGACCGCATGGATCAACGTGCCGGCTGGGATGTTGCGCAACGGCAAGTTGTTGCCCGGCTTGATATCGGCGTTCGGACCCGACTCAACGACGTCGCCCTGACCCAGCCCCTGCGGAGCGATGATGTAGCGCTTCTCGCCGTCCAGGTAATGAAGCAGCGCAATCCGCGCTGTTCTGTTCGGGTCGTACTCGATGTGAGCGACCTTCGCGTTGACGCCGTCCTTGTCGTGCCTGCGGAAGTCGATGATCCGGTACGAGCGCTTGTGGCCGCCACCCTTGTGCCGAGTGGTGATGCGGCCATGCGCATTCCGCCCGCCGTGCCCGTGCAGCGGGCGCACCAGCGACTTCTCCGGCTCCAACCGGGTGATCTCAGCGAAATCCGAGACGCTGGCACCGCGACGACCGGGCGTCGTGGGCTTGTACTTCCGAATTGCCATGTCTGCTATCTCTCAGTTTCTTCCGGGCTACGCCGGTGCTCCGAACAGGTCGATCGGCTTGCTGCCGGGGGCCAGCGTCACGATTGCGCGCTTGGTGCCCTTGCGCTTGCCGAAGCCGGTCCGGGTGCGCTTGCGCTTGCCCTGCCGGTTGGCGGTGTTCACCGACGCCACCTTGACCTTGAAGATCCGCTCGACGGCGATCTTGATCTGCGTCTTGTTGGAGTCGGGATGCACGATGAACGTGTACACGTTGTCCTCGATCAGCGCGTACGACTTCTCCGAGATGACCGGCGACAAGATGATGTCGCGGGGGTCGGTGACCGTCGCCATCAGGCCGAAACCTCCTCGGTTGATTTGGCATTGGCCACGATGAACGCGTTCAGCGCCTCGACGCTGAACACCACGTCGTCGGCCAGCAGCACGTCATACGTGTTGAGCTGGTCCGGCGAAAGCACATGAACGCCGGGCAGATTGCGCACGCTCTTGGTGCCGGTCTCATCGGTGCCGCCGATCACGACCAGTACCCGCTTGCGGTCGGTCAGCTCGCCGAGGAACGCTCTCGCGCTCTTCGTCGACGGCGTCTGGCCCGCAACGAGTTCGGTCACCGCGTGGATGCGCCCGTTGCGCGCGCGGTCTGACAACGCGCCGCGCAGCGCCGCGGCGATCATCTTCTTTGGCGTCCGCTGGGCGTAGTCGCGCGGCTTCGGGCCATGCACAACTCCGCCGCCGGTGAACTGCGGCGCCCGTGTCGAGCCCTGGCGCGCGCGGCCGGTGCCCTTCTGGCGGTACGGCTTCCTGCCGCCGCCGCGGGTCTCTCCGCGGGTTTTGGTCGAATGCGTGCCCTGGCGAGCCGCCGCCCGCTGAGCCGTCACCACCTGATGCATCAGCGCGATGTTGGCCGGTGCGTCGAACAGGTCGGCCGGCAATTCGACAGTGCCGCCCTTCTTGCCGTCCGGGCTGCGGACGTCAATCTTGATTGCCTTGGCCGCCATTAGTTCTCACCTCGTTTAATGGCGCTGCGGACCATCACCAGTCCCCCATTACGCCCGGGGATGGCGCCCTTGATCAGCAGCACGCCGTTCTCGGCATCCACCTTGTGCACGACCAGGTTCTGGGTGGTCACGCGTTCGTTGCCCATCCGGCCCGCCATGCGGGTGCCCTTGAACACCCGCGCGGGGGTTGCACATGCTCCGATAGACCCCGGGCGGCGGTGCACCGCCTGCGCGCCATGGCTGGCTCCTTGGCCGCGGAACCCGTGCCGCTTCATGGTGCCCGCGGTGCCCTTACCCTTGGAGGTGCCGGTGATGTCGACGTAGCTGCCGTCGGTGAAGATCTCGGCGGTCAGCTCTTGGCCCACCTCGTACTCCGCGGCTGCCTCGGGATCGTCGAGCCGCAGTTCGGCCAAGTGCCGGCGCGGGTTCACTTTCGCCGCCGCGTACTGACCCGACAGCGGCTTGTTCACCTTGCGCGGGCTGATTTCGCCGTAGGCCAGCTGCACAGCGCTGTAACCGTCGCGCTCCGGGGTGCGGATGCGCGTGACGACGTTCGGTCCCGCCTTGACGACCGTCACCGGCACGACGCGGTTGTTCTCGTCGAACACCTGCGTCATGCCCAGCTTGGTGCCCAGAATTCCCTTCCTTGCCATGGTCTTCGCAGGCTCCTACTGAATGTTCACGTCGACGCTGGCCGGCAGATCGATACGCATCAGCGCGTCGACAGTCTTCGGCGTCGGGTCGAGGATGTCGATCAACCGCTTGTGGGTGCGCATCTCGAAGTGCTCCCGCGAGTCCTTGTACTTGTGCGGGGACCGGATGACGCAATACACGTTTTTCTCGGTAGGCAGCGGCACCGGGCCGACCACGCTGGCGCCTGTGCGGGTGACCGTCTCAACGATCTTGCGCGCCGAGGCGTCGATCGCCTCGTGGTCATAGGCCTTGAGCCTGATGCGGATCTTCTGTCCCGCCACGCTTCTTCCTCACTCCTGCTCGCCCGGTCGTCTCCGGCGCGGTGTCTTTCGACGTAGCGCCGTGTCGCCGCCTCTGTTCACCTGTCCTGGTGCACCGGTCCCCGCGGTCGGGTGTGTCTCCCGCACGCAGCCTCAGACGCGTCGAAAATCCGTCGCGATCGAAGGATGGGACCGGACGCGCCCGTTTGGGCGCCGGTTTGCCAGGCCCGGCTCGCCCCGAGGGGTGCAGCCGCCGCAAGGCAACCCGAACAGTATGCCCTAAATCGGGTGTGCCGCCAAATTCCGCCAGCCCCCATTTCGGCTGGCCATAGGATGCGGCGTCATGACGGATACCACCCCGACCTATCGGCTGTGGAAGACACTGGCGCCCCGTCCGGGGGGTTCTCGCGTTTTCTCGGCCGCGGCGATGCTGCGAGTGCCGTATTTCGCCTCGATCGTGCCTCACGTGCGGCGGATGGAGCCCGGTTACGCCGAGGTGAGCGTGCCGAAGTGGTTTTACGTCCACAACCACCTCGGCACGGTCCACGCGATCGCGTCCTGCAATGCCGCTGAGCTGGCGATGGGCATGCTGATGGAGGCGACGGTGCCGACGACGCACCGGTGGATCCCCAAGGCGATGGCGGTGGAGTACCTGGAGAAGGCGACGACGTCGCTCCGGGCGCAGGCGCGGCTGGATCCGCCCGACTTCTCCACGATTACCGACGGCGTCGAGCTGGTGGTCCCGGTGTGTGTGCTGGACGAAGCGGGCACAGAGGTGGTCCACGCAGACATCACGACCTGGGTGACGCCGCGAGTGTGAAATCTGCGGGACGACGCGCCGGTCGGGGCCACGCAGATTTCACATTGGCGGCGCTGTCGGTGGCGATCGGCACACTTTCGGCGTGGGCGCCGTGGGTGAGCCATTCATCGCCAGCGAGACCGTCGCCGCCGGCTGGCTGACACCGCACCTGCTCAGAACGAGGTTCGTCGCGATCTATCCCGGCGTTTACATCGCCAAAGATGCCGACATCACCGCCGCCATCCGAGCAGAAGCAGGTTGGTTGTGGTCGCGGCGACGCGGCGTGGTGGCGGGTTTCTCCGCTTCGGCGCTGCACGGCGCCAAGTGGATCAACCCGGCGCGACCAGCCGAGATCATCCACGGCAACCGCCATTCGCCGTCCCGGCTCCGGACCTGGATCGACTCCATCACCGAAGACGAGATCGACTCGATCGATGGGATCCGCGTGACGACACCGGCGCGAACCGCGCTCGACCTCGCGTGCCGTTATCCCGTCGACGAAGCGGTTACGGCCATCGACTCGTTAGCGCGCGCAACCGATTTGAAACCAGCCGACGTCGAGTTGCTCGCCCGCCGCTACCCCGGCCGCAGGGGGATGAAGCGCGCCCGCGTTGCGTTGCACCTCGTCGATTCGGGTGCCGAGTCGCCCCGAGAAACGTGGTTGCGGCTACTGCTGACGCGCGCCGGACTTCCCAGACCGCAGACGCAGATCCCCGTCTACGACGAATTCGGCCAGCTGATCGCCTGTCTCGACATGGGATGGGAGGACATCCTGGTCGCCGTCGAATACGAAGGCGACCACCACAGAACCGACCGTCGTCAGTTCAACAAGGACATCCGGCGCATCGAGATCCTAACCGACCTGGGCTGGATCGTCGTTCGGGTGACATCGGCGGACTGCGACGCCGCCATCGTGCGGCGCGTGGCCGCGGCTCGCGCTCGCCGATCGTGAACCGACCCCAAACCTACCGGGCAGCCCAGAACGCGCATTTGTGGTCGTCGGCGAAATTGTTGATCGTGCGAACTTCCGGCGTCTGCAGTGACATCCACGGACCCTGCGGTCCGTCGAAGGGGGGCCAGTCCGGCGCGCCGTCGGCGTGCGGTACGCCGGTCCTTACGAAGCCGCCCCAGTAGCCGATCATCTTGTCAGACAGTTGCTGCTGCGCCGGGTTGAGCGGCGGCGCTCCGGCGATATCGAACAGGTAGTGCAACTCCAGCGAATGGCCGGCGCCCACCGCAAACGGGACGGTACGAAGCGGCGCAGGCGCAGGGGCGTCGCGGTCGTTGAACTCGTACCCGTACACCGGCGCATCCCGCATGAGGCCTAACTCCATTTGGTCTGCGCTACACGCGAAAAAATCGTCGGTTACCACGGCCGCGTAGGCCAACGCTGAATTGCCGTACTGACTCACCGGATACTGCTGCGCTACTTGGCCGCTGCCGGCGCCGAACATGCCGCCAAGCGCTTGCGGGTAGTCCGGCATTCCGCCGCGGTGCAAAAACTGTATCGCAGCGAACAGCGTGTACTCGTCGTGGTTGGTGCCGATCAAAACGGGCACGTGCGCCGCCTTGCCCGCGGCGATGGCGGTCATCGCATCCACCGGTAACGAGGCGGTGCCACTGATCGGGCCCGTCAGCGCGTCTTCTCCGATGTGGTAGTACAGCGGCGGTTGTATCAGCTTGGCCACCGGCAGCGCGCGCAGGCAGTCGGCGGCCGTGGCCGGGTCGGCGCACCCCGCAGCGTCCGCATAGGCCAGGCTGATCCGCTCGGCGGCGGCCAGGTCGACCTGGGCCTCGCACGGACCGCTTCCGATGATCGCGGCCCGGAACAAACCCGCTGACCCTGGGGCGACGAGATGGTCGCAGACCGACATCGCCCCCGCCGATTCACCTGCAACGGTCACCTTGTTCGGATCACCACCGAATTTCGCGATGTTGTCGCGGACCCAGCGCAGCGCCGCCTGTTGGTCGGCGAAGCCGTAATTGCCGACATCATCGTTGGCGCCCAGCGCCGGATGCGCGAGAAAGCC
>Ga0209527_1000134_pt1 | contig 16522 bp, 11 predicted proteins | sample JacPinW_OM2H0_M2_FD_187968 | JGI IMG/M metagenome (GOLD analysis project Ga0209527, IMG submission 187968) | Forest soil microbial communities from Algoma, Ontario, Canada - Jack Pine, Ontario site 1_JW_OM2H0_M2 (SPAdes) (version 2) | ecosystem: Environmental > Terrestrial > Soil > Boreal... | reverse complement strand
GCAACGAAGTAATCCTTTTCAGGAATCGCCGCTGTGAATGAAATCATGAACTCGGCGGCTCTGCTCTTTGTCCCCCGAAAAAGCTAGCTTGCGCAAAATGCCTTGGGAACGGATGCCGATCCGTTCACGGATAGAGGCGCGTCTGAAGTGCGCTTTCTCCTGAGCCAGCGAACGAACTTGAATCTGAGGTAGTCTAGGTGGGCGATGGCGGCCATCAACCAAATCGAGGAAGGACGGGAGAAGAAGCGGGCCGCGCTCTTGAGCGTGGGCTCGGCTCTGGTGTTGGTCTCCCTCAAGACGTTTTTGGTCGTCCGGACGGGAAGCTTGGGCGTCCTTTCAGAGGCGCTGCACTCCGGTCTTGACCTGCTTGCCGCGATCATCACGTTTCTCTCCGTGCGCATGTCCGACCAGCCGGCGGATGAGAAGCATCCCTACGGGCATGGAAAGTTTGAGAACTTTTCGGCATTCGTCGAGACCGGGCTGCTGGCGCTAACGGCTCTTTACATCGTCTATGAGGCGTTTGACCGGCTGTTCTTCCACAACGTGCACATCCAGCCGGGCCTCACGGCAATTCTGGTGCTGCTGGTTGCTTTGTCGATCGATATAACGCGTGCGCGGGCCCTGGGACGTGTCGCGCGAAAATATTCCAGCGACGCCCTGGAGGCCGACGCACTGCATTTTTCTACCGATGTGTGGAGCACCATCGTAGTGATCGCCGGCATCGGGCTGGTGTGGGCCGGTGAAACGTGGAACTTGCCCTGGCTGAATTACGCCGATGCCTTGGCGGGCCTGACGGTGGCGGCCGTCATTTTGTGGGTGGGCGCGCGGCTCGGCAGACGCACGCTGGATGCCTTGCTGGACGCGGCGCCGCAAGGATTGCAGCAGGAAATCGCCAAGGCCGTGGCGCGCATGGATGGCGTGCTGGATGTCGATCGCGTGCGGGTGCGGCGCGCCGGCAACCGCCACTTTGTCGACGCGACCGTGAGCGTGACGAGGACGGCGAGCCTCGAGCAGGTGCATGCCTTGAGCGACGCCATCGAAAAGCGCATTGGCGAGATCGTTCCCGCGGATGTAATGGTGCACGCGGAACCTCGCGCGCCTCAGGGCGAGCACTTATTCGAAGCGATTCGCGCGGTGGCACAAAGTTTGGGCCTCGCGGTTCACGACCTGACGGCCGTGCAGCAAGCCGGGCAACTGTTTATCGAACTGCACCTGGAAGTGGATGAGAACTTGAGCCTGCGCGAAGCACACCGTCAAGCCACGGGACTGGAGGAGAAAATTCGCGAATTGCGCGACGGACCGATTGAGGTGAACATTCACATCGAACCGCTGGGGAGGCACATCGCAACACCCGACGCGGGTATTGGGGAGATGAAACAGCTTTCGATGGCGATCGAGGAGTTTCTCAATCGCTTGCCTTTGGAATTCGACGAGCTGGTGAACTGCCACGACGTCCGAGCCCGGCAAGTAGAACACCACATCCTGGTGTCCTGCCACGGCACAATGAAAGGCGACCTGCCGATTACTCAGATACACGACGTGACCGCGGCATTGGAAGACCGAGTGAAGGAAAAATTTCCGCAGATCTATCGCGTGACAATTCACCCTGAACCATTCGGGGAGAGGTAACTCCACAAAGTGCAGCCCATGCTACCGCCCCTCGGAACGGCGGACGAAGACCTGCGCGCCCAGCGCGATCAATGCGGGAAAACAAACTAGAACATAGCGTGGCTCGGGCGTTTCCAGCGTGGTCAGGAAGGCCGTCCGGAAAACGATGAATAGCGCCAGGAAGGCAACCGCGGGCCGGGCCGCTGGATCGGAGCGCCAAAGCCGCGCCGCGCCCCAGATGCCTAAACCCACATAAAACAAATTCAGCACAAAAAAAAGGCTAGTGACTTCCTGATCGACGGGGTCATCTTCGCGCATTTGCGCAAAAGGAAAAACGTGCCCTGAAACCGGCAGCAATTCAATGCGCGGCGTGAACCAGATGGTGACGGCGCGAGCAGCGGGCAACCAGAAATACGTCCGCAAGGGGTGGCGCGAGGTGCGCTCCCGTGCGAGTTTCGAAAACTCCGCATCCTCTTCCGGCGTCAGGGTTAAATCATTGTTGTATTGTTCGAGAATGGCCGCGACGCGCTGTTTTTCTTCCGGTGTATCAAAGGCACGCGCGGGAATGTCATCCACAGAAATGGATTCTTCGTTGAGCTTCCACGGCACCAGGTAGCAATCCCGGACGCGGTAGAGCCAGGTCTTTTCCCAGGCCATGAAACCGTAGGGAACCAGTTCCCCCGGCAGATTTGAGTTTTTCGGAGCGAGGAATTGCGGTTCGCTCAGCGTCACCCAGTTGCGCAAGGCCCACGGAGAAAGGACGACCAAGCAACCGAGCATCATTGCAAGGCTATTCGAAAACCAGCGCCTCATACTCCCGAGAGTAAGAAAAAGGACTCCCAGCACGATGGACGCAGCGACCAGCAGAATGGGTGCTTCAGGACGAAACAACGTTCCCATGCCAACAACGCATCCCCCTGCGAAGGAAGTGTAATTTACGCTTCTCGGAAGAGGCAGCTGTGAACTCTTGAGCAGAAAATCCGGGCTTGCGGCTCGCCGAAATGCAAGCACAAGGAAATGGCAGGCCAGCCCCGTCCACAGAACAGCGAAAACTTCGGTCAGCGGAACCGCCGTGTAGTTCGCGGTGAAGGGACACAAAACAGCGAGCCAGAGCGCGACGGAATACACGCGTTTGTTCGGCGCGGAATCTTCAGAGGCGCAGGCCAAAAGCGCCGCCAAACGGGCGATCACCAAGCAGGAAAGAAGATCCACGCCGATCTGCGCCACCATCACCCAGAGGCGCGCATCCGCGCCCGTGCGTCCGGTGAGCGCATACATGAGGACAAGAAATGCCGGGTAGCCGGGCATGCGCAGATCGACGGGAGTGATGGCGCCACCCACGTCCATGCCATAGACGTGGTGCTTGAGCCAGTTCGTGGCGATCTGCTCGTAAAGAACCGTGTCGCCGGAATTGGCGGGGAACTTCAGCACGAAAAACAGCCGCAGGCAGAGGCCCGCGATTAACACGACAAGGGGGTTCGAGAAAACTCGCTTCATCAATGCCCGCATCTTACAATAGAGCAGACGGAATCGCGCAGACGGACTCAGCCCAGCCTGATGTATATTTGCCTGCCGTGCCGCCAGGTTGAAAGGTGAAATGAAGGAACGCGGTCCAATCTTTTACGACGCGGAGCGTGTCCGTTGGGGCCGCACGCGGCGCGTGATGGAAATCACGGGCGCGCTTCTGACGATACTGCTGGCCTATTTTTTCGTGACCATTGCTGTCAGCGTGGAATTGCCCGCCGGACTGCTGCCGGGCGCCAAGCCCGCATACCGCGCCCTGAAATCGAAAAAGAAGCCGGTGCCCGCGCGGGAAGGCCAGCATCGCCGCGTCGCAAATATCGGAACCGTGCCGGCGAGTTACGATCCATTGCGCGCGGCGTTTTTCGTGAGCTGGGATGCCAACAGCCTCGCTTCCTTGAAGAAACATTATAAGGACCTTGACCTTCTAATCCCCGAGCAACTGCACGCGGTCACGCCGGACGGTGAGTTGACCATCGTGGATTACGAACGCGGGCAGAACACCGTCAAAGCTTCGCCTGCCGAGGCCATCTCGCTTCTCAAGGACGACAAGCTGCACCAGTGGATGAAGTCGTTCAATCCCCCCATCGAGCTGCCCATGATGGGTCTCGTCAACAACTACGACGGGGTGGAATGGCGCATCAAGGAAATGGCGCAGTTGCTGGCGAGTCCCGCCGCGCGCCGGAATCTCGCGCGGGACATTGTCGAATACGCCGTCGAATCGCACCAGGCCGGCATTGTCGTTGATTTTGAAGAAGTCCCCGACGCGAGCCAGGCGCACTTCCGCGCCTTCATCGGAGGGCTGGCGCCTGCGCTGCACTCCGTGGGGCTGAAATTAATGATCGCGTTGCCCGCACGCGACGATGCCTACGATTACGAATTCTTCGGCAAGCAGTGCGACGCCATCGTGCTGATGAATTACGACCAGCACTGGCTGACCTCTTCGCCGGGCCCCATCGCGTCGCAGGACTGGTTCGTTGAGAATCTGCGTCAGGTACTCGATGTAGTACCCGCGCAGAAAATCGTCGTGGGGATCGCGAATTATGCCTACGACTGGTCAACGGCCCCGAAGAAAGAGTACGAGCCGGCCGCCGAGTTCAGCATTCAGGAAGCGCTGCTGCACGTTGAGGAATCGGAGACGGACGTTGAGTTTGATAGCGCTTCGTTGAATCCCCACTATTCCTATTACGACGAGCACAACCATGTGCATCAGGTGTGGATGCTAGACGCCATCACGGCGTACAACGAATTGCGCGCCAGCGAGAGGCTCGGAGTTCAAGGCACGGCGCTATGGCGGCTGGGATCCTCGGATACCTCGCTCTGGCCGGTTTGGGATGCGGTGCACGCAGACGCCGCCGCCCGGCAGAAATTAACCGACCTGCCGCCCGGTCCCGACTTGATCCTCGAAGGCGACGGCGACTTCTGGCATATCACGGATACTCCCAAGCACGGCCGGCGCTCCTTCGAATACGACGCCGCAACAGACCTTTTTACCGACGAATCCTACGACGCCATCCCGCTCTCCTTCAACATTGACCAGTTCGGCGCCGCAAATAAAAAAATCGCCCTTTCCTTTGACGATGGCCCCGATCCGAAATGGACCCCGAAGATCCTGGACGTCTTAAAGCAAAAGAACGTGCCGGGCGTGTTCTTCGTGATCGGCAACATGGCCAACCAGCGGCCGGATATTCTCAAGCGCGAGTATGCCGAAGGCCATGAAATCGGAAATCATACCTTCACGCATCCAAAGTTCGACGACACCATTACACACACGGAAATCCGCTGGCAGCTGAATTTGACGGAGCGCCTGATTGAAAGCACCCTCGGGGCAAAATCCATCCTATTCCGCCCGCCTTATGGGATCGATCACCAGCCGGAATATGCCGAGGAAGTGGCGCAACTCCCCTATCCCCAGGAGCTTGGATACCTGATTGTCGGCCAGCGCATCGATCCGGATGACTGGAGCCTGCAGGACGGCAAGCCGATCCCCGCTAAAGAGATTGTTGACAGCGTTCTGAGGCAGGCGAACAAAGGCAATATTATTCTTCTGCACGACGGCGGCGGCGACCGCAGCCAGACCCTTGCCGCGCTGCCGCAGATCATCGACGCGCTTCGCGAAAAGGGCTACCAGTTCGTTTCCGTTTCAGACCTGATCGGGAAAACGCGCGCGCAGGTGATGCTGCCTCTTTCCCCTGAAGAACAGTTTGAAGCTCGCGCCGACGGATTCATCTTCGGGATTTTTCAATACTTCCGTTTCTTCATCGGCATCATCTTCGTCCTCGGCATCTTTTTGGTAAGTGGACGCGCTTTAGTCATAGGCCTGCTGGCGCTGATCGAGAAGCTGCGGCCGGACCATGCCGTGATGTCCGATCCTCCGCCGAGCGTGACCGTATTGATCCCGGCGCACAACGAAGAAAGCGTCATCGTGCAGACCATCACCTCGGTCCTACTCTCGGATCTTCAGGACTTGCGGATCATCGTCGTGGACGATGGCTCAATGGACAAAACGGGCGAGTTGCTGGACGCGAACTTTTCGCATGAGCCGCGCGTCCATATCGTTCATCAGGTGAATCGCGGAAAAGCGGCGGCGCTGAGCCACGCCATGTCCCTGGCGGATACCGAAATCGTGGTGACCATCGACGCAGACACGGAAATTGAGCCAGACGCCATTCGCAACCTGATCCGCCACTTTTCGGATCCCCAGGTTGGCGCGGTCGCGGGCAACGTGAAGGTCGGCAACCGCTCGCGCTGGCTCACGCGCTGGCAAGCGCTTGAGTACATCACCAGCCAGAACATGGAGAAGCGCGCCTTCGACCTCTTGAATTGCATTACCGTGGTGCCCGGAGCGCTCGGTGCGTGGCGCAAGAAAGCCATTGAAGCCGCGGGCGGCATCACTTCGGACACCGTGGCCGAAGACGCCGATCTGACCATTGCCATCCGCCGGCTCGGTTGGCGCGTCAGCTACGACGAAGAGGCCATCGCCTGGACGGAAGCTCCAGAAACAGCGGGTCAACTAATCCGCCAGCGTTTCCGCTGGACTTTCGGCACGTTGCAATCCTTCTGGAAGCATGGCGACACGCTTCTCCGGCCAAAATACGGAACGCTCGGCTGGATCGCGCTTCCGAACATCTTTGTGTTTCAGCTGGTGTTGCCGCTGATTTCGCCGATCATCGACCTCATGTTCTTTGGCTCGCTGCTGCTCTGGGTCCTGGCGCAGTTTCGCGTCACGCGGCTGCCGCAACTGTGGACCACCGCGGACGTGGAGAAATCGGTGCTCTTCTTCCTGGGCTTTCTGCTCATCGACATTCTCACGTGCATGGTGGCTTTCGCTTTGGAGCACAAGGAAGACTGGACGCTGCTGATCCCCGTCTTGTTGCAGCGCTTCTACTACCGCCAATTGATGTACGTGGTGCTGTTCCGGTCCGTGAAGGAAGCGGTGAGCGGGCGTCCCGTAGGCTGGCGCGGCGTCGAGCCGGAAGCTCCGCCAACGGCTCGCAAAGCCCGGCCCAAGCCCGCCCCTGCTGAGGGAAACTGAGCTTGCTCACGCCTCAAGATGCCGGGCGTCTGATTCCCTGGGGCTATCTGCTTGTCCTCAAACGTCACGCGCCGTAATTTCCTGAAGACTTCCGCCGCGGCCAGCGCCAGCCTGGTCCTGCCGTGGTATCTTCAAATTCAGCGGGATCTTCAAGGCGACGCAGATTACTCCGTAGGCCACTCCTTTTCGCCCAACGCGTGGCTCGAAATATCACCGGACGGCGAAGTGAAGATCTGGTGCGGCAAGTCCGAGATGGGACAAGGCGTTCGCGCGGCGCTCCCGATGATCGTGGCAGAGGAGCTCTGCTGCGATTGGCGTCGCGTGCAAGTCGTCCAAGCCGATCTCGACCCGAAGTATGGAGATCAACTCACCGGCGGCAGCCTCAGCGTTCGCACTTCCTACGACAATCTGCGCAAAGCCGGCGCTGCCGCTCGTGAGATGCTCCTCTCTGCCGCCGCCGGGCAATGGAACGTTTCCCGTTCCGAATGCCGCGCCGAATCCAGCTTCGTTACCCACGCATCCACCCAGCGCAAGCTGGCCTTCGAACAACTCCTCGCCGCCGCTTCCGCTCTTCAACCTCCTGCCGATCCGCCGCTGAAGCATCCTTCGGACTTTACGCTCATCGGTAAGCCCACACGCCGCACCGACCTGCTCGCCAAAGTAATTGGCGCCGCAAAGTTCGGTCTGGACACGCGCCTCCCCGGAATGCTCATCGCCTCAGTGGAACGCAGCCCCGTTTACGGCGGTACGCCGCGCCGCTTCAATGCGGACGAGGTCAAATCCTCTCCGCACGTCCGCGCAGTTTTTGAAGTCAAGCCTGCCCACCTCACACATCAATTCGGAGAAACCTCAGGACCCGGCAGCCGCAATTACACATGCTCGGGCGTCGCCGTCGTTGCCGATTCCACGTGGGCCGCCATGCAAGCCCGAAAAGTTCTCAAGGTCGAATGGAAAGAACCTCTTTCCGCCTCCGAAACCACCAACAGCCTCCGCGAAAGAATGCTTCATCTCGCTTCCGAGTCCTGCCCCATCATCCGCAACGACGGTGACTTCGACAAGGCACAAGCCACCGCAGCCAAGCAAATCGAAGCCGTTTATGAAGTTCCTTTCCTGGCGCACGCCACCATGGAGCCCATGAACTGCACGGCTCACGTGCGCGATGGCGAGTGTGAGCTCTGGGCGCCAACGCAAGTTCCAGGGGCAGCCGCGGAATCCGTGGCCCAGGCGCTGGGTATTGCGCGCGAGCGCGTCAAAGTGCACATCACGTTTATCGGGGGAGGCTTTGGCCGCCGCCTGATTCAGGACTACGCCGTCGAAGCGGCCCTCATCTCCCGCGATGCTGGCGCGCCCGTGCAAGTCGTCTGGTCCCGGGAAGACGACATCCGCCACGATTTCTACCGTCCGGCAGCCTGTCACGTCTTGCATGCCGGCCTGGACGCACAAGGCAAATTGCTCTCCTGGCGGCACCGCGGCTCTTCGCCATCCATCGAAACCTTTTACAACGGCACTGGCATTTCACCTCAAGCCGCGGCTCAGGTCGATTCCCTCGACTTTCCCGCTCTCTTTATTCCAAATTTCCGGCTCGAGTTCGCTGTCGCCGAATCCCGCATGCCCCTCGGGTATTGGCGCTCCGTTGATGCTTCCGGCAACCAGTTCGTACTCTCGAGTTTCTTTGATGAAGCCGCGCATGCCGCCGCCCGGGACCCTGTCGAGTTCCTGCTCTCCACGCTCGGGCCTTCGCGAAAAATCGACTTGGGGAATCAGCAAAGCCTTGACGTTGGCCGCCGCCGCAGGGTCATCGAGCTAGCCGCGGAGAAATCCGGTTGGCACCAGCCGCTGACGGCGGGCCGAGGACGCGGCATCGCCGCCGCGTTTGGTTGGGGCAGTTTCCTCGCGCAAGTCGCGGAAGTCACCTGTGACGCGAAGAAAGGCGCACTTCGCGTTGATCGCGTGGTTTGTGCCGTGGACTGCGGCACAGCCGTCAATCCCCTCAGCGTGAGGGCGCAAATGGAAGGCGCGATCAATTTCGGCCTGGCGCAAGCCCTGAAAAGCGCGATCACCATTTCCGGTGGGCGAGTGGAGCAAAGCAATTTTCACGACTACGAAGTGCTGCGCATGAGCGACGCCCCGCCCGTCATCGAAGTCCACATGGTGCCCAGCGCCGAGCCGCCCGGCGGCTGCGGCGAACCCGGCGTGCCTCCGGCTGCTCCCGCGGTTGCCAACGCCATTTTCGCGGCGACAGGAAAACGCCTGCGGCGGCTGCCGATCCGGGCGGGCGATCTGCGCTCGGCTTAAACGAGTTCCCGTGGATTTTCATCTTGACCGGTAGTTGTTGTAGGATATCGTTCTGCTGGAGGGAGGTCCCCATGGCCATCAGTTTCACCTTGAACGGCAAAGCCCAATCCGTCGACGTAAGCCCGGACATGCCGCTGCTCTGGGTCTTGCGCGACACCCTGAGCATGACCGGCACGAAGTTCGGCTGTGGCATGGCGCTCTGCGGGGCGTGTACCGTGCACATCAATGGCGAAGCAACGCGTTCCTGCATCACTCCGGTCTCGAGCGTCGCCGGCAAGAAAATAACCACCATCGAAGGTCTTTCTGCCGATGGCAGCCACCCGGTGCAGCTAGCCTGGATGGAAGAAGACGTTCCGCAATGTGGCTACTGCCAATCCGGACAGATCATGTCCGCGGTAGCGCTGCTTTCGAAGAAACCCAACCCCACCGATACCGACATCGACGATGCCATGAGCGGCAACATCTGCCGCTGTGGCACCTACCAGCGTATCCGTAAGGCCATTCACCGCGCCGCGTCCATGCAAGAGGGGAAGGCGAAGTCCGCCGCTTAAGCCATCTTCAACCGCAGTTGCCGCAACACGTCACGAGGTGTCCCATGGCGAATGCTTCCGTTGTAAACCGTCGCGATTTTATGAAGACCGGTGCCGCTGGAGGTGTGGCGCTCGTCATCGGCTTCCATCTCTCTCCGAAGGCTTTCGCCGATCAAGCGGAGGAGCAGGAAAAGAAAACTCCCAATCCTTTTGATGCCTGGGTGCGCGTCACTCCTGACAACAACGTCACGCTAATTCTTGGCAAGTCCGAGATGGGCCAAGGGATCATGACGGCACTCCCCATGATCTTGGCGGAAGAGCTGTGCCTGGATTGGAAGCATGTGAAGATCGAGCAAGCGCCCACAAATCCGAAAATTTATGACCACGGAACTGGCGGCAGCGGCAGCGTCTCTGGCTCCTGGCTGCCGATGCGTCAGGCAGGCGCGGCGGCACGCGAAATGTTCGTTTCTGCCGCGGCGGCACGCTGGAACGTCAGTCGCGACACTTGCAAAGCCCAGGACGGTGGCATTCTCCACGGCGCGCGCAAGAATTTCCTGACCTACGGTGAACTTGTCTCGGATGCGGCGAAACTCCCCGTGCCGGACTTCAACACCGTGCCGCTCAAGAATCCCAACGATTTCACCATCATCGGCCATGACACGCGGCGCTTTGAAGGCCGCGACAAAGCTACCGGAGGCGCAATATTCGGTCTTGATTCACGCGTGCCAGGCATGCAGTTCGCAGTCATCGCGCGCTGTCCGGTTTTCGGCGGAAAGGTAAAATCTTTTGACGCCACAAAAGCCAAAACCGTGCCTGGAGTCAGGGACGTCTTCGCCATCGATCCTGTAGGGCAAGGCGCATTCACCGCCGGCGGCGTGGCTGTCGTCGCAGATAATTCCTGGGCGGCCATTCAGGGCCGCAAAGCTCTTCAGATCGCCTGGGACGAAGGCCCGGCCGCATCGGAATCCTCCGGGTCGCTCCGGCAGCAGTTTCTTGAGAATGCCGCCAAGCCGGGCAAGGTGGTCCGCAACGATGGCGATGCCGGAGCGGCTCTTGCCAAGGCCACAAAAAAAACTGAGGCCATTTACGAATTCCCTTTTGCGGCTCACGCCACCATGGAACCCATGAACTGTACGGTGCATATCCGGCCTGACGGTGCGGAAGCATGGGTACCGACGCAAGCTCCGCAATGGGCGCAGCAGATCATCGCTCAGACCGCAAAACTGCCTCCCGAGAAGGTGATCGTTCATACCACGCTGATGGGCGGGGGCTTTGGCAGGCGCTATCAGGCGGACTTCGTCATGGAAGCGGCGCAAGTGGCAAAAGTTTCCGGCAAGCCGGTCATGGTATTTTGGACCCGCGAAGACGACATGCAGCACGGCTTCTATCGTCCCGCCTCCTATCACCATTTTTCGGGCGCTCTCGATGCCAAGGGCAATCTCGCCGCCTGGAAACATTTCCAGACTTCCACCTCCATCGAAGCGATGTGGAGCCCCAAGGGCCAAGAGAATCCGGAAAAGTCCGAATTTGCCACCGCCGCGTTCATTCCTTATCAAACGCCGAACTACCGTGTCGAATACACGCTCGCAAAATCGTCCGTGCCGCGCGCCTGGTGGCGCTCCGTCGAGCACTCCACCAGCGGCTTCGTGGTCGAATCGTTCGTCGACGAGCTTGCGGTGGCCGCCGGCGCCGACCCGCTGGAATTTCGCCTGCGTTTGATCGGAGAGGATCGCAAAATACCTGATTTCACCAACCCGAAGGAAGGCAAGCCTCTCGACACCGCTCGCCTCAAGGGCGTGTTGCGCCTGGCGGCGGAGAAAGCTGCCTGGGGCAAGCCGCTCCCAAAGGGAGTTTCTCGCGGCATCGCTGGATACTATTCCTTTGAGAGCTACACCGCCGCTGTCGTCGAAGTCAGTGTGAAAGACGGCGCCGTGAAGGTGCAACGTATCGTTTACGCTGTGGATTGCGGCCGGCCGATTAATCCGGAAGGTGTTCGCGCGCAAGTCGAGAGCGCAGCTATCTACGGGCTCTCCGCCGCTTTGCATGACGCGATCACGATCAATGGAGGTCGCGTGGAGCAGTCGAATTTCCACGACTACCAGATGCCGCGGATTGGCGAGACGCCGAAAACTGAAGTTCACGTGGTCATGAGCAAGGAAGAGCCGACCGGCATCGGCGAACCCGGATTGCCGGTAGTTGCCCCGGCCATGTGCAATGCGATTTTCGCAGCGACGGGAAAAAGAATCCGGCGCCTTCCCGTTCGCGCGGAAGATCTGGCATAGCGTTCCGTTCCCGCCTATTGCAGAATAGCGCGTGCCCCTGTCACCGACTTTTCTCTCCGCGATTCCGCTGGCGATCTGGGTGTATCTTCTCATGGCCCGCGGATATTTCTGGCGCGTGAGCGAAGACCATCTTGGCCCAAAACGTCTGGAAGACTGGCCGCGTGTTGTTGCCATTGTTCCTGCGCGCAACGAAGCCCCGACCATTTCCCAGGCGGTTTCTTCGCTGGCCAAGCAAAACTACCCTGGCGAGTTCTCGATCATCGTCGTCGATGATCACAGCGAAGACGGCACCGCTGCGCTCGCGCAACAGGCCGCAAATGAATCTGGCGCATCGCAGCGCGTGAAGATTCACGTCGCGTCCCCGCTTGCGCCGGGCTGGACCGGAAAGCTTTGGGCGCTGAACGAAGGCATTCAATCTGCCGCAAATTATCCGGCGGAATTTTTTTGGTTCACCGACGCTGATATCGAACATGCGCCGGAAACGTTGCAGCGTTTGGTCTCACGCGCGGAAAAAGAATCCCTCGATCTCGTTTCCTTGATGGTGTTGCTTCAGGCGAAGACGCTTCCCGAGCGCCTGTTGATTCCACCGTTTCTATATTTTTTTCTAATGCTCTATCCGCCCCGATGGATCGCGGACCCGAACGCAAGCACAGCCGGAGCCGCGGGCGGATGTATTTTGTTGCGGCGAAACGTGCTCGCGCCCATCGGCGGGATGGACTCCATTCGCGGGGAGGTGATTGACGATTGCGCGCTGGCGCGAGCCGTGAAGCGGAGGGGCGGGAATATCTGGATGGGGCTGACGCGAGCGAGTGTGAGTTTGCGGAGTTATGGAACCTTCGCGGAAATACGGGACCTGATTGCCCGCACCGCTTTCACCCAACTGCACTATTCCTTCCTGCTGCTCATCGTGACTTTGATCGGGTTGTTTGCAACTTACTTGCTGCCGTGGATTGCCTTTTTCATTCTGGACGATCCGGGATGGCTGCTGGCGAGCACGGCCATCTCCATCATGACCGCGACCTACGGAGCGACGGTCCGGTTTTACGGCCTCCCCTGGCTCTGGGCGTTGACCTTGCCCTTCGCGGCCGCGTTCTACGGCTATGCAACTTTCCTTTCCGCACTACGCTACTGGCTCGGCCGCGGCGCCCACTGGAAAGGGCGCGCGCAAGCGCCGCGAGAAGACTAATGTGCATCGCGCTGCATCCAAATTTCTAGTTTTGCGCATCGAAATTTGTTATCCTGCGCAAAGGTGAAGTACAGGGCTGTATCCTGCATTCAAGGGAACGGCACCGGAGGCCACCATGAGCGTTGTCCCCAATTCCGGGAACGGAAGGATCACCGTGCCCGATCTCCTGCAGCGCAAGAGCCAGGCTGCAGGCTCCCGTTCCAACTTCCAGAAAATCACTTGCCTGACGGCGTACGACTATCCGACCGCGCGGCTGCTTGACGAAGCCGGCGTGGACCTGATGCTTGTCGGCGATTCCCTTGGCATGGTCGTGCTGGGGCATGAGAACACGCTATCAGTCACGGTCGAGGAGATGCTGCACCATACGCGCGCCGTGCGCCGCGGAGTGCGCCGGGCGCTTCTTGTGGCGGACATGCCTTACGGCAGTTATCACACCGACTTGAGTGGGTCGCTGCACAATGCCATGCGTTTCGTGAAGGAAGCGGGAGCCGAGGCCGTGAAGGTGGAGGGGGGAGAGCGACGCCTGGAATTGATTTCGCGGCTGACGGAAGCGGAGATCCCGGTGATGGGGCACGTGGGCTTAACGCCGCAATCGGTGAACGCCCTGGGCGGATACCGTGTGCAGGGCAAGACCGCAGATGCCGCGGCGCAGTTGATTCGCGATGCGCACGCGGTGGCAGCGGCGGGGGCGTTCGCGGTGGTGCTGGAAGCAGTGCCTCGTGAGCTGGCGGCACAGATTACGCGCGAATTGCGCATCCCGACGATCGGCATCGGCGCCGGCCCGGACTGCGACGGGCAAATTCTAGTGGTTCACGATCTTTTGGGTCTTACGTTTGGCCAGACGCCGAAATTTGCGCGCCAGTATGCCAACGTCGGAGAAGTCATCTCGAAGGCCGCGAAGGAATATTGCGAAGATGTGCGCGGAGGGACGTTTCCTTCCGATGGAGAGTCCTATCATGCGGCGCAGATGGCGATAGAACAGAAAGAGGCGCCGGTTAATAGCGACGGCGATTGGTAGAAAGCGAACCACGAAGTAACGGTCCAGAGCAGATTCCTCGCTTTCGCTCGGAATGACAAACGAAATCTAGTCTTGCAAGTGGGGGAGAAGATGACGCCTCAAGAGATGCGCACGTTGTACGACTACAACGCCTGGGCCAATCATCGGGCGATGGATGCGGCATCCAAGCTCACTGCGGAGCAGTTCGTTCAGCCGATGGGCTCGAGCTTCGGTTCCGTCCGCGACACGCTTGCGCATATCTACGGCGCCGAGTGGATCTGGCTGGAACGCTTTCAGGGCCGCTCACCTGCATCGCTACCGGATACGACGCAATTCAAGGACCTGGCGAGCTTGCGGGAGCGCTGGGACGAACACGAATCGCGTCTGCTTGGTTTCGTGCGCAGACTGACGCAATCCGACCTCGACCGCGTTATGGAATACAAGACTCTCAAGTTCGGCGTCTACAGCAATCCGCTTTGGCAATCGATGCAGCACCTTGCCAATCACGGCACCTATCACCGCGGGCAGGTCACCACGCTGCTGCGGCAACTTGGCGCGCAGCCGATTCTGACAGACCTGATGCACTTCTATCGCGAACGTGCAACAGCGGCGGGCGCGTAGTTTCGAGCTTCTATCCCTCTCCCGTGGACACTATCCGAACGATTGCCTGGATGAAGGAAAATGCGCGGCAGGCGCGTGCGGAGAGCCGTATCATCGGGCTGGTACCGACGATGGGGGCGCTGCACGCGGGACATTTGTCGCTGATCGAACGAGCGCGACGGGAATGCTCGCCGGTGATTGCTTCCATCTTTGTTAATCCGAAGCAGTTCGGCCCCCATGAGGATTTTTCAAAGTATCCGCGGACGTTTGAGAGCGACAGCGAAAAACTTCAGAAGGCCGGCGTGGATTCACTTTTTGCGCCGGAACCTTCGGAGATCTACCCTGATAAATTTTCGACGTACGTTAACGTCGATGGGTTGAGCGATCGGCTCGAAGGGCGCTCGCGGCCTGGGCACTTTCGAGGCGTGACGACGGTGGTGATGAAACTTCTGCAGATCGTGCAGCCGAATTTTGCATACTTCGGTCGCAAGGATGCGCAGCAATCGCGGCTGATCACGCAAATGGCGCGCGACTTGAATCTGGACACAGAAATCGTGGTTTGCCAGCCCGTTCGCGAGCCCGACGGCTTGGCGCTTTCCTCGCGAAACATTTATTTGAATCGGGACGAACGCAAGGCAGCCACCGTTTTATATCGCGCGCTGGAAGCGGCGAAAAATGAGTTCGCTGCTGGGGTGCGCGATGCGCTGCAAGTGCAAACCGTGGTCCGCCGCGCCCTTAGCGCGGAACATCTTGCGCGGCTGGACTATGCGGAGATCGTCGATGCCGAATCATTCGAGCCGGTCGTGCGCGTGAGCAAACCTTCCTACATTCTGCTCGCCGTGTTCATTGGCAAGACGCGATTGATCGACAATTTGTTCATTGAGCCGAAGTCGTCAGGCTCGGAAGAACTGGTGTTTCACTTCTAGCGACGTTGCAGCGCTCTCATCCCGCCCTGGCCAATTCCTTTTTGCTAGACTTTTGTTACAGCCCCAATTTCCTTTCTGAGGTGACGGAGATGAATTCTCGAATTCGATTGGTTTCGATTTTTCTTACGCTTGCGCTGCTACTGCCTGCGCTGGCACAGGCCGGCGGCACGATTCCAGCAGGAGCGAAAATCTCGGTGGTGACCGACCAGTCGGTGAGCTCCAAGGCGGCCAAAGCCGGGCAAACGGTGACAGGCTCGGTCGCGCATGATGTGACGGCGGACGGCAAAGTGGTAATTCCCAAGGGATCGCCGGTCAAGCTGACGGTGAGCAGCGTGCAGGCATCCGGACGGTTGTCGACGCCGGCAAAATTGTATCTGCGGTTGCGTTCGGTGACCGTGGGCGGCAAGACCTACACGATTGCGACGAGCTCCGCCGGAAGAGCAGAGGGCGGCAAAGGCAAACGGGATGCCGGGTTCATCGGCGGCGGCGCAGCCGGCGGCGCAATTATCGGAGCGCTGGCCGGGGGCGGCAAGGGCGCAGCGATCGGAGCAGGGGCCGGGGCGGGAGCCGGAACGGCCGGCGCAGCGGCGACGGGAAAGAAGGACATCGAGTTTCCCGCCGAGACAAGGCTAGCCTTCACTACACGGGCGGCAGTGACGATCAACTAACGCGAATCGCGGCGCGAAGGCCTAGCGAAGCGGCGGCAGCCTCTTTTCATGCAGGCACGGACATCAACCCAGCGAAGTGAAGGATGGAAATTTCTGGTTAACCATAACCGGGATTTGGTTACAGAAAAGGGCCGGTTTTCAGTGGTCAGTAGTCAGTTTTCGGTCGGGGAATAGAAAATCTGATTTTGACCATTGCAGGCAACCCGGAGATACAAACAGAAACGCCCCGTCTGAGGCGGGGCGCAGTGGTCAACAAGGACGATGTACCATAGCGGTAATACATGGTGGCACGGCTGAAGCCGTGCCCTTTCACCAGAGTCGCTCAACCCAAACCCTACGCCACTCCCTCAACAATCGAATCCCCGGCCGCCGTG
>Ga0209527_1000133_pt1 | contig 16546 bp, 14 predicted proteins | sample JacPinW_OM2H0_M2_FD_187968 | JGI IMG/M metagenome (GOLD analysis project Ga0209527, IMG submission 187968) | Forest soil microbial communities from Algoma, Ontario, Canada - Jack Pine, Ontario site 1_JW_OM2H0_M2 (SPAdes) (version 2) | ecosystem: Environmental > Terrestrial > Soil > Boreal... | reverse complement strand
CGAGGGCGCTGCTGGAGGTGAACTCGCGCTAGGCGAAGGCACGGCCGGAGCCGGAGAAGGTTCGCGTAACAATTTCTCCAGTTTTGCGCGTGCCTCGGGCGGTAAATCTTCTTTTTTCAAATCGGCTTCGATTTCGGCGCGGTCCTTCGGGCCAACCTTGCTCGGATCGACATGAAGTCCTCGCGCTCCGTAATTCACGGCAAAGAAAAACAAAATGCTGGCCAGCAGGTAGAGACGAAGCGGATGGAGATAGCGAACGCGTTTGCCGGCAAGAAATTCGTTGGTCAGCTGCCAGGGTTTGACGATGAGGAGGCCGATGGTGGCGAAAAATTTCGAGTCCCAATTCAGAAACGAGTCGAGCACGTCGACAATCACGTGCCGAAATGACCGGCGATAATCGATTGCCGCCTGGCCGCATTGCGCGCAATGCGGCCCGCTTAACTCGGCGCCGCAATTTTCACAGTGCGTGAATGGCAGAGGTTGTCGCTCTTTGCTTCGCCCAAACCAACGGCGGCGCGCAGTTCTCTCGACCGCGGAAATTGCAGTGTCGCCCAGGATAATTTTTACGGGCTCGTCGGCCATGGCTGTGTGAGATTACAAAAACTCGACCGGGTCGTCTACTTTGTAAGGCCACGCCCGCCTTGACGTTGCAAACGTCGCTCGTTAGACCGGTAAGATGAAAACACTCAAAACAACGATTGTCATTTTATTGTCGATTTCGGCGCTCGGATTGAGTTCGGCGTTCGCGCGCCAACCGCACATGGACAGGGCGCTTGACCATTTGCGCGCGGCACGCGCGGAATTGCAAGTGGCCGAACAGAACAAAGGTGGCTGGCGTGAAAGAGCGATTGCCAATGTCGATCGGGCAATCGCCGATACTGAAAGAGGGAGGTCGTTCGCAGCCGGAAGATATTAGTTTCCATTGAATGCGGAGTTTGCCGCGCGCAGACTCCGCATTTCTTTTTAATCGCGCAAAAAGAAAAGCGCGGCCGAACCGAAGATTCCAATGACATACATAACGGCGTCGTTATTGATGAAGTAAGGATAAACCATCAACGCGATGCCGAGGAACATCGGCTTCCACAAGTTCATTCGCTTTCCGTAGATGAAAGCGACGAAACCGATCGAGCCAAAGACGCAGCCGCCGATCAAGTTGGCGGCGCTTAAATTGAGCATGCTCGATAAACGAGCTAATTGCGCGCCAAGCATCGGAAAGTTGTGGTTGACCGCTGCTAAGCCGCGATGACACGATTCGGGAAAATCACCAATGGCACTTCAACTTTTTCGGAAGAAAAGCCCGGACCATTTGATCGCCGAAGCGGCCGCGCCCGAGCGGCAAATGAAACGCGCGCTCGGTCCGTTTGCTCTCACCTGTATTGGCATCGGCGCGATCATCGGGACCGGAATTTTCGCGCTCGCGGGAACGGCGGCGGCCGGGGAACAAGGGCAGGCGGTCGGGTCGATTTTGAAAACGCCGGTGCTCAATTTCATTCAGTCGTGGATAACACATGCGCCCCTGGTTTTCGGGCGACCAGGAGCCGGACCGGCGGTGATGCTTTCGTTTGTGGTCGCCGCCGTCGCGTGCGGATTCGCGGCGCTTTGTTACGCCGAACTTGCCGCCATGATCCCGGTTTCGGGTTCGGCTTACACGTATTCCTACGCGACGCTCGGCGAGATCATCGCGTGGATCATCGGCTGGGACCTCATTCTCGAATACGCCGTCGGAAACATGGCGGTCGCGGTCGGCTGGTCTGGGTATTTCGTCAGGCTGTGCGGCAGCCTATTTGGTCTGAAATTTCCGCTCTGGTTAGTGAACGACTACACGACGGCGAGTGGTATCGTTGCGCAAGGCGGTGACACGCTGGCGAATTATTCTTCGACCACGCTTCCAACCATCGCCGGTCACGCGATCGCACTGAATCTTCCAGCGCTTCTTATTGTCGCGGCAGTAACGGCGCTTTTGATCTACGGAATTCGTGAGAGCGCGCGGACGAATACGACCATCGTCATCATCAAGGTCGCCGTCGTGGTGTTTGTGATTTCATTTGGCGCATTCCTTGTTCACCCGACCAATTGGCATCCTTTTCTTCCAACCGGAATCGGTGGGGTGATGAGCGGTGCGGCGATCGTTTTTTTCGCCTTCATTGGATTCGATGCCGTTTCGACGACGGCCGAGGAAACAAAAAATCCTCAGCGCGATATGCCGATCGGAATCATCGCCAGCCTTATTATTTGCACGGTCCTCTATGTCTTGATGGCGGCCATCATTACCGGGATGCGAAAGTATACGACTTATCTTGGCGATCCTGCGGCAGTGGCGACCGCGTTCTCGGACCGGCCCTGGGCCACGGCGCTCATCAGTGCCGGCGCACTTGCGGGCATTACGTCAGTCCTGCTCGTTTTCCAAATCGGGCAGCCGCGCATTTTTATGGCGATGGCTCGCGATGGTTTGCTTCCGCAATACTTCGCTCGCATTCATCCGCGCTTCCGCACCCCGCACATCACAACCATTTGGACGGGCGTGGCCGTTGGTGGCGTTGCCATGCTGACCGATATCGGATCGCTTGCGGATCTCACAAACATCGGAACGCTTTTCGCCTTCGTCCTCGTTTGTCTCGGTGTGATTGTTTTACGGCGCACGCAAGCGAATCGTCCGCGGCCATTTCGCGTTCCGCTGGTTCCACTATTTCCGATTCTTGGGGTGATCTTTTGCTTCATTCTGATGCTGAGCCTGCCCCTCGAGACTTGGGGGCGCTTCATTGGTTGGCTTGTGATCGGGCTGATCATCTATGGCTGCTACGGTTTTTGGCGTAGCAAACTGCGCAACGGCATCGACACCGGAATCACGGAAGACCAGCCGCCGCCGCTGATTAAACCGTAAGATCGACAAGTGAAAGGCGTTGGGATTTTGATTGGCGTAGCTGCTGTCGCGTTGAGGGCAAGCGGCCTTTCAGCTCAAGAAGCGAAGCACTCTCCAACGCCGCCGATAGTTTCAAATGTCCCTGCGTTAACGCCGGAAAATAGTCGATGGGGCAAAGTAAAAGTGACCGCCATTTATGCGCCCAAGCCGGACTATCCGAAGTATGCGCGTGATCGTCATTGGGCTGGCACCGGTTGGTACACGATGCATGTCGACACGAAGACGGGCCTCGTGAAATGGGTTGAAGTCACTCAAACCACCGGACACAAAGTCTTAGACGCCGCCGTGGTAAGTGCTTTTAGTCGTTGGAGATTCGAACCGGGAAAAGCAGCTCCTCGAGTCAAGTCTCCGGTCAGGTTCTTCAGGACAGGCGAAGAGAAGAACAGCGGTAACTAGTCTTCTCCTAAAATCGACTATTGCACTTAGGCTGCTTTTTGCTCGTGACTCGCTTTGTCATCTTTTTCGAGCCAATCGAACAGCGTCGTCTTGGCTGGATCGAGTCCGAGCGGTTTGAGTTGTTCAGCAAACCATTCCCGTTTTTCCGGATTGTTGTACGGGTTGTCGGCGGTCACTTCATCAGACCAGCGTTTGATCTCATCCGGCGTTTTCTTTTGACCGTTCTGATTGAGCCATTCCACCATCTCCTGATCGCTCGCGCCGTTTTCGATTTGCGCTTTGAAGTCGTCGCCCTTCACGCCTTTGAAACCGAAGAGCGTGTTATCGAGCGGACAATCGAAATGGTATTCGCCGATGTTGCCGGCTACGAGCGCGCGGCATTTGTCGATCGTGCGCCCAAGTATTGCGTAACCGCCAACGCGGATGCGCGGACTGCGCGGTGCTTCCTTTGTCAAATCTTTCCCTATCACCTTCGTATTCATATTTCACGCTAGCGGCAAACGAAGTTGTCGCAAGACCGACAACCGTGCTGCTTGTAGCGGCGCTCTATGAGCGTCGTATTATTTTTCTTTCTGAGATTTCGAGCGACGGTCGTAGACCGCCGCTAGAGAAGAATGCAAAAAATTATCTGTCGATCTTTGCTTTGGTTTGCTTGTGCCGCGAGCCTACATGCGGAATCGCCGCGAGTTCTGCCACCACCAGCCGGAAAGCTTTATCACGGATTTTATTGGGGCGGGGTTGGGACCGACACCCATGATCCGACCGAGCACGATGTTACTCCGGCGGATGCGGCGCGTTACGAGCAAGCGACCGGAAAAAAAACCGCGTGGGTTTACTTTTCGAACAACTGGTTCGAATCGCGAACGTTTCCCGTCGCAATGTGCGCGTGGATCCGCGATCTCGGGAAAATTCCGTATGTGCGGTTGATGCTGCGCTCGGATGTCGATCAACGTCATGGCGAGAAAACGTTTTCGCTTCAGAAAATCATCGCCGGTGAGTTCGATGTCGATCTTCGGACTTGGGCGCGCGACGCCAAAGCATTCGGCTCGCCAATTTTAATCGAGTGGGGCACCGAACCGAACGGGAACTGGTTCAGTTGGAACGGCAAATGGAACGGCGGCTCGACTGAAGGACCGAAGCGTTACATCGCGGCTTATCGCCACATTGTCGATCTAATGCACCGGGAGGGCGCGGACAATCTGACTTGGGTCTGGCACGTCAACTGGTATGACGAGCCGGAGGCGAAATGGAACGCGTTCGAGAATTATTTTCCGGGTGAAAATTATTGCGACTGGGTTGCTCTCAGTGCTTACGGACCGACGACACCGTTGACGCGCGACGGCACCGAAAGTTTCGCGTTCAAAATGCGCGAAGCGTATCCGCGCCTGATCAAACTCGTCCCCGGAAAGCCGATGATCATCGCCGAGTTCGGATGCGACTTACACAATCGAGGCATTGATGTTGTCCGCTGGGCGCAGTCAGCGCTCGAAGATCTCTTTTCAAATCGCTGGCCGGCGATCGTCGGTTTCTGCTGGTGGAACGAAGGCTGGCAGAATGACGATCACAAGAAACACGACACCGATATGATCATCCTGCACGATGTCGATCTTACTCGGGTGTTTCGGGACGAGTTTGCGCAGCACGCCGACAAGATTCAGGAAAAACCACTGACCACAGATCTGCACAGATGAAACACAGAGAAACCGCACCCCTCTCTCCCCTTCGTTAAGGGCAGAGGATAAAGGTGATGGGTTTTGTATCAGTCTTCTGAATCTGCGAAAATCTGTGTTAATCTGTGGCTGAATTCCATGGTCAATATCTCGATCAAATACACCGGCGATCTTCATTGCGACGCGACTCATGGGCCTTCCGACGCGAAGCTGGCGACCGACGCGCCGACCGACAACAAAGGAAAAGGCGAGGCGTTCTCGCCGACCGATTTGGTCGCGACCGCACTGGGCACCTGCATGAGCACGATCATGGGAATGAAAGCGGAGGAACTCGGTTTGAGCCTCAAGGGGATGACCGTGGACGTGAAAAAGGAGATGTCGAAGGATGCGCCGCGCCGCATCATTGGGCTCCCGTCCGAAGTTCACATTCCGTTGCCGGCAAATTCGCCGCACCGCGCAGCGCTTGAGCAAGCCGCGCTCAATTGCCCAGTCCACAAAAGTCTGCCGCGGGAAATTAATCGACCGACGAAATTCTTCTGGGAAGGCTGAAGCGGGCTACTTCGCTTCCGGATATAACCACTGCACGTAATCCGCCACGCCGCGCTCGAGTGAGAACTGGGGCTGATAACCGAGCGCGCTCCGGACTCTTTCCAAGTCTGCTTCGGTAAAGTTTTGGTAATGGGCGTGGGGATTCTCGATGTAATCGGGCTGAAATTTTGTGCCGAGACATTTGTTTAGCACGTCGACCAGTTCGTTGAACGAGCGCGCCTGACCGGAGCCGAGATTGTAAATTCCGCTCGCCTTCGCTTCGAGCGCGAGAATGCTTCCTTCCACCACGTCTTTCACGTAAACGAAATCGCGCTTCTGGTCGCCTTGTTTGAAAATGCGTGGGCGCTGGCCCGCTTTCATTTGTTGGGCGAGATGATAAACCATGCTCGCGGGCACGCCTTTGTGCGCCTCGCGCGGGCCGTAAACATTGAAGTAGCGCAGCCCGATAATGATCCAGGATTGGTTCTCCTTCGCTTCGCGCATCGCGAGATTGTCCATGATCGCTTTCGAAAATGCATAGATGTTCGCCGGCGCGGCGCCGTTTGATTCCACACTGGCCGCGGTAGCCGGGCCATAGGTCGAGGCCGACGACGCGTAAACGATTCGAGTCTTGTTCGGCCGGGCGAAATTCAGCAGCCGTCGAAAACTTTCAACGTTGTCGTGCACTTGAACGAATTGATCGTGCAAGGTTGTGTCGGTGATCGACGCCAAATGAAAAATCGCGTCGAACTTTTCATCGCCGAATTGTTCGCGCCAATCCAGGGTGGCGAGGTTCTGCGCGACGAAATCGCCGCGATAACCGCGCAGATTCTTAAAATCGCCGGAACGGAAGTCGTCGATCACGGTCAGGCGCGCTTCGGGAAATCTTCCCTGCAAGGCGAGGATAAGATTGGAGCCGATGAAGCCGGCTCCGCCGGTGACGAGAAAGCTGGGCGACGAATTCGAAGCAGTCACGGCGGCAATTATAGCGCGGCTAATCAAATTTGTCTTGAGCGCGCAAGGGCAAAGGAGTAATTCTCGATTCAGTTCTTTGCGAGCTTGAAAAAGTGGATCGGCGCGAGAAATCCCGTGCAAACCGGGAGCAGTTGCGCTGCTGTAACTGGATACGACTTCCCAGGGCCAATCGTTGCCACGAGGCGACGGTGAAGGCGGGAAGAAGGGGCGTTCCGCGAATGCGGAACCAGAAGCCAGGAGCCAGAATATTCGACCGTTCCACCTCATTCGCCAGCGTGACGCTGGACCCAGCTAAAGAATCTGGGTTCGCGTCTGTGCTGCAAAACCGAACCTCTGGTAAGTGCCAGTCCGGCTCGGACCGCGAAAAAACTTCTTCGCAAAAAGAAGAATGAGAGCTGGGCGATGCGCCGCTACAGGGCAAACAAGTCCGACTCTCGAGTTGGAGGAAACTTGTTATGCGAAATCGCCCATTATGTTTTGTTTTAGTGAGTTTAATCAGCGCGGCAGTCTCAGCCCGCGCCCAGGATACGTTTAGATCGACATCCGCCGATGGCGATCAGTTGCCGGAATCCGAGCCAGTCGTCGTTTCAGCGACGCGTTTCGATATTCCGCTCGATCAATCGCCCGCCAGCGTGAGCGTGATCGATTCTCAAGACATGAATAATAAGCAGATCGAGCGTGTTGCCGACGCGCTTCGAGCAGTTCCAGGACTGTCAGTCGTTCAAACGGGAACGCCTGGTCAGCTCACGTCGGTTTTTATGCGCGGGCTGCCGAGTGAAGATATGCAAGTGTTGCTCGACGGCATTCCGATCAACCAGGGTCTGGCCGGTCTTTTCAATTTCTCTGACCTAACAATTGATGACCTCGGGAGAGTGGAAGTCGTGCGCGGTCCGCAAAGCACGCTCTACGGACCGCGTGCTCTCGCGGGCGTGATTCAGCTTTTCACCAAGCAAGGAGCTGGACCGCCTGGAGTCACTTTGAGCACGGAAGGTGGATCGTACGGCACTTTCCGCGAGTCTCTCCAGAGCGACGGTAAGATCGACATCTTCGATTACTCGATCGGCGCGAGTCGGCTGGACACCGATAATGCGCGTCCAAACAATCAATATCGAAACAGCGCGGTGACTGCGGACATTGGCTTTTCATCGAATGACGAATTCCGTGCTGGCGCTTTAATGCTTTACTCGCTGAGTGACGCTGGAAATCCGAACACGATTTTCGATCCGCGACCGTTGGACAATCTCTTGACCGAACGCTGGTTGATTGGGCCGCACTTTGACTGGAAGCCGACCGATTGGTGGGAACAAAAATTAATTTTCGATTACGACAATGAACGGCAAGTCAACGATCCGAACCAAGACGGATTTGTCGGCCCGACCCGCGCCCTGTTCGGGCGAACAACGGTTGACTATCAAAACAACGTACGACCGATATCGTGGTTAACGTTGACCAACGGCTTCTTTTATAATCGCGTCAGCGCAAATCAGGAGCGGCCGTTCGTTTTGTTCGGTCCAACCTTTATCAGCGATTTCACCACAGAAATTGGCGGATTTCTCCAAGCAACGGCGAACATTGACAATTTCGTTTTTGTCGCCGGCGGACGCATCGACAGTTTTAATCAGTTCGGCGATATCTGGACGTATCGGATCGCCAGCAGTTACAAGATCGACAAGACGGACACGACACTGCACTCGAGCGTGGCAACGGGATTTAGTCCGCCGAGCAGTCAGGACAAAATTTTCGGAATGAACTTTGGTTTACGGCCGGAAAAGGATTTTGGCTGGGACGCCGGTATTGAGCAACGGCTTTGGGAGAGGCGGGTTACCGTGGGCGCGACTTACTTTCATAACGACTTGTCGAACGTGATCGGCTTCAACGGACAATTCAGAACGTTGAACCTCGGCGCAGCCGAAACGCAGGGCGTGGAAACCGAACTGCATGCGACTCCCATCACGGATCTCACTTTTGCGGCGAGCTATACTTATCTCGAAGCCGAGAAGACCGACTCTGCAAATATTGCGCAACTCCCGGGCGCGCGACTGCCGCGACGACCGCGTAATGAGGTTTATGTTTCCGGGTCGTATCTTTGGTGCAAGAAGTTGCGCACGACCGTAGAAGCGAAATTTGTGAACGCGCGGGAGGAACTGAGATTCGGTGCGCCGAATTTCGATATCGAGGACTACAACTTCGTGAACTTCGCCGCCGAATACGAAATCAACCCACACATGTCGATCTTCGGCCGGATCGATAATCTCACTGGCGAACATTACGCGGAAGTCTTTGGTTTCCCGAATCTTGGAACAGCGGCTTACGCGGGAATGAAAGTGCGGTTCTAAGAGTGGAGGGACGGGCGCTGTCGTGTCCCAAAATTAATGGGAGCCGACAGCGCGGCGCCCTCCACATGCTTGAAATCCGCGCGTCATCGTTTAATCAGCGTTAGTGAGTCCGCTGCTTTATCTCCTCGTCGGTATCACGTTGCTCGGCGTGCTGGCGGTCCTGTTCGTTTTGATGCGAGAGCGGGGTAAAACGCCGCAACCCGATCAAAGCGCGTTGATGCTGCAGCAGCAGCTAAGCTCGCTTCAGGAACGATTGGACACCTTTGGACAGTCGGTGACCCAAAATCTCCAGCAATCCACTGCGTCAATGAACACGCGGCTCGACAAGGCCGCAGGCGTGATTGGTGACTTACGAGAGAAAGTTGGCCAGATCCACGAAGTGGGCAAAGCCGCGCAAGAATTGGTCAACATCATGCGTGCTCCAAAGCTGCGTGGTGGAATGGGGGAATTATTTCTCGGTGATTTACTGGCTCAACTTTTGCCAAAAGAGCATTACACAATGCCGTATCGATTTAAGAGTGGCGATGCAGTTGATGCAGTGATTCGGATCGGTCCGAAATTGGTTCCGGCGGACGCCAAATTCCCGTACGAAAATTTCAAGCGGGTGGTCGAGGCGCCAGCGGAGACGGATCGTGTTGCCGCGCGCAAACAGTTTCTACGCGATGTTAAAAAGCACGTCGACGCGATCGCTGCGAAGTACATTCTCCCGGACGAGGGCACTTACGACTTCGCGCTAATGTACGTGCCAGCCGAGAACGTTTACTACGAGACAATCATCAAAGAGGATGTCGGAGAGGATCGGCAGCTTTTCAGCTATGCGCTCGCCAAGCGTGTGATTCCTGTTTCGCCGAATAGCTTTTACGCTTATATCCAAACGATTTTGTTGGGGCTGCGCGGACTGAAAGTTGAAGAGCGGGCACAGGAAATTTTGGGTGAGTTGTCACGGCTGCGTGGTGATTTCCAGAAAATTCAGGAGAACTTCCGCGTTCTTGGTCGTCATTTGAACAATGCTGCCGGCAGTTACTCGGAAACAGACAAAACAATGACCAAGCTTGATGCCAAGCTTAGCCAAATTGAGCAGCCGGTTCTGCAAACGGAGACAACCGAGGCACCTACGCTGCCACTTTGAGAGTCGGAGGGATCAACGTTGGCGAGGTTGACGCAGCCGGCGCCGATATCGATGGACCTGACGGCGACGGCTCGAAAAGGTCACAAGACTTCGTCCCATTTCGATTTGTCTTTCAGCATCAGCTCGCGGAGGAGCCGAATCGGCGGCATGCCGTGATTGAGGAGCTCATTGTGAAATTTTTGCGCTGAAAAATTCGCGCCTTCCTGCGCCTTGTAGTCGTCGCGCAGCTTTAGGATCTGTAATTTCCCGAGCGTGTAATTGAGATAGCCGGGATCGAATGTGCCGCGCATCGCCTCAGCTCGCGCCGGTTTCTCTTCGTAGTAACAGTTCTCCCGAAAGAACCTGGTCGCTTCCTCCACCGACATTTTCTGGGTGTGCATTTTGATCGCGACGCAGAGCCGGCACAATCGCAACAGCGCTTCGTCCGATTGCGCAAGCCGGTATTTCGCGGCGCGTTTCTCGTCGGCTTCGGTCGGATTGGCGACGGTGCCGTAGCCTTCGTCGATCATCAGTTTCTCGCAGTAATGGGCCCAGCCTTCGATGAAGGCGTAGCTCCCGAAAATTTTCTCCACTTTGCTCGCGGGCGACGCGTTTAAGCGCAGGAACTGGACATAGTGTCCGGGATAAACCTCATGAACTGAAACAACGTCGGCGGTGTAAAAATTGAACGCGGTCAGCCACTCATCCTTTTGCAGTGGCGGCCACTCGCTCTCCGGCGGCGTCACATAATAGTAGGCCTCGGTCGCCCGCTTCTCGAATGCGCCCGGCGTGTCCATTGACGCGAAAGAAGTGGCGCGGCGATATTGTGGCGTCTCTTTCACTCGCGCCCGAACCTCGGACGGGATCGTCACTAACTTTCGGGTGACGACAAACTTTCGAATCTGCTCGAGATCTTTCCCGATATCGGCGAGCAAGCTTTCCGGCGTCGGATGTTCGCTTTGCATTTGGCGGAAAACTTCCGCGGGCGATTTGTTCGAATCGATTCTCTTCGCGGCCTCGGCGAAGGCTTTCTGCTCCTTGCGCAATTGAGTCAGGCCGATCTCGAGAACTTTCTCGGGCGGAAGATCGACAAGTTCCGTTTCCTCCAACAGTCGTTGGAACTTTTCTTGGCCGAGCGCAAAATCGGCGGTGGCCTTTGGCAATCTGTCGCGTTCGAGCCAGGCCGCGTACTCGGTCAAGGCCGTCGCTGCTTTCCGATTTTTTTCCAGGAACTCCGTCCGGACATGTTCGTCTTTGAGTTCGGTAATTGCTTCGACCAGATTTTTTCGCAAAAAATCGGCTGAGCCCTTGGCGATCTGAATTGCAAGCTCGACGTACGGTTTCGGCAGCACCGGGTCTAGATTCGTCTTCGCCGCGATCAGGATGTTCGGAATTTGCGACTCGATTGCGACGATGCTGTGCACGCGGTCGTCCAACGGTGCGAAATTACGTTTGATGTAGATGTTCACGTCGGCCGCCCGGGCGTAAACCATCGGGTCGCGCTCGTAGATCGACATCGCTTCGCGCTGGAAAATTTCCTTACGGATGCCGGCCTGAAGAATTTGCAGATCGATCGATTGCCGCTGACTCAGTTTACCGAGCTCGAATTTCTGGAGCCGGTCCTCGAACCGCTTCAGCCGGGAAAGCTCGGCATCGAGCGCGAGGCGGCTGTAATCGCTGATCTTGCCGTCGTACTCGTGTAATCCCATCGCGGTGCCGAGAAGGGGCCGTGCGGCGAAATAGCCTTTGATGAATTCCTCCGCTATCGCCTCGTATTCCGAGTCGGGGGTTTGCGCTGCGAACGCGCCCGGCAATGACCAGCACGCCGCTGCAGCGATCAAGGCGCAGCCCAGAAATCTCGTTAGACGGACGATCAACACGGCGGCGCAACTTTATACGACGCTTTGCACGTTGCCAAAAATTTTGGATGAGCGAATGTCCGACCGTTTGCAGGCCCAATCCAAGATAAAGAGCCGTATCCTTGTCGGAGCATTCGGTCTGTTGATCGTCGCTCTGCTTTCCGGCATTGGCTTTCACAGCTTACGCGCCGCCGATCAAGACGACGACAGCGGCTATTCCCAAATCGCCATTTTCGCCAAGGCAGTCCAGTTGATCCGCCAGGACTACGTCGACGGGAACAAAACGAGTTACCACGACCTGATCACTGCGGCGCTGAAGGGGATGCTGGGATCACTCGATCCGCATAGCCAGTTCATGGACCCGAACGATTTCCGCGATATGCAGGAGGACACGCGCAGCCGCTTCAACGGTCTCGGTATTGAGGTCGCAATCAAAAACGGCCTGCCGACAGTCGTGACTCCGATGGAGGACACGCCGGCGGCCAGGGCCGGTATTCTTTCCGGCGATCAGATTTTGAAAATCAATGGGGCGTCGACTGACAGAATGGATCTGCAAGACGTGATCAACCATTTGCGCGGCGCACCTGGCCAGAAAATTTCGCTCACGTTAATTCGGCCGTCGACCAAAGAGGTGAAAGATTACGCGCTCGAGCGCGCCGAGATCAAAGTGCAAAGCGTCAAGGGCGCGAGACTGATCGATTCTGATCTGACCGGCTCATTTAAAATTGCCTACGTGCGGTTGATTCAATTCAACGAGCCGACCGCCGATGAATTGTCGAAAGCCCTCGATGAACTGCAAAAACAGGGAATGCAGGCCCTGATTCTCGATCTGCGCAACAATCCCGGCGGTCTACTCAACAGCGCGGTCGATGTGTGCGCGCAATTTCTGCCGCCGAACACGAAAGTGGTTTCAACCCAGGGCCGCGTTGCGTCGCAACAGCGCGAGTACACCACGTCTGGCGCGGCCAAGGAACGGCCGCATTTCCCGATGGCGGTTTTGGTGAATGAAGGCAGCGCCAGCGGTGCCGAAATTGTCTGCGGCGCGCTCAAAGACCTGCACCGCGCGATTGTCGTTGGCGAAACAACGTTTGGGAAAGGATCCGTTCAAAATGTAATGCAGTTACCGGACGGATCGGCGTTGCGTTTTACAACCGCGAAATATTACACTCCGAGTAAGCAGGTCATTCACGGCAACGGTGTCACACCAAATATTCGAGTTCCGATGAGTGTCGAGCAGGAAAGGCAGCTTTTCAGCGCGCGAAGCAGCGGCGACACGATCAAGCCGGACGAGGACAAGAATTTCATTAAGAGCACAGACCCGCAGATGCTGCGTGCGATCGACGCGCTCAAGGGCGTGATGATTTACGCCCAGCAAAACGCGCCCAAGGCCGACGCCATCAAGAAATAATTTGCAGGGACAACGTCCGTGTTGTCCCTGACCCCAAAAGGACGCGACGAAGCGCGTCCCTCCAATTTCATGAAGACAATTCTCGCGCTCGAAACTTCCTGTGACGAAACGGCGGTCGCCATTTTGCGCGGCCGCAATGGCCACTCCGGCTCGGAGTTAGTCGCTAGTGAAGTCGCGTCACAGATTGCCGAGCACGAGAAATTCGGCGGCGTGGTTCCGGAAGTTGCGTCGCGCAATCATCTCGTGCACGCGCCGCGGTTGCTTGAGCGCGTCGCGCGCGAGGCAAAGATCGACATTTCCGGAATCGACGCTTTCGCTGCGACGAGTGGTCCCGGCTTAGCCAGTTCGCTGATGATCGGCGCCTCAATCGCGAAAGGGCTCGCGATCGGTTTTAGCAAACCCTATCTCGCCATCAATCATCTCGAGGGGCATTTACTCTCGCCATTTTTCGGTGAAGCCAAAATCAAACCGAACGTTTCGCTGGTCGTCAGCGGCGGACACACGATGTCGATCTTCGTTCGCGGTGTTGGCGATTATAAAGTGATTGGCCGCACGGTTGACGATGCCGCCGGCGAAGCGTTCGACAAAATCGCGAAATTATTGGGCCTTGGTTATCCAGGCGGGCCTGAAATCGAGAAACGCGCCGTGAACGGTGATCCGAAGCGTTTTGATTTGCCGCGGAGCATGCCCGACTCTGAAAATTTCAGTTTCAGCGGATTGAAAACGGCGGTCCGCTATCTTTTGCCAAAATTGAAAGGCGATTTTCTCGCCGACGTTTGCGCTTCTGTTCAAGAAGCGATCGTCGATGTTCTCGTCTGCAAAACAATCAACGCTGCAAAAAGGCACGCCGTCGATCTTGTCACGCTCAGCGGCGGCGTCAGTTGCAATCGAGTACTGCGAAAGCAGTTAGACGAAGCGTGCAAACGTCACGGGCTTGAATTCAAAACCGCCGAACCATGGTTGTGCACCGATAACGCGGCGATGATCGCCTTTGCCGCGATGCTCAAACTCGACAACGGCGCCAGCTCGAACGTAACCGAAGAGATCGATCCAAATCTCGCGTTGCAGTAAACTTTTCGACAGCCGCCTCCTGCAAACTTGACTGCTTAAAGCAGTCAAGTTTGAGCGGCGCATCAGTATTCTCGCTCGAGGAGATAGTTTGCGAGCGCGTGGAGAGCGTCGCCTTTTGCACCGAAAGTCGACAATGCACTGTGCGCTTGCTTCGTGAGGCGTTTCGCTTCCGCGCGCGATTTTTCCAAACCAATGATGGCAGGATAAGTCGCTTTTTGCGCAGCGACATCTTTGCCCGCGCTCTTGCCAAGTTTCTCGCTTGTTTGGGTGACATCGAGAATGTCGTCGATCACTTGAAACGCCAGGCCGAGCGCGCGCCCGAATTTTGTGATTGCTGCGAGTTGTTTCGGATTCGCGTTTGCGCTCATCGCGCCGAGCCGGACCGACGTGGTAAGAATCGCGGCGGTTTTATTTTCGTGAATGTAACGCAGACCCGACACGTCGATCTTTTGTCCTTCGCCTTCGAGATCGGCGACTTGTCCCGCGATCAGCTTTTGACTGCCGGCAGCGACCGCGAGCTCGCGTAACAAGATCGACATGTCATACCGAGAAGTGGGCTTCGCGCGCGAAACAATTTCGAACGCGATCGTAAGCAGTGCGTCGCCGGCGAGCACCGCGATGCCGTCGCCGAAAACTTTGTGGCAGGTCGGCCGGCCGCGGCGGAAATCGTCGTTATCCATGCTCGGGAGATCATCGTGGACGAGGGAATAGGTGTGGATGCACTCCATTGCGCAGGCGAGTGGGAGTGCATGGTCGATTTTGCCGCCGCACGCTTCAGCCGCAGCCAGACAAAGAATTGGCCGTAACCGTTTTCCACCGGCAAACAGACTGTAGCGCATCGCCTTGTGGATCGTCGCCGGCTTGACGTCCTCCTTCGGCAGATATCGATCCAGCGCCCGATCGATTCTCTTCTGCCGCGATGTGAGATACGTTTTCAGATTCATTGCGCTGCCAGACGGAACTTAAAAGTCGAGTGCCTCGTTCCGCTAGATATTTTCTGCGGTCTCGGCGGTGGAGATTGGTTTGGTGCGCATGGCCAGGAATGCACCGATGAGGAGTATGGCGGCGCTGATGAGTTGGGCCGAGGTGAGGCGTTCGTGGAAAATCCAAGCGGAGAGCGCGAGCGCGCCGAGCGGACAGAGGAGCTGAAGTGTTTGCGCCAAGGCGACGCCGATCTCCTGAATGGCGACGTAATATAAAACATGCGCGAGGGTGATGCAGGTAACTGCCGAGATAATGAGAATGAGGTTCACGTGTGCCGTGACATGAAGCGGCGTAGCGATTTTCCCAAAAACTAAAGTCAACGGAAGCAGCAGCGCGGAAGTGATGAGGCTGATGATGCCGAAACTGCGGATCGAACCGAGCCTGGCGGATGGACGTTTAACGAGCACGCCGTAAAGCGCCCAGCAAAAGATCGCCACGAATGCGATGAGCAGACCGCGCCAGGCAATATGTCGATCTTCACCGTTCGATTGAAACCAGATCACGCCGAACGCGCCAAGCAATCCAAGCAGCGTTCCGAGTTGAAATTGCCATTGGCGAATCAGGTACCGTTCCTCGGGAAAAAAGGCGAGCGCGAGCAGCGCCGTAAAAATTACCGCTGTCCGCGCGAAGATGGCGTAGACGCCCGGCCCCATGTAAAATAATGCGACGACCTGAGTGATTTGGTGAACGACGTTTGGCAGACAGGGAATCAAGCAAAGACCGACGGCGCGGATGTCGATCTTTGGTCCGCGTCGAAATTGAAACAGGACAAACGGGACGATGGCGAGACAGGCCACGGCGTAACGGTAGAAATTTTGCGACCAGGGATCGTAGAAGCGATTCAAGTAGAATAGGAAAAGCGATGGCAGCGACCAGATGGCGACGGTGCCGAACACCGCGGCATATCCTGTGGAAAGTTGCCGGGTGCTTTTCTCCATGCGGCTGATTGTGGCATGGTGTCGCGATTTCGCAGTTTAATTTGCTGGCTTGCGCGGGGTTAATCGCTCAAAAATTGAGATGGAGGAGAACATGAAGATTCGAACAACACTCATTTCGTTGATTTTATTGTCAGCGCTGTTTTTTGCGGCGCCGGTTGCTAGGGCGAAGAAACACGGCGACGGGGGAGATACGGAGGGCCACCGTCGAAAAGGGGTCGAGCTGATCGATGCCAAGCAATTTGATCAGGCGATTGCGGAGTTTACCAAGGAAGTGGAAGCGGCCCCGGGCGAGCCCGGAGCTTATCGAGACCGTGGAACGGCTTATCGCGCTGCTGGGCGGGCGGCAGAGGTGG
>Ga0209527_1000132_pt1 | contig 16573 bp, 11 predicted proteins | sample JacPinW_OM2H0_M2_FD_187968 | JGI IMG/M metagenome (GOLD analysis project Ga0209527, IMG submission 187968) | Forest soil microbial communities from Algoma, Ontario, Canada - Jack Pine, Ontario site 1_JW_OM2H0_M2 (SPAdes) (version 2) | ecosystem: Environmental > Terrestrial > Soil > Boreal... | reverse complement strand
CCGCTTCTTGAACCAGGTCATAGCTTGACCTGCAGCATTTATACCACATCCGCTCTGATCGACCGGGGGTAGCCTCTGAATGAGCCGACGGATTACCAGCGGGCGCGGATGCGGTACTTCAACACCGAGGTGCCGTCCTTGGCGACCGGCACGATGAATTGCGCCGCGAACGCCGCCGTCTTCTTGTACTTGTAGGTAGAAGTAACCATTTCCCAATCGCCGCCGATGGGTTCGTTCACCTGGACAGTGACGGCGGAGTCCTTGTGGTTGCGCAGGGTGACTTCAAATTCCATTTCCCAGGTGTGTGTGTCGATGCGCTTGTAGTCGGTCTGCTTGTGCTCGGCGACGACGTCGAAAGCGTTGCCGATGTGGATGTTGACATCTTCGTCCTTGGGGGTGTGGTCGATGCGGTCTTCACCGGCGAAAAGAATGCCGCCCTTTGAGTCCTTCTGATAAACACGGACGTTGCCGGAGGGAAGCGGGATGCCCAAGCCGTTCTTCTCTTCGTTTCTAAATTTGTAATAGACCATGACGGGATCTTTCAGGGGCGCGCCGGGAGTCTGCTGGTTGTGGTAGTAGTAGTTTTGTCCGTTGACCATGAGAATTTTTTCGACGGGAACGCCGGACCCCTGGAGAAGGCTGATCTGCTTGGTCTCCTTGTCCTCGACTGAAGTCTTACGGCCGAGGGAATAGAGATGATATTCGCTGAAACTTTCTTGCTGGAACTGCTGAGCGGCTTTAGCCATGGGCACAGCCGCGTTTGTGTCCATCCTTGTCCTGAGGCCGCCCTCCGCTACGCGGTTTAGTTCACCGGCGACGAGCTGGAGCCGCGCATTGTGAAACGCGGTGCCGCTGTTGTTGACGACGGTGACCCAGCCATCCAGGTCCGCATTCTTGTCGTCGCGGGCGACAGTAAGAACGTAATCGGCATTCCAGGACAAATTGCCCGCGAGATAGGACGCTTCGATCTGCTGTTTTCTTGCGCCGGAGTTTTCGAGAGACATTAAGAGCGTCGGACGGTCGTAAAGATTCGCGGGGACTTCGGGGAAGCGATAGCTCTCGGCAAACATTCCGGTCACGATGTCGTTGCCGATCTTCCAGACGGGGCCGTTGTTATCGGAAAGCAGGGTCGCTTTGATCTCTTCGCGTTTCGTCGAATTGTTCTCTTGATACGAGCGCACCAGCGTGACTTCCTTGCCGACGTACTTGTGCAGGAGTTTCGCGGGCTCGAGGAGGTCGTATTCGTAGTTCTGTTCGATGACGCCGAGTTTTTCCGGATCGTTCAGGGAACGGAAATGAACCGTCGCGGGATTGACGGTGGCGGCGATGTCCATGAATTTCAGGCGAAACGTGCCGCTGGGGAGGGTGAGCTGGCGAACGTCGCGCACCAGCGCGATGTTGGAGTTGTACACGGTGACGTTCAGATCGGTCTGATCGCTCAGGCTTGTGGATTGATCGCCGGTGGTGGGGCGGGCGGCCTCTTTCTCTTGTGACGCGTAGACCTTGTTGGCGCGGGCGGCAGGATAAATCATTGTGGCGCCGGCGGCGATGATCACAACGGCAGGGATCATCCACAACGCTCGAATTTTAACTTTACTCGCGGGGATCTTCATCAATTTCACCTCAATCTGGATTTGCCTTCTCTCTTAGAACGATGCGCGAGGAATTTCTTGCAGCGGATGGTTCGGGCTGGGGCCCTCCGCATCATGGATTCGGGACGGGCTTCCAGGTCAGACCACCATCGCTGGTCTCGAAATTCTTGGTATTACGGGCGTTCCAAATCGTGGCGTGCCGCTCATCGGTGGCGCGAATCCCGCCAAGATCCTCCGACAGCGGAGAAGAAATCAACGTCCAATGCGCGCCGCCATCGGTGGTCAGAAGAATGGCTCCGACGCGGCCCACGATCCAGCAAACTTTGTCCGAGGGCGCGGAACCGGTCAGCAAATCGGCGAGCACGCCGCTGTTCTGGCGGGACCAGGAGGATCCGCCATCCTTGGAAAGCTCGATGAAACCGCTCCGGCCGGCGCGCCAAATGACGCTTGAGCCCGGGGGTGAGATCAAACGCGGATTGGAAATCTCCCGTGCGACTTCCAAGGAAGCGGAGCTGTTATAGGCAGGTGCAACGCCGCCAACTGCTGATGGCTGTGAAGGAGGAGCAGCGGGTGCGGCAGATGCAGCCTTCATTTTCTTCGCCTCCATCTGGCTGAGCGGAGCGGGACCCGGTACCTTGGGAGAGTTGATATTTAATTGATTCTGAGATTGAACATTCGCGGCTTGTGTTTGTAATTGCGCTTCGGCATTTTCTTGTATTGCGCCTGTCGCGGTCTTGGCGTCGCGATCCAACTGTTCTTGGGCACGAAGCAAATCAACAGAGGCGCGGCGCTCTGTGTCTTTTCGCAAAGAGCTCTCTTTGTCGGCCAGCGGTTGCGAAGGCGAAACCTGCGCCAGGTATTCCTGCTTTCCACCCGATTTCACGGCACCCGACGCGCCGCGTGTGTTCGCACTGGCAGATTCATCGGCTGCGGTTTGAGGCTTCTTGAGGGCGGCCTTCGCCGATGGAGAGACGTCTGGCATCGCTGTCGAAACCGACGGAGGGGGTGGAGGGGGCGCCTGGTTCGTCGCCACCTGGACTGCCTTCAAGTTTGGAAGAGCTAGCGGCTGGTTTTCGTGCAGTGCGATCCAAACAAGTAAGCCGGCGGCGATTGCCCCCGCGGGAGCGAGCCACTGCCAGCGCGCACCTCTCAAAAGAAGAGCCCGGCGTGACTTTTTGGGTGGCACCGCTCCGGCCGCACGCTGGCTTTGGCCGGGTGCAGGCGCCGCAGGGAAGGCTTCGACGTTCCGAGCAACGATCGCTTCCTCGGATCCCTTCGCAACAACTTCCTCCCGCTCGGCGGCTGGCAATGAAATCTCGTCCGTGGCTTCGAGTTGCGCGAGAATATTCTGGCAATTAGCGCAGCCCACGATATGTTCTTTGCAGGAATTCAATTCTTCCGGAAGCAAAGACCGCTCGTGATAAGCCGCCAGTGTTTCCGAGTCCGGACAAGAGCCTGCCTGCGAAGCGGGGACTGCGGGCAATCCCGTAGCTTCACGCGCAGGCGCCGCGGAACGCAGATGGCGCGCAAGCGCTTTGTCAAATCTCCGATCGCGTTCGTCAGGCGCCATAGGCTTCTCCATCCTTAGAACGAAAGTCCACAGCTTTCTTGCACCGCGCGGTCAAGGCGTCCGCTTTCCGGCTGCCGGGCCCGGCGATTTTGAACGCGGCAGCAATTTTTCCAAATCGATGGGGTTGTCCTCCGAGCAGTATTCGAAACAGAGGGCGATTTCCGCATCGCTAAGTCCGGGCTGAACCGCGGAACCGTTCGCCGACCCGACACCGTGGCGAAGAATATCCTCAACCGCATGCCGCAAATCGCGCCGCGTGCGGTCCAGATGACGCGAGACGCTGGATTCATGCTCCCCGAGCAAGCGTCCGATCTCCGCGAGCGTTTTTTCCTCGGCGTAATAGAGGCGGAGCCTCTCCTTTTCCTGCGGTTCGAGGTGTTCGAGCGCCGTCTGCAATGCCCGGGTGAATGAAGCGACGTAGCGCTCGCGATGCGGATCGCTGGGCTGCATCTGCGGTCCGAGCAGCGTCCTCGGCAGTCCTTCGCCAGTTTCGTCTTCGCCGAGCTCCTCGAAGCGCCGGCCCGAGCGGATGGAATCAACGTGCCGTTGCGCAAGAACGGCGCGGAGCCAGGTCTTCAGCGAACTGCGCCCATGGAAGTAACGAAAGAGCGAACGTTTCGCGCCTTTGCCGCCGGCCAAACCGTACAACTCGGAAAAAAGAGAATCCGCGAGATCGCAAGCCTCCGCGGAACCCGCGTTGCAGCGAAGAATCGCGGCCGCCGCCGCGCGAAGGTAAGCGCGGTACTTAGTGAAAAAATGCTCCCAAGCCGCCTCACCTCCTGCGGCGCAGGCGGTGGCTAGAGCCAGATCTTCAAGATGCAGCGCGCCGAGATATTCTTCGAGTTTAGGAGGAGTGAGAGCTCCACTCGCCAAGCGCTTCGATGCGCTGCGTTCCAGCGCAACCGCGAAGTCTGCGCGAGAGAGCTCCCAGCGTGCCGCATTGGCCTGCGCGTACAGCCACTCGACCAAGGCGGCGCGGTCCTCAAGCGGCTTCACGGGGTCCACGGTATTCGCGTCAGCAGACCGGCTTTCTGGATCTTTGGCCATGTCTATTTCAGGTGTTCACTGTATCCCAAAAAACTCAGCCCCAGCGTATAATGCAGCGCTTGCTGCACTTAAGGATAAGCCCGCGGAAGGAAACTCGCGCGCAAAAGGTGCAAAAGAGGACGCAACCCAACGCGAGTTTAGGGTATCCTATTTGAGTGTTGCGCGCCCCCCCGCAACGAAAACTGCCTCGCCGGGTTAGAAGTGGGTGCGCTACGATGCGCTCGCGGGAGCATTAGCGACTTCGCGACGCTAGTACGAAAGTCCTATTCGGGCTCCCCTGGCCTCGTCAGTACTCTGGTACTGGTAGAGCACTTCCTATTTTGCTGGCGGACTTGGGAGCACTAGGGATTCCTAGATAGCCCTTGTACCGCGGCCGGAATTTCACGAGGCGGCTCGCGGATGACAACCATGATTGCAGATCCACCACGCAAGACCACGATGGGCGTCGGGTTCGAGGCCAACCGCCGCCGTTCAGGCGAACCCCTGGCGTGGAAGGCAGCCATCGGCACCAAACCGATTGAAGCACGACTTGCCCTGCTCCCTGATTCCAAGCCACGCTGGGACCGCATTGGCCTGAGCGCCGCCGGACAATTTGCGATTCTCGGCTTCTTGCTCATGCTTCCTCTGCTCTTCCCAGAGCGGATGCAAACGGCATTACATTTACGCGTTACGGAGCTGATGCAGCCGGTTACGGAAATCCCGGTTGCGCCACCGCCGCCAGAGCCTCCACCGCCGCCAAAGGTGAAAGCCAAAGTTGCGCCAAAGCCGGTAGAGCCTGAACCGGTGAAGCTGAACCCCAAACAGACGCACGTTTTTCTCGCGGCAAAAGTCGCGCCACCCAAAGTAAAAACCTTGGATGCGAAACCCGTGGAACTCAATCCGGTTTTCGACCAGGTGAAAATCGATACGCCAACGAGCCAGCCGAAGCGGCCGAAAGAAGATGTGAAGGTCGGCAATCTTGGAACAGGCAGCGCGGCTCCTGCGACGGTAGTGGCTCCGGTGAACAAAGTGCAAACCGGCGGCTTCGGCGATCCCAACGGAATCGCTGGCAAGGGTGATCCGAACAAAGCCACGAACGTCAATCGTCTAGGTTCGCCCGCTTTGCCGGGTGGGCCTGGATACGGCAACGGCACCGGCGGTGACAAAGGAATCCGCGGCGCGGTGGCGAGCACCGGGTTCGGTAACGGCACGGCGAATCCTCCGCCAAGCGCCAAGCGCGGCGCGCTGCAGTCCTCCGGCTTCGCGGATCAGACCGTCGCGGAGGCGCCGAAGAAGAAAGCGCTGACCGAAAGCGCCACGACGGCTGTCGACATCCTGGAGAAGCCTCGTCCGGAGTACACCGCGGAAGGGCGCAGCTTGAAAATAGAAGGTGACGTGGTTCTCGATATGATATTCCTGTCGAACGGCAGCATCCAGGTGAACCGAGTGGTAAGTGGTTTGGGCCACGGTCTCGATGAAGCAGCGACTCGCGCCGCGCAGCAGATCAAGTTCAAGCCGGCGAGACGCGAAGGCCAGCCGGTGGATTTCCCGGCTCGCGTACGAATTGAATTCCGTTTGGCTTACTGAGGAGAGAGAAAATGCGTAAGGTAGCAACAACTATTTTCGTTCTGATCTTGAGCGGTGTGGGGACCATGGCCGCCACGGACGCGCCTAAGCCGGTCGATAAGCCGCGGACCATGGAAGAAGTCATCGACCGCGTGATCACCAACGAAAACCGGGCCAACCAGCAGATCAAACAGTTTTCCCCGCTGGTTGAGACGTACATCCAGAACCTGAAGCCCGATAAGGATCTTGGCTACGCCCCCGCCGGCGACAAGTATTTCCTGGGCCGCGCGGACTTCTCGAAGGGCGTCTCGCTGGTTTCCTTGACGGACACCAACGGCAAGGGGAAGAAGATCTTCGGCGCCATCGGCAACTTCTTTTCTTTCGCGATGCAATTCCTGCCGGACGGCTTCCTGCAGATGATCTTTATCGACACGAATGGCTTCGACAAGCAGCACTACAAGTTCGATTACGTGCGCCGCGAATTCCTCGGCGAAGTGCGCTGCCTGGTGTTCGACGTCTCGCCGCAGGACAAGGCCGGCAAGGGCCGGTTCCTTGGCCGCATGTGGGTCGAAGATCAGGACTACAACATTGTCCGCTTTAACGGCGCCTATGGCGGCGCGGGGCACTCCAGCTGGTATTTTCACTTCGATAGCTGGCGCACCAATGTGCAGCCCGGCCTGTGGATGCCTTCCTTTATATACAGCGAGGAAAAAGATCTACACTACGCCCTAGCCAAGAAACTGGACTTCAAGGCGCAGACGCGGCTGTGGGGTTACAACGTCGGCCGTTCCAGCCAGGAACAGGAATTAAGCAGGATCCTGGTGGAGACGCCGGTGCAGGACGATACCAAGACATCGAACGATCTTTCCCCCATTCAGGCGCAGCGCTCCTGGGACCGCCAGGCGGAAGATAATGTGATCGATCGCCTGGAGCGCATCGGCCTGATCGCACCGCGCGGCGAAGTCGACAAGGCCCTCGATACGGTGGTCAACAATCTCGAGGTCACCAACAACATCGACCTTGAACCCGATGTCCGCTGCCGGGTGATGATGACTTCCACGCTCGAGTCCTTCACCGTCGGCCACACGATCGTGATGAGCCGCGGGTTGATCGACGTGGTGCCGGATGAGGCCAGCCTGGCAACCATGCTCGCGCACGAACTCAGCCACGCCATTCTCGGCCACCGCATCGATTCCAGTTATGCTTTCTTCGATCAATTGCTGATCGACGACAAGGAGACTTTCCGCCATTTCGGATTTGCGCGGACTCCCGACGAGGAGCGGGCTGCCAACACGAAAGCGGTCCAGCTCCTGAATAATTCGCCCTATAAGAACCAGCTCGGTAACGCAGGCCTTTTCCTCACGGCGCTCGGGAGCCGCGGGAAGGAAATTCCGAACCTGATTAGCCCGCACCTCGGCGACCGCGTGCCGATCATGGCTGATCTCAAGTCCACGACGCCTGTCGATCAGAAGCAAAACCCGCAGATGATCGCGGCGCTGCCGATCGGCGGACGCGTAAAGGTAGATTCCTGGAACGATAAGCTGGAGCTCATCAAGAGCAAGCCGGTGGGCACGGTGGCGGAACGTGAGAAGATGCCGTTCGAAGTCACCCCGTTCATGCCATATCTGATGCGTTACGGCGCCGAAACCTCGAAACCCATCGCGGCCAGCGCGGCCACTGCGCCTGCCGATCCGAAAACCGGCGCATCCGCACCCGGCAAACCGTAGTAACTCAACTCAACAGTTTCGAATAGTTCGGCCCGGGGAAGACCTCTTCTCCGGGCCGTTTTCTGTTGCCTGCCACCATCTATTTTGTTGGGCGTGTTCCTCAGCGCTGCGAAGAAAGCCCTTTCATCAGCCGGTAATTGAAGTCTACGCCGTCGTAAAAGTCCTGCACACCGACGCGCTCGTCTTTTCCATGCTCGCGATTGTCATTGATGTCAAAAAACATGCAAGAGATGCCATAGGTCGGGATGCCGGCGATACGCGTATACTTCCCATCCGTGGCCCCGGTGGACATGGTCGCGACCAGAGGAACGCCCGGCCAAGTGACCTTCAAGATTTTCTCCATGGCCTGCGTCACTTCAGGGAGTAGCGGCGAGGGGGGCACCGGCACAACGGGCACCACCCTTCCATCCGGAGTAAGCTGCGGAATAATGCTGACCTTGACTTTCGGATCGTTTGCAAGCCGCTCGAGCGCCTTGTGAACTTCTTCCGGGTCTTCCCCTGGAAAAATCCGGCAATTGACATTGGCGCGCGCGGTTTGCGGGAGCGCGTTTGGCGCATGACCGCCGGAAAGCATGGTGGCGACGCACGTGGTGTGCAAAAGCGAATTGTAATAGGGCAGTGCCGAGAGCCGTTCGACTGCTGCGGGATCCGGCGGTTGCCTGGCCACGGCTTTCATGTCCGCGGCAACCTGTCCCGTCGTCAGCGCGGCGTTCCGTTCGAAATAACTCCGCGTGATTTCGTTGATATTTACGGAGAATGAAAACGACTGCAGCCGGGACAGCGCGCCAGCTAAATGATAGATGGCGTTGTCCGGGCTGGGGACCGAGCTATGCCCGCCGGGATTCAGCGATTCGAATTGAAAATCCACATAAACTTTTTCGCTAGCTTGAATGCCTGCCAGCAGCCGTTTGCCTTTGTCCTTTTCGAATTCGCCGCCGTCCAGGTTGATGCAGTACTCCGCATCGATCCAGTCGCGATGTTCCCTGAGGAGCCAGTCCACACCGTTGGAGGAGCCGCCCTCCTCATCGGCGGTCAACGCGAGAATCAGGTCGCGATCCGGCAGATATCCTTCGTTTTTCAAGCGGATGAAATTGGTGACCAGGATGGCATCGCCTTCCTTCATGTCTTCCGTGCCGCGGCCATAGAAGTAGCCATCTTTTTCGATGAATTCGAAGGGATCGGTGGTCCAGTCGGCTCGGAGAGCTTCGACCACATCAAGGTGTCCGATGAAGAGGATGGGTTTGCGTTTTCCGGTCCCGCGAAAACGCGCGACGAGGTTCTTCTTCCGATCATTGGGTCCCGCAACCTTGATGTCGCCCTCGGCAAAGCCTGCGTCGCGCAAACGTTTGGCCATCGCTTCCGCGGCGGTCGTCACGTTGCCAACGGAATCGGTGGTGTTGATCTCAATGAGTTGCTTGAAGATGTCGCGCGCCAACTGCTTCGTTTGATCCGGACCTTGAGTTCGTCCTGTAGGCGCGCAGCTTGCGATTAAGCAAAATGACAAGACCCAGCGTGTCCCTCTCTGCATTTACTCTCCTCGGAATGAAAGATCACAAAAAAGGCGGTTGCCCCCCGGGCGATGCCGGCCGCGCGGCCAGCGCATAGCGCAGGGACCGCGACAGATACGATGCCGCCCAGAACAGCAGAATCATGCCAAGTCCGCGGTCGAGCACTAGGAACACGGCAAAGGCTGTAAATACCGCCAACCCCGTTCGGTCGGGCCTCATCAGCGGCGCTCCCAGACGGCTATTCACAAACCGGGCTAATTCCCGCGGCCACTTGAAAACCCAGAACAAGCCATAGATGGGAATCAGATGAAACCACGCCGCACGCAGCGGCTTAATCGGATAGGCGCTGGCCGTCGCTTGCGCGAGAACGACATGATACTCATAAACGCAAACAAGCCAATAGATCAGACTGATGAAATTCGCGAGAAACAGATACAAAGGAGGTATGAGCAGCGGTTCTTTGGCAAGTTCCGGATGCAGAGTGACCGCGATCATTTCCGCAATCATCGTCGCGACGCCCAATAAGTAGCCAATCCAGACGCGCGGCAGCGGAGGCAACGCCTTGGATTCCGATTGTTGCTCTTGTGATTGTCCGCCGGACCAATCCATTCCGCCCTCGATGAATCTGACTTGGGAGCGTAACGGCCCTCCGGCGGCTCCGTCAAACCATTTGGGGAGCGACTGCGTTCCGTTGTCACCGTGAGTTGCTTCGCCCTGCGTGGCTTACATAAACTGGCAGGGTTGCAATTGTGGAGGAAGAGATGACGTCAACCATGAGACGCGCTTCGCAGATTGCACTGGGCGCGGCGATATTCGTTGCGGGAATAGCGGCAGGCTCGTTGCACGCGCGCAGCGCCGCAGTGCAGAACCGCTTCGGCCAGCCGAAGACGGTGCTGCACGTGGTCGTGTACAAATTCAGAGACAATGTCTCAAATTACGACCGGGAAAAAGCCATCAACGGCATCAAGGACATGGCTGGAAAAATTCCCGGCATCAAAAATGTGTGGCTGAAAACCGGGCGCAACCAGATCAAGGACTTCAGCGGCGTTTACGCCATCGAATTCACGAGCGCCGAAGCCGCCGCCGACTACGCCGAAAGTCCGGTTCATGAGGCGTGGTCCAAGATGTGGCAGGAGCAGCGCGAGAACAGCCTTTCCTTCCAGGTTTCGAATCCGTAGGGGCACAATAGATCATGCCGACGTTTATTGCAGGCGTGAGCTCGCTCACCCTTCGCGCGTGATTCCATACCTTCTGCGAATCATCGCGTCAATGGCGCTGTCCGGCAGTAAACGTTTCGCCCATTTGAGCGTGGTGGCCAGCGGAGTTACTCCATAGCGCGCCCGAGGCACGGGTGCTTGAATGGCTTTCAAAATGACTCGCGCGCAATCTTCCGGTGTGGTTTTCGATTTTGCGCGGCTGCTCTTCGCGCCTGACCAGGAGCCCGCGTACACTTTGGCGTACGGCCCATTCTGAATTTTCTGCTGGTACGGCTGCACCAGTTGCACAGCGGTCTCCTGGATGTTCGTCACGATGTATCCCGGCTCGATCAAGATGGTCTGGACTCCGAACGGATACAATTCGTGCCGCAAGGCGTTGCTCAATCCTTCCATGGCGTGCTTGCTGGCGCTATAGGCGCCTTGCGTCGGCGGGGTCACGAGTCCGGAGACCGAGCTGACCATGATGATGCGGCCGGAGCACCGCTCGCGCATTTTCGGGAGCACCGCCTGGGTCACACGCACGACACCGAAGAAATTGGTTTCGAACTGCCGCCGCCAGTCTTCCATGGTCATGTCTTCGACGGTTGCCACGTAGGCCAGTCCCGCGTTGTTGATCAGCACGTCGATCGCGCCCGCTTTTTGATAGACCAAGTTGACCGCCCGCTGCACGGAACCGTCATCGCATACGTCCATTTCCAGAGTTTCGAGCGGCAGTTTTTTTTCGTTCGCCAGCGCCTCGAGCTGCGCGCGCTTCTCCGCCGAGCGCCCCGCGGCAAACACGAGGAGGCGATTCTCAGCCAGCAAGAGAGCCGCGGCCTTCCCCAATCCATCGGTAGCTCCGGTGATCAAAACCGTCCGAGTTCCGCGCTCCGCGTCCATTCCGCCCCCTTTGCGCAGCCTATCGTATCGCGAATTTGAGCGTGTCGCGCGCGGCCCGTCGGCGTCCCGTTTTCGTCACACGGCGCAGAGGTCCTGCTCTTTGGTTCGACTAGGATTGCTAGACTAATTGAATTGCATACGTTCTAATCGCAACGCTTGGGTGAGCGTGCATGCCGGCTGACGAAAACCTTTCCATCCCTGTGCCCGAAAAAAAGTGGCGGCTCGGCTTTTGGAGCCTCATCGCCGCGCAGTTCCAAGGCGCCTTCAACGAGAATGCGCTGAAATTTCTCGTCATCTACCTCATTCTTGCGGTGGAAAAGGACAAGGCACAGCGCGATCAACTTGAGTTGCTTGTCGGCGTTCTCTTCGCCGCACCCTTCATTCTGTTTTCGCTGACGGGCGGGTATCTGGCGGACCGCTTCAGCAAACGTGCCGTGACCATCTGGACGAAAGTGTTTGAAGTGGGCGTCATGCTGTTCGCAACAGCAGCCCTCGTGGGACCCAATCTGAAATTGGCGCTGGCGGCGATCTTTCTCGTGTGCACGCAGGGAGCGCTCTTCGGGCCGTCCAAGTACGGCTTGCTGCCGGAACTGCTTCCGCAGGAAAGGCTGTCGTGGGGTAACGGCGTCCTCGAACTTGGGACTTTCCTCGCCATCATCGTCGGGAGCGTGAGCGGTTCTTTTCTCGCCGAGGCTTTCGACGGGCGCGAGGTTTATTCGGGGGCGCTGCTGCTTGGTTTTACGATCGTTGGTTTGGCCTGGAGCTTTGGGATCAGCCGCGTACCCGCCGCGGACCCCGCAAAGAGATTCCATCTCACCTCGCTGATCGATGTCTGGTCGCCGATGAAAGTGATTCGCAGCGACCGCGCGCTGTGGCTAGCGGTGCTGGGCAACACCTACTTCTTTTTCGTCGCTGCGCTGCTGCAGTTCAACATATTTATCTACGGGCAAGACGTGCTGCATATTCGCTCGACGCAGGGAGGTTTCCTGCAGGCGGCTGTGGCCATCGGAATCGGCCTGGGCAGTTTTGCCGCGGGATATCTCTCGGGCGGAAAAATCGAGTATGGATTAATTCCTCTCGGTTCACTGGGCATGACATTCCTCGGACTCTGCCTGGCGATACCGGACTTGTCGTTCCGTGCCGTCTTGTTGCTGCTGGCGGCGCTGGGCTTCTTCGGCGGATTTTTCATCGTGCCGATCAGCGCTCTGATCCAGCACCAGCCGGAGGAAGACAAGAAGGGCGTCGTCATCGGCGCTGCGAACTGGCTTTCTTTCGTGGGCATAGGCGCCGCTTCCGGTGTGTATTACGCTGCCGCTCATTTTGCCCATCTCAGCCCGGGCGGTATTTTCTTCTGGTCGGCGATTGCGACACTCGGAGCGACAGCCTATGTGCTGTGGCTGCTGCCGGACTCGTTGCTACGCTTGATACTGTGGTTTGCCACGCACACGTTGTATCGCCTGGATGTCGTAGGGCGAGAAAACGTGCCGGCGCGCGGCGGAGCGCTATTGACCCCCAATCACGTTTCCATGGCCGACGCGGTACTGCTGATCGCATCGATCGATCGTCCGATCCGGTTTCTGATGTTCAAGGGTTCCTATGAACACCCGCTGGTCAAACCATTCGCAAAGATCATGGGCGTGATTCCCATCGCGTCGGACCAGGGGCCGCGCGAAATGATCCATTCTTTGCGCCTAGCCACGGATGCGCTAAAGAACGGCGAAATCGTTTGCATCTTCCCGGAAGGGCAGATGACGCGGATCGGCCAGATGCTGCCCTTCCGCCGCGGCATGGAGCGCATCATCAAAGGCGTGGACGTTCCCATCATTCCCGTGAATCTGGACGGCGTGTGGGGCTCGATCTTCAGTTTTGCCGGCGGGCGATTTCTTTGGAAATTTCCGCGGCAGATTCCTTACCCCGTGCGAGTCACCTTTGGCAAGCCACTGCCTCCGACGGCGTCTTCGCAAGAAGTACGCCGCGCGGTGCAGGATCTCGGAGCGGAAGCCTTCGCGCGCCGCAAGAAGCACATGCACACGTTGCCCGAGTCATTCATCTACTCGGCGCGGAGGCACCCGTTCCGCTTCGCCATGGCTGACGGGCAGAGGCCGAAACTCAGTTGGTTTTCGGCGTTGGCGGGAGCTATCGTGCTCGCACGGCGCTTGCGAAAGCAATGGCAAGGACAGGAAATGGTCGGCATCCTGTTGCCGCCATCGGTGCCCGGCGCGCTTGTGAACTACGCCGCCATGTTAATGGGTAAGGTGCCGGTAAACCTGAACTACACCGTTTCGAATGAAACCCTGGCCTCCTGCGCGCAACAGTGCAACTTGAAAACAGTCGTCAGCGCACGGATTTTTCTGGAAAAGGTCAAAATCCAGCCCCCCGGAGAAACGATTTTCATCGAGGACGTGGCCAAGGGCGCCGGCTTCGGTGCGCGTATTGCCGCCGCATTGGCTGCAGGCCTCTTGCCGGCAAAGGCCATCGCGAAATTTGCAGGCTGCGACCGCCCCGCGTCGCTCGATGACATCGCCACAATTATTTTTTCCAGCGGCTCGACGGGTGACCCCAAGGGCGTCATCCTCACACACTACAATATTGCTTCGAACGTGGAGCAGCTTAACCAGGTTTTCATGTTGCACGCCGACGATCGCATTATGGGCATCCTTCCGTTCTTTCACTCGTTTGGCTTTACGGGCACGCTTTGCTTGCCCGCCGCGACCGGCATCGGCGTCGTCTTTCATCCCAATCCGCTCGATTCGCGCGTCATCGGCGCACTTGTCAACAAGTACGCGGTCACCATGCTGCTTGCCACGCCGACGTTCCTGAATGCCTACACGAGACGCTGCACGCCGGAAGATTTTGGCAGCTTGCGCTTCGTTATGGCTGGCGCGGAAAAATTGCCCGACCGCATTTCGCAAGCTTTCGAAGATCACTTCGGCATTCGCCCGCACGAAGGTTACGGCTGCACCGAGTGTTCGCCGGCGGTTACCGTGAACACCATCGATTTTCGTGCGGCGTCGTTCCGCCAGGTAGGGGCGAAGCGCGGCAGCATCGGCCACCCATTACCAGGAATCACGGTGAAAATCGTGGACCCCGACACACTACAGCCTGTGGGAGTGGATGAGCCGGGACTGCTGCTTGTCCGCGGCCCGAACATCATGCGCGGCTACCTCAACAAGCCGGAAAAAACTGCCGAGGTCCTCCGCGACGGCTGGTATAACACGGGGGACGTCGCGAGGATGGATGAAGATGGTTTTTTGCGCATCACCGACCGCTTGAGCCGCTTCAGCAAAATTGGCGGCGAGATGGTGCCGCACATCAAGGTCGAGGACATCCTGCAGGAACTAGCCGGCACCACGGAGCAGACCTTTGTCGTCACCGCCGTGCCCGATGAGAAGAAAGGCGAGCGCCTCGTCGTGCTGCACACGCTGGATGAGACTCCGTTGGAAGAATGCCTCGAGAAATTGGGAAAGAGCGACCTGCCCGCGCTATGGCGGCCACGAAAGGACCAGTTCCTGCGCGTCGAGACGCTTCCCTATCTCGGCACCGGAAAGCTCGACCTGCGCAAAGCGCGCGGATTGGCGCTGGAGATGATCGAACGCGCGCTTCGCGACTAGCCGAACGCGGCTGAGGATGAAAAACTTTCAATGACACAAGCCGCAAACTTGGGCCACCGGGGCGGCCTGCTCTTGCGGCTTCTGGTGGCCGGAATTGTCCTCGCGCTGTGGTTCTGGACGCAATCACTGATCGGAGCGCGGACCGCTCCTGCATCCGGTATCGGCGACGCGCTCCACAACCTGACCGCCGGACTTAACTCCTACTTCGCTCAAAACACGAGAGGGGCCGATGCGCTCCTCATAGTGAGCTCCGCGCTGATCGACGCCCTGGGCTTGTTTCTTATCGGACGATGGCTCTTCGGAGGAAGCATTCGCCCGTTCCTCGGATTGTTCCTGCTCATGGCCCTGCGCCAATTGATGCAAGCCATCTGCGCGTTGCCTCCGCCACCAAACATGATCTGGCACTACCCTGGTTTCCCCTCACTGTTGGTGACCTATCACGTGGCCAACGACTTTTTCTTCTCCGGACATACCGCCATCGCGGTTTTCGGAGCGATCGAGCTTTCCCGCTTGCGCCGAAATTGGCTCACGACCGCCGCCGTCCTGCTCGTCGTTTTCGAAATCGCAACCGTTCTCATCCTGCGCGCGCACTACACCATGGACGTTTTTGCGGGGATCGTTGCCGCTTTGTGGGTGAAAGATGTTGTTAACCAGGTTTCACCGCGTATCGACCGCCTGCTCTCTCCAGATCACAGCTGATTTCGATGCTCCCGACTGTTACAACTCGTCAAATATCGCCAGAAACGTGCTTCCGTAATTGACGTGCCCGTTTGCTAGCGCTGATGCATTGGATGTCGTTGTACACCGTTCCCAGGAATGCTAGGTTTCCTACACCTGTGGAGGTGCGCCCATGCTGAAATTTCAGCTGAAAGGTTTGCGACTCTTTTTGTTGGCGGCTGCCATTCTCTTTTCTTTTTCCGTTCTTCAATCGCAAGACAAACGAGCTTCATCCGGAACTCTCAAGATCGGTTTTCTCATGGATTCCTTGAAAGTCGAACGCTGGCAGACGGATCTCGACAAATTCCAGAAACGTGCGGCAGAGTTGGGCGCGGAAGTACTTGTGGAAACGGCCGAGGGTGACGATGAGTTGCAGTTGCAGCAGGCCCGGAAGCTGTTGACTTCTGGCGTCCAGGCTCTGGTCCTCGTGCCTCACGATGCAGACAAAGCCGTGCGCATCGTCAATGCCGCCAAGGCCAAGCAAGTACCACTGCTCTGTTACGAGCGGCTGGTCCGCAACCCGGACGTCACTTTCTTTATTGGAGTCGACGCTTCGGCGGTTGGCTACCTGCAAGCATTTTCGCTCTCTCAGCAGGCCACGAAAGGAAATTACGTGCTGATCGGCGGTTCTCCTTCGGATACCAACGCGAAAATTCTGCACGATGCGCAAATGAGAGTCCTGAAGCCGATGGTAGATCGCGGCGACATTAAGATCGCCTCGGACACCTGGACCAAGGACTGGGATCCGTCGGAAGCCTACGCGCATATGTCCGCGGCAATTGAATCCACGAATGGAGATATCGTCGCCGTCGTCGCTTCGAATGACGGCACCGCGGGAGGCGCGATTCAAGCGCTCGAAGACCATAAACTCGCAGGAAAAGTTCTCGTTTCGGGGCAGGACGCCGATCTGGCGGCGATCATTCGCATTCTGGACGGCACTCAGACCATGACCGTTTACAAGCCGCTCGGTTCACAAGCAACCCTGGCAGCCGAGGCGGCTGTGGCATGGGCGAAGGGAGATGCCCTCAAGAGCACCGCTTCCATCTCCATCGGGAACAAGACCGTTCCAGCGATCCTTTTGGCTCCTGTCGCGGTGACCAAGGTGAACATCAAACAGACGGTCATCAAGGACGGTTTTCAGAATCTGGAAACGATTGAGA
>Ga0209527_1000131_pt1 | contig 16578 bp, 13 predicted proteins | sample JacPinW_OM2H0_M2_FD_187968 | JGI IMG/M metagenome (GOLD analysis project Ga0209527, IMG submission 187968) | Forest soil microbial communities from Algoma, Ontario, Canada - Jack Pine, Ontario site 1_JW_OM2H0_M2 (SPAdes) (version 2) | ecosystem: Environmental > Terrestrial > Soil > Boreal... | reverse complement strand
TCTGAAGTGGCCAACCAGAAACCTTCAAATTGCTGTTTGAGTTTCCATCTCTTCGTCGGCTCTTCTTCGACACCGGTGCGGAACTGCACAAGGTTCCGGCGGCCGACCTGATCGGCAAAGCCATATTTGTCATGGTTTGAAGGATAGATCTCGTCAAAAGTATTCCAGTCGTGGCCGTTCGGATTTTTCGTTCCAGAGGCGTAATTGCCTTCGAGGAAAACGCGAGGCGAGGCGGCGGCTTTGCGAAATGTTTTGCCCACGCCGACATAGCCCGCCCACGCGGCGATGGAAGATGCTCCGAGCGAGCCCGTCTGTCCGTCGAATTCAGTGTCGTAATCGAAAGCGGCGGGTAGATCGCCCTTCCAGTGAAGACCAATGGTGATTTCATCGAGGTGGCCACGGTTCAGCGTCTCTGGAAGTTCAGAGCTCTTTGGTGCGACGCGCCAGAAAGCGTAAGGCTCGAAGTCAGCCTTGGGGACGATGTTCTGGAAGCTTCCGTAAACTCCGTACAGATTGTTGCCCGGGAGTGCATTGTGTAAGTCACTATTGTCCCCGGGTACTACGGAAGAAGCGAACACGCTGACTCTGTAGCCTGGGTGGTGAAGGTCAATCCGCGCGACGTTGAAAGTGCGACCGACGTTAGTCCATTCGGATGGGCCGATTACGCGTTCATCGCCGAAACGAAGGACTTCGCGACCCGCCAGAGCATCTACCCAACCTGTCTCGGAACTGCCTACTTGAGGATAGGCCTGCCAAAGCGTCCACCTATCCTCGTAGGGATTGGCATTGGGGATGTGGTGATTGAAGAAGATACGAGCATCCTGCACTTCGCCGGAAAAAGCCAGCCACTCCTTGGGCCGAATAGTCAGATTCACGCGCAAGCGATCCAAGTAATAAAAATCGTTCGTGCTTGTGAACCCGATTCCTGTGGGGCCCTCAATACGACCACGATATTCCCCACCGATGTGGAACCAACTGGGCAAAGATCGGTTCAGCTTGTCGACAGGAAACAGCCAATCCAGAGAATCAGCCGCTCCGACCGGGTCAAATACGCCCGCAGAGTTCGAATTAGTGCTCGATCCAGCATTCGCGCTTGAGTCAGGAACTGTTTGAGCATTGATGCGCTGCCGAACCATGCACAAAACAAGCAAGAGAACCAGGACGATACATCTTCGTGTTGCAACCTTCTTCATCACAGAGTGGCCCTTGGCGCATTCATCAGCGGTGCAGTTTAAGTTCCAGAAGCCCGTGCATTGGCAATCATTCAAATTCGTGGGCATCAGGAACTCTCAATTCTCTTGAGTGCCGAAGCCATCGGACAGTGAATGTCGAATTCTGTCGCGTTTATTGGACACGCAATCGTTCGAGTCAAACTATGGAGCCCCGATCGTGAGATTTGCCAGACCATGACTTTGACTGTACTCAGCCGCCATCGGTCGACACTCCCGTGCCAGTGGAACGGAAGTTGCAACGGCTCAATTGGAGCGTGGAAGAAAGATGGACACACCAACGTGCGAACCAGATGCAGCACAGTTTCTTCATCTCACCAAGACAAGAACCGCATGAGCGAGACTTTCCCGGTCGTTTACTTGGTCCGGCACGGTGAAACAGCCTGGACAATTACTGGCCAACGCACCGGGCTTATCGATCTACCACTCACCGAACGTGGCGAATGCAATGCGCGACGACTGAGACAGCGCCTGAGCGGACTGATGTTCGCGAAGGTCTTTGCCAGTCCATTGCAGCGCGTCATGCGGACCTGTGAGCTTGCCGGCTTCGGATCTGTGGCGCAAATTGATCGCGACCTCGTTGAGTGGGACTACGGTGAATACGAAGGGCGCCAGACATCGGAAATACTCGCGGAACGGCCGGACTGGCAACTGTTCCGCGACGGCTGCCCCGGCGGAGAACTGCCACAGCAAGTCGCCACGCGGGCCGATCGTGTGGTCGGCCGCTTGCGCGCGGTGGCGGGGAACTCATTGCTTTTTTCCAGCGGGCATTTTCTGAGAGTATTGGCCACACGCTGGCTTGGCATCGAACCCGTCAACGGCAGATCACTCATTCTGAATACAGCGAGCCTGAGCGCACTGAGTTATGAAAACAGCCTCTCGCAGCCTGCGGTTCTCCTTTGGAACGACGTCCATCATGTGCGCACTTCAAACGGACAGGGGCGATCCGCCGGTCGCGACTACGAGGCGCTGACAACCAACGAGATAACAGGATAAAAAAGCGATATGCCTGTCGGCTGATGACGACAGACACTCAATCGCTGCCATTTCGTCCCAGTTGATCGATAAAGGACCGCACGAGTTCTTCATCGGTCGAAACATCCACTTGGATGCGTGTGGCTGCCAAAGTCACCGCCAGGTCGGCTGCGTAGGCCTTTAGCTCGCGCCTGCCTTGGTTTACGGCCGCTGCAATCTCATGCTCCGTCGCCTTAACAATTCTGCACTTCTCCTCTTCGGCAGCGACACGGATGCGCGCCTCCTCCGCCTGCCACTGCTGGTCGGCGATCGACTGTATTGTGGCGATCTCACAGCCTATTTTGGCGAGGCGCGATTCGATGGCCGACAGCCGCTGCGTTGCCTCGGCACTTGCCCTCTGCGCACCCTCAAGACCCTGCCGGATGAGTTCTGTCCGTTTGCGAAATATGGCAGGCAATCTGGATCTCAAAGGTATGGCGATGAGCGTGACGAGCGCCACGAAGTTGAACGCTACACTCAGCCTGTAGGCCACTGCCGTATTGATACGCAAAGTCTCTGCCACCCATTTCAAGGAGGGGGAATTCTTGAACTGTTCGTTCGTCTCGTCATCATCCAGCGTCTGAGCGGCGCTCGCAATCTCGTCGGGGCTGTTGTTCTGAGCGGTCTTGGTATAGTTCTTTTCTCTCTCCAGCAGTTGCTGCAAGCCGACAACAGGAGTCTTCAGATTCGACAGGGATCGACCCTTCTCTCGTTCACCGGCCAAGGTGATGGGAATCGAAAGGAGTGCGACCGTAAGCCAACACTTTAAGACACCACATTGCTCCCCCAAGGCGCTTCTCCGTAACAGACCTTTTCTGCCCTCACGGACTGATGTCAGGTAAATTCCCACGAGACCTTTTCACATTGGAAGAGAGCTGGGAACAAGCAGTTTCGTTTGAATCGGGACCGGCGAAGTCAGCAGGCGATGAATCGGACATTTGCCGGCTATCTCCAGCATTCTGCGTTGTTGGTCTTCGGATAGATCTCCGTCGAAGGAGATCCCCATTTCGATTCCGTCCACCATCCCCATCTTCGTATCGGAGTCGGCACGATCCGCCTCGGGAACTTTCGCGTATGACAAAACGACATGCACTCCCTCAAGAGGCCACTGTTTTCTGTCGGCGTACATTTGAACAGTGATACCGGCACACGCTCCCAGTGCGGCTAGGACCAGATCGTGGGGCTCGGGCCCCGCGTCTTTGCCACCGTTCTCGCTCGGTTCGTCCGCCTGGAACAGATGAGGGCCGACGGATATGTTCTGGACAAATCTCAGAGATCCGGAATTTACCGATACATTTCTCGACATATTTCTTCCCTTTCGTATTGCAACCTTCTTCATCACAGAATGGCCTTTTGCGCATTCATCTGCGTGCAGTTTCAGTTCCAGATGCCCGTGCATTGGCGATCATTCAAGTTCGTGGCCATCAGGAACTCTCAATTCTCTTGAGTGTCGACCATCGGACAGTGCATGTCGAATTCTGTCGCGTTTATTGGACACGCAATCGTTCGAGTCAAACCATGAAGCGATCGTGAGATTTGCAAGACCATGACTATGCCTGTACTCAATCGCCATCGATCCACACTCCTTTGCCAAGTGGAACGGAAGCTGCAATAGCTTAATTGGAGCGTGGAAGAAAGATGGAGACACCAACGTGTGCCGGACAGCGAACAACCAACACACTCCAAGGAACGAAACGAAATAACTGTTTGCAAATCTGAGCGAGAAATTGTGGAAGGGAAATTGCATAACTATGAGAGGTAGTCGACGTTGAAAGAGACAGAACGTTGGCGCTGTGAACTCATTCACCAATAAGGAGCTTTCGATTATGAAGTTACCACTGGAAGGAATCAAAGTAGTTGACTACACCGGCGTGCAGGCCGGACCGGCGTGTTCGCAAATGATGGCGTGGTTCGGCGCCGACGTCCTGAAAGTCGAGCGCATGCACACAGGAGACAATACCCGAATCCAGTTGCGCGACATCCCCAACGCGGATGCGCTCTACTTCACCATGGTCAACAGCAATAAGCGGTCGCTCGAGATCGATACCAAGACGCCCGAGGGCAAGGCGATCCTGGAGGAACTGATCCGCCGCGCCGACGTGATGATCGAAAACATGGCGCCGGGCGCGCTCGACCGCCAGGGCTTCACCTGGGAGCATATCCATGAACTCAACCCGCGCCTGATCTTCGGCGTTGTCAAGGGATTTCCCGATGGCTCCCCCTTCTCCGACCTCAAGTCGTACGAGAACGTGGCCCAGTGTGCCGGCGGCAACGCCTCGACGACGGGCTTCTGGGACGGCCCGCCGACGGTCGCAGGTGCCGCGCTCGGCGACAGCAACAGCGGCATGCACCTCTTGATCGGCGTCCTCGCCGCGCTCCTGCAGCGTGAGAAGACCGGCAAGGGCCAGAGGGTGTTCATGTCCATGCAGGAATCGGTGTTGAATCTCTGCCGCGTCAAGCTCCGCGACCAGGAGCGGCTCGAGCGCGTCGGCTACCTAGAGGAGTATCCGCAATATCCAAATGGCACATTTGGGGACGCCGTCCCGCGCGGCGGCAACGCCGGCGGGGGTGGCCAGCCGGGCTGGGTGCTGAAGTGCAAGGGCTGGGAGACTGACCCCAACTCCTATATCTATTTTACGATCCAGGATTCGAACTGGCCGCGAACCGCCGAAGCCGTCGGGCACCCGGAATGGGCGTCCGACCCGAACTACACGACGCCGAAAGCGCGACAGCCCCACATCTTCCAGATTTTCGCGGAGATCGAGAAGTTTCTGGCGGGCAAGACCAAGTTCGAGGCCGTCGACCACTTTCGCAAGTTTGACGTGCCGTCCTCACCGGTACTGTCCATGAAGGATATCAAACACGACGCGTTCCTGCAGAAGATTGGCACCATCGTCGAGGTCCCGCACAAGGTACGCGGCTCGTACTGGACTGTCGGATGCCCGATGAAGTTCTCGGAATTCACGCCCGAGATCAAGAGTTCGCCGCTCCTTGGCGAGCACACCGACGAGGTGCTGCGTGAAATCGGCTACAGCAACGAACAGATCGTCAAGCTGCACGAGAAGAATGTGGTCGGCTCGACGGGGATCGGCTCTAAGTCCAAGTCGGAAGAACCTGTGCTTTCTCTGAAGTGAGGGGGTACGTGACGAAGACCAGCAATCTCGAAACGCCAATTGACTACCAGCAGTTGGTTGAGGTGATCGGCGATGCAGTTGTGGTCGCCGACACCAGCGGCGCAATCGATTTATGGAATCCCGCTGCCGAGCGCCTCTTCGGATTCACGCAGGCTGAGGCGCTCGGCAACTCGCTCGATCTCATTATTCCCGAGCGTTTACGAGCGCACCATTGGGCAGGTTTCGGAAAAACCATGGCGACCGGGGAGACGCGCTACGCTCACGACGTGTTGCGCGTTCCAGCGGTGCATAAGGACGGGCGAGCTTTGTCGATTGCATTTACGGTCGGATTGCTCTATGGGCCGCAACGAGAGGTGGTAGGAATCGCGGCCGTGATTCGCGACGAAACCAGTCGCTACGCCGAAGAGCGAAACTTGCGCAAACGCCTCGCCGAACTCGAAGGACAGGTAGCGGTGGACCTTTCGCGGGGTGGAGACGGCAAAGGGTAGAGATATTCACGGACTTGAGGATGTAACCCGTGCAGCTTTCACAGGTTAGATCTGCATCTCCTGGCCGGCACAACAGCCAAGGCCGATTCAATGTCCGAAACAGATTCACGATGCGCGGGAACTCATCAATTCCAAAATTAGAAAAGAGGCATTCCATGTCCACGCTTGCGACCGAACCAAAATCATCAAACGAACTGGAAGCATCTGCTGAACAGAAACCGCCGGTTTTGACCGACGGATTTCATCTTGTAGTCGATGCCCTGAAACTCAACGGGATCGATACGATTTATGGCGTTGCCGGAATTCCGATCACGGACCTGGCCCGGCTGGCCCAGACGGAAGGAATAAGGTACATCGGCTTTAGGCATGAACAGTCTGCCGGAAATGCGGCCGCGATCGCCGGTTATCTGACCAAGAAGCCAGGAATTTGTCTGACCGTCTCCGCACCGGGGTTCTTGAACGGCCTCGTCGCGACCGCCAATGCCACCACCAACGGTTTTCCCATGATCCAGATCAGCGGATCGAGCGACCGCCAGATCATCGATCTCCAACAGGGTGATTACGAAGAACTCGATCAGATGAATTCGGCAAAGCCTTACACCAAGGCGTCTTATCGGGTCGAAAAGCCCGAAGATATCGGGATTGGAGTCGCACGCGCGATTCGTGCCGCCGTATCGGGACGACCTGGCGGGGTCTATTTAGACTTGACGGCCGACGTTCTAGGTGCGGTACTCGACGCCGTTGCGGGGAGGAATTCGCTGGTGCGGGTTGTCGATCCAACGCCCCGGCAAATTCCCTCGCCCGAATCGATCCAGCGCGCCCTCGACCTGCTGGCGAGCGCACAGCGCCCACTCATTATTCTCGGCAAAGGCGCTGCCTATGCACAGGCTGACGCTGACATTCGGTCGTTCATTGAGAAGACAGGTGTTCCTTTTCTCCCTATGTCAATGGCGAAAGGGCTCCTACCGGATAACCACGCTCAATCGGCGGCTGCGGCCCGCTCTTTGGTTCTGGCTCAGTCCGATGTGGTCATGCTGATTGGAGCCCGACTGAACTGGCTTCTTGGACATGGCAAACCGCCGCAGTGGGCTCCCACGGCCAAGTTCATCCAGGTGGATATTTCGCCGACAGAGATGGACAGTAATCGCCCTATCGCCGCGCCCATTGTGGGCGACATAGGTTCTGCCGTTTCTGCTTTGCTGACGACCCTCAAGCCCGGAAGCGTCCGGCCAAGTGCCGCGTGGCTCAAGGCAATCGCCGATCGCAAGCAACACAATGCAGCGAGCATGGCAGCACGCCTCGCCAAAAATCCCAACCCGATGGATTTCTACAGTGCACTCCGAGCAATCCGAGACGTTCTCGCGGACAAACCGGACGTTTACGTTGTCAACGAGGGGGCAAACACCCTCGATTTTGGTCGCAACGTCATCGATATGCACGAACCTCGCAAGCGTCTCGACTCCGGTACCTGGGGAGTGATGGGCATCGGCATGGGTTATGCCATTGGAGCGGCTGTGACCAGCGGCAAGCGTGTCGTCGCGATTGAGGGCGACAGCGCCTTCGGTTTTTGCGGCATGGAGATTGAGACCATCTGCCGCTATGAACTGCCTGTCGTCATCGTGGTCTTCAACAATGGGGGAATCTACCGCGGCGACGACGTGAACCACAGCGGAGGCGCCGACTCATCACCCACCATTCTCATGAAGAGCGCGCGCTACGACAAACTCATCGAGGCTTTCGGTGGCATCGGCCATCATGTGACCGATCCGCAAGGTCTCACCAAGGCTCTCACTGATGCCCTCGCGTTAGGTAAGCCGGCAATCATCAATTGCGTCATCGATCCGACCGCGGGAACCGAAAGCGGTCATTTGCAGAGTTTGAATCCGCAGAGTCAAATCGGCAAGACAAAGGGAAAATAAGAGAAAAACCGTGACCTATCCTCAAGATAATCTCGACCCAAACAAGCCGCACGCTCTCGCGGGCATAACGGTAATCGACTTTACGCGGGAGCTCTCGGGGCCTACCTGCACTCGAATGCTCGCGGACGCCGGTGCCCGGGTTATCAAGATCGAACACCCGAAAGTCGGCGACGACACGCGGCAGATGGGGCCCTTCCTCGATGATGGATCTTCTGAGTATTTTAGGTTAGCAAACCTGGGCAAAGAGAGTATCGCGCTGAATCTGAAAGATCCCATAGACCTTGCGCTCGTCAAGAACATGATCGCTGGCGCCGACATCGTCGTGGAGAACTTTCGACCCGGCGTCATGGCGGGGCTAGGGCTCGACCCTGCGTCACTTGTCGAGGAGCATCCTGAACTGATCGTTTGCTCGATTTCAGGATTCGGACAGTATGGGCCGATGCGCAAGCTGGCTGCGTATGACACGATCATCCAGGCACTCTCGGGAATCATGGACGCTACCGGCTGGCCGGATGGTCCCGCAACACGTGTCGGCGCGGCGATCTCGGGCATTGTCGCTGGAATCTTCGGCTATGCGGGTATCGTGACAGCTCTGGCGGCCCGGGCGCGCACCGGACTCGGGACCACCGTGGATATTGCGATGCTCGACTGCACTTTCGCGCTGCTCGAGCACGGTCTGATGGACGCGCTTGGCATCCATAAGCGTCCGACCAGGCTCGGGAATCGGGATCCTTTCGCGTATCCCTTCGACACCTTCAACTGCAGCGATCAGGCGCTCGCGATCGCTGTCGGTAACGACCATCTATTCGGCATTCTCTGCAAAGTTCTGGGCCTCGCCACACTGCCGACAGACACCCGCTTCGCGACCAACGCCGCTAGGTGCACAAACCACGCTGCACTCAAGATGACGATGGAAAGCGTGCTCAAAACGAACACGGCCGAGACGTGGCGGGGGCGGTTCGAGGCGACGGGTGTGCCAGTCGCCATTGTCCTCAACGTCGACGATACGCAGAAACTTGAGCAGATCGCGGTTCGCGGAATGGTCAAGAACGTCGGGGGGCGTGATGTTCCCGGTACGCCGCTCAAGTTCAGTTCCTACAACTCTGTCGGTACGACGATTCCCGCGCCCACACTCGACAATCGGGGTACAGCTATTCGGGCGGAGTTCGCACTGCAGGGGGTGTCGTGATGAGCGTTTCGGCCACAGCCGCCAACCCCGGTGCTTCACTCTTGAACAACCTCTCCGAGTTGCTCACGAGGCACGTTCAGGAGCAACCCGAGCGAACGGCTGTTGGGACCTCAGACGGACGAACTGTAATTAGCTATGGCCAGCTCGACGCTCTAGTCCAGTCGGCTATAGCGCAACTATCCCGACTCGGACTGGGCCGCGGTGCCACGATCGCGCTTGTCGCGGACAATTGTGTTGAATTTGTGGTAGGTCTTCTCGCAGTTGTGTCTAGCGGCGCTCGTGTCGCGCCGTTCAACCCGGCACTCACATTGTCCGAATTGAGTAGTCGACTTTCGGAACTCTCCGCCCACGCCGTACTTGCGCCGAAACATCTGGCCGGCAAGCTCGAGTATGCGGAGGCCACGGCCGGAAGCGCTGCTCGCTGGATTATGAGTGTCGAGGGTTCCCGGGGCGCCTATGAGGTACGAATTGCGGATCGAAACGGGCAAAGCCACGCAAATGGCGCGGCTGAAAAGACAAGTATCCCAATCGACGGTGAGGATGTAGCGCTCCTGATGTTTACTGCCGGGACGACCTCCGCGCCCAAGGTTGTTCCTTTGACTCACCGCAATGTCGTCGCTTCAGTCCGTGGCATTGCCTGCGGGTACGAGTTGTCTCCGCAGGACACGACGCTCCTCGTGATGCCGCTGTTCCACGGTCACGGGCTCATGGGCGGGCTGCTGGCTACTCTGGCCAGCGGCGGCAGCGCTTACCTTCCGAGCACGGGCGGGTTCTCGGCTCACTTGTTTTGGGGTGACGTTGTCCGACTCGGAGTGACATGGTACACCGCAGTACCCACGATTCACCGCATTCTCGTTAACCGTGCCTCGAACGACTACCCGAGCTCGGCTCCGACCAAGCTTCGTTTCATCCGCAGCTGCAGCGCACCGCTTGACGATGAACTCGCCGCTGCCATCGCGGCTACATTCCGAGCGCCGCTTATCTCCGCCTATGGGATGACCGAAGCCTCTCATCAGGTGTCTTCGAACCCGTTGCCCGTCCATGGACCCGACAAGACGTCGTCGGTGGGACTGCCCACGGGAGTTGAGATCCGAATTGTCGCGGACGATGGAAGAGACGTTGCCAACGGCGGCGTTGGAGAAGTCTTGGTCCGCGGCGCAACAGTTACGCGTGGATATCTCAACAATCCTTACGCAAACTCCGCGAGCTTCGTCGATGGATGGTTCCGCAGTGGTGATCTGGGCAGCGTAGACGCGGACGGCTACCTCTATGTGAAAGGAAGGATCAAGGAAATCATCAACCGAGGTGGAGAGAAGATCTCACCGGGAGAAATCGAGACGGTCCTTTTGTCCAACCCGAAGGTGCTCGATGCAGCATCGTTCGGCGAGTCCGATGCAATCTACGGAGAGAATGTGCAGGCAGCTGTCATTCTGCGGCCGGGAATGGAAGCAACGGAGGATGAACTGCGCGACTACTGCCGCACGAGGCTGAGTGTCTTCGAAGTTCCGGAGCGGATCCACATAATGTCGAATTTCCCTCGAACAGAAAAGGGGTCGACGGATCGCCGTGCCCTTGCCGAGCAATTTACCGCTAGCGATTCAAAATTGGCCTCTGGTCGCGAAAACACTTCGCCGATCTCGTCCCACGCCGGCGTGGAAAGAGGAGCGAAAAATTAAGATGGGAGTTCATCAAAGCGTTTTCGAGTGTGTCATCAAGAAGTGTTCCGACCTTGATCCCATCGCGGTCGCTGTCGTTTCCCCGTTGAGCGAAGTCGCGATTAGAGGCGCGATAGACGCTGCGCGTGCGGGTTTGATAAACCCGTATCTCATTGGGCCTCAGGCAAAGATTGCTTCAGTCGCGCGTGAACACGGCATCGAGATTGCGCCCTATCCGATCGTCGATGTGACTGACGACATCGAGGCAGCGCAAAGAGGCGTCGAGCTGTGCCGGGAGGACGCCTGCCAAGCCCTGATGAAGGGTAGCCTTCAAACGCATGTCTTCCTGAAACCCATCGTGGCTGACGATACTGGCTTGCATTCAAAGCGGCGGATAAGCCATGCATTTGTCGTAGACTCTCCCAGCTTTCCTCGAACGTTGATCATTACCGACGCGGCGATCAATGTGTATCCCAAGTTGGAGGAAAAAGCGGATATCGTCCAGAACGCGATCGATCTTGCTCACCTTCTCGGCATCGCGACTCCGAAGGTAGCAATTTTGTCGGCTATCGAAACCGTCTCCTCTACGATTGCTTCGACGATCGATGCGGCTGCGCTTTGTAAGATGGCCGACCGGGGCCAGATCACGGGAGGTGTTCTCGATGGTCCACTCGCGTTTGACGATGCCACGGAGCCAGAGGCCGCGCGGATCAAACAGATTGACTCACCGCTAGCCGGACAGGCAGACATCCTGGTGGTGCCGGATGTGGAATCGGGCAATATGCTGGTAAAGCAGTTCCAATCTCTAGCCGGAGTTGAGGCCGCCGGGGTCGTCCTTGGAGCAAGAGTACCAATTATCCTAACCAGCCGCGCGGCCAATCCGAAGATCCGACAGGCATCCACAGCAATAGCCGTGTTGCTTGCGCAAAAGGATCGTCAAGAACTCTCGGCAGTCGCTTCCGGAATCGGTGTGTTGTTGCAATCGAAGGCATGGCTCTCCAGCAATGGTTCGGAGCCGCAATGACGCTACGCTTATACGAGACACGAGTGCGGTGGGCATTCGCCATGTTCCTTGCCCTGATCGCTGGCTATGTGGATGGATATGGGCTTCTTTTCCTGGGAACTTCCGTGTCGTTCATGAGCGGAAACACGACTACAACCGGCCTAAAGAGTGGACAAGCGGATTTCCATGCTGCCTTGCCCACCGCAATAGCCGTCCTGTTCTTCGTCGCTGGTACTTTTCTTGGAACTCTCATTGGTCAATCCAGATTGCGTTACTCCCACCGCCTGATTTTTCTTGTGGTTGCAGGCCTGCTTGCAACCGTTGCTGTTCTTGAACAGCATGGCCATCGGATGGTCTTTGTCGAAATCGCGATGCTCGCTGTGGGCATGAGCATGATGAATCCGGCTTTGTCTAAGGTCGGAGGGGAATCGGTAAGTCTCACCTTCGTGACGGGCACGCTGAACAGAATAGGCGGCCATCTCGCAGCAGCTGCGGGGCGGCAACCTCTTGCGGATGGACAAGGCCCAAAGGATTCCCATCTTGTCCGCGCTCTAATTGAAGCAAGCGTGTGGTCAGGGTTCGTTGTCGGCGCAGGGTTGTCCGGAATGGCTGGTTCACATTTCCCGTTGTGGGCGGCCTTACTGCCTCCCTTTGTCGTCATGATTGCGTTAGGTTTTTTCAGCGAGTGGGCCACACCTTCAATCGAGAAGAAGGTCGCATCTTCGATCTCCGGTGTACCTCGTGCAGTGTCAGGTCGTTGAGCATGTGTGAGTGGAGATACCATGCCGAGGACTGAGGACCAAATTGTTCATGCGACGAGCAGCCCTGCCGTTGAACCTGCGAATCGCATCAAGCATCCGAATCTGATCCTGGCGATCTGCTGCATGAGCGTGCTGATCTTCAGCATGGACGCGACGATCGTCAACGTTGCGCTGCCGGCGATCCAAAAGGACCTGCATGCTCGTGTGGCGGGGCTGCAGTGGATTCTCGATGCCTACACGCTCGTCGTGGCGAGCTTTCTGATGCTGGCGGGATCGATGTCGGACCGCTTCGGACGCCGGAGGGTGTTTCAGATCGGGCTAGGCGTGTTCACGCTGGCATCGCTGCTTTGCAGCCAGGCCAGGACAATTGAAGAGCTGATTGTCCACCGCGCGCTGCAGGGGGTTGGGGCGTCGATGCTGAACCCGGTGGCTCTGTCGATTATTGCGAATGCGTTTCCGGAGCCAAAGGCGCGGGGGCGTGCGGTTGGTATCTGGGGCGCGGTGACAGGCGTCTCGCTGGGGATTGGGCCGCTGATCGGTGGGGCGCTGACGGAGACGATGGGATGGCGGTCGATCTTCTGGATCAATGTACCGGTGGGAATTGCGGCGGCGCTGTTGGCAGCGTTTTTTGTTCCGGAGTCGAAGGCAGAGCGGGCGCGGAGGTTCGATCCGGTGGGACAGATGCTAGTGCTGACCGGGCTGACAACGCTGACGTGGGGTGTCATTGAAGGGCCGCATGAGGGATGGAGCTCGGGGTTGATCCTGGGGCTGTTTGTCACCGCAGCCCTGGCTTTGTTGGCATTTGTGCTGTATGAGCCGCAACGCAAGGATCCGCTCCTGGACCTGAGGTTCTTCGGCAGCGTGCCGTTCTCAAGCGCAACGGTTCTGGCGCTGAGCTCCTACGCGTGCTTTGGCGGCTTTCTTTTTCTGAACACGCTGTACCTCCAGCAGGTGCGCGGATTCTCCGCCTTTCAGACGGGGCTGTTCACGCTGCCCCTGGCGGTCACGATGGTGGCGTGTGCGCCATGGTCGGGACGGCTGGTCGGAAGCCACGGCCCGCGGCCTTCGCTGCTGGCTGCTGGCGTGGGATTTTTCATCAGCGCTGTGATTCTGACTGGGCTGAATCAACAGACATCGGCGGGGTGGCTCCTGGCGGCGTACGCGCTGTTCGGTGTGGGGGTGGGCATGGTGAATCCTGCCATCAGCGACAGTGCAGTGGCTGGAATGCCGCTGTCGCAGGCGGGCGTCGCAGCCGCGATTGCATCGACCAGCAGGCAAGTGGGCGTGGCTCTGGGGGTGGCGGTATCCGGGACGGTGGTGAAAGCGAGCCATGCGCGCGGAACGGATTTCGCCACAGCGACGCACGCAATCTGGTGGGTGATGGCAGCGTGCGGCGCGGCGGTGCTGGCGCTTGGCTTTGCAGCGGACACTGCCTGGGCAAGAGCCAGCACGGAACGGGTGGCATATTTGCTCGAAGACCGGCGCTGATCGGCCCGCTGAAGCTGCTGATGCGGCAGAACCCGTGGAGCGAGCCTCGGCGAATTGAGCGTGCCGCGCTGATGCGTTGAAGGTGCAATTCTAATGTGCAGCGCGGACGATCCTCGTATTCAAAGATCCTGGAGGGGAGCCCCTGGATCTGGTTCTTGAGCGGAGCAAAGGACAGCCGCTCGATTTGGCTCGCTTCCTGCGCCTGGCCATTGCCTTGACGAAAGCAATCGGCCCGGTCGAACCGAGGCTTGCATTGGGATTGGAACAATGAACGGGGGCACATCAACGTGAAGATTTGCGTTTTCGGAGCTGGCGCGATTGGTGGTTATCTCGCGGTGGAATTATCGCTGGCAGGACATGACGTTTGTGCCATTGCCCGCGGCGCACATCTTAAGGCGATCCAGCAGCACGGTCTGAAATTGTTGACCGAGGGCCACTCGAAGATCGCCAGGATTGAGGCGAGCGATGACCCAAGAACATTTGGTCCGCAGGACATCGTGATCAGTGCGCTGAAGGCACATCAGGCCTATGCGAGCGCTTCGGAATTTCTCCCGTTGTTGCGGGACGATACCGCGATTGTCACGGCAGTAAATGGCATTCCATGGTGGTATTTTTACAAAAGCGGTGGTTCGTTTGAAGGACACCATCTCGAATCGGTCGATCCAGGTGGGCGGCTGTGGGACACTCTCGGCCCCGAACGGGCTATTGGTTGTGTTATCCAGCCAGCCTCCGAAGTTATTGCGCCCGGTGTGGTGGAGCACAAGGAATTCAGGCGATTTACATTGGGCGAACCCAATGGGAGTCTGTCCCGCCGCGTGCAGGCTTTCAGCGAGGTTTTGTCCGGTGCTGGCTTCGACCCGGTGGTCCGTGAGGATATCCGCTGGAATGTCTGGCTCCAGCTCTGGGGCAATATTTGTTTTAGTCCGATCAGCGCTCTCACTTGTACGACACTCGACCGCATCACGACAGAGACCGGCCTGCGCGCACTCTGCAAGGCACTGATGGCGGAGACGCAAGCGGTAAATGAAGCACACGGCATTCACATTCCGCCCGAAATGGCCGACCGCCGGTTGGCGGCAGCTGCCTCTACAACTGGCCATAAAATGTCGATGCTCCAGGACCTGGAGCGCGGCCGGTCCATGGAGATAGACCCCATTGTGACGGTCGTGCAAGAACTGGGACGGCTAGCCGGGGTGAAAACACCGATAATCGATGTGGTTCTTCCGCTGGTGCAGGAGCGCGCGAGGGTTGCGGGCCTTTATCCGGCGGACTAGATGCCTACCTAGAGCAGGCGCCCAACGCTCAGTCGCGGAACGGCTGAACCTACACTCGTCCCCCTGAGGAATACCCCCTACCGTTTAAACGGTGCGGAAAGGCAAGTTTCGCAGGGTGAGCGATGTCCAAACGGTGTCAGTCATACCTTGAGAGGGATGAGTTGGTAGTTTTGGACGGGGGAGCCTTCCAGGATCAGTGATGCGGCGACCCAACCTGCACCTGATCTCGCTTGAGCGAAATGCCACTCCTTTCCAGGGTTTGTCCTAGTACTCGGTCTAACTGGGCCGCGGCCTTCAGCCACGCGGCCTTGGCCATCACCTCAGTGGTCTGCGCCTGCGTCAGATAGGTCTGCTGCTCGATAACTGAAATGTTGGTGGAGTAGCCTGCGCTGAAGCTTTCCTGAGCGGCACCCAGCAGTTGTGTTTGCAACTCTCGCGCCCTTGTGGCGGCATCCGCCGCACTGCTGGCGGCATGGAGCGCTGTGATCGCGTTCTGTACCTCAGCAGCTACCTGCGATTCCAGTTGCGTCACTCGAAGCTGCTGCTGACGCAAGACTGCCCTGTCAGCTCCTAGATTTGCCTTCGCCACCCGGTTTTGCACGGGCAAGGAGAACTGTATCCCGGCCTCATACAAGGTTGAGGAACGGCTACCGCCAGTTGGAATTGGGTCGGTGGGCGCGTTTCCCGTCAAGGTATCTCCGCCGATCGCTGTCAGCCCTGGGATCACCACACCACGGCTCTGATAAGTTCCATAGAGATCGATCTCGGGCTTCGCGGCATTGGCGGCACTCGCGACCTGCCGCTCGCCGTTGGTGACTTGCAAGCGTGCCGCTTGCACGTCAGGGCGCTTCTGCCACGCATCCTTGACCAGATCGGGAAGTGGCGCTTGGGGCTCGGCTTGCGGCGGCAAGAGCAGATCCGTCGCCACGATTTCAGGCGTGCTGCCTGGTGTCCCGGTGAGCGACTGCGGATCAAGCAACGTTCGCAGAATCACCTGCTGCTGATCTCGTAAAGCGATCGCCTGGGTGAGCACCAGCTGAGTGCTCGTCACGAGTGATTGCGCCCGCGCTACCTCGATGGGTGGAAGGCGTCCCACGTTCAACTGTTCCTGGTCGTTATGCAACAGCAACTCGGCCGCCTTGAGCGCCTGCTCCTGCACTTTGACCGAATCCTGCAAGCTAACCAGGTCGATATACAGGTTGCTTACCCCAGCGATCGTGGTGATGATCTGCTGCTCCAGCACCGCAGCAGAGATTTTTTTGTTTGTCTTCGCAATGGCGATATAGCGGGTGTTGTTTGCGTGCCCGGCCCCGCGCCAGAGGGGTTGAGTGATAAGGGCATAGGCATTCGGGTGAGAGAATGGAACCGCGCTGGAGCGCCCCGAGTAGAAGCTCTGGACGAAATCGTTGATACCGAACTGAATC
>Ga0209527_1000130_pt1 | contig 16625 bp, 8 predicted proteins | sample JacPinW_OM2H0_M2_FD_187968 | JGI IMG/M metagenome (GOLD analysis project Ga0209527, IMG submission 187968) | Forest soil microbial communities from Algoma, Ontario, Canada - Jack Pine, Ontario site 1_JW_OM2H0_M2 (SPAdes) (version 2) | ecosystem: Environmental > Terrestrial > Soil > Boreal... | reverse complement strand
AACTGGCGACACGCCCATTACCTGAAAGAAATCCCGGGAAACTAATGCCGCAACGGTGCGGGTCGGTTCCGCTCCGCCGCTAATGGTAAAGGGTCCAGCGTTGCATTCTGCAAGAGCCGCGAGGGATTGCGAGGAGCTCCGCATGTCCAAGAAATTCGGCTCAGGAAAGTTCATCCGGTGTCCCTTGGCATCGAGCTCCCACAACTGGATGATCTGATCGGGATTGGGGTAGGGAAGGGGACGCAGGAGAACTCCATAGACCACGCTGAAGATGGCCGTGGTGGCGGCGATGCCGAGAACCAAGGTCAGGACAGCAATTGCCGTAAAGCCGGGATTTTTCAGCAGCATCCGAGCGGCGAAGCGCAAATCCTGGAAAAGCGTTTCAATTAATGGAAGACCGCGCCGGTCGCGGTAGATTTCCTTCGTTTGTTCAACACCGCCCAATTTCATCAGCGCCTCCCGACGTGCCATTTCCGAACTCATGCCCGTACGTAGATTGTCTTCGATGTGCATCTGGAGATGGCTCTCCATCTCCGCAACAAGTTCACGCTCGCTACGGTTCCTGAGGAAGAATCCGCCAAGCCGCACAAACCAGGCACGCAACTGCCTCATAATCGTTCCTCGACACGGACCGGTCTGAAGACCGGCCACTACAATAATCATTCGTAGCGCAGCGCCACCATCGGATCCACCTCTGTCGCCCGGCGCGCGGGGAGCCAGGTAGCAAGCAGCGCGATGGCCCCCAACAAAAGCGACACGCCGGAAAACGAAACCGCATCCATGGGATTGAGGCCGAAAAGCGTCGCGGCCATCAGGCGCGAGACGCCAGCAGAAGCGACGATGCCAATCACTATCCCGGCGAGAATGGGCTGCAAGCCTTCGCGCACAACGTGCCGGAGCACCTGAACACTTTGCGCGCCCAGCGCCATGCGTATGCCGATTTCACGGGTTCGCTGCGCAACGCTGTAGGTGACCATGCCATACACGCCCATGCACGCCAGCAAGAGCCCGAGCAAGCCGACGATGCTGGCGAGCAATCCGCCGATGCGCGAAACCACAAAGAAAGGATTCATGGAAACCATCGTGTATAACGGGGCGCCGATAACGGGGAGATTGGCGTCCACGCGGCGAACCTCTTGGCCGATCGCCGGGAGCAAAGGCGTGGGGTCGCCTTCGGTGCGCGCGAGCAGAGTGCTTGTCCACCTATGGGTCTGCGACAGCGGCAAGTACACGTAGGCTTCATCAACTTTACGTAGGTCCATGCTGCGCACATCCCGGGCAACGCCGATCACTTCACTGCTCGCCACGAACGGATCCTTCTCTCCGGGGAAGGACGTGGTCCCCTTTTCCGAGCCGATCTTAAGGCGCTTGCCTAAGGGATCTTCGCCGGGCCAGAAGCGGTGCGCGGTGGCTTCGCTGATAACGACGACTGGCGACTCTCCCTCGGCTTCGCGCATCGCGAAGTTACGGCCGCGAACGATGGGAATGCTGAGCGTGTCAAAGTAGTCTGGCGTCACGAAGGTGTATCCAGCGACAGGTGGTTCGTCTCCGTTAGTGCCGGGGATGGAAGGCGCGGCGTTGACGGGAGATACAGGCACCCACCGGATGCCCCCAAACGGACCGCGCGAGGCTTGTGCCACAGACTGCACGCCGGGAAGACTCGCGATCCGTTGAATGAGGTCACGATTGAGCTGGAGCAAACGTGACTGGGAATAGTGCAGATTCGCCGGATTGTACATTTCCAGGTAGGCCACTCGCCGCCCCTCGAAACCGGGATCGATCTTGAGAGCGCGCTGCGAGCCGCGGAGCAGCAGAGCGGAGCTGATGAGCAGAACGAGGCATGCAGCCATTTGTCCAGCGATGAGAATTCCGCGCAGGCGCGAGCGGCTCAAATGCCGGCCGAAGGCACTGCCCTCTTCTTTGAGAGCAGAGTTAACGTCGGACTTCGAGGCCTGCAAAGCGGGCGCGAGGCCAAACGCGATTCCGGCCGCGCAGGAAACAAGCAGAGTATAGACGAAAATGCGGATGTCGGGAGAGACCTGAAGTGCGACGGTGCCCCAGAACGACGGAAGAGCTGCAGCGATCTCGACGATCAAGAGGTGGAGCATCCAGCCAGCCAGAGGCAAGCCGAGCGCTCCGGCGAGAAGGGCGATCATGACGCTTTCTGTCAGCAATTGGCGTACGAGGCGCCAGCGGCCCGCGCCGAGCGCCAGGCGCACGGCAATTTCTTTGCGCCGGGCGGCAGCGCGGGCAAGCAACAGACTTGCGACGTTCGCACAGGCGATGAGCAGGAGCAAAGCGACGGCGGTCATGGCGGCAGCGACGACGGCCCATGCCTCAGAGTCAAGTCCAGAGAGGTTATTCCGACCGGAGACAACGCTCACACTCATCTTGCCCTCGGCTTCGGGGTACTGCGTTCGCAACTGCCCCGCGAGGACATTGAGTTCGGCTTGCGCGTCGAAAAGCGAAGCGCCCCGTTTCAATCGGCCACTTGAAAAGCCGGCCGCCACCAGGCGATTTTCCAATTCCTGCCGGGTTATTGCACCCAACGCAATTTTTGCAGGGATGGGCGCCCAAAGATCGGGAACAGATGAGGCAGTAGCAAGGTAATCGAGCGGCGTAACACCGACGATCGTAAAGGCGACACCATTCAGATGGAGGACCGAACCCACAACTTTGGGGTCGGAGTGAAAGCGCCGCTGCCAGTAATTACCGCTCATCAGGACAACCGGCAGGGCATTGGCCTGGTCATCTTCGGGCAGGAGGATGCGGCCTAAGAGAGGAGTGGCTCCCAGCATTGGGAAGTAGTTGCCAGAAACAAAAAAACACATGATGGGTTGAGCGCCGCCCTGAAGCAATTGCGGGAGCTGGAAGCCAACGGCACCAGCGATGCGGGGGGGCGCTTCCGGACTGGTAGCAGGCAGGTCGGAAGAAGTGACGGCCATGCCGAAGGCAAACAGAGAAAGATTAGAGAATGAGCTACTGTGGTCGCGATAGTAGATATAGTCGGGGTAGGAAAACCAGCCATGGGTTTCGCCGGGAGTGGTGCGAAAGACGGAGGCCAGACTGCCGGGATCCTTCACCGGCCGCGGGCGCAAGACGAGCGCATCAAAGGCCGTAAAGATGGCGGTGTTGACGCCGATGCCGAGGGCCAGGGTCAGCACGGCAACGGCGGCGAAGGCTGGATTCTTTCGCAACATTCGCGCGCCGAAACGCAGATCCTGCAGAAGCACGTCCAGTATCGGCAGCCCTCTGCGTTCGCGAACCATCTCTTTCGTTTGCTCGATCCCGCCGAGCTTCATAAGCGCCTCCCGGCGCGCTTGTGCTGGGGTCATGCCCGCGCGCAAATTGTCTTCGATGTGCATTTGGAGATGGCTCTCCATCTCTGCGGCGAGCTCGCGTTCTCGCCGCTCTCTTCCGAAGAGTCCACCCAGCCGCAATAGCCATCCACGCAGCCTTCTCATAACACCCTCTGCCACTCGCGATTCGAATCTCTGAAAATTTACTTCAAACTTCCGAAAAATCATTCGTAACGCAGCGCCACCAATGGATCGACCCGAACGGCGCGCCGCGCGGGCCACACCGCCGCGAGAGCGGATACCACGAGAACGAGGCAACAGACCGAGGCGAAAGTGACCGGGTCGGTCGGTGTGACTTCGAAGAGAAGCGTTTGCAGGACACGGCTCAGGGTCAGGGAACCAGCGAGGCCGAGACCCAGAGCGATCCCCGAAAGAGCGAGCGCTTCGCGTAGAACCAGACGAACGATGTCCGAGGAACGAGCGCCCATGGCGACGCGGATGCCGATTTCATTGGTGCGCTGGCTGACGGAGTAGGAAACGATGCCGTAAACGCCGATCATCGCGAGCGCCACGGCAAGACCCGCGAAAACGAGCAACAAAACTGCCTGAAAACGCGGACTAGAAACCGAATCGGAGAAGACGGTTTCCATGGTTTGAATGTCGGAGATAGCCTGGTCGGGGTCGACGCGGTGGATGGCGGCTTCGGCGGAGCGGGCGATCTGGCGCGGGTCGCCGGTGGCGCGGACAACGAGAGTGGTGAAATACATGGGCGCCTGCGAATTGGAAAGAAAGATGGTGGGGGCGGGTACCTGTTGAAGCTGCGCCTGGCGGGCGTCGGCAACGACACCGACGATGGCGACCGGCTTTTCGATGGTCCAGCAGACGCGAAGTTGCTTTGCGAAAATGTCCTGCCCCGGGAAGTAGCGCTCGGCGAAGGCGTGGTTGACGATGGCGACGGGTTGGGAGTTGAATTTGTCGCGCACATCGAAATCGCGGCCCTTCAGAATGGGAGTGCCCATGGCTCGGAAATAGTCCGAGCTGATGATGAGAAATTGGGCAGAGGGCGATTCGGCTGGCGTGGGTGCGGGCTGGTCCGCCGGAGAAAAGCAGGAACCGGAAATTTTTTCCGTAAGCGGCAGGAAATGAGTCGAGCCAGCAGCGCGGACGCCGGGAGCGCTGCGGATTTCGGAGAGGATGCGGTCAAAATACTGCGAGCGCTTGAGGTTGTCGTGATAGCGCGCGGGCGAAGTCCAAATGTGCATGGTGAGGACGTGCTCGGGGCTGAAACCGGGGTCCACGGAGATGAGCCGGGAAAAGCTGCGCAGCATCAAGCCGGCACCGACGGAGAGGAGCAGAGCGAGGGCCACTTCGGCTACGACAAAACACCTGCGGAGGGTTTGATGGCCGCCAACGCCGCCGCGGAGAGAACCTTGCTTGAGCGCGCTCTGAAGGTCCACACGAGAGAGGCGCAGCGCGGGAACGAAGCCAAAGATCAAAGCGGTGAAGAGAGAGGCGAGAAAAGTGAATAGCAGCACACGTTCATCGATGACGATGGTTTCGCTGCGAGGGAGGGGCGCGTTCTGAGGAATGAGCGCGAGCAGGCTGCGCAGGCCGAGCTGGGCGAAGAGCAGGCCGGCGGCGGTGCCGGCGAGCGAGAGGAGCAGGCTTTCAACAAATAACTGCTGAATGATGCGGGAGCGCGCGGCGCCCAGCGCGGAGCGCACGGCCATTTCACGCAGGCGGCCCGTGCCGCGCATGAGGAGAAGGTTCGCGACATTGGCGCAAGCGATCAGCAGAAGGAAGCCGACGGCGGCGAGCAAGACCCAGAGCGGACGGCGAACGCCCTGGGTGGCGTCTTCGAGCATGGGCATGACTTCGGCGCTCCACCCTTTGTTGAAATCCGGCCGGGTTTCGGCGGCAAGATTGGCGACGTTGAGCACGTCCTCTCGAGCCTGCTCAAGAGTCACGCCGGGCTTGAGCCGCGCGACCACGGTAAGATAGCGGCCGCCCTTCCAGTCCTCGGTACGGGCGAGAGGCAAGGGCGTCCAAACTTCGGAATGCGTTTTCGGAAAAGAAAAACCGCGGGGCATTACTCCAATCACAGTAAAAGGGACGGCGTCAACGTCCATCTTCTGGCCGATGATTTGCGGATTCGCGCCGAATTGGCGCTGCCAGAGTTCGTAGCTGAGGATGACCACCTGATGGTGTCCGGCAACCCCGTCTTCGGAAGTGAAGGTGCGCCCGAGGAGCGGCGGAACCCGGAGGATGGAAAAGAATTGCGGTGACACTTGGAGGCCCTGTACGGCGACGGGCTCGCCGTTGGCGCTGAGATTGGTCATCAAGTCCAGAATAGCGGCCATGGATTCGAAGGAGCGGGAGTGGTCGCGCCAGTCAAGGAAGTTGAGGGGGTTGACCACGTTTCTGAAATATCCTTTGCTCGGAGAGGATTCCCAGACCCGGACCAGGCGTTGGGGCTCGGGATAAGGCAAAGGTCGGAGAAGGATGGCGTTGACGACGCTGAAGATGGCCGCGTTGGCACCAATGCCCAGGGCGAGCGTGAGGATGGCGACGGCAGTGAAACCCGGAGACGCTCGCAGCATGCGCATGCCGTAGCGCGCGTCCTGAAGGAGATTTTCCAGGACGGGCAGTCCGCGGCGCTCGCGGTAATTTTCCTTGGTCTGTTCAACTCCTCCGAGCTTGATGAGCGCTTGTCGGCGCGCTTCCTCTGCGCTCATGCCGGCACGCAGGCTGTCCTCCATGTGCATTTGAAGATGGGTTTCCATCTCCGCGGCAAGCTCCCGCTCACGCCGCTCCTTGCCAAAGATTGCGCCCAATCGGATGAACAGCGCGCGCAGGGGCCTCATGCGGATTCCTTTCCGGGAGCCAGGAAGCGCGCCAGAATTTCCGTGGTTTGCTCCCACTCGCGCGCTTCTTTTTCCAATTGCTTGCGCCCGGCGCGCGTCAGCTTGTAATACTTCGCTTTGCGATTGTTATCGGAGGTGCCCCACTCGGAGGAGATGTAGCCTTCCTGCTCCAGCTTGAGCAGGGCGGGGTATAGCGTTCCGTAGTTCACCGCCAGCAGGTCGCCGCTGGTCTGTTCGATGCGGCGCGCAATCCCGTACCCGTGCAATGGCCCCAGGGCCTGCAGCGTCTTCAGGACCATCAAGGCCAGGGTGCCTTGCCAAACGTCTGCTCGTTCGCCCATCGTTTTCTCCTGTAGCTCCTATGGGATACCCATACCTATATGCTACAGTCCCTATGGGAATGCAATAGAAGAAACGTAGCACCCCGGCGTTTTGTTTCCGGATTCCTTTGTTTTTTTCGGGGTTCCCGGTGCTGGTGGTGGCATTTTTCCTATCCGCTACTCCCTTTCCCCTAACCCCTTCCCATTCTTGACGCTTCGGCCCACCCACTAGCCCTACGTCCACGCCGTGGCGCAGTATTCTTTCGCTCACGCTCAGGATAGAGCTGCCCCCTAGGCGTAAATTCCAGGAAACTTTTTGCGCTGGATTGCGTTCCTATACTTGAACGCAATGCGCACGCGTCTATTCACCATAGTCATCGCATTGATGCTCACCGGTGGGGCCCCTCCTGCGCGCGCGCAGGAGGCGGCGAAGATTGTGGAGCAGTACGTGAAAGCGGCCGGGGGCGGCAAGGCGTTGGCTAAGATCCAGACATTGACGCTCGAAGGAAGCTTTACGAGTGATGACGGAAAGTTGGGGACGTACACGCTGGATACCAAGCTGCCGAATCGCTACTACTCGGAATTGCTGGTCGGCGAAAAGAATCTGATCGAGGCGTACAACGGAAAGTCGGCGTGGCATCAGAATGCGGCCGGCGAGCTGGGCACGCTGGTGGGTCCCGAAGGAATGCAACTGGAAGCGGCGGCGCAGTATTACAACTCCCGGCTGGTCAATCCTAAGAAAAGCAAAATCGCGCTGGCGTTTGTGGGGCACGCGCAGGTACGCGGAAGGGATGCGCTGCAAATAGAGATAACCACAGCCACTGGCGTGAAGCGGCAAGTTTTCTTCGATTCACAGAGCCATCTGATCGTGAAGGAGGCGGCGACGGTCGGCGGTGTGGACGAAGAAATCCTGTATGACGACTACCGAACGATGGATGGCGTGAAACTACCGCACAAGATCGAGCTGCACCGGGGGAGCGACAAATACGACATCAGCGTGACACGGGCGGTGATCAATGGAACCGTCGGCGAGCGCGTATTTGATTTCCCGATCAAATCGCAAGTCAAATTACCGGACCTGAAAGCTCTGTTCAAAGAGATCGACGACAACCAGAAGGCCATCGACAAAATTCGAGAAAACTACGCTGGATCGCAGTCCGAGGACGAGACGGAATTCGAGGGCGACGGCCGTGTGAAAAAGCGCGAGGCCAACGAGTACACTTTTTTCTATCTCAACGGACAGGAAGTTACCACGCTGGTAAAAAAAGACGGCAGGCCCCTGAGTGCCGAAGAACAGAAGAAAGAAAACGAGAAGACGCAGAAACGAATCGAACAGCTGCAGAAGCACGAGGTCAAGAAAGCAGCCAAAGAGGAAAAGGCCAAGGAAGAAGGGAAAAGCGACGAGAAGGATGAACCGGGGATCGAAATATTTCTGCGCGCGTGCCAGTTCGTGAATCCGCGCCGCGAACGATTCCGCGGCCAGGACGTTCTGGTCTTCGATTTTGAGCCGAATCCTGAATTCAGGCCGCACAAGCTGGTAGAAAAAGTTGTGCAGAAGCTCGCCGGAGTCGTTTGGGTCGACGAGAAAGCGCACGACGTGGCACGGCTAGAAGCGTATTTCGTCGGCGACATGAGGTTTGCCGGCGGCTTGCTGGCGAATCTGCAGAAGGGCACCAGCTTTGTTTTCGAGCAGGCGTTTGTGAATAACGAGGTGTGGCTGCCGACCTACATGGAGGCGCACGTCGGAGTGCGGTTCCTGCTGGTGAAAGGGATCAAGGCCAGCGTAGTGACGCGCTATTGGGACTACAAAAAGTTCAACGTGGAAACGCTCTCCACGATCGCCAAGCCCAAGGCGGCGGCCGAGGCGCCCGCGGATCCTCCGGCAAAGCCACAGTAAAGCGTCACTCCCCATAAAACTGCAAAAACACAAAGCGGACCACAACTCCGGTTGCCGACTCCTGTGAGAAAGACGACTCTTTAGACCATGAGCCCTGGCGACTGCTAAACTTGAAGCGGATAACTATTGAATAGGGAGCGTGGGATTGCGCAAACGGCACAAGCATTTCAAACTGCTTCGCGCAGGCGCACTACTCCTTGCCTTCACAGGCGCGATAAACGCTGACGAAGGGCCCGGTACTGCCGCCAGCGCCCCGGCCCAATCCAATAATGGTCAGTCACCTGAGCCTCGCGCGGGAACACGGCAATACCGCTACACCAACCGGCTCATTCACGCCAAGAGTCCCTACCTTCTCTTGCACGCCCACAATCCGGTGGATTGGTATCCCTGGGGTGACGAAGCCTTTGAAAAGGCCCGCAAAGAGAACAAGCCCATCTTTCTTTCCATCGGCTACTTCACATGTCATTGGTGCCACGTCATGGAGCGGGAATCGTATTCCGATCCCAACATCGCCGCCATCCTGAAGCAGTATTTCGTTTCTATTAAAGTGGACCGCGAGGAGCGGCCCGATATTGACCGCCTATACATCGCCTATGTCGAAGCGACGACGGGAAGCGCGGGCTGGCCGCTGAATGTGGTGCTCACCCCCGAGCGCAAACCTTTTTTCGGCGGCACGTACTTTCCTCCGGACCAACTCAAGGCGCTCTTAGAAAAGGTCTCCGACTCGTGGAAAACACAACAAGATTCAATCACTCAGACCGCAGGACTCGCCACACAGCAACTCATTCAGATGGTCAGCAAGCAGCCTCCGGCCACGGGCGATCTACAACCCGCCATTCTTGACCAGGCGTACAAACAGATTGCATCGAGCTACGACGCCACGAACGGCGGCTTCGGAGGAGCGCCGAAGTTCCCGAGGCCGGTCGCGCTGTGTTTCTTGCTCCGCTATTTCGCCCGCACGGGCCAGCGAGACGCGCTCGAAATGACGCTCAACACACTCCGCGCCATGGAGCGCGGCGGCATTCACGACCAGCTCGGTGGTGGATTTCACCGGTATTCGACGGGTGCGACCTGGCTCGTTCCTCATTTCGAGAAGATGCTGTACGACCAGGCACAACTGGCGATCGTCTACACGGAGGCCTACCAGATCACGCATGACCCCTTGTATGCGAATACCGCGCGAAGGATTCTCGATTTCACGCTGCGCGAGATGCAGCGGCCTCGCGGCGGTTTTGCCTCCGCCAAGGATGCCGACAGCCAAATTGCTCCTGGAAAGCCGGAGACCGGTGAGGGAGTCTTTTACATCTGGACGGCGAAAGAAATTGAGGGCGTCCTAAACAGACAGGATTCGACGGTCTTCGAATACGCCTACGGAGTTGAATCCGGCGGAAACGTTCCCGCGCAACAAGACATTCGCGGCGAACTGCATGGTAAGAACATTTTGTATGAAGCGCACTCGACGGAGGAGACGACCAAGAAATTCAGCCTAACCGTTCCGCAAACCGCCGGGAAGCTGACTTCCGGACGGAGAGCCTTATTCGAAGCGCGGGCTCGCCGCCCGCAGCCCCCTCTCGACGATAAGATCGTCACAGCATGGAATGGCATGATGATCTCTGCGCTGGCGCGGGCCAGCCAGGCTCTCGATGAGCCGCGCTATCTCGAACGCGCGCAAGCCACGGCAAAGTTTCTCGAATCTCATCTTTATGATTCGAAGACCGGCAAGCTTTGGCGCAGCTTTCGCGCGGGCGGTCCCACCGTGGACGGCTTCCTCGACGACTACACCGATCTCATCAGCGGACTTCTGGACCTGTACCAGGCGGGCTTCGACGTGCACTGGCTGACTTGGGCTGTTTCACTGCAAGAAAAACAGGACCAGCTATTCGGAGATGCGAAAGAGGGCGGCTATTTCGACTCGGTTACATCTGATCCTTCGCTCCTCAGCCCTACACGCGAGTCGTACGATGGCGCCGAACCTTCCCCCAATTCGACTGCCGCCATGAATCTCCTTCGCCTCGCCCAATTCACGGACCGCGCTGGGTGGCGCGATGCGGCCTATAAAACGCTATCAGCGTTCGCTTCTCGGCTGCAGTCAAACCCCGAGGCAGTGCCAGCACTTGTTTCCGCTCTCGATTTTCGACTCGCTCAAACGAAACAAATACTCATCGCCGGAGATCCCCTATCCCAGGACACACGTGATTTGTTGCGCCAGGTCAACATTAGGTTCCTCCCAAACATGATTCTGCTTCTCGCCGATGGCGGCAGCGGACAACAGCAACTCGCGCGGTGGCTGCCTTTTGTAGCGGGAGCCCATCGCATCAAAGATCGTGCCACAGCCTATGTTTGCGAGAACTATGTTTGCAAGCTGCCTACCTCCGCTCCACAAGTGATGGCCCGACTCTTGGACGCCAAGAACTAGCCCATCTGGTCAAACGGCCCCGGAATCCACTTTTAAGCAGCGATCAGAAAGCGTCGTTTTTCGACGCCTATCAATGACTTTGAGACAGGTGCCCACGGAAATTAGTGAGTTTTTTCAAGTTAGTTGAAACGGCTTGTTGATCCAGACCTCCATGGGGACCACCGGTGGTCTTGGGGCGTTTCGCCCGAATTTACAGCCAAATTACATTATTGTTGTTCTTTCGCAATGAAATAGGTCGACCTTTCGCCGAATATGCGTGCAAATGAGGTGAGATCGAGAATCGAATCCTCATCATCGCGCTGTTCGGCGCTGCGACTGCGCTCCCGTCCCTAGGGCAGGCTTCGCTCCCGCGCGACCTGTCACTGGGAGGGAACGATGAAAATACTATCGCTTTATTCTGAAAGTCCAAGCCAGGTACAAGAATCTTCAATAAGCACACGAAAGAAAATCCTGGCAGCGATTGCCATCCTAACGGCCTGCGGCCTTGGACTGTGGGTGGGCATTCAGACGGCCCTGCGTCTGTCATCGGGCCACACCTGAGACGGTGGCCCGAGGCGGAGATGTCGATAGGTCCAGCGAGCCCAGAGGCTCTCGCCGTTCTCATTGATTAAGAGCACTACGAGTGTCTCCGGGATGCCGGCACCGAGGGGTCTAAAAAGCTCTGGAATCGTCCTCCTGGATGCGTCAATTAAGTCCCATTTTGATTGATCAGACCTGCCACGCTATTTCGACGGAATCAGCAACCTTCCTTCCGGTTCGACAAAACTAACGCACGAAGTGCTTCCGTGAGCCCGGCTCTCTACGCGCAGACCCAACTGAGGTAGAATCCGACGCGCGGCGTGGGATAGAGAATGCGGCGGACAGAGCAATTTTGAGATTGCCTGTCTCCCGCTGTGTTCAGCCTTTGTCGCGCACGCGGGAGAGAGAATGCCGAAGATTTGAAGGAGGAGCATGCGAAGTAACACATTTCCTGTTGTTTTCCTGATGACCATAGCCGTGTTGGGGAGCGCGAACGCTGTTTCCCGCGGACAAACGAAGGCGGCGGATAAAAAGGAAGAAGCGCCGGTGCGTGTCGTACTGGCAGGACTGGTGCACGGACACGCCTTCGGATTCTTCGACCAGTTTCAGAAGAGGACGGACCTGCAGGTCGTCGGAATTGCCGAAGCCGATCGCCAGCTAACAGCACAATTCACGAAGAAGTATGGCTTGGCGCCAGGTCTGTTCTATTCCGACCTGGAAGAAATGCTGAAGGCGACGCATCCTCAGGCGGTACTCGCGTACACCAACACCTACGATCATCGTCGTGTGGTGGAGATATGCGCGCGGTATGGCGTTCCGGTGATGATGGAAAAGCCGCTGGCGGTCAGCTTCGAAGATGCACGCGCCATCGAGAAAGCGGCGCGCGCGGGCAAGATTCAAGTTTTGGTAAATTACGAGACGACTTGGTACCGCAGCAATCAAGCGGCTTACGACCTGGTGCACGAGAACGCCATTGGAGAAATTCGAAAAATTGTCGTGCATGACGGTCATCAGGGCCCGAAAGAGATCAACGTCGGCCCGGAGTTTCTTGCCTGGCTCACCGATCCTAAACTAAACGGCGGAGGCGCGCTCTTTGATTTTGGCTGTTATGGCGCGGACCTGGCGACCTGGCTGATGGATGGCCGCCGACCGGACTCGGTGACCGCCGTCACGCAGCAAATCAAGCCGGATGTCTACGCGCGGGTGGATGATGAGGCGACGATTCTCCTGACTTATCCCCACGCCCAGGCGATTATCCAGGCTTCCTGGAACTGGCCGTTCTCCCGAAAAGATATGGAAGTGTACGGGCAGAGAGGCTATGCCATCACCGTCGGGCGCGACACGGTGCGCGTGCGGTTTCCCGAAAAACAGGAGGTATCGGCCGACGCGAAGCCATTGGAGAAAACGAAGGAAGATTCCGTTTCTTATTTACGCGCGGTGCTTTTAGGTGGCATGAAACCGGAGGGACAATCTTCCCTCGAGACAAACGTGATTGTGACGCAAATACTCGACGCGGCCAGACAGTCCGCGGCCACAGGCAAGACCGTTCCCCTGGCGGGAACACAGTAGAGCCATTGTGATGCGCCCTATTTATTTTACGGGGATGGGGCGGTCCAGCGACTCGCGGACTTTTTGCGTTAGCGCTTGGGGAGTAAATGGTTTTTGGAGGAAGGAGATTCCTTCCTCAAGCGTCCCGTCTTGCGCCATCACATTGTAAGTGTAGCCGGACATATACAGCACTCGCAGATGGGGGTAACGCCCGGTGAGACGCCTGGCCAGTTCGCGTCCGCTCATTCCCGGCATCACCACGTCCGTTAATAGCAGATGGATTTCCGTGCCGTTGTTTCCGGCCAGGCGCTCTGCGTCTTCCGGCGTAAGCGCTTCGATCACCCTGTACCCTCGCTCAGTGAGAACCATCTGCGTGAGCTCGCGCACGTCGGGTTCATCTTCGACAAGCAGGATGGTTTCGTGGCCCTTGCGCGTCGCGGATGCGGGCGTTTCCGCCGTTGCCGGCGCCTGGACGGCATCTTTGACGCGCGGCAAATAAACCTTGAAGGTGGTGCCTTTTCCCAGTTCGCTGTACACCCAGATGTACCCGCCGCTCTGCTTCACGATGCCATAGACGGTCGAAAGACCGAGTCCGGTGCCCCGGCCGCTTTCCTTCGTCGTGTAGAAAGGCTCGAAAATGTGGGCGGCCGTGTCGGCCGTCATGCCGATGCCTGTGTCCGTGACCGCCAGCAAAACGTAAGGCCCCGGACGCACGACAGTGTGATCGCGGGTATAGGCAGAGTCGAGATCGACGTTGCTCGTTTCAATGAGGATCCGGCCGCCATCGGGCAAGGCGTCACGCGCGTTCACGACCAGATTCATGATGACTTGTTCGATCTGACCCGGATCAGCTTTTATCGCTCCAACGTCATTCGACACAAATGTCTTCATCGCGATGTTTTCGCTCATCAGCCGCCGGAGGAGCTGGTCGAGATTCATAACGATGGCGTTGAGATCGAGGATTTTCGGCCGCAGAACCTGCTTGCGGCTGAAGGCCAGCAACTGCCGAACCAGCGTGACCGCGCGATCGGCAGCATCTTCGATGCGCCGGATATCGTTGTGCAGCTCTGGCCGGTCCAGGCAGCGCTGCATAGCCATCTCGACGTAACCCTTGATGATGGTCAGAAGATTATTGAAATCATGCGCGACACCTCCCGCCAGCCTTCCCACGGCCTCCATCTTGCGCGCCTGCAGCAATTGATTTTCGAGCATTTTCCGGTCGGTGATATCGACGATCAGGCCCTCCATGACGGGATGGCTGTCACTGCCGCGCACCACGACCGCCGTGTCGCTCACCCAAATGGTATTCCCGTCCTTCCGCGTGACGCGATATTCGGCCTGGAAGGGTTCGCCGCGTGCGCTGTTCTCCTCCGCGGCATGAACGATGGGGTGATCGTCGATGGGGATGTAACGTATCCAATCTTTTGAATTTGAAAGCCATTCCTCCGCGGAGTAGCCAAACATGGTTTCGATTTGGGGGCTGACGTAAAACCACTGGCCGTTGACCCCAATTTCGGCGATATAACTTATGGCCGCCACTTGCTCGATGAGCTTGCGGTATTTAATTTCGGTTTCGGCACGCGCACGCTGCGCGCTCACCCGCTCGGTAATGTCGCCGCTCACGCAAATCGTGCCGCCATCGGGCAGTGTGGTAATGGCCATTTCCATGTCGACCGCTGTTCCGCCGCTGTGAGGTACGGTCAGCGGCCCGAACCATTTGCCATGTTGCTTCAGGGCTTCGCGAATCTCCGACGCTACCGGTGCAACATCCTGAGAGGCGGAAATCTCGCGCCATGACTTGCCCACCATCGCTTCCCGATTTGTGTTCCCGATCATCCGCGCGTAGGCCTGGTTGACGTAAATGTATTTCCCTCCGGCATCGAGAATGGCCAAGCCATTGATGGCGGAATCCATAGCCAGCGTATGCGTCTCCACGGCGTTCGCACTTTGTGCCTCATGAAATTGACTAATTGCCAGGCGCACGGCGTAGCACACGATGGAGACGCCAAGAAGTGAGAAGCGAAGCAGACGCCACTCCGCTTCCAGTTGCGAGACCTGCCAGAGTATGATCAACGGCGCCAGTGCAAACGTGGCGTTGGTCAGCATCAATTCGCCGAACGTCTTTCGCCGCAATCGCGAACCAGTTTCCGCCACTGGACTTGGCTGCCACTGCGCCGCCCACATAGCACCAACGAGAAACGGGAATGTCCATAGCAAGTCCCGCAACGTCCCAGTTGGGGCTGGCTTGACGATTTGCAAGTACTGGGCCAGCGCTGCGCACACCGTCAAGAACAGCAGGTAGAGAGCGAGGCCGCCATAAAGTTTTTGAGTGTGCTGTTTCCGCGCGCGCAGCGCCTGGAAAGCGGCCAGGACGGTGAGCAAAGCATCTTCCACGTTCTCGACGCGCATCTCCCGCAGGAATGCGGAGTAGTTGTCAAGGCGGCGAGCCGGCAGGTAGTAATATTCGAGGTAAATAAAAAAGAAAACGATTCCGATCTGGATGAAGTCAAGGGCGGATTCCGGGTCGATCCGCGGAGAATCCTTGTCCTGGTCCAGGAACAGGGTTATCGCGATCAGCACGTTTTCCAAACCGAATAAGAATCGTACCACCGAGGTCGTGGGCGGTTCGCTGTGGAGCACCACTTCGTAGTACATCCAGCCCAGGTTCGCTACGCCCCACGTCGCGATGCTCGCCCCGAAGATCAGCCAGAAGGTGCGGCTCAATCCGCGCTCGCGTCGAGATGCCCCGAAAGCCAGGACCGCGGCAAAACCGCAGGCACAGATTTGCAGGCCGTTTGCGAGAAAGGACCCGAGCGTGGAGGTGCCAAGCGTTAGGGCCTCGACGATATGAAGACCGACGATGACGGACGCCAGTGCCAGCAACTTGCGGGACATCCGAAGGGGCTCCTTCATGTACTTGAATTGGCTGAATCGTTCTAAAGCTCAGTCTAGGGCAGTTATTTGAAGGATAGGAAAGACTTACGGACCGGGGTTCCAAAATGGAAAAGACCCCCATGGAGCCCGTGGCATCCGGCTGTCTCAAGTGATTTTTTTCGAAGAACGAGAAGGCCGCAATACCTGCTAGCGGCCCTCCAACGGGTAGCGGTCCTGCGACTGGACGGCGGCGGCGACGCGGCGGCGCAGCGCGATGGTGTCCACCGGGGCGCGCTTCGCGAAACGCTTCTGGACAGCCATTTGCGTGGTGAGCATGTCGCCGTCGTGGATGGCGGCGATGGCGCGCTTGGCTTCGTGCTCGACGCGTTCGGCGGCGTCACTAATGAAAACGCGCGCGGAATCAATCATGGTTTGCGATGCGGATTCGCCCTTTGCCGCGGCAGCTTTTTGGGCGCGCAGCAGGCAGGACTCCATCGCGTAGATTTCCATAACCACGTTTGAGAGCGCGCCGATCAGTTCCTGCTCGTCGGCCAGCTTCTCGCGGAATTTCTGGACGGCGCCGCCGGCCGCTTGCAGAAACATTTTCTTGGAGTTGGCGACGACGCGGGATTCGCTGTCGAGCACGCCTTCCGGCGCTTCCTCGAAGGACGGCCCGGCGAGGATTTCATCCGCCAGCTTCATGGCCGCGGAAATGAGCGGCAATTGGCCGCCCATTGCGCGCTTCATCAGCATTTGAATGATGAGCATGCGGTTGATTTCGTTGGTGCCTTCAAAGATGCGGTTGATGCGCGAGTCGCGATAGGCGCGGCACACGGGATAATCCTCGTGAAATCCGTAGCCGCCGAAGATCTGCACGGCTTCGTCCAC
>Ga0209527_1000129_pt1 | contig 16629 bp, 13 predicted proteins | sample JacPinW_OM2H0_M2_FD_187968 | JGI IMG/M metagenome (GOLD analysis project Ga0209527, IMG submission 187968) | Forest soil microbial communities from Algoma, Ontario, Canada - Jack Pine, Ontario site 1_JW_OM2H0_M2 (SPAdes) (version 2) | ecosystem: Environmental > Terrestrial > Soil > Boreal... | reverse complement strand
GAGCCAGCGCCCACTCACCTTCAGCTTCAATGGCGGCCCGGGTTCCGCCTCCGTGTGGCTGCATCTCGGTTTATTGGGTCCGCGGCGCGTGCAGATGGGTGATGCGGGCACGCTCCTTCCACCTCCTTACAAGCTAGTGGACAACGATTTGTCGCTCCTCGACATCAGCGATCTCGTTTTCATCGATCCTGTTTCCACGGGCTACAGCCGTGCCGTTCCCGGCGAGGCGCCCAAGCAATTCCACGGTATTGAAGAAGATATCGAGTCCGTTGCGGATTTCATCCGGCTCTACACAACCCGCAACAAGCGCTGGTCCTCGCCGAAATTTCTCGCTGGCGAAAGCTACGGCACGACCCGAGCCGCGGGCCTTTCCGGCTATCTCCAGCAGCGCTATGGCATGTATCTCAACGGCATCGTCCTGATTTCCTCAATCCTGAATTTCGAGACGGCGAAATTCGACACGGGCAACGATTTGCCCTATATCCTCTATCTACCCACTTACACTGCCATCGCCTGGTATCACAAGAAACTTCCCGCGGATTTGCAGGGCGACTTGCAAAAAGCGATCGAGGAATCGCGCAAGCTGGCCGTCGGCGAATACGCGGATGCCCTGATGGCGGGCGACGCGCTCCCTGCACCGAGACGCAGCGAGATCACGCAGAAGCTCGCGCGGCTCACCGGCCTTTCGCCGGATTACATCGACCGCAGCAACCTGCGCATCGAAATCCAGCGCTTCACGAAAGAACTCTTGCGCAGCGAGCGCCGCACCATCGGCCGCATCGACGCGCGCTTCACGGGCATCGATCGCGATGCTGCCGGCGAACGGCCGGAGTTCGATCCCAGCATCGCGGCAATTATCGGCCCGTATTCGGGCATGTTGAATGACTATGTACGCAACGACCTCAAATTCGACAGCGACTTGCCCTATGAAGTGCTCACCAGCCGCGTGCGGCCGTGGAACTACGCGCCGTATGAAAATCAATACGTAAATGTTGCGGATACGCTGCGCGGGGCCATGACCCAAAATCCGTTTCTCCATGTTTTTGTCGCCAAGGGTTACTACGACCTGGCTACGCCGTTTTTTGCCGCGGACTACACCTTCGATCATCTCGGCCTTGACCCAACGCTGCGTGGCCACCTCAGCGGCGCCTATTACGAAGCCGGCCATATGATGTACGTCCACCCGCCTTCGCTGGCCAAGCTCAAGGCAGACATCGCGCAGTTCATCAAGTCCAGTGCGGCGAATCCGGCAAAATGAAGCGCGTCTTCGTCATCGTCGTTTGGCTCGGGGTCGCGCTGCTTGGGACGGGAGCGTTCGGCAAGATCGCTTTCGATCGCGGCGAGCCGCTCAATGCGACTTGGTTCGTCGTGGCTGCCGTCTGCTGCTATTTGGTGGCTTACCGGCTTTATTCCGCCTTCGTCGCCGCCAAGGTTCTTGCGCTCGATGACACCCGTGCCACTCCCAGCGAACGCTACGACGACGGCCGCGACTTCGTGCCCACGAACAAATGGGTTCTCTTTGGGCACCATTTTGCCGCCATCGCGGGACCCGGCCCCCTTGTCGGCCCAACACTCGCCGCGCAGTTCGGCTACTTGCCGGGCACGCTTTGGCTGATTGCCGGAGCGGCATTTGCTGGCTGCGTCCAGGATTTTGTCATTCTCTTTTGCTCGATTCGGCGTGACGGAAAATCGCTCGGCCAGATGGCGCGAGAGGAGGTCAGCGAACGCGGCGGCTTCATCGCGCAACTCGCCGTGCTGGCGATCATGACGATTCTTCTTGCTGTGATTGGTCTTGTAGTAGTGAACGCGCTCAAGTCCTCGCCTTGGGCAACCTTCACGCTGGCGATGACCATTCCTATCGCTCTGCTTCTGGGTCTTTACCTTCGCTTTGTCCGGCCCGGCCGCGTCCTGGAAGCTTCGGTCATGGGTGTGGCGCTCGTTCTTTTTGTGGTTGTTGCCGGGCAGTGGGTGGCCGATTCTCCATCGTGGTCTTGCGTATTTACTCTGAGCGGTGTCGCGCTCGCCTTCGCTATCATGGGCTATGGCTTCGCGGCTTCGGCGTTACCAGTCTGGCTGCTTCTCGCGCCGCGCGATTATCTCAGCGCGTTCATCAAAGCCGGCGCCATTTTTACTCTTGCTGCGGGGATCCTGTTTGTCCGGCCGCAAGTCTTGATGCCGCCGCTCACGCGCTTCATCGACGGCACAGGCCCGGTCTTCGCTGGAAAGATTTTCCCCTTCTGCTTCATTACCATTGCGTGCGGCGCGATCAGCGGATTTCATTCGCTGATCTCTTCCGGCACCACGCCGAAGATGATCCTTCGAGAGAGCCACGCTCGTTTTATCGGCTATGGCGCGATGCTGCTGGAGTCGTTTGTCGGCGTGATGGCCATGGTCGCTGCGTGCGCGATGCCGCCTGGGATCTATTTCGCGATCAACAGCCCGCCCAGTATCGTCGGGGGCGCCGGGGATGCTGCTGCCGCAACGATCAGCGGCTGGGGCTATCCCCTGCAAGCGCAAACCATGACCGAGCTCGCCCACAAGGTTGGCGAGCTGACGCTTTGGAATCGCGCCGGCGGCGCGCCTTCCCTGGCTGTGGGTATGGCACAAATTTTTTCAAGCACCATCGGAGGCGAGCGCCTCCTCAGCATCTGGTACCACTTTGCCATCATGTTCGAAGCGCTTTTTATTCTTACGGTGCTCGACGCGGGTACGCGTGTGGGGCGCTTCATGGTGCAAGACCTCGGCGGCCGCGTCTGGAAGCCCTTCGGCCGCACCGGCTGGATGCCCGGGATTCTGATGTCCAGCGCCATCATTGTCGCTTTGTGGGGCTATTTTCTTTATCAAGGCGTTGTCGATCCGCTGGGCGGAATCAATTCGCTCTGGCCGCTCTTCGGCATCTCGAATCAATTGCTGGCTGCGGTGGCGCTCGTCGTGGCCACCACCATCCTGATGAAAATGGGCCGGCTCCGCTGGATCTGGGTGACGCTGCTGCCGATGGCTTGGCTTGTCGTCATCACCATGACCGCGAGCTACCAGAAAATCTTTGATGCGAATCCGCGCATCGGTTTTTTAGCTTACGCCAATGCCCTGGCTGCGCAAATCGCAGCCGGGAAAATTCCCGCCGAAAAAATTGCCGAAACACACCGCCTCATCTTCAACCAGCGCCTCGATGCCGCGGTAACCGGCGTTCTTGCCGCCATGATCCTCGTTCTGATTGTCGAAGCGCTCGCGCAGTGGTACTCGATTCTCAGCCGCCGCAAAGAGCCTGTGCTTCATGAATCGCCCTACGTCGCCACGCGGTGGGCCGCGGACTTCTCTGGCGCCGCCCATGGAGACGACTGATGCGAAACGCTGCAAAGACTACGTCGCGTTTCCTGCGCCGCTTCTGGCGAGGCCTTCGCGAATGGTGCGGCGATGCCGCCTACGAAAGCTATCTTCGTTCGAAAGATACGCCATCCGGCTCGGGACGCCCACTCACGCCGGCCGAGTTCTACGTCGAGCAGCTCAACCGCCGCTATTCGCGTCCCAATCGCTGCTGCTGAAACTCTTTTCCTGCCGATGCGTGCCCATCGTTATCGCCAAGTTTCGGAGTGGGCTTCTTGAATTGACAACGGCGCGAGAGTAGACTCCCCTTATTCCCGGCTGGGCCGTTCGGATCACAATTCTTCAGGAGGGTTAAATGCGACGTATGCCTCGTCTGCTTTTGCTTCCTCTCTTTGCGCTTGCCGCCAGCTTTATCTACTTCACTTCTCCCGCGCAGGAGAAAACTTCCAAACCCGATTTTGACATGACCGCCAGCTACATCGAAGCTTGCAGCTGCGACATGTTCTGTCCCTGCTACTTCAACACCCATTCCACGAACCACATGGGTATGGGTGAGCATCAAATGGACGAACATTTCTGCCGCGCCAATCTCGTTCTAAAAGTAGACAAAGGCTTTTACAAAGACACCAAGCTGGATGGCGCCAAGGTCTGGATCGCTACCGATCTGGGCAGTGACTGGAGCACTGGCAAGGACTCCTGGTTGGTGGTGAATTTCGATCCCAGCGTCGGCAAGGAGCAGCAGGCCGCACTGGGAGACATCCTTGGCCAGCTCTATCCGATTCCGTGGCAGAAAAAGGCTATGGATACGGCTGCGTTTTCATGGAACGTGGACACAAAAACCGGTGTGGCCCACGCCAAGATGGCTAACGGCAAAGGCGAAGTCACGCTCGAGCGCGTCAGCGGCAATGATCCCCACCACGAAGTCGTCGTGCACAACTTGAAATACTGGGGGGCGCAGTCCAACGACGGCTTCCGCATGTGGAAGAGCAAGCATGAAGCCTTCGAAGGGGACGGTCATAAGTTTTCCTACGACGGGACGAATGGGTTCCTGATCACTATCCACTTTTCCGGAAATGTAAAACCCGCCTCCGCGGATTGATGGTCGGCTCGAATCGACTCAGGCAGCCGCGCTTTGCTTTCCGGCAAAGCGTTGCTGCCTGGCTAGATTTCCTCCTCGTCTTCGCTGTTGTGCTTCAGTAGTGTTGTTTTGTGCGTGATCCGGATGTTGTGGTTGCGGAGTCCGGCGAGGATGGCCCGGCGCGTTTCGGCGGGCAGCATCTCCGGCGCAAAGACTCCGACAAGATCACGCGGAAGGTATTTTATAAAAAGTGCCGCAACATGCGCCGTCGCATAGGCTACCGGCGTCGTAAAGCGTCCTTGCTGGCGAATCTGATAGAGCGTGGGAAACATGCAGTCGCTGCGGATCAGCAGGTGCTGATCTTCCTTTTTGCCGCGTTTCACCCCCTTCACCAGCACGGCCGCAGCGAATCGAGCATTCTGTAAGATTCCCTGGCGAATCAGCTTGGCAATCATGCGAGGAGAAGACGTCTGCGGGAATCGTTGCCGCGTCATTCCGCGGGACTTCGACAGTTTTCCCTGTTTGTGCCAGCGCCGCAGCCGGTCGATCTCATTCCCGCCGATTTTTACGTCGAGCTCCCGCAGGCGAATGAAGTGCGGCAAAGTGGCGACTTCATCTTGCGCCGCAAGCACCACGCGCGCGTTGCCGATGGGACTGGCAAATCGAAACTTCTCAATCTCCGAAAAGCGCTTTGCCAGTTGAAACTTTCCATTTCGATAGATCTGCGGGTGTGAAATGGCCTCGTCGAACGAAACCTCCGGCGACCATTGGGAGATGGGATCGTCGCTCTCGCTGCTTTCATACAGCCGGACGTGCACGGCTTCAACCTCGTTGAGCAGCTCCGCTGCGCGCTTCACAAGCAAGTTGGTCAGACCGGGCGCTGCTCCCGTATTGATCAGCGCCACGCGGTTTTTTTCTTCAAATTTCTTTGTGTAGCGGAATTGCTCGGCCCTGAAAGGATGCCGCATCAGGTGCGAGCTGAGATCGACGTAATGCGCGCGCAACCGCAGCGCCGCGCGCAGAACAATCTCATTGAACACCGACGCCGTAGCGTTGACGATGAGCTGGCAGCCCTTCGCGGCCTTCACGATTCCACGCAGGTTTCGCGCGTTCACTTTGGTTACAGGGATGGTGCTTTTCTTGCCCAGGAAGCGCCGCGCGCGCTCCGGGTCGCGGTCTCCGCACCAAACCGTATGTCCTTGCCGCTCCAGCAATTGTGCGAGAAGAGAGCCGGTCGCTCCGGCCCCTAAAACGAAGATCCGCATGGCGTGGCCAAAACTCTATCACAATACGAAGGGCCGTCCTTAGCAGTGGTTTACCGGTGCCCCAATTGCATACTTCAGACGGGCGGCGTAGACTATGGTTGCAACTCCGACCCCTGAAGCCTACGGGAGAGATAACCCATGGCTGCTGGGGCGATGCCCCGAGAAATCATCGGTGCTGAGGGTCTGGGCGGAAACACCCGGGCCTCCCGTGCTTGGAAAGGAGCGATGACACCGAAAATGCGCATTTTTTCGGCGAGCGCCCGATTCCCAGCACTGGATCGGGCGGTTTTGTTTTAGAGCTTCATGGAGCCAAGGAAGCTGGGAGCAACATCTAACAAGCGGCACGGACCATGACCCTTCACGACAAATTCGGCCGCCAGATCACGGACCTGCGCATCTCCATCACGGACCGCTGCAATTTCCGCTGCGTCTACTGCCGCTCCGCCGACCCGGAAAATTTCCGCGATCACGACGAAATTCTCTCCTGGCCCGAGCTCGACCGTCTCGCCAGGATCTTCCTCAGCCTTGGCATCCGCAAAATCCGCATCACCGGCGGCGAGCCGCTCGTCCGCGAAGGCGTCGAGGACTATATCGCGCGTCTCCACGCCCTCGGCGTCGAAGACCTCTCCATGACCACCAACGGCCACCTGCTGGCCGAACGGTGCGACCGGCTCCTGGCTGCCGGCCTCCGCCGCATCAACATCAGCCTCGATTCGCTCGATCCCGAGCGATTCGAACGCATCACTAGAACCAAGTCTTTTTCAACCGTGATGCACAGCATCGATGTCGCGCAGAAATCACGCCTGGCCCCCGCCAAAGTGAACGCCGTCCTGGTCCGCGGCCTCAACGACGATGAAGTCGAAGCCTTCGCCTCGTTCGCCCGCGAAACCGGCGTGATCATGCGTTTTATCGAATTCATGCCGCTGGATGCCGACCGCCACTGGACACGCGATCTCGTTGTCCCTGCCGCGGAAGTCCACCAGCGCATCCACTCCCGCTGGCCGCTCTTGCAGATTCCTCACGAGCGCAGCGAGACCGCTCGCAAATACCGCTTTGCCGATGGCGCCCCCGGTGAAATCGGCCTCATCGCCCCGGTGACGCAGCCCTTCTGTGGCCACTGCTCCCGCATCCGGCTCACTGCCGATGGTAAGCTCCGCACCTGTCTGTTCAGCAAGGACGATCATGACCTGCGTGCGCTGCTGCGCGAAGGAGCGTCCGACGAGGATTTGGTCACCTATATCGGTTCGATTGTCATGGAAAAAGAAGAGGGCCATCGCATCAATGAGCCGGGCTTCGTACAACCTTCTCGCACCATGGTATTTATCGGCGGATAGTGGAAAACTAGCTGAAATATGAGAAAATAAAGCTTCCAGGCAGGGATCAGCGACCGCTTAGCAATAGCCTCTAAGCAGACAAGACACAATCCATGGGCAACCTAGTATCCATCTCGGATAGCAGCACCCTCATCGGCGCGCAGCAGCCGGCCACCATCCGCGCTCCGGAAATCGAGGCCGGCGTAGGGTGTGACTTCGACTCATACCTTCTTGTGCCGGACAACGCCCTCGACGACCGCATCGCTGCCGCCAAAGCCCGCCTGGGCCAGGATGTCGTGATTTTGGGCCATCACTACCAGCGCGATGAAGTCGTCAAGTTCGCCGATTTCCGCGGTGACTCCCTCAAGCTCTCCTTCCAGGCTTCGCAGGCTGAGGCCCGCTACATCGTCTTCTGCGGCGTGCACTTTATGGCCGAAAGCGCCGACATTCTTCGCCGCGAGCACCAAACCGTCATTCTTCCCGACCTGAACGCCGGTTGCTCCATGGCCGATATGGCCGACATTGGCCAAGTGGAAGCCTGCTGGAGCGAACTCTCTTCTCTCCTCGATTCGCGCAAGGTCATCCCTGTTACCTACATGAACTCGACCGCGGCCATCAAAGCCTTTACCGGTCAGCATGGCGGCTCGGTGTGCACTAGCTCCAACGCCGCCGGGGTCATGAAGTGGGCTTTCGAGACCGGCGAAAAAGTTCTCTTCCTTCCCGACGAGCACCTCGGACGCAACACCGGCTATCGCATGGACATCCCGCTCGAACAAATGATTGTCTGGGATCCCTACCAGGAATTTGGCGGAAACACGCCGGAAGCGATTCGCAGCGCGCGCGTCATCCTCTGGAAGGGCTATTGCTCCGTGCATCAGCGCTTCACGCCGCAGCAAGTGGATCGCGTCCGCCGCGAGCATCCCGGCATTCGCGTCATCGCGCATCCCGAATGCCGCTTCGAAGTTGCCCAGGCCGCCGATCAAATCGGCTCCACCGAGGGCATCATCAGAGCCATCCAGGCTTCTCCCGCTGGCACCGCATGGGCCGTCGGCACGGAAATCCACCTCGTCAACCGCCTCAGCAAGGAATTGCAGGGCCACAAAGTCATCTCGCTCGATCCCAGCGTTTGCGTGTGCACGACGATGTTCCGTATCACTCCTCAACATCTCCTCTGGGTGCTCGAAAATCTGGGCGAGGGCAACGTTGTAAACCGCATCTCCGTCGATGAGCGCACCCGCCACCACGCGCGGGTTGCTCTCGACCGCATGCTGAGTTTGCGATAGCATCGGTAGGACAGACTTCAGTCTGTCCTCTCATCGGTCCTTGGTCCCCCGAACGGAAACAGAATGGCAGACGAAGACGACGACGATCAGGAACAAGACGAAACTCCGGAACCACCACAGCGCCTTTTCACGCTGACCGAAGCGGAGCGTACGCGGCGGGAACTCGAACCCTTTCTCGTCGAGGCCATGGATTCCCGCAAGAAACTCTCCGGTCTGGAAAACGAACTCTCCGCGGTTTCCGCGCGCATCATGATGATGGGCGGCGTGATCGTCCCCTACGAAAAACTGGCCGTCGTCCGCATGCAGCACGAGCAGCTTGCCGAAGCGCTCAAGTCCGCGCTCAACCGCATTCTCGAAACCGGGTGCCTTATCAAGGACCTCGACGTCGGCCTGCTCGATTTTCCCGCCGTCATCAATAAACAGGATGTTTATCTCTGCTGGAAGCTCGGCGAGGACCGCATCCGCTTTTACCATCGCCAGGACGAAGGATTCTCGAGCCGCAAACCGCTCGACCCGCGCGACCTCGGCCCCGGCGACACCATCCAATAATTGTGTTATTTCAATACGATGATCGTTTTTGTAGTGACCGGTCTTTAGACCGGCGCTTTTCTCTTGGTGTCATCCTGAAGGCAGCGAAGGATCTCCACCGCTCATTCTTCGCTGCCTCAAACTGTGAGCGACTTTGACCGACCATCCCGGAAACCGCCTGAAAGACTCCGCCAGCCCCTACCTGCGTTCCGCGGCGCACCAGCCCATCGATTGGCACGAATGGGGCGACGCCGCCTTCGCCCGCGCCAAATCCGAGGACAAGCCCATCCTCCTCGACATCGGCGCGGTCTGGTGCCACTGGTGCCACGTCATTGACCGCGAAAGCTACGAGAACGCCGAAATCGCCAAAATCATCAACGAACATTTCGTCGCCGTGAAAGTTGACCGCGACGAGCGCCCCGACGTGGACTCCCGCTATCAATCCGCCGTCAGCGCCATTTCCGGCCAGGGCGGCTGGCCCCTCACCGGTTTTCTGCTTTCCGACGGCAAACCCTTTTTCGGCGGCACCTATTTCCCGCCCGAGGACCAGATGGGCCGCCCCGGATTCCGCCGCGTTCTTCTCGCCGTCGCCGATTCCTACCGCAACAAGCGCGCCGAACTCGAGCGCGCCGCCAACTCCCTCGCCGACGCCGTCTCGCAAGCCGAAGTCTTCACCGGCGCCCGCGCCGATTTCGATCTCGGCGTCGTCGACACGCAGATCAAATCCATCACCCAGCTCTTCGACATCAAGAACGGCGGCTTCGGCCGCGCCCCGAAGTTCCCGCACTCCTCGGCCATCGATCTCATCCTCGAGCGCTACCAGCAAACCAAAGAAAAGCATTTGCTCCCCATGGCCGAAACCACCCTCGAAAAAATGGCACGCGGCGGCGTCTACGACCAGCTCGCCGGTGGCTTCCATCGTTACTCCGTCGATGAACGCTGGCTCGTCCCCCACTTCGAAAAAATGTCCTACGACAATTCCGAGCTCTTGAAAAACTATCTCCACGGCTGGCAAGTCACGCAAAACCCATTTCTGCGCGAGACCGCCGAAGGCATCATCGGCTGGGTGAACGAAGTTTTATCGGATCAGGAAAATGGCGGTTTCTACGCGAGTCAGGATGCCGACTATTCGCTCGCTGATGACGGCGATTATTTCACCTGGAGTCTCGACGAACTCCGCGCAGCGCTCCTCCCCGAAGAAGCCCGCGTCATGGAGCTGTGTTACGACGTCGAGGCTCACGGCGAAATGCACCACAATCCCGCGAAAAATGTCTTGTGGATCGCGCGCGGCGCCGCGGATATTGCGAAACAGCTTGGCCTGGAGGAAACCACTGTCCGCCTGATCATCGCCAAGGCAAAAGGGAAGATGCTCGGCGCGCGCATCCCACGTCCCACACCGTTCATTGATAAAACGATGTACGTCTCTTGGAACGCCATGTTTGTCTCTGCCTATCTTGATGCCGCGCGGGCTCTGGGCGACTCACGTGGTGCGGGCTGCCGCGCCTTCGCCTTGAAAACCCTCGACCGCATGTTGAAAGAAGTCTGGAGCGAATCTCGCGGCTTCGGCCACCGCATCGGCGGTCCCGCCCTGGAAGGTTCGCTCGACGATCAAGTCTTCGGCGTTCTCGCGCTGCTCGACGCCTACGAAACCACGCTCGATCCCCGCTATTTTAACGCCGCACAAAAAACCATGGAGCTCGCCATCGCCCGCTACGGCGATGCCGAAGGAGGCGGCTTCTTTGACCGCCCTTCCGACGCCGCCCCCATGGGTGGCCTCGACGTCCGCCGCAAGCCCTTCCAGGATTCACCCACGCCCGGCGCGAATTCCGTCGCCGGCATCGCCCTCATTCGAATGCACGCCATCACCGGCGACGAACGCTACCGCGCCTTCGCCCAAAAAACGCTCGAAGCCTTTGCCGGCATTGCCCCACAGTACGGCCTCTTCGCTGCCACCTACGGCCTGGCCGCCACGCTCTTCGCGAATCATCCTCTGCAGGTCGTGATCACCGGCCGTTCGAACGATCCCACCGCGCAAGCCCTCGAAGCCGCCGCCCACCGCGTCTTCCGCTTCGGCAAATCCGTCCTCCGCGTCACTCCCGAAACTCCGCCACTCCATCTCGCCGGCGCCCTGAAAGAAACTCTCCCACATCTCCCCGCCGGCAAACCCCTCGCCGTTGTCTGCTCCAGCCAGACCTGCCTCCCGCCAACCAGCGACCCCGCGCAGCTGATCGCCCTCCTCGAAAATGGCGTCGCCGGCGCAGCCACCTCCTAGCGATTCGAACCTCGTGTCTATAGGGGCCCGCCTTCCGAGGCGCCCGATGCACCCCAGGACCGTGCGTCCGCAAAGACCACGACTTGAATCCCGCCCCAAATGAAAAACGGGCGCGATGCTCGCGCACCGCGCCCCGAAAAACACCCTCGAATTTCAATCAGACCATTCGCGACTGGCGGGTTTTCACAAGTCACCAGTCACGAGTCACCCTTATTTCTTCGGCCGCGACTCCGGCGGCACCAATCCTGACACCCGGTAGTACACCACCAACTGCCCGTAGTGTTCTCCCGAGTGCTCCATGAAGCCGTAGGCCATGTCAATGACGCGGACCTGCTGATTCGCGTACGGATCGACGACCAGCGAATTCAGCCCCGCATCGCCTTTCGCTTTGATCGCCGCTGCGCCGTCGGCGAAGGATTTCTTCACGTAAGCGGCCACTTCCGCCTTGGTCTTGAGTTTGTCTTTCGAGAAATCCTCTTGGGCGGGCGGCTTCTCTCCCTTCACCGGATTGGTGAAGAAATAATTCACATCCGCAACGTGCAGGAGTCCCTCCCGGAAGCTGCGCTGCTCCGGATTCGGTTTGAACTCATACTTGTCCTCGGGGAAGTCCTCCGCCATGGCGGTCAGCTTCCGCCCGATGTCGTTCCATTGCTCCAAAACCGCCTGCGTCGGACTCACCGCCGCCTTTGGTGGCTCCTTCTTCTTTGCCGCATCCTGGGCCCCCGCCGGAAGCACGGCCAACCCAGCCCCCAGCACCAGACTCGCCAGCACATTCCACTTCGTCATAAGCTTTCTCCTCCGTTTCGCCCGGAAACCGGACGTTCTTTCCTTCAGACGCACCACTCTCCCAGCCGTTTCCCCCTGCGTTGCCTTGGTCTGCGGTTCCGGCCCTCCGCGGGGGTTCATCTTACGCAGTAAAATCGCCCCCGTCATGCAAATTCCCAAGCCCCGCATGCTAAACTTGTACTTTAGACTTGGGGGCGCCATCACCGTGAACTGGGGTTTTCTGCTGCTGCGCATTGCCATCGCTTTAGGTATCCTGACGCTGCTTTATCTCTCGCAGCGATTCTGGTACCGCGCCCTATGGCGCGTCACTTCGCATTGGGGTCGGCGACTCCTTCGAGTAGGCGTCCGTCTGGTCTACATTGTTCTTCTCCTGCTGGTAGTCGTTACCATGGCCCAAGGTCTGGTCTTTGGTCGCGGAGCCTTCACTCGCCAAAGCTCCGTGATGACCGTTGTCACCGGCCTCTGGTTTTTCTGCGCGATCTTCGCCTATCTTGCGGTCAAGGCGGTTCACGGGCTGGAACGCCTCTGGCGATGGCTGCACGCCGCAACCGCCAAGACAGCCGTCACCCGGCAATCTACCGCACAGTCAAACTCCACTCCTGTGGAGACCGTCGCTGACCCGGGTCGCCGCTACTTTTTCCGCGCTGCCACTGCTGCCGCCGGCGCCGCTCCGTTCCTCGGGGCTATGTACGGTTTCGCTGCGGAGCGCCTGAACTACCAAGTCCGCCGCGTCGAGATTCCCTTGCCCAATCTGCCGTCCGCTCTCGACGGCATGCGGATCGTGCAAATCAGCGACATTCACCTCAGCAGCTACATGTCCCGCGCACAGGTGCGCCGCGCCGTGGATATGGCCAATGAACTCGGCGCTGATCTCGCCGTTGTCACCGGTGATCTCATCACCGGGAGCGGCGATTCGATCGCCGATTGCGTCGACGAGATTCGCCGTCTCCACGCTCCGCTGGGGATCTGGGGTTGCAACGGCAACCACGAAATCTATGCGCGCGCGGAAGACGAGGCGGCTTATCTCTACGCGCAGGCCGGCATGAAACTCCTTCGCCACGAAAACGCTCAGATTACCTTCAAGGGCGCCTCCTTTAATCTCCTCGGCGTGGATTACCAGCGCGAACGCACTCCCCGCGGCCAGCGGCAGCAGACTCTCGCCGGAGTTGAGCCACTCGTCCGCCGCGATATGCCCAATATCCTTCTCTCGCACAATCCTAATACCTTCAATCGCGCCGCCGAACTCGGCATCGAGCTTTCTCTCGCCGGCCACACCCATGGAGGACAGATCCAGGTCGAAATCCTCGACCATCGCCTGAGTCCAGCGCGCTTTATCACCGACTACATCGCTGGCCTCTACCAGCGCCCGCTCTTTGCGCCTGCTCCCAATGAACGTGCTGCTTCGAGCGCTTCCGCCACCCAGGCTTTTAGCCCCTCGCTCCTCGCCTCGCCATCGTCCCCCATGGCCCATATCTACGTGAATCGTGGCCTGGGAACGGTCGGCGCCCCAATACGCCTCGGCGTCCCTCCCGAAATTAGCTTGATCGTCCTCCGCGCGGCTTAAACAGCCCCCCACCGCCGCACCGCAATCGCCTCTGCCGCCATTCGAATCGGGGAATAAATCCCTCCAATGTTCGGTATGTAATCCGGTGCGTTGATTCAGATTTTTGGAGCTTGACCATTTGCCTTGCTCTCAATCGCCGCAATTCCAGAATCCCTGTCTAACCTTGGAATTCGGTTTGCATCAAATACGTCGGAGTCCAGACAGCGGAAGTTCGTCTGCGAACACTGGGACGTGTTTCGCGTCAAAAATCTCGCTTTGGAAGGATTCTCAAATGCTGTCCACAAGTAAGTCCTGGAAGTTTCTTCCAGTAGTGGCTCTTTCGCTTTTCTTGCTCCCTGCAGTTACGCAAGCGCAACACTACAAACAAACGAACCTCGTCTCCGACATCGCCAGTTTGGCTCCGACCTTCGACCCCAACCTCAAGAACCCTTGGGGTCTCACCCGCTCCTCCACTACACCCACGCGCCCCGGAAGCCCCTGGTGGGTGGGAAACAATAACTCCGGCACTTCCACTCTCTACACGGGAGCTGGCGCCATAATTCCGATTAACGGAACTGGTACGATCACAGTTCTGCCTCCGAAGGGCTCACCGGCGGGCACCCTCTCGACTCCAACGGGCGTCGTGTTCAACGGCAGCCCCACTGATTTTCTGATTGCTCCCGGCAAATCCGCTGCCTTCATTTTTGCAACCGAAGATGGAACGATCTCCGGCTGGGCTGGCGGGCAGAATGCCGTGCCCGTCGTCGACAACTCCGATAACGGCTCCGCGAATGGCGCCGTCTACAAAGGCGCAACCTCCGGCGAAATCAATGGCAACAAATTTCTCTACGTAACGAATTTCCGTTCCGCCAAAGTGGAAGTCTACGACACGAATTTCAAGCGCGTGCACCTTGATGAAGACGCTTTCGAAGCCGAAGGCGTGCCCAGCGGTTTTGCTCCTTTTAACGTGCAGAACATCGGTGGAACCCTCTTCGTTACCTACGCCAAACAGGATGCGCCTCGTCACGATCCCGTCGGCGGCGATGGCCTCGGCTTCGTCGAGTTGTTCACGCCAAGCGGCAAGCACATCGGTCACCTCGAGCACGGCGACTGGTTCAACGCGCCCTGGGGTGTCGTGTGGACCACTCGCGATTTTGGCGAGTTCAGCAACGCCATTCTCGTCGGCAATTTCCGGAGCGGCTGGATTGCCGCGTTCAACGGCTTCACCCACAAATTCATCGGCTTCGTAAAGAATCCCGACGATTCGCTCGTATTCATTGATGGTCTTTGGTCGCTCACCTTCGGCAACGATGCGGGCGCCGGGTCAGCCAACACTCTGTTCTTCACCGCAGGAATCAACAATGAAACCGACGGCCTCTTCGGTACCATCACGCCTGTTGACGGCCTCGACGGCGACGAAGAATAACTCGCACAGTTCCACAAAAGAAGAAAGTCAGATACGGAGACGGCAGCCTCGCCTTATTCGCTGCCGTCTTCTTTTTTGCTCGTCTCATTGTTCTTCAACCGCTCCCCAATGCTAGAATCTTTTCGCGCTAATCCATTCCATGTCCATGCAGGAGAAAAATTTCTGGGCGACGACTGTCGATTCGCCGGCCATCGTTGCCTCTCCCAATCTCGCCGACTCCGTTGATGTAGCTGTCGTTGGGGGCGGCTACTGCGGTCTCTCCGCTGCCCGCACGCTCGCGAAACGCGGTGTAAAAGTTGTCGTGCTGGAAGCCGAAACATTTGGCTGGGGCGCCAGCTCGCGGAACGGCGGCATGGTCCTCACCGGCATGAAATTGCCCGTGCCCACATTGATCAAGCGCTACGGCAGGGAAGCCGTGCGCAAAATGTACGCCGCCTCGCACGACTCCATCGATTGCGTCGAGCAGATCGTCCACGAGGAGAACATCGACTGCAACTTCTCGCGCTGCGGCCATCTCGAAGTCGCGTGCAAGCAGGCGCACTTCGATGGCTATGAAGAATCTGCCGCGCTTATCAAGCGCGAATTCGATCACGAAATACGTATCATTCCGAAAAGCGAGCTGCGCGACGAAATCGGCTCGGACATTTATTTCGGCGGCATGGTGGACGAAACCAGCGCGGGTTTGAATCCCGCGCGTTACGTCGCCGGCCTCGCGCATGCCGCGCAGCGCGCCGGCGCTTGCCTTTACGATCACACGCGCGTCACATCTGTCGAGCTGGAGAGAAATAACCATGTGCGCAAATTTCGCGTACACACCTCTAGGGGCGGCATCACGGCGCGCGAAGTGATTTTCGCCAGCGGGGCGTACACGACCGACGCTACTCCCGCGCTGCGCAAGAAAATCATTCCCATCGGCTCGTACATTATCGCGACGGAAACTCTGCCCGCCGATCTCGCCCGCGAACTCAGCCCGCGCAACCGCATGATCTACGACTCGAAACACTTTCTTTACTACTACCGCCTCACGCCGGACAATCGCGTGCTCTTCGGAGGGCGCGCGGCCTTCTTTCCGGAAACCGAAAACACCGTGCGCCAGAGCGCGGACATTCTTCGCCGCGGCATGATCGGCGTCTACCCGCAACTGCGCGACGCCAAAGTCGAATTCGTCTGGGGCGGCACGCTCGATTTCACACTCGATGTAATGCCGCACGCGGGAAAAATTGACGGTATGTACTTCGCCACGGGCTTTGCAGGCCACGGAGTGGCCGCCGCCACCTGGTTCGGCGCGAAGCTCGCCGGGCTGATCTGCGGCGATCCCAACGACATTCCCTTCGATGGAATACCGTTTCGCGGGGCCCCACTTGGCCTGCGCAGCGGCAACACCTGGGCCCTTCCTCTTGCCGGCGCGTGGTATCGGCTCCTCGATTTCTTCACGTAGCGCGGTCCTCACTCCTCAGTTGTCAGTCCTCATCTAAGCTAAAGGAACTCGTCATCTTCAACACTTTTTGTCCACTGAAAACTGAGAACTGACAACTTGTTCTTACCTGGTTACCTCCTCACTTCGTCCCTTCATCATCGTTAGTCCGCCATATATCACCGGTCCCAGCAGCACCGGCACCGGCCCCCACTTCCGCGCGAACGGATCGCTTGCCACCAGCGCGACCACGCTCATCACCAGCGGTGCAACGATCACGTAGAGAAGTCCGGCGCGCCCCCAGGGGATGCGGAAGGGCCGCGGCAAATCTGGCTGCGTCTTGCGCAGGCGCCACGAAGAAAGCACCGTCAGAATGGTTACGCCAATTCGCAGCCAC
>Ga0209527_1000126_pt1 | contig 16834 bp, 17 predicted proteins | sample JacPinW_OM2H0_M2_FD_187968 | JGI IMG/M metagenome (GOLD analysis project Ga0209527, IMG submission 187968) | Forest soil microbial communities from Algoma, Ontario, Canada - Jack Pine, Ontario site 1_JW_OM2H0_M2 (SPAdes) (version 2) | ecosystem: Environmental > Terrestrial > Soil > Boreal... | reverse complement strand
AACCCGGCCATGATCGGAAAAGATGTCGATTCGAATCTGTGGCGGTCCCAGGCGGAAAAAGTTTCGGGCGGATTCGTTTCGCCGGTGCATCCGCGTTTTTCGGACAAGAGGATGGTAACCGACATCGTGGGCGCAGTGCGGACGCCGGATAAAAACATCGCTGGCTATCTGGGAGTCTCAGTTTTGGTCGAGCGTATTGGCCGGCGCCTTTCCACTATCCAGTTCGCTGACCAATCGACCTGCCAGGTCATGGATCAAAACGGACAACCGCTCTTCACGAACGATTTTCGGCCAAATCCCGGCAGCTCCTCGGCGCGCGAATCGATCCTGCCCAAGGAAATTAGCGAAACCAAGAAAGGGAATCTCGAACACGGCGGTAATCTCTATTCCTTCAGCCCGGTGGAATCGACCGGATGGACCGTGGTTGTTAAACAACCCAAAGATGTCGCCTACAAACCGGTCCACGAGCTTGTCGGCCGCATGGCCGTGCTCGCTGCATGGCTGATGGCGTTGACCACCATCTTTGCCTGGCTTGGTGGAATTTTTTATCGTCGCCAAACCGAAGCCGCCCGTCGGATCGAGCGCGAAGTGATTTTCAACGAGAAAATCCTCGCCAACATGCCGGTCGGCATCGCTTTTGTCGATCCGGTCTCGAAAAGATTTTCGCAGGCCAACGAAGCTTTCAGCCAAATGGCACAGCGCTTTGGCGGTTTGCCGCGCCGTCGCGAGGTCACCGAGGCGACCTACGACGACGTAAAGATTGCGCCAGGCGATGCGATCGAGCGTGTCCTCTCGTTCGGCACGCCGTTTCAATTGGTCGAGCAACCGTTTCAGGACGAAGGCGGGATGACGCACTTCATCAACGTCACCCTGTTGCGTCTGCAAGCGGCTGATCAAACCATCCAAGGCGTGCTCTATTTCGTGGAAGACAAGACTCGAGACGTAACTCTGCGGCACGAGCTGATCAACGCCAACGCGGCCAAAGACCAGTTCCTCGCGCTTCTTTCGCACGAATTGCGCAACCCTCTCTCGCCCGTGATCGCGATGGTCGGCGAATTGGAGGCCACGACTCCGCGGTCGCCCAAGCTGCGGCAAGCGCTTGAAGTCATCCGGCGCAATGTCGAACTGGAAGCCCGCTTGATTGACGATCTGCTCGACGTGACGCGCATCGCCAAAGGGAAGTTGCAACTCTCCTTCGAAGTCGTCGACGTGCATGAGATTCTCCGACGGGCCTACGAAATTTGTCGCGAAGACATGGCCAAGAAATCGATCGAGGCCAAATTTGAACTCAATGCGCAAAGTACCCACGTCGAAGGCGACCCGGCCCGATTGCAGCAGGTCTTTTGGAATCTCGTCAAAAACAGCCTGAAGTTTACGCCCGCCAACGGCCGAATCACGATCACAACTTCGAACCCGTCATCGGACGAAATTGAAGTTCGTATCACCGACACTGGAATCGGCATCGAGGAGGAAAAGATCGGAAAAATCTTTAACGCGTTCGAGCAGGGCCAAATTTCCATCACTCGCCGCTTTGGCGGACTTGGCCTTGGCCTTGCCATTTCCAAGGCGATGGTCGATGCGCACCGCGGAAAAATTCGCGTCGAAAGTCCGGGCAAAGACAAGGGCTCAACTTTCATTGTTCAGTTGAAAACAGTGGCGGCGCCGGTTCGTGCGGAAAACGGCGCGGATGGCGAACGCCCGATTGTCCCGGAAAAGAAAAAAGCCATTTCACGCCGGCACCGACTTCTTGTGGTGGATGATCATGTCGATACCTGCACCGGAATGAGAATGATGCTCGAACGGCGCGGTTACGACATTACCGTGGCGCACTCGGCCGGGCAGGCGGTCGAAAAAACGCAGCAGGAGGATTTCGACCTGCTCATCAGCGACATTGGTCTGCCCGACCGAAGCGGTTACGAGCTGATGAGTGAACTGCGACAGAGCAAAGGGTTGCTCGGGATCGCGCTGAGCGGCTTCGGAATGGAAACCGACGTCAACAAAGCGCGCGATGCCGGCTTTTCCGAGCACCTCACCAAGCCGATCAATTTCGACCGGCTCGAACAAGCCATTCGTCACCTTCTCGAATCGACATCTTGAGTCGTCGCTGACAAAGATGTCGATCTTGTCGCAATTACTGACCGTTAGGCCGCGTCGCCGCCGCCGGAGTTTTCTTGGCCGCAGCTTCCTTTAACTCGCGGGACAGTTTTTCGACGCGTTGCCGCATCACCTTGCCGGCCTTGAATTTCACGGTCGCGCGCGATGGAATGACGAAACTGCTGCCGGGTTGATTTGGGTTTCGCCCCACCCGCGGTTTGGTCAATCGCGGCTGGAAAATTCCAAAATTGCGCAATTCGACCGGCACGTTGTTGGCCAAACTGTCGGTAATTTTGTCGAGGGTGCGCTGGACAATATCGAAGACCTGGTGTTGCACCATTCCGGTCTGGTTGCTAATCGCAACCACGATGTCGCGTTTCGTAAGTTTTGCCATACTTCCAACAAAGCAATCGTTCGCCACAGCACAATTGCGGGCACAATAGGCGAAGAAAAGTAAAATCTTTGGCCCGAGCAGCCTAAAGGGGAGCGCTAATGCGGCTCAGTGCGCCGTCGCCGGACGCCGCAAAAAGCGGTTCAGATAATAATTGAACACTGTTTGCTCGGCCAATTCCTTGCGTCGCGCTTTCAGCTGGCCTTGCATCAGACCGAATTTCGTGAAAACGCCATTCCAATCCGTTTCCAGGCGGCGAACTTCATCGTTGGAAAGATCGCGCACACCGCGCACAGACACGCCGCGCTGCAGAACGCTCATTGCTTTGCCCGACACGTCCGCAAGCATATTCAGTTCGCGAAGGACGTACTCGATTTCCTGCAACAGATTAGCGCGGATTTCAGTAAACTGGCGCTCCTGATCGGTCGATATGATCGGCTTGGCCTTATCCAGACCGTAAGTGATTAGATCGTGGAGCTTTTTCCAGTTCTCCAGCTGCAACGTGACTAAACGCAGCTTTGTCTCGAGATTTTTGTCGCGCATGGGAACGATTTAAACGCTGACCAGCTCAAGCGTTTCGTCGAGCTTTTGCAGATTATCGATGAGCAGATGCGCCCACGGCCGGTTCACCGTTTGCTCCTGGCTGATGATTCCCTCTTCAAAATAGAACCGGCCTTGGCGCCAGCGAAAAATCTCCGCCACCGCCGCTTCGCCTTCCACCGAACCGAACACCGCATGCCGCACCGCCCCTTGCTGTAGGTAGATCTCGCTGTTGCCACGGCCGGACTTAAACGTGAAGCGTCCGCTCCGCTGGCTTAAACAACTCATTTGCAAAATCTCGGCCGCGGAAAATTGGTTAAGATTTCCAATGAGCGAATGGCAGGGATCGATTCCTTCCGAAGCAGTGCCCGCGGAATCGAGCGACCGCACAAAGCGCGCTAAAGTCACCCGCAAACGTCGATCGCTCCGCGCCGCCGAGAGCAATTCGATATTCTGCTCCTTTGCCATGGGACCGACCTCTGAGCGGCGCCCGTTTTGAAGCAAACAAGCGATGGTCAGAGACGGAAAATGCTGCCGCAGATTTGTCGCCTGCTCGACGGCAAGCGCAGCATCGCCTTCGATAATTAGACCGTCGAAATTTTCCTCGAGCAACGCCTGCACCGCTTCGGACAAGTTCCGCACAATCTGCGTCTCCAAATCCTCGATCTCGTCGAGAATAGCGAGCGCCCGGTCTTGGAAGACAGGGTCGGCATTGATGGTCAGGAGTCTAGTTTCCACAATTGCCAAACAAGTGGAAAAACTTATAGCAGGAACCTTGCCCACCCTATCCGTGCCCGCCCGACATGTCCTACTTCCGCCAGCTTTCCCGCGGCGGCGGCTCCGCAAAGTGCTCGGGAGCAACCGCGTGTGCCGTCCGAAAATGGACCTTTGCCACCTGCCGAAGAATGTCCGGCCCCTTCTCTTTAACGATCTTTTCACCAGCAGTTTTTACCGCCGGCGAAACCCCCCGCTCCAGTCGCACACCCAGCTTTTTTCCTTCCCGGTCGAGCCAGTTAATGAAGGCCTCACGGGCCAGAATCGACGCCGCCGCCACCGCAATGTCCGATTCGGCGCGCGGCCGTTGTTGGATGGCGATCTTCTGCCCATGACGAAGCAACGATTGTTCGATCACCCGCGCATCCGCGAATTGGTCGGACAACGAGCGCGGGCAGTCCGGTTTTTTGGCCAGCAAGTTTTCGATCACCCGGGCGTGACCCCAGGCGAGCAGTTTGTTCAGATTGCCGAATTTCTCATACAGCTCGTTATATTTCGCTGGACCAATCAACACCACTTCGACCAGACCCATCGAATTCTTTCGAATCGCATCTGCCAGCGCGCGAATCCGGGCATCCGACCCGATACGCTTGCTGTCCTGCACCCCGGCCTCAATCAGTTTTCGCGCGATCCCGTGGTCTACATAGACGCCCGCGATCACGAGCGGTCCGAAAAAATCGCCCTTTCCGCTTTCGTCCACGCCGAAATGCGGCTCGAACATTTCCGGCGCGTGCACTTCCTCATAGCCGAGCTTCGCCTCGCCCAGAATTTTCGGCTCCAGCTCGAATTGCACGAATTCTTCTACGCCCTTGCCCTGCACAAGCACCTTTGGGCCTTTCTCATAAACCGCCACGCTCAGTTTATTTTTTTGACCAAAAAAAATCGTGTATTCCTTCGCCGAAAATTCGAAACCGAGCTCATCCAGAAGCGCACGAAGTGCTTTCACTTGGTCGAGGTTTAACGGATGCGTGTACGAATTCACCTTTCTAGCACCTTCTTGTCATTCCGGCCGAAAGTCGAGGAATGGAGCGGGTGGCGCGAGCGACATGCACGGTTTGCGCCGCGAGGGTAGCGGCGAGAGAGTCGGGAGACGAACGAGTTCAATCTCTTGCTGTTTCTGGAAACATTTAGAGATGTCTCGACGCCGCTCGACATGACAAAACAGAGAACCTTTCAGCGCGCACTTCTCGGATGGTACCGCCAACATGGCCGCGATCTGCCCTGGCGCCGAACACGCGACCCATACACGGTCCTCATCTCCGAGTTCATGCTTCAGCAAACACAAGTCGGCACGGTCTTGCCGTATTACAAAGATTGGCTCCGACGATTCCCAAATTTTGCTGCGTTAGCTCGCGCCTCGGAGACCGAAGTGCTCCACGGCTGGCAAGGCCTTGGTTATTATGCGCGCGCAAGGAATCTCCACTCGACCGCCCGACAAGTGGTAGATCGACATCGTGGACGATTTCCAAAGTCGATCGAGCAGATGCAATTGCTTCCCGGCGTCGGTAAATACACGGCGCATGCGGTCGCGACGTTCGCTTTCGACCAGCCAGTTCCCATTGTCGAAGCGAATACTTCGCGCGTCTTGGCGCGTCTTTTCAATTTGCGAATTCCGATCGATTCGACGGCTGGACGGAACGCGCTTTGGAATTATGCCGCCGGTCTGACTCCGAAAAAGGCCTCGGCGGCATATAATTCAGCGCTTCTCGATCTTGGGGCGCTGGTCTGTCTCCCGCGCAGACCGAAATGCGGAGTTTGCCCTGTTAAACAATTCTGCCGCGCGAAAAACCCGAAGTCGTTGCCCATCAAACGGCCGCGTCCGGCAACAAAACAGTTCGTTGAGAAACACTCATTCGTCATTCGAAACGACAAACTTTTGCTCGCGCAGTCTGCCAACCGCTGGCGCGGAATGTGGATCTTGCCGCCGCTAGATTTAAGCTCGAAAAGGAACGGCGCGATTTACAAAGCGACTTTTCCATTCACCAATCATCGCGTCACGTTGCAGATATTTCGACACCGCGAACGCAAGATCGACAGTTCCTTGAAACGCTGGTTCTCGTTCCGCAAACTCGATTCGATTCCAATTCCGTCTCCGCACCGGCGTGCGATTGACGCGCTTCTGGGACTGAACGTTTCTTCTGTTCATGCGCAGCGCTGAAACCATTCCAGACGCCCGCGGCCATTTCGGCCCCTACGGCGGAATGTTTGTGCCCGAAACGCTAATGTCGGCGCTGCACGAACTGGCCGCTGAATACGAGCGCGCAAAGAATGATTCGGCCTTTCAAAATGAATTATCGATCTTGTTGCGCGATTTCGCCGGCCGACCGACGCCGCTCTATCTCGCTGAACGCTTAACGAACAAGCTCGCGGGCCCGAAGGTTTATTTGAAGCGTGAAGACTTGCTTCACACCGGCGCGCACAAGATCAACAACGCCCTCGGACAGATTTTGCTGGCGCAGCGAATGGGCAAACGCCGCATTATCGCCGAAACCGGCGCCGGCCAGCACGGCGTTGCCACCGCCACCGTGGCCGCGCGCTTCGGATGCGAATGCATCATTTACATGGGCAAGGTCGACATGGAACGGCAGGCCTTGAACGTCGCGCGCATGAAATTTCTCGGCGCAAAAGTTGTTCCAGTCACCGCCGGCCAGGCCACGCTCAAGGAAGCGATCAACGAAGCGATGCGCGACTGGGTTACGAACGTGCGCACGACTCATTATATATTGGGCTCGGTCCTCGGTTCGCATCCGTACCCGATGATGGTGCGTGATTTTCAAAGCGTCATCGGCGTTGAGGCGCGCCGCCAAATTCTCGAACGCGAAGAACGATTACCGGATTTGCTCGTCGCCTGTGTCGGCGGCGGCAGCAACGCCATCGGCCTGTTCCATCCCTTTTTGCAAGATCGACATGTCCGAATGATCGGCGTCGAAGCCGGCGGCGAAGGCATTCACAGCGGCAAACATGCGGCTCGTTTTCAAGGCGGACGCCTCGGCGTGCTCCAGGGAACGAAAACTTTCTTGCTCGCCAACGACGAAGGCCAAATTGAATTGACCCATTCGGTTTCGGCCGGGCTCGATTACGCCGCCGTCGGCCCGGAACATTCTTACTTACGCGACCTCGGTCGTGTAGAATATACTTACGCGACTGATGATGAAGCACTCAGCGCCTTCCGCATTCTTTCGGAAACTGAAGGGATCATTCCCGCGCTTGAGACGGCGCACGCGATTGCTTATCTCGTTAAGAACGCGCCCAACATGAAGCGCGAAGAGATTGTGATCGTGAATTGCTCCGGTCGCGGCGATAAGGATGTTGATGCAGCCTCGGCGGCGTTCGGATTGAAAGAGAATTCCAAGAAATGAGATCGATGACCGGATATGGCCGCGGCGAGACCGACCACAACGGCACCAAGTTTAGCGTCGAGCTCAATTCCGTGAACCGGAAGCAGAGCGACATCGTGATCAATCTGCCGCGCGATCTGGCCGCGCTCGAGCCGCAGATTCGTCAGACCATCAATGAAAACATTTCGCGCGGACGAACCAATGTCGTCGTCAGTTATCACAATGGCTCGAGCGGACCGCGCAAACTCGCGCTCGATACCGAACTGGCGCGCTCTTATCACGATGCGATGCGGGCCCTCCAAAAAGAATTGGACGCACCGGGTGAAATTACCATTGGCGCAATTTTGCAGGCACCGGGTGTGATGCGCGCTCCTGAAGAAACGATCGACTCCAACACAGCGTGGCCGGCAATCGAGCGGGCATTGCGCGCGGCGCTCAACGAATTAATCAAAATGCGCGAGCGCGAAGGCAAACATTTGGCCAAGGATTTGATCCGGCGCCTGAAAGCGATGCGCAAACAAATCAAGGAAATCCGCGGTCTGCACCCTGACGTCGTGAAAAAATATCGCGCCACGCTGCTCGAGCGCATTCACAAGGCCGGCCTGCCGATCCCGAGCGACGACGAGCGTTTGGTGAAGGAAATCACATTCTTCGCCGATCGCGCTGACGTTTCCGAGGAACTCACGCGGGTGGAAAGCCATCTCGCGCAATTCGCACATCAACTTCGCCGGCACGAACCGGTCGGCCGCACCCTTGAGTTCATTACCCAGGAAATTTTCCGCGAACTGAACACACTCGGCGCCAAGGCGAATGACGCCGCTATTTCGCAACGAGTGGTCCTCTGTAAGGCCGAGCTGGAAAAAATCCGCGAGCAAATCCAAAACCTTGAGTAGCCGCTTCAGCCGTTACGGAATTCTGTTTGTCCTTTCCGCGCCATCCGGCGCCGGCAAAACGACGCTGGTCGATGCGCTTCGAAAAACGTCCGAGTTCGTTTATTCGGTCTCGTGCACGACCCGACCGGCCCGCGCCGGCGAAGTTGAAGGCGAAGATTATCGATTCTTGTCCGAAGCGGAATTTACTGCTCGCGCGAAAGCCGGAGAATTTTTGGAGCACGCGACGGTTCACGGGCACCACTACGGCACGCTCCTCAAACCGATTGTCGAACACCTGATGAACGGCCACGATGTCTTGATCGACATCGACACGCAAGGCGCGGCCACGATTCGGAGTGCCAAAGACAGATTCATTCGGGACGCGCTCGCGGATGTTTTTATTATGCCGCCAGACGTTGAAGAGCTGCGCCGGCGGCTAACAAAACGCGGCACCGAAACGGCCGAACAAATCGAAACGCGCCTCGCCACCGCGATCCGTGAGATGGAATCGTGGCCGCAATATCGTTACACCATCATCAGTCGAACTACCGAAGAGGACTTGCAGAAATTTCGACACATCATGAATGCCGAGCGATATTTGAGCCGGCGACTAATCCAAAAGTGATTGTCGATCTTGAATGAAAAGAAACTCGAGCAAGCGAATTGAAAAAGGCGCGGCGCGCAAAGTTGTGCGGTTGCGCGGCGCGGGTAAGACAATCGTCCTTGGCGTCACCGGTTCGATCGCCGCTTACAAATCCGCTGAGCTTGCCAGTCTGCTGGTGAAGCAAGGTCACCAGGTTTTTGCCGTGATGACACACGACGCAACCGAGTTCATCACGCCGCTCACTCTGCAAACGCTTTCCAAAAACCCGGTGATGACCAGTTTCTTCGACGAAAAAGAAAACTGGCGCCCCGGCCATATCGAATTGGCGGACCGCGCGAACCTTCTTTTGATTGCGCCGGCAACGGCGAACATCCTCGCTGAGCTCGCGCACGGTCTTGCCAGTCATCCGCTGGCCGCGATCGCGCTCGCCACCCGCGCGCCGATTTTAATTGCGCCCGCGATGAACGGGAAAATGTGGTCGCATCCCGCCACGATCGAAAACGTTGAGACATTGAAATCGCGCGGCGTCGAATTCATCGGACCGGAAGAAGGAATGCTGGCGTGCGGTTACGAAGGGCTCGGTCGTCTTTGGAAAGTCGACGATATCGCCTTCCGCGCCGAATTTCTTCTCGCGCGCCAGGAAAACCTGATCGCGTGAGATTTCTTATAACGGCCGGGCCGACGCGCGAGCCGATCGATCCCGTCCGTTATCTCAGCAACCGTTCGTCCGGAAAAATGGGCTACGCGATTGCCGAGGCCGCGATTCAAGCCGGCCACGACGTTGTTTTGATTTCAGGACCCGTCGATGTCGATCCGCCGCGCGGAGCGGATTTGATTTCAATTTCAACCAGCGACGAAATGTTCGACGCCGTGCATAAACGCGTCCGCGAATGCGATGTGCTCGTGATGTGTGCGGCAGTCGCGGATTACAAACCAAAACAGGTTTCCAAAAACAAAATCAAAAAGCGCGACGCGAATCTTTCTCTCGAACTGGTTCCAACGCGCGACATCCTCGCGTCTTTGCCGAAACAAGATCGACCTTATCTTGTCGTGGGCTTCGCGGCCGAAACCGAAAACATCGAAGCAAACGCGCAAAAAAAACTTCGGGAGAAAAATTGTGACGTCGTCGTCGCCAATGACGTGAGTCGCCCGGATTCAGGAATCGAGAGCGACGAAAATGAAGTCACAATTTTGCTTCGCGCCGGCAAAATGAAAAACATTTCGCGCGCTCCGAAGCAAATTGTGGCGCGCGAGCTCATAAAAATATTTGCAAATGTTTGCGAAAAACGTTTGACAAAAAAAATCGCGTGATTACTTCGTCGTTAAGTGAAGTCATTCCCAACTCTTCACGAACTTCCGCGAAAACGGAATGAAAGGGGGGAATCAGAAGTCGATGGCTAAGAAAAGAAAGAAAGCAGCAAAAAGAAAAGCGAAGAAAAGAAAGAGGCATTGAGGCCCGTCGCTTAATTAACGACTTCGGAAAATCTTTCGGAGTCACAATCCCAAACTTCAACCCGGGAGGAGAATTTATTTTCCTCCCGGTTTTATTTCAAGTTGAGACGTTGAGACGTTGAGAGGAGAAGCTATTCTGAAGTCATCTCAACCGCTCAACTCCTCAACAACTCACCCTCTCTATGAAGCATTATCTCGACGCGGCGGAGAACGCTGCGCGCGCGGCGGGCGAGCTGCTTCGCAAAAATTTCCATCGCTCGCAGCACGTGAACGCCGCCGAAGCGCACGACATCAAGCTCGCGATCGACGTGGAGACGCAGGAACTCATCACCAAGGCGTTGCTCAAGCAATTTCCCGAGCACGCGCTTTACGGCGAAGAAGGAATCGTCGGCGATCAATCGAGCGAGCATCAATGGGTCGTCGATCCACTCGATGGGACCGTGAATTATTTTTACAAGATCCCGCACTTTTGCGTTTCGATCGCGCTGCGTTTGAAAGGCGAAATCATCGTCGGCGTGATTTACGATCCGATGCGCGAGGAGATGTGGAGCGCTCAAAAAGGCGAAAAGCCACGCCTCAACGGTCAACATTTTCGTGTGAGCAGCCGCGCCAATCTGGCCGAAGCTGTGGTTTCTGTCGGGCTCGCCAAAACGGATCGCTCGATCGACTCAAATCTGCCGCTGCTTGAAGCGATGATCCATCGAGTGCGCAAATGCCGCGTGCTCGGCAGCGCTGCGCTCGACATGGCTTACGTCGCGTGCGGTCGCTTCGACGCCTACATCGAGCGCGGAATCAGTTTGTGGGACATCGCCGCCGGATGGATTCTGGTGGAAACTGCCGGCGGCTTGGTCGACTTGCGACCGCGCAAAGATATGAAAGAAAAATACAGCGTCGTCGCCTCTAATGGCGTAATCGATTTGAAATTGTGAGCACCACTCGCTGCGGAATTGGTTACGACATCCATCGACTCGGACAGAATCGACAACTGATCCTGGGCGGCGTTCGCGTTCCTTACTTCCTCGGATTGGAAGGACATTCCGACGCCGATGTTTTGTCACATGCAATCGCCGACGCGCTTCTCGGCGCGATTTGCGCCGGCGACATCGGCCAGCATTTTCCAGACACCGATGAATCGATTCGCGGCATCAGCAGCATCGAAATCTTGAAGCGAGTGACCCAAATTCTCGCAGACAAAAAAGCGCGAGTCGTGAACATCGACGCCACCGTGATCGCGGAAGCGCCGAAGCTTGCGCCGCAGATTCCAGCGATGCGAACGGCGATTGGCGCCGCGATTGGCATTTCCGATACGCAAGTGAGCATCAAAGCGACGACGAACGAGCGTCTCGGGCCAATCGGCCGCGGCGAAGGCATCTCCGCGATGGCGATCGCGATGGTCGAGCAAAGTTAAGAATGCCGCTGCGCTTCTTTAATACCTACTCGCGCGAGGTCGAAGAATTTCAGCCGCGCGACGCGAAGAAAGATGAGATCGACATCTACACTTGCGGGCCGACGGTTTACAGCCGCGCGCACATCGGAAATTTTCGCGCCTACATTTTCGAGGATCTCCTCCAGCGCCATCTCGAAGCGCGCGGATTCAAAGTCCATCGTGTGATGAACATCACCGACGTCGAGGACAAGACGATCCGCGGCGCGCACGAAGCCAAAGTTCCTCTCCAAAAGTTTACCCAGCAGTTCAAAGACGCATTCTTCGAAGATGCCGAAGCGCTGCGGATCAAACGCGCGGACGATTATCCGGCCGCGACCGATCAACGTTATATCGACAAGATGATTTCGATGATCGGCGCGTTGATCTCGAAAGGTCTCGCTTATCAAGCCGATGATAAATCGGTTTATTTTCGGATTAACAAATTTCCCAATTACGGAAAACTGGCGCACTTCGATCTCGCCGAGCTAAAGCCGAGCGGCCGCGTCAAACATGACGAGTACGACAAAGAACACATCGGCGACTTCGCGCTCTGGAAAGCATGGGACGAAGAAGACGGCGATGTGAAATGGAATTCGCCATGGGGGCCGGGACGTCCTGGCTGGCACATCGAGTGCAGCGCGATGGCGACTGCCTTGCTCGGCGATCAGATCGATATCCACTGCGGTGGCGTGGACAACATTTTCCCGCATCACGAAGCGGAGATCGCGCAGAGCGAAGGCGTGACCGGCAAAAAATTCGTGCGGATGTGGCTCCATTGCGCGCATCTGCTGGTCGATGGACAGAAGATGTCAAAATCGTTGGGAAATTTTTACACGATCCCTGACGTTCTGGCGAAAGGTTACACCGGCCGCGAGATCCGTTACGCGCTGATCCGCGTGAATTACAGGACCCAACTGAATTTCACCTGGGACGGAATGAAAGAAGCTCGCGAATCGCTGGGGCGAATTGACGATTGGCTACAACGTTTGCGCGAATTCGCCGGCGACATGGTCGACAATCGGAAGATCGACACGCAGCTCGGTCACGAATTCGAAGAAGCGCTCGATGACGATCTGAATATTTCGGCGTCGCTCGGTTTCCTTTTCGAAACGATTCGCGAGACGAATCGCGAAATGGATCAAAGCAAACTCGACGCTAAGACGGCGGCTGGGTGGCTAAATTGGTGGAGCCGAGTCAACAACGTGCTCGCTTTCGAAACCGATGGAACTGAATTGCCCGAGGAAGTAGCGAAGCTGGCCGAAGCGCGGGCGCAAGCGAGGCTTGCAAAAGATTTTCGGAAAAGCGATGAATTGCGCGACAAGTTGAATGCGCTCGGCTGGGAAGCGCGCGACACGAAGGATGGGCAGAAGATAACGCGACGCGCCGGCGCTTAACGAAATGTTTGCGCCCACACAACTCCTCAGCCTCGAACACACGGCCCATCCGAAATTGTTCGAAGACCAGAACTACGTCTGGAACGCGCTCAAGCAGATCGCAAGTTATTTGCAATTTCGTTTGAAACCAGCGGTGCTAGCCGAGCTCGTCGGCCGTCCATTCATCAGCAGCAACGTTTTTGTTGGCCGCGGTACCATTGTCGAACAAGGGGCGGTGTTGAAAGGACCGGCGTGGATCGGCGAGAACTGCCACATCCGCAGCGGCTGTTACGTCCGCGAGAACGTCGTTGTCGGCAACGGCGTCGTGATGGGTAATTCGTGCGAATTCAAGAACAGTATTATTTTCGACGAAGCACAGGTGCCGCATTTCAATTATGTCGGCGATTCGATTCTAGGATTTAAAGCGCACCTCGGCGCCGGCGTCATTCTGTCCAACGTGAAACTCGATCATAGCGAGATCGCCGTGGCGGCGAGCGATGGTAACATCGCGACCGGCCTGACCAAGTTCGGCGCGATCGTCGGGGATCGAACCGAAATTGGCTGCAACGCAGTGATTAACCCCGGGTCGGTCTTAGGCCGAGATTGTCTGGTTTATCCAAACGTCAATTTCCGCGGCGTGCTGCCGGAAGGCAGCGTAGTGAAGATTCGCCAGGAGCTGCAGATTTTAGAACGGCGCGATCGCGGGAAGTAGTGGCGGCCTAACGCTGGCGGATGGGGAGGGATTCGAACCCTCGGTGCCTTTCAGCACACACGCTTTCCAGGCGTGCACAATCGACCACTCTGTCACCCATCCGACGGATCGAGAATCGTAAGATCGACAATCAGAGTTGCAAGCGGCGGAACAGTTCGTCGAGGGGCAGTTGAATGCCGATGAAAAATTCGCCGAAATCGGCGTACTCGGCGCTGACGGGGTCAAAGCGCATTTCGTAAACGATCGCTTTGATCTGAAACGTGTCGCGCGCGAACAATGTGACGCCCCACTCCGCATCATCGAGGCCGGTCGAGCCGGTGATGAGCTGTTTCACCTTGCCCGCGTACTGACGGCCAACCATCGCATGTCCCTTCATCAGCTTGCGACGCTCATCATAAGGCAGCGCGTACCAGTTGCGCTGTTCACCCCGGCGTTTGTTCATATTATAGAAACAGACCACCGGCCAATCCGGCAGCGTCGGATAAACACGCTCCTGCCGGTAGTGTTTCATTCGCTCGCGAAAAGTGTTTAACGCCTCCTCCAGCTTGACCGGGTCGCGCTTCGTCCCCGGATCGAGCGTGGCGATGTATTCCTCTTCGGTCGTGATGTATTCGCTTTCTTCGGTGAGCGACAAATAACTGTAAACCGGCGTCAATACATCGGGGCCTAACGAAAGCGAAAGTTGCTTTTCGATCTTGTTCGCTGTTTGCAGATCGGGCGTAATCAATATGAAGCCGAGATCCGCCTTGGGCGTGACGACACTGAGCGTAAGCAACTGCGTCGCGTCCGTCGCGCGAATCTCCTGCACCAGCTTGGTCAGATTCGTTTTCGCCGCATTCTGCTCCTCGCGATTGAGCAATTGCCATTGCCCGTACTCGACGTGATAAAACAAATGCAGACAATGCCAGCCCTGTTCGGGAACGAGCGTCGCGTTCTTATCGGTCATCGCGCCTAGTTTAAACCGCGAACGAAAGATGTCGATCTATCAGCGGGTGGCGGTTTGCGCGGAGGGCAAATGCGCCACGCAATATTCCTCGCCGTCGCGCGCGACGCGAAAATCGAGGTTCGGATCGGTCAGTTCGGTCGCGCCACAAACGGCGCATTTGTGAAGCGGTTCGGTTTCACTGCGGGCATCATCCTCGAAACGTTGCCGCCGACTCGAGACTTCGTGTCGATGCCGCGCTCGATAAATAAATTCCGGACCGAAGAAAATCAGGTAATTGGCCAACGCCGCGATCAACGCTGCTCGATACGAATTCGAATTAGTAAAAAATCCAAATAACAAGAACGCGCCGGCGACCCACGCCAGCCATTTTATCCTGACCGGCAGAATGAACAGGATGTAGATGATTTCCTCCGGGTAAAAGTGGGCGAAGGCGAGGAACAACGACATCAGGAGCATTGAGTTGGAAAAATTACTGCCGAAAAAAAACGCGGCCACGGTGGTGCCGATCATCCCGACCAAAAAATAAAGCGTGAGGCGGAACGATCCCCAGGCTCGTTCCAGGCCTTCCCCGACCCACCAAAGAAACCAGAGCGCGAACAGGACCCATAACGGGCTCGTCGCTTGCGGAATGAAAATGTAAGTGATGAGCCGCCAAACTTCGCCATGCAGAATGCGCACGGGGTCGAGCGTGAGCATGGAAGTGAAACCGGGAAGCAGCCAGGTCAGACCGAAGACGAGCGCTGCGAAGCCGACAAGAATGCGCGGCAATCCTCGAATAGCGAGAAAACCGAAACGGCGCTCCAGGTTGTCGAGCAGGCTCATGTCCGCCCACGGTAAAGGCGACAGATGCGCTTGCCAACCGCATCAGCGTTTCTTTACCTCCATTTGATTGGCGTTTACGCTCTGCTTCGTGAACGAACCCGCGCAAAAAAAGACGGCGCTGTATGACGAGCACGTCAAACGCGGCGCGAAGATGGTGTCGTTCGCCGGCTGGCTGATGCCAGTTCAATACACCAGCATCGGAGAAGAGCATCAGGCCGTGCGAAAGAACGTCGGAATGTTCGATATTTCGCACATGGGGCAGTTGATCGTCGATGGAAGCGACGCGCGCGGTTGGTTGAACACGATGTTGACTAACAACATCGACAAGTTGGAGGTCGGCCAGGGCCAATACACGTTCTTGCTGAACGACCGCGGCGGGATCATCGACGACCTGATCGCGTATCGAATTGGCGACGCGAAATTTCTGCTAGTGGTGAATGCATCGTGCACCGATCAGGATTTAGACTGGCTGAGCAAGCACCGCCGCGGCGAAATTAAGATCGACAACCGGAGCGCGAATTTTGGCGGCGTCGCGATTCAAGGTCCGAAAGTTGTCGAACTTTTTGTAAACCTGCCGGCGCGCAATCGTATTGTCGATCTCGAGCTGGACGGAATGCCGATCTCTATGGCGCGCACCGGTTACACGGGCGAAGACGGAATCGAAGTTTTCTTTCGCACAAGCGATGCGGCGAAGTTTTGGAACATAGTGCTCGAGAAAGGAAAGGACCTTGGGATCAAACCGTGCGGCCTCGGCGCGCGCGACACGCTTCGTTTGGAAATGTGTTATCCGCTCAACGGCTCCGATCTTTCGCCGGAACGAAACCCGATCGAAGCCGGGCTCGGTTTCTTTGTCGATCTTGCCAAACCGAACTTTATCGGGCGCGATGTTTTGCTGAAGACGAAAGAGAATGGCCCACGCGAAAAGTTGGTGCCGTTCAAGATGAAAGATAAAGGCCCACCGCCACGGCCGCATTATCCCGTTTTCGAGAACGACAGTCGAATCGGCGAAGTAACGAGCGGGACGTTGTCGCCGAGCTTGAATTGGGGCGTCGGTATGGCTTACATCAATGCCCAGAATGCGAAGATCGGCGCGAAGATCGACATTGAGATTCGCGGACAAAAATTTCCGGCCACGATCGAGAAAAAACCGCTCTACAAAAAATCATGAATGTCCCAGACGATTTGCTTTACACCGAAAGTCATGAGTGGATTAAGCGCGAAGGCGATAAAATTCGCGTTGGAATCACTGATCACGCCCAGTCGGAATTGACCGACGTTGTTTACGTTGAGCTCCCGAAAATGGACCGGCAGACGAACGCGAAGGAAGCGATTGCGGTCGTCGAATCAGTCAAAGCCGCGAGCGACATTTACGCGCCGGTGAAAGGAACCGTGGTCGAAGTGAACAAGGCGCTTGAAGCCGATCCGGGCTTGATCAACCGCGAACCGTTCGGCCAAGGCTGGATCTTCGTCCTCAAGATCGACAACGCTGA
>Ga0209527_1000122_pt1 | contig 17082 bp, 14 predicted proteins | sample JacPinW_OM2H0_M2_FD_187968 | JGI IMG/M metagenome (GOLD analysis project Ga0209527, IMG submission 187968) | Forest soil microbial communities from Algoma, Ontario, Canada - Jack Pine, Ontario site 1_JW_OM2H0_M2 (SPAdes) (version 2) | ecosystem: Environmental > Terrestrial > Soil > Boreal... | reverse complement strand
CGGTTACGTCCGCGCGCAGAGCAGTCGGGCCAAAAATTATTGCGAGAACAAGCAGTAGAGTTGAAGCTACACGGCTATGGCGATTTTGCATGAGTCACCCCGAATGCGCGTAGCATGTCACAAAACACTGGCGGCAATCAAGCGAATCCTGCTATTTCTCCTACGTTAATCCGATTTAAATGGATGAGCTCTGATTCCAAGAGCCCACTTGGAATGTGCTTGCAAGCAAGGCAAATAGAAAATAGCAAATCAAATCTCAACCCATCCGTCGTTTCTTCGCGTTATCTTGAACAGCTTCGTGTCACTGATTTCCTGTGGATGTTTCTACAGCCACTTCTCCTAGCGCTCCGCGATCCAGTCCTGTCGAATCCACCACATGCAGCGAAATCCTGCCTGCCCGGCCCGGATCGGTCACTGTGGCTTGCAGCAAAACGGGATTCCTGGGATCGACTTCCATAAGCGGTTGCGTCCCCATGGACATGCCCCGAGCCTCGTAGAAATGGACCACAAGTTTCCCGGAGAAGAAAACTCCAAACGCACCAACAAGTCTGATCTTACCGGCGCCGGCATCCTGCACAGCGCGAAGGGGCTTGAGGATCACTCCTGCATCCGTTACACCCTGAAAGTCCTTGTCGGCCCGCGTTGGAAACCACTCTGTGTCGAAATTAAAAGACTCTCCAGGCTCGAGCCGCACCATCGGGGAGTTGAGTTCAGCCTCCATATACAAAACTGGCGGCTCTTTGTCGGGAGACCCAAAACTGGCCGTGCCATCAGGATGTTGCCGCAGTTGAGGACCATTCGTCCAAAATATGACCGAGGCCTTTCCGGGGTATTGTTTCGTGTCGTCGTACCGAAATCGCTCTACCATTGCGTAGTGGCTGTCGCCATCCACCGTAGCCAGCCAGCCGTCCTTCGAATCAAGCCACAACTCTGCTGCGAGGGGAACATAATGCACGGCGAAGAGCCCGTTCTCCCGAACCTGCGCTGCTGTATTCTCCGCCGGCCCGAATTTCACATGATACCGGTTGAGATAGCTACTCGATGAATTCGTTCTGCTGAACGCCCAGAAATTCTGATTGTGGCGCGAAGGATCCTTTGCGTCTGCCGTATTGTACTGAGAGACCGATTGCACGGACCATTCGATGCGATGCCCGCTCGCATTCTTTATCACTGCGTGAAAGTTGATGCGCGGCGAGTCCGCGCCGAGACTCACGGTCCTCGTAAATTGCAACCCTGTCTGGGGGTCGGCCGGCCCCGTCAAGGAAATTTCGCACCGTTGCCCTTGCGAGAGGACTTGAAACTCAAACGGACCATCATCCAGCAAGTCGGAATTGCCTGCCCAGTGCTGCTCGTCCTCGCTTCCCTCCGGGAGCACCCATAGTTTGTCGCCGCCATAGTTAAACCATTCGCTGTTGGAAGGGGGAAAGTGCTTCCCGGCATACCGGGGATTCACAAATAGAAACGGATGGCCATCGAAGATGACTTGCATCAGCCTGCCGCCGTTCTGCGGCACAAAAATTAGTTTTACCCATGGATTGGAAACCTGCTGCGCTTGCCAACCCATATAATTCGTTTGCTCAACATGGCAACTGGAGGCTGTCGTCACCTCGGTCTTCTGCTGCGCAAGAACACCGAAATGAACAAATGTCGTCGGATAAAGTGTAAGTACCGCCGCCAAACTCCGAAGGACCTTTGTTTTTTTCATTGGAGATCGCTATTTAGATTGATTCCTTTCCCTGCCCGGAATGGATATTGCATCCCGCGCGCTCTGCGCACAATGGTCTTTTGCCTCTTCGCCTGCCACCCGCACAATCCCCTTTGGAAAGAGCTCAATGCAAAACAGCTCGTAATGAGACGAAATAAATTGCTACGCGTCAAGAAATTTATGATAAAACGCCAAATGCTCGGGAATTTCCAAAACTAGTTGAGTGCTCCACCCGCTGGACGCCCGCGAGCGCGATTCGCGTGACAAGGGTAGTTGGCGGACTCTATTGCATTGGATGACTGGCTCCAGCGAACCTTGCCAGACCTTTTGGCCTTTCCACCATGCGGAGGTTCTTGAATGTCGTTCTTGCCTGATTTCAGCCGTAGGGGTTTTATTCGCTTAGCCGCAGCAGCGCCGCTGCTGGGCCAGATTGCTGCTAAGAACGCTTTCGCCAGTGCCGCCACTGCGCTCGGCAAAGATCCGCGCCAGAACGTCTACACGCGCCTCGGCGTAAAGACCATCATTAATTGCCGGGGCACCTGGACATACTTGAGCGGCTCACTGGAATTTCCCGAAGTGCAGGCGGCGCAGCGAGAGGCCTCAGAATACTTCGTCAACATGTTCGAATTGCAACATGCCGCCAGCCGGCGTCTCGCGGAATTGACTGGCGCCGAAGCCGGCATGGTCACTTCCGGGGCGGCCGGCGCGATGGCATCCGCTGCGGCGGCATGCATGGCCGGTAGCGATCCAAAATATATCTGGCAGCTTCCCGACACTACGGGCCTGAAGCATGAAGTCATCATGGTGGGCGGCAGGAGTGCTTTTGACAATGCCATTCGACTCACAGGAGCCAAGCTGGTTCTTGTGGAAACACCGGAGGAACTGGCTAACGCGATCAATACGAACACGGCGATGATTTACACGACTCATCTGGGATCCGACCTGCAAACCGAGAACGCCGTAGCAAAAAAATATAACATTCCGATGCTTCTCGATGACGCGGCCGGCATTCCCCCTATCGCCAACATCAAGCTATACGCGCAAATGGGTCTTGACATGTACACCTTCTCAGGCGGAAAGGGGCTTCGTGGCCCACAGTGCAGCGGTCTTCTGCTTGGCCGGAAGGATCTCATCGAGGCGGCGATGCTGAATACCAGCCCCTGGGAAGGTGCTGTCTGTCGTGCCATGAAAGTTGGCAAGGAAGAGATAGTAGGTCTGCTCACGGCCGTCGAGACCTGGCTGAAAACCGATTTGAATGCTCTCAATCGCGAATGGAACGCTCGCGTTGCGCGCATCCAAAAACTCGTCAAGACCGTGCCCGGCGTTGACACCGACATTTCCATACCCACGGATGGCAATCGCTATCCAACTCTCCACATTTCATGGGACGAAGAAAAGTGGGGATTCACGGTGAAGGACTGTGTACAGAAGCTGCGCGCCGGCGATCCGGTAATTGAAGTTGCCGGCGCGGATAATCCCAGCATTGTTCCGGCCGTTCACGAAGGAAATCCAAAACAAAGTACGAAGGAATCGGCGCAGCGCCGCAGGTTGGAACTGGTCTCTTCAACCATTCAGCCCAACGAAGCAATCATCGTGGGCCAGCGTATTCGTGAGCTTCTGACTTCCGCTCGAAAGGCTGCACCTGCCGCTTAGTCATCATGAGGATTCGCAAAGTGCCAAACGAGAGAAAATTTCACATGCGGCAATGTTTGCTGGGAATTCTGTTATTGGCAGCGAGTAACTTACAGGCTCAGATGCACCCGGTCGAAATTCCTCAGGGAGGGAAGCCCTCGAACTCCGTGCGCTCAGCCGGAGTCGACGCGGGCGACTACGTGTACATTTCGGGGCAGGGGGCCCAACGCTCCGACGGCACTATGCCGGACAAATTTGAAGAACAGGCAAGCCAGGCGCTCGAAAACATCAAAGCGATTGTCGAAGCCGCTGGTTTGAACATGGAGCATGTTGTCTATGTCCAGGTTTATCTGGAAGACGTTGGCAACTACGAAAAGCTTAACGGCGTCTTCGCAAAATATTTTCCCAGTATTCCCCCAGCCCGGGCGGTGCTTGGAGTTTCGCGCTTATCTCCATCGTCCATTGCGATCAACGCTGTTGCCGTTCGCGATCTCACGGGACGCAAACCCGTCATCCCTCCCAATTACAAATCCACCGAACCATTTTCGCCCGGCATATTGACGCATGACCGTTTGTTCGTTTCTGCGATGCAGGGGCGCGATCCCTTAACCAACACTGTCCCCGATGAACCTGCGGCTCAAACGGATCTTGCACTAGATGGAGTCAAGGCGGTTGTCGAGGCAGCTGGTTTGAAACTCAGCCATATGGTCTTCGTGAATCCCTATCTGACCCAGAAGGTTCCCATGCGGCTGATGAACGAACATTACGCTCGCCGATTTGAATTTGGCAACACCCCGGCGCGAGCCACCATCGAAGTCACCGCTTTGCCTCACAATGCTCAAATCGAATACACCGGAGTCGCCGTGCGCGACCTGAGCCTTCGTCATGCCGTCCGTCCCAAAAACATGCCGCCAAGTCCCACTGCCAGCCCCTGCGTCTTCGCCGGCGAAACGCTGTATTGTTCCGCGAAAAGTGGATTTATCCCCGGACCAAACGGCGGCGTCTATGGCGCCACAACAGCAGCACAACTCCGCCAGACTATGCGGAACCAGCTTGATAACCTGGAAGAGGCGTCCATGGATTTCAGCCAAGTCGTCTCCACAACTGTTTATCTCGACAGCCTCTCCGATAGTGAGGCCTTCAACAAGGTCTATGCGGAATATTTCAAGGCTACCTTCCCCGCCCAAACGATGGTCCAACAGCTTTCATCTTCTAACCGTTCGCCCGACACGGAAGGTCACTTCCCGGACCTGGAACAGTTGTCGCTCGTAGCGGTAAAACGCCCTCCTAAAAACTAGAAGCCATCTCATAAATACCTCAGGAGGATGACAGCGCAGGCGAGTTGCACCATCCCTAGGAAATTTTCTGGGTAGTATTCCCAGCGGATGACCGCGCGACGAAAATTATGAAGCCAGGCGAACAAGCGCTCGATCTTCCAACGGCGGCGGTGGCGGCGCAGCAGCACGCGGCCATCTTGCGTGGCTTTCCGGCGTGCATTTGTGCGGAGCCCCCAATTGCACGCCGAAACGTTCGCGCATCTGCACGTCCAGCGGATCGCTGTCATAAGCGCAGTCGCCGATCAGCCACTCGGGAGATTCGGCCAGGAAGCGTCGTTCGATCGTGGGTCCGACGAGCTTGGTTTCATGAGGTGAAGCGCTGGCCACGTGCACGGCGAGAGGAGGGATCATTGACCAAGCACCAGGGCTTAGGTCAGCTTGGTACTCCACCGAGCGCCTTATAGAGGGCGATGACCGCGACATAGACGTCGCGCTCGCTCTCGGCAACCGCGTCCTCCGCTTGGAGCTGAGTGCGCTCGGCATCCAATAGTGACAAGAAATCGATCACGCCTTCGCGGTAGCGTAGCCTAGCGATGTCGGCTGCCCGTTTGCTCTCTTGCGCCTGCGTGTTTAGCTTTACGAGTCGTTCTTGTTGCGCGTGGTAATTGGAGAAGGAATTTTCCGTTTCTTCAAGAGCGCGTAAGACGGTTTCGTCGTAGGAAGCGAGAGCTTCGTCCGTGACTGCGTTCGAAGCGCGCACGCGCGCTCGTGCGCGGCCCAGATCGAAGGCCGACCACGTCACACTGGGGGACGCCGTTGTTGCAAAGGATCGCGTTGTGAAGAAGAGACTCCCACGCCCCGCCAAAAATCCGACGAAGGCAGAGACGCTGACCTGTGGGAACAGCTGGGCAACGGCAACTCCTTGACGCTCGGTGGCCGCAGAAAGACGCCGTTCCGCGGCGCGTACATCCGGCCGCCGCCTCAGCAAGTCAGCGGCGTTCCCGATGGGCAAAGCCTTGTCGATGGGAGCATAGTTCCGGGAAGAAAGATCCGCAGAAAGCTCGCCTGGCCGCGTTCCTGTCAGTACAGCCAGCCGGTATGTTGCCCGTTTCGTTTCAAGTTCCAGCGACGGTATGGTCGCGTCGATAGCCGCGACGCGTGCCGCCGCGCTCGCTACATCCTGCTCTTCTCCCACCCCCGCATCGCGACGGAGCTGCGTCAATCGCAGTGTGTCTCGCTGATTCTTCAAACTGCGTTCTGCCACCGCAAGGCGCCACTGGGCTCCGCGCAACTCAAAATAGTTGCGCGCCAGTTCGGCCACCACGCTAACCTCTACATCGTGCAAGTCCGCTTCGACCGCTTGATTGTCGCTTGCGGCGGCAGCCACGCTATGACGAACTCTTCCGAATAAATCGATCTCCCAGTAAGCGTCGAACCCTGAGCGGAACGTATTTATGGTGGCCGGATCGTTAAAAAATCCCGGGATTTGCTGTTTCGCATAGTTGTAACTTGCATCGGCAGGAACCGTGGGATAACGATCCAGCTTTCGCTCATCAAAGATGGCGCGCGATTCCGCGAGCCGCGCCCGTGCCACGCGAATACTCGTGTTAGCCGCAAGCGACTTTTGGATCAGCGAATCAAGAACCGGATCCTCGAATTGGTTCCACCAGCGCGGATCGAACTGTGCATCGGTCACCAGTTGCGGATCCGCAGCGTGGTAGGTCACCGCCGCAGGCTGCGGTGCCTTGTAGTGCGGCCCGACCGCACAGCCGCCCACGCTCAGCACAGCGGCGAAGAGCACCGAGTATTTTAAGAGGCGCATGCACACGGTTCTACGCCTCCACCGAAGCGCTGGGCGTGAGTCCTGCCGTAGCAGGCAATTTCTTGATCTCCCGCCCTTCCACGAATCGCTGAATTATGACGTAGAAGACCGGAGTCAGCACCAAGCCAAACGCAGTGACGCCAAGCATCCCGAAAAATACTGCAACTCCAATGGCACGACGCATTTCTGACCCGGCTCCGGTAGACAACACCAGAGGAATGACGCCCATCGTGAAGGCCAGAGAAGTCATTAGGATCGGCCGCAGACGCAACCGGCACGCCTCCAGCACCGCATCGACTCTGTTCATCCCCTCCTGGAGCTGTTTCTCCCTCGCAAACTCCACGATAAGAATGGCGTTTTTGCAGGCCAGCCCGACGAGAACAATCAAACTGATTTGCGTGAAGACATTGTTGTCGCCATTCAGAAGCCACACCCCGGCGATGGCGGAAAACAGAGTCATGGGAACAATCAAGATGATTACGAGCGGCAGCGACCAACTTTCGTACTGAGCGGCAAGCACGAGGTACACAAGAAAAACAGAGAGTGGAAAAATGTAAACCATGGTGTTGCCGGCGAGAATCTTCTGGTAGGTAAGCTCGGTCCACTCGTATTTCATTCCGTTTGGCAATTGCTCGTCGAGGACCTTGGCAATTGCGGATTCCGATTGGCCCGTGCTGTATCCCGGCGCGGCCGCCCCATTAATTTCCGCCGCGGGAAATCCGTTGTAGCGCATGACGCGGTCTGGCCCATAAGTCGGCTTGACGGTGACTACCGATCCCAGCGGAATCATTTCACCGGCCAGGTTTCTTGTCCGAAGGTGACCGATATCTTCCGGGCGCAGCCGGTACGGCGACTCCGCCTGCACATTTACCTGGTAGGTTCTGCCAAAGCGATTGAAGTCGTTGACATAAAGCGAACCCAGGTAAACCTGCAAGGTGTCAAACACATCGCTGAGGGGAATGCCGTAGGTTTTAGCCTTTTCGCGGTCCACATGAGAATCGATTTGCGGCACGTTGATATCGAAGCTGGAAAACACCCCGATTAGACCCGGTGTCTGGTTGCCTTTTTGCAGCGTGGCGGCGGTCTCTTTGTAGAGCGATTCCAAGCCGGCGCCCGAACGATCTTCAATGTAGAGTTTGAACCCGGCCACCGTCCCTATTCCCTGAACGGGCGGCGGAGGGAACACGGCGATAAATGCTTCCTGGATGGACCCAAATTGTTTGTTGAGGTCCGCAGCGATGGCATTCGCGGAAAGCTCCGGAGACAATCGCTCTTCGGAAGGTTTCAAACCAACGAACACGATTCCGGAATTCGGGCTGTTAGTGAAGCCGTTGATCGACAGGCCGGGAAACGCAACGGCGTTCCGCGCTCCCGGGCGTTTCAAGGCGATGTCGGACATCCTGCGAATTACATCTTCAGTGCGATCGAGCGTGGCGCCATTCGGCAACTGCGCGAGGCATACGAGATATCCCTTGTCCTGGGTGGGAACAAATCCCGTGGGCACGCGCGAGAAGCCGAGAATGGTCACCCCGATCAGTCCTGCATAAACCACAACCGCAATCAGACTGGAGCGCAGCGTGCGCGTGACAAATATCCCGTAACCCCTCGAGGCACTGCCAAAGAACCGGTTGAACAGCTTGAAAAACCAGCCAAAGGCAAACTCGATGGCGCGCGTGAAGCGATCCTTCTTGGCGCCGTGAGACTTCAGGAGAAGCGCCGCAAGCGCCGGGCTCAGCGTGAGGGAATTAAACGCGGAAATCACCGTGGAGATGGCAATCGTAAGGGCAAACTGCTTGTAGAATTCACCCGAGAGTCCCACGATGAACGCCGTGGGAACGAAAACCGCGCACAACACCAAGGCGATGGCCACGATCGGGCCGCTAACTTCTTCCATCGCGCGGCGGGTAGCTTCCTGCGGTTCGTGCCCGAGGGCGATATTTCTTTCTACGTTCTCAACCACGACGATCGCGTCATCCACGACGATTCCAATCGCCAGGACAAGCCCGAACAGCGAGAGGGTGTTCAAAGAGAAGCCGAGCAGGAGCATGACGGAGAAGGTTCCGACGAGCGAAACGGGAAGCGCCAGCAGCGGAATGACGGAGGCCCTCCAAGTCTGCAGGAAGACGAGCACCACAAGAACGACCAGGATGAGCGCTTCGATAAACGTGTGGCCCACGGCCTGAATCGATTCGCGCACGAAAACCGTGGGGTCGTAGGCGATTTTGTAGTCCACGCCTTCCGGAAATGATTTCTTAAGACGTTCCATGGTGTCGCGTACCTGTTGCGACGTTTGGAGCGCGTTGGAGCCAGGCCGCTGCGAAATAGGAAGGGCCGCGGCAGGCTTGTTGTCCAATAAACTTCGGAGCGCGTACGTACTGGAACCCAGTTCGACGCGGCCCAGATCGCGGATACGCGTAATCTGGCCATCCTTTGCGGCGCGCACAATGATGTTTCCGAATTCTTCCTCGGTCGTGAGCCGCCCCTGGGTGTTGACAAGCAATTGAAACGCTGTGCTCCCTGTGTTGGTCGGGGGAGCACCAAGCACACCAGCCGCAACCTGTACGTTTTGCTCGCGAATTGACTGGACGACATCCGTGGCCGTCAAGTTGTGCGAGGCCAATTTGTTTGGATTGAGCCAAACGCGCATGCTGAAATCGCCCGCGCCGAAGACCTGTACGTTGCCGACGCCAGGGAGGCGGCCCAACTCGTCCTTCACTTGGAGATAGGCAAGGTTCGCCAGATACAACATGTCGTAACGGTTGTCCGGAGACACCAGATGCACGACCATGAGCAAATCCGGCGAGGTTTTTTCCGTGGTTACGCCGAGGAGCTGGACTTCCTGCGGTAATCGCGGCAGCGCCTGCGATACCCGGTTCTGCACCTGCACTTGCGCTTTGTCGAGGTCCGTACCGAGGCCGAAGGTGATCGTCAGAGTCATGACGCCGTCGGCAGTGGCCTGCGAAAACATATAGAGCATGCCTTCGACGCCATTGATCTGCTGTTCGAGCGGCGAGGCCACCGTGTCCGCAATGACCGTGGGATTCGCGCCCGGGTACGAAGTGCGTACGACGACAGTCGGCGGCACAACATTCGGATATTCGCTCAACGGAAGCCGAAAATAGGCGATCGCCCCGATCACAAAGATAATGATGGAGGTGACCGCCGCGAAAATCGGCCGCTTAATAAAGAAATTAGAGATATTCATAAGGATCCGAGACTATTCCCGCACTTTCGACTCACGTGACTTCACTGCCTCTCCCACGAGTACCGATTGTGGGGATGCATCGCCCGATGGGTTGGCTTTGCCGGCCATGGAAACTTTCCTGGGTGTGACGGTGGTTCCGGGACGCACGCGCTGCAGGCCGCTGACGACGATGGTGTCACCTTCGTGCAAGCCGTCACGCACCACGCGCAACCCCTCCGTAATCGGGCCGAGTTTCACGGTGCGATACTCGAGCGCGTTGTTTTTGCCGAGCACAAACACGTATTTTTGATTCAAATCCGTGATGATGGCCTCGTCTTTCGCCAGGCAGCCGCTCTGCACTCCGCCTCCCTGCAAACGAATCCTTGCAAAGAGCCCGGGAGTTAAAGCCAGGTTCTTATTCGCAAAAGTGGCCCGCAAGCGAATCGTTCCTGTCGAGGAACTGACCTGATTGTCCACAAAGCTCAGCCGGCCAACATGAGGAAATCCGTCTTCGTCCGCCAAGCCTAACAGTGCAGCGCCGGCCAGTTCGCCCGAGCGTGTCCTTCGGATTTGCGTGACATGGGCATACTTGAGGTACGTCTGCTCATCGACATCGAAGTAGACGTAGATCGGATCGAGCGAAACTAAAGTAGTCAGAGGCTTGATCTGTCCGGCGCCGCCCTCGACCAGATTGCCTTCGGTTATTTCGGCGCGCCCCACTCGCCCGGTAATCGGAGCTGTGACCCGCGTGAACTCAAGGTTCAGTTCCGCGCCACGAAGCGCCCCCTCTGTGGAGGCAATGCGAGCTTGGGCTTCGTTGCGAACTGCCGCGCGCCGGTCGTACTCCTCGGCTGACATTCCATCGTTGTTATGAAGGCGTTCGGCGCGCTCAAAATCGCTTTCCGCGCGGGCACGCTGCGCTTTTGCTTGCGAGAGTTCGCCCTTGAGACGGTCCACTTCCGCTTGGAAGGGCCGCGCATCGATCTGAAACAACAGCTCGCCTTCGCGAACAATCTCGCCTTCTTTGAAGTGCACACTCTGCAGGTAGCCGGAAACGCGTGGACGCACTTCAACGGCATGGACGGCTTCGAGGCGGCCGGTGAATTCATCATTGTCTCCGATTTGTTTGCAGATAACTTCCGCTACGCTGACTTCCACCGGCGCTGGAGCCTTCGGTTGAGCCGAACTGGAACACCCGGCATCTAGGGCGGCAAGCGTAGCCAGGCCGATGACCAACATCAGCCGCGGTGACACGGTGCTGTGGTCCTTGCTCTTCGATGGATTCGTTGTTTCCAGTTGCATCTGTTTCTCCCAAGTTATTCCGGCGTTTCTCGTTCCGAATGTTGACGCTTGGCGATCAAAGCCTAATGCGCCGCTTACAAGTCAGCCTTGATATCATCGTGGCTAAAATAGATGAAGGAGAGGCAGGCATGGTTACATGGGGATACGCCACACCTAGCCGATACATGGTATACAATATGGAACTAGGCCCATTATGGCTAAGCTTCCAGAGATCTGTCCGGTAGAAACCACCGCACGTATCGTCGGGGGACGCTGGAAAGCCGCTGTTCTCGAGCAACTTTTCCAAGGCACGAAGCGGTTCTCTGAACTGAAGCGTGGTATTAGCGGGATCACGCAACGAACGCTTGCGCAGCAACTCCGCGATCTGCAGTCCAAGGGAATCGTCGAGCGTACGGTGTATCCTGACAGGCCGCCGCGTGTGGCATACGCGATTACGCCTCTCGGAAAATCCCTGCGGCCGTTGCTCGACGCAATGTGCCACTGGGGCAAGTCGCACTCGGCTGCCATGGCACTAAAAAAGCTCCGGGCTTCCGATCGGTTGCAATGAGGCCGTCATGTTGGACAACGGCAACCTCTGTCTAGAATCCCGTTGCTTGGATATGCTTGATTTGCCTCATACCAATGAGCGCCGGCGCGACTCGACAACCCGGACCCCGGGCGAAGGCCGGCTAACAAGCCGTCGTGCCACTCTGTCGCGAGGGTGCCAGGCGGGTATTTCTTGTTTACGCCCTGATGCTTTGCGCATATGGATCTCGGTTCCTCCCCGTTCAAAAGAAATTTCATCCATAGCCAATTTCATTAAGTGGATGCCGCGCCCGTGTTCGGACCGGAGGTTTTCGAACGCCAAAGGATCGGGAATCTTATTGGGGTCGAATCCGTTTCCCTGATCTCTGACGGCGATGAACACTCCCTTGCCGGATTCGCAGCAGCAACGGACGTGAACCAGCTTGCGCGCGTCCAAGCGATTGCCGTGGAGCATCGCGTTACTCAGGGCTTCGCGAAGCGCGAGTTCAACGTACTGCTCCTCTCCGCGAACACAGGGAGATGCCGTAATCAAGCTCATGAGCCAGTCCACCAGCGGTGAGATCAGGACGATTTCGCTGCGCAGCCAGGTGTGGACCACGAGCGGAGCCCCAGAGAAACGAGGTTCGCGGAGCGCCGACTGCAGAGACTTGAAGCTACCAACCCAAATCATTTCTGCAACCTCCTTTCGGGCCTTACTGTTCGGCCCTTAGTGCGCGGCGCCTGGGCCAGCCGACCTGAAATTGCGCGTGAAGAAAACCAAAGGCGCCCCGATCAGGCAGGCGCAGCCCAGCAGCCAGAAGCAATCGAGAAAGCCAAGGAACGCCGCTTGCTGGTGGATCATTCTGGCCAATTGCCCTTTTGCATGCAGAGCCGCGTCCGGCGTCGTAAAACCGTGCGTCACAAAATATCGCGACAAGGTGGCGACTGTTTCTTGATAGCGCCGCTGGAACGGAGTGGCGTGAGTTACCAGAACCGACTGGTGATACTGCGTCCGCCGCGCAAGAACGGTTGTAACGAACGCGATACCAACGCTTGCCCCCTGGTTTCGGAACAGATTGGTAAGACTCGATGCTTTGTTGTTTTTATTCTTTGGCAAGAAGGAATAGGCTAGCTGGCTCACCGGCACAAAAAGTGGCGCGATCCCAAGTCCCTGGATCGCACGGGCGATCGCCACATGCTTGTAGTCCGTGCCCAGGTCAATGCTGGCGTAGCGCCACATGGCGACGGCAAAAATGATGTATCCGGTGAAAATGAGCGGCTTGATCCCGACTTTTGGCAGGATTTTCACGATCAGCGGAGCCAGGGCCACGATGACGAATGCACCAGGTCCAAGAACGAGTCCTGCATCGGTGGCGGTGTAGCCATAAAGGCTCTGGAGCATCTGCGGAATCAACACCGTCGATCCGAATAGGGCAAAGCCAAAAAGGAAATAGTAAACGTTCGCGATGGCAAAGTTCCGGTCTGCGAGCAGGCGAATTTCGACCACGGGGTCGGGATGCCGCCACTCCCAAAACGCGGCCACAATCAGCGCCACGAGCGCGATCGAAAAGAACGAGACAATAAAACGGCTTTCGAACCAATCTTCCGTCTGGCCGCGATCGAGGACAACTTCCAGGCACGCGAAGCCGAGGGCCACCAGAAAAATCCCCAGGCCATCAATCCGAAGCCGGCCGCCATTCCGCGCAGCTTCGACTTCGCGCGTGAACTCCGGGGGGTCGGAAACGAGCCGGTTCGTCAGGAGCAGAGACACAATCCCGATGGGAATATTGATAAAGAAGATCCAACGCCAACTCCAGTTGTCTGTGATCCAACCACCGAGCGGCGGGCCGATCACGGGGGCAGTCACGATGGCCATGCTGTAGAGAGCGAAGGCCGCGGGCCGCTTCTGCGGAGGGAACGTGTCCACGAGAATGGCCTGCTCCACCGGAGCCAGCCCGCCGCCACCGACACCCTGCAGAACGCGAAAGAAAATGAGTAGGGCCAATGAGGGAGCGAGGCCACATAGCAGAGAGCTCAACGTGAAGAGCACGACACAAAGCATGTAGTAGCGTTTCCGCCCGAAGACGCGGCTCAGCCACGCAGAAAGCGGAAGTACGACGGCGTTTGATACCAGATAGCTTGTCAGGACCCAAGTGCTCTCGTCATAGCTCACGGCTAGGCCGCCGGCAATATGGGGCAATGCGACATTTGCTATGGCCGTGTCGAGCAGTTCCATGAAGGTCGCCAGGGTGACGGTGACGGCGATGATCCACGGATTGATGGCAGGCCGCGTTGCAGCCACATTCGGGAAGAAAATGGAACCTGTGGTAGCGCTCATACGTTGCCCGGTTTCTTGGATGCAACAAGAGACCGGTCGGTCTCATCAAATGTCTGGTATGATTCAGCAAGCGACCAATCGGTCGCACAATGGAGTTGGAGAGGGTAAGGATATGCGGAAAGGCGAGCAGACCCGCCAGGAAATCATTCGTAAGGCCGCGCCGATCTTCAATCAGCGAGGTTATGACGGAGCTGCCCTCTCTGATCTGATGAAGGCGACCGGTCTCGAAAAAGGTGGGATCTACCGGCACTTCTCCAGCAAACAGGCGCTAGCTGCCGAGGCCTTTGACTACGCCTGGCGAGAAGCTTTTGGCTCGCGGATCCAGGATCTGGACACCATCTCGAATGCCGTCGACAGACTCAAGCAGTTGGTTGCGAATTTTGTTGAACGCCGGGGAATTATTCCCGGTGGCTGTCCATTGCTCAACACGGCGATCGATACCGATGACGGCAATTCTGTTCTGCGCGAGCGCGCGCGCAAGGCCTTGCGTGGCTGGCAGAGCTACCTTATTTCGATGATCAGGGCCGGAATCAAATCGCGGGAAATTCGCCCGAAGGTCAACGCAAAGAAGCTCGCGACTCTCATCATTTCTTCCCTCGAGGGCGCCGTCATGGTCTACCGCCTGGAACGAAGTGAGGAAGCGCTGCGTGGCGTCCAGGCCCATCTGGACAACTATTTCGAAACAGAAGTGCGAGTTCCATCCAAGTAACCAATGGGGATGGAGTCTAGCGTCCTTTGGCGCGCTCGCCTCTCAGGGCCATGCAAGTCGAGGCCGCCTTCGCAACTAGCCGCCCGCCTTCATCCGTGATCTCGCACTCAATATAGCCAACGGTGCTGCCCCGTCGCACCACTTTGCCTTCAGCTCGCAGGCGAGCCTCCCACACGGGACGAAAGAAATTGATCTTTAGCTCGATCGTTGTGAAGGATTCGCCGGGCGCGAGTGTGCTTGCAAACGCCATTCCCATCGCTGCGTCAGCAATATCGCAAAGTATTCCCCCGTGGAGTGTCCCCATGGGATTAGCATGTTGTTGTCCGGCTGCCAGCGTGACGACTGCTCGTCCATCGGCAATCTCTTTCGCTTCAAATCCGATCAGCCGTGCTACCGGAACGTCGTTCGTCTTTGCCTGATCCATAAATCCTCACCGATGCTTAGGTTGCGGGTCCATTGTCGCCGCTCTATGCGACCGACTGGTCTCTAGACGCCACTTTATCACAAAATAAATGAAACCGACCGGTCTCATCGTTCATCGAAAGGGGTGCTGATGTAAACCGGCCGTTCAGACAGCTTGGTAGCGGTGGTGCGCGCATCGACCGGATTCTTACTTGAAGGAGCTTCAATGGCCGACCAACCTAGCTTCGTCTCCGCCGATCACATCGATATCGATCCATTTATAAGTTCCCAGACCCGGGAACGCGCGCTAAATGCGGCCATCGTCCAGGCTCACATCAGCAAGAGCTTCGAGGAGTATCTTGAGATCTTCGACGCCTTTTATGCCGACGATGTCGAGGTAAGCAGCGAAACCGCGGAAGAACCGATTCGTGGAAAGGCGAGAGTACGCTCACTTCTTGCTAACTTCCTGGTTCCGCTTCACGTGATGGCCGAAGTCGGTGGTCTACTGATATCCATTCGGCAGACCGCGATTCATGGAGATGCTGCAGACGAGAGGCATTCCGCGTGGGCACTGGAGTTGGTCGGGGTGTCCGGTAGAACCTGCACTCTGAGTTGGTGCACCCTCCGGAAATGGAACGGGTCGCTCGTAGTGTGTGAACATCACTATGACCATCAGCAAGGCGGCGGGCCGCTGACCTCCGATGACCTTAGTCTCAATGCAGCTACGTCTGCTGCAGAGTTTCGTAGGCCCTCATAACGAGTCCTAACAACTGTTTCGAACGAAGGGAGTTTTCTTATGCGGCAGTTGCAACTCATGGCTCACGGCGAACCTTCCGATGTCATCGAACTCAACACGGTCTCCCAACCGGCTCTTGGTCCGGAGATCGAGGAGATTTACCAGAAGCTGCGCGACCTCGTAGCTGACGGATCGCTCTCCGCCGCAGTGGAGCACGTGTACCGGCTCGACCAGTTCAAGGAAGCGTTCAAGCAATCTTTGAAATCGCATCGCACCGGCAAGATCCTGTTCACGTTTAGTGCCACTGATCCGCAGCGAAAAAATCTTACCACCGTGTAGAGCGGCCCGAAGAGAGATGGCTCAGACCGTCGCCTTCCTCTTTCCCGACAAGGCGTCATTTATCACGGGTGCGTCCTACCTCGTCGACGGCGCCAAGGCAGCCCAGTAGCGCGAACAATGACGACTAAGAAGAAATCCGTGGGCAAGCTTGAAGGATTCATATCTGTGTAGGTCGCTGATTGTGAATGAGCGGCCTGAGACATAGGTAATAATTGGTCGGGCGAATGGATTTGAACCATCGACCTCCTGGTCCCGAATAAGCAGTAGAAACACTATCTTATTGGCCCGTTTGGCTTTGTTCTGCGTCGAACATGCTGATATGGACCCGTATTCGGCAGCAATCGGACTCAAATCGGACCCATATTGATGGTCGCAAAATCGGCCGTTTGATCGCTTCGTTCCTCGGATAAGATCTTCCGCGGAGCTTATAGCAATGAACAGCCGCTTGCCTGATCAGGACAGTATTCAAGAGCACCTGAAAACAGTGCAAGGGTTGGCCCTCTCTAGCTAACGAAAGGAAAAGGCTATATAATTTCGTTAGCTAATTTCTAACGAAACGATGGCTTTGTGATGGCGACACCAACCAAACCGAACAGCCGCCTCGGGACTTATGTCGTCAAGACCTTCAAGGACGAGTCCTTCCGGGCCTATGTGCCGCCGCCGTTGCCGCCGGACCCGCCCGCTGGCCCTCCAGCGGCTTTTGCCCCTGCTTGAGCAGGCAAATCAGGCGCTCGGACGCCTGGATGGACTCGCGTCCATTCTGCCCGACCCCTCGCTATTCATTTACCTGTACGTTCGTAAGGAAGCGGTGCTCTCTTCCCAGATCGAGGGAACACAGTCGTCGTTTTCTGACCTGATGTTGTTTGAAAGCGCCGAAGCCCCTAGCGTACCGCTGGAAGATGTTCAGGAGGTTTCAAACTATGTGGCGGCGATGAATCATGGTCTTCGCCGACTGCGAGAAGATTTCCCGCTGTCTCTCCGTCTGATAAGGGAAATTCACAACCTGCTGGATCGGTTCTGCGCGTTCACCTACACCTTCAACGAAAGCCGATCATCACAATCCCCGCAACAGCCGGACAACTCTCTCTCTCTGCGCCCACTGTGGCGAAGGCTTTGCAGCACATGGTGGGGC
>Ga0209527_1000121_pt1 | contig 17124 bp, 10 predicted proteins | sample JacPinW_OM2H0_M2_FD_187968 | JGI IMG/M metagenome (GOLD analysis project Ga0209527, IMG submission 187968) | Forest soil microbial communities from Algoma, Ontario, Canada - Jack Pine, Ontario site 1_JW_OM2H0_M2 (SPAdes) (version 2) | ecosystem: Environmental > Terrestrial > Soil > Boreal... | reverse complement strand
GCATCAACAACTCGTTCGCCACCATGCCGCCATCCACGCGTAGGCTCGCGAGGCCGATACGCGAATCCTTCTCCATCGCTTCGACCACTTCTCGCGTCTGAAAAGCCGTGGCTTCCAGAACTGCCCGCGCGATGTGCCCTTTATTCGCGTAGCGCGTCAGGCCGGCGATAACCCCGCGCGCATTTCCTTTCCAATAGGGCGCGTACAGCCCGGAAAATGCGGGAACGAAATAAACGCCGCCATTGTCGTTGACCGTTCGCGCCAGCGGCTCCACGTCCGCGCTCCTCTCAATGATCCCAAGATTGTCGCGGAGCCACTGCACCAGCGCTCCGGTAATGGCGACGCTCCCTTCTAAGGCGTAGTGCGCCGCCTCGCTGCCAAACTTGTAGGCAACCGTGGTGAGCAAGCCGAAGTTCGAAGGCACCGGCCGCTCCCCCGTGTTCATCAGCAGGAAGCAGCCTGTACCATAAGTGTTTTTGACTTCACCTGGCTGAAAGCACGCCTGGCCCACCAGCGCCGCCTGTTGATCACCAAGGATTCCAGTCAGGGGAACGTCGGCGATCGCGGCGAGAGTTGATTCGCCGTAGATTTCGCTACTCGAGCGCACCTTTGGCAGAACCATGAGCGGAATCTCAAACGCGTCGAGCAACTTTTCGTCCCAATCCAGTGTTACTAGATTCAGGAGCTGCGTGCGGCTCGCGTTGGTGACGTCCGTCACATGAACGCCTCCTTGTGGTCCGCCGGTCAGGTTCCAAAGGAGAAAAGTATCGATATTTCCAAATAGCAACTCGCCCGCTGCAGCTTTCTTTCGGGCGCCCGGAGTATTTTCAAGCAGCCAGCGCAGCTTCAGGCTGCTGAAGTACGTGCTTAGCGGTAATCCGGTCTGCGGCCGGAAGCGGTCTTGGCCGCCCTCACTGGCGAAGCGCGCGACATCTTCTGCAACTCGCGTGTCCTGCCAAACAATCGCATTCGCAACCGGCTTGCCGGTCTTGCGCTCCCAAAGGACGGTGGTTTCTCGCTGATTGGTGATGCCGATCGCGGCCAGATCCGAAGCCCGTAACCCGCGCTGCTCGAGGGCGTCTGCAATCACTTCTTCCGTGCGGCGCAGGATTTCCAGCGGATCGTGCTCCACCCAACCGGGCTTTGAAAAAATCTGTTCGTGCTCCTTTTGCGCCACGGCGGCGACACGCGCGGACTGGTCAAACACCATGAATCGCGTGCTCGTCGTGCCCTGATCGATCGCCCCAATGTAGTTTTTCACCGCGAAAGCCCTTTTTGTTGACGCTGCAGCATACTACGCTACCGCCACTCCTTGCTTCATGCAAAAGGCCGACCATCCCACGTGGGAAACGCTCCGCTCACTCTTGAGAGGAAGACCGGCCATGCGTGTGCTACTTTTCGGACCGGGTGTGCATCTAATCGTATGAAGATAGGTAAAAGGAGTTATTTCGATGATGAAGAAAGTAAATCCAAGCCGTCTTGCCCTGATAATCGGGACACTCGCCTTGGCGTTTGGATTTTTTGCAGCAAATGCTTTCGCCGCGGAGCCGGGAACCGTCACCATGACGGTAACTGCCGTCGGCAAAAAAAACACCAGCCCGCCAATCGTTACAAAAGACAACGTGCAGCTTTTTCTGAACAAGGAGCGCACCCAGGTTGCTGATTGGAAGCACGGCGAAAAGCTATATCTTGCCGTATTGATTGATGATTCGCTGGACAGCGAAATCGCCAACCAGTGGAACGATCTGAAGGCGTTTTTCGCCGGCCAGCCTGACTCTACCTATATTTCTGTAGCTTACGCGCGCAATGGCACCGCCATGCTCGCCCAGGATTTCACCAACGACCATGAACTTGCGGCCAAGGCTTTGCGCATACCTCTCGGCGGTGGGGGTGCATTCTCGAGTCCCTATCTTGCGCTTCTGGATCTGATGAAGCGGTTGCCTTCTTCCGCGGACAGGCTTTCCATCCTCTTGATCTCTTCCGGGATCGACTATTTTCGCGGAGATTTTGGGAACAGGAGCCTGGATCTCGATTCAAACATCAGCCGCGCGCAAAAGCAGAATATCAACATTTGGACGATCTATGCTCCAGACGCGGGGCATCGGGCGCGCGGATTCTTCCTTACTTTCAGGGCGCAGTCGAATCTTAGCCAGCTCTCGGATGAAACGGGCGCCGAATCCTTCTATCTCGGCACCGGCGCGCCCGTCACCCTCAAACCGTATTTCGATGAACTCTCCACGCACCTCAGCAACCAGTACCTTTTGACGTTCAAGGCCAGCGGAGGAGCAAAGGGACGTTTCGAGCGCGTCCGGGTGGTTGCAACGGAGATGCCCTCCGTTGAGTTTTTGGCGGCTCCGCAAGCTTTTCTGCCTGGGGTGAAGTGAGCGCCGAAATCGGCTTTTTTGAAAACGGAAAGGCGCGGATCATTTGGGTCCGCGCCTCTTTCATTGAGGCTGGACAAACGGTCTAAAGCGGTGCTGCCCCGCCGAATCGATTTTGAACTTTTGTGAAGGGAGTAATCCTTAGTCGTCCGAGCCGCTGAGCACTGCCGCTCGCGTGGAATCGCGTATCACCAGCTCCGGGTTCATCTTGTGCCGCGAAATGTTCCAATCGCGCTTTTCCAGCCCGGCGTTGACGCCTTCCATCACGATATTCACCGCCAGGTTTCCCATCGCTTCCAGCGGCTGCCTCACCGTTGTCAAAGAAGGCGCTGACAGCGAGGACAGCGGCACGTCGTCGAAACCCACTACCGAGCAATTTTCCGGCACTTTCACGCCCGCTTTGGTCAGCGCCCGGATCGCGCCTAGCGCCGTCAGGTCGTCGAAGGCCATCAATGCCGTGAACCGTTTCTTTCGCTGCAGCAATTCTTCCGTGAACCGGTAGCCGCCTTCGAATCCCGAGTTGGGGTCGAAAGAATCCGGCAGTTGCAGAACGAGCGCGGGATCGATGTCTAGTCCGGCCGAGTGCGCGAATTTCTGAATCCCTTTCCACCGCGGCGCGCTGTCGATCAGCATTTTTGGGCCCCGGATGAACGCTATCTTGTGGTGCCCCAGCTGGTGGAGATGTTCGAGCGCGAGCCGCCCTCCCGCTTCGTTGTCCACCATCACCGAGCTGACAGCGTTCCCGGGCATCTCCCATCCGATGGTCGCCGCGGTAATGTTTCTCTTGCTGAGGTCCGCGAGCAGTTGGATGTCCACGAACAGCCAGTTGGCTACGACGATCAATGCCTCGACGTGATGCTCCAGCAGCATTTCAAGGTATCGCTCGAACCGGTTTCTCTGGTTGTGGGCGTCGGCGAAGATCTGGATGTACGACGATTGATAGAGCGCGTTCTCAATGCCACGCAAGACCGGCGTGCAAAATGGATCGGTAATGTCGAAGAACATCACACCGACGCTATGGCTCCTCTTGCTGCGAAGAAAACGGGCCATCGCGTTCGGCCGGTAGCCAAGTTTCTTTGCCACTTCTTCGATGCGCTTTTTCGTGGCGGGTGCGATGTAGCGCGCGAGCGGCGCATTGTTCAGCACGATCGAAACCGTGGCGGGAGAGAAGCCGCTGGACTTCGCGACATCCCTCATGGTGATGGTCTGGTTCTTTGCGCTTTGCCGTCTCACCGGGATGTGCGCCTCCGCGGGCATGACCATCATCCTTCTAGAGTCGCTCATGTTGCAATGGGCTCTTCTGAAAAGGACGCCTCATTCCGGAGGTAACTCAAACGAGAGTTGTTCGCGGAACCCGCGTGTTTTCCATACGCCGAACGCGATGCCCGCGATCATCCAGATCGAGCCGACGATCATCGCGGGCCGGCTCAGGTTCAGCCACAGTGCGAGGCAGATTAGAAATCCCAGGATGGGTGGAATCAGGTTGATCAGCTTTTTCTTTTCGGCGCGAATGTAATAGCGCACGAACGCCGCCGCGTTCACACCCATAAACGCGATTAAAGCTCCAAAATTCAGCATCTCGGCGCCGAGTCCGTAAGCCTTGTCCCCATTTAGAATTTTCAAAAAAATGCCCCAATCCAGCGCCTGTGCATCGTGGATATAGGACCTGTATCCGGCCACCACTTCAAGCAGAAACGCGCCGATCAGCGCGACACCCCCGACGAAAAGAACATTGTTCTTGGGAATCCGGTGCTTTCCATCCAGCTTTCCGAAGAATGACTTAGGCAGCGCATTGCTTCGTCCCATACCGAAGAGCAGGCGAGCCGCGCCAATTTGTGCCCCCAGTCCCGAACCGAAATTCGCCAGCAGCAGGGTGAAGCCAACCAATAGAAAAAGCGGAGCAATGGTATGGGTTCCCAGGTGCAGGGCGGGCCAAAGGCGGCGCATGATTTCCGGGTAAGCGGTGTTTACATCCGGGAACGGCTGAGATATGGGCCAGATGAGCTGCGCGATATAGACTTCCGCGGCCGACAGCAGACCAATCACCACACAAGTGAGTACCGTCGCCAGCATGATATTGCGCCGCGGATTCTCCGCTTCTTCAGACAGCGTGGAAATCCCGTCGAAACCGATGTACGTCAACACCGCGATGGATGTGCATCCAAAGAGGCCGCCGAAGGTAAAGGTTTGCGGGTCGTAAAACGGCCTGCTAAAGAAAACGGGATCGGCGTGCGGATGGCCGAAGATGTAGCGCGCGGCAACCACGAAGATAACCACGACGACGGCGCCCATGCCCGCAGCCATGCAGGCATTGATGCGCGCAGACGTCTTGATGCCGCGAATATTCAGGAGCGTAAAGACCACCGCAAAGAAAACTTTCCAGCCCCAGATGGGGACTCCCGGCGCGAAGTCATGGGCTTGTCCCGCGCACCACACCGTGCAGATCAGCGGGTTGAGAATGTAATCCATCACCATGCTCCAACCAGTCACAAATCCAGCACTCGGGTGAATTTCCTGCGCGACATAAGTAAATGCCGAACCCGCGCTCGGATACGCCCGCGCCATTCGCCCGTAGCTGATCCCCGTAAACAGCATCGCTACCATCGCGATCAGGATCGCCGTCACGACATGGCCTTTGCCCCGATCGCTCAGGACCCCGTAAATGGACATCGGCGCCACAGGCTGAATCACGATGACGCCGTAGAGAATCAAGTCCCAAAGCGTCAGAGTGCGCCGTAGGCGTGGCCCGGAACTGGCTGTGGTTTCGTCAGTCAAGCCCCTCTCCTTCTAGCGCAGGAATTACTCTTCGAAGTCGTCCGCACGGCGAACTGGCCCGCGCGCGGACGGCGCGCCACACCTGCGCTTGTCCGTATTCAATCGTTTCAATGCCGACAGTGTGCGCAATCTTGCTCCCTCGCGCAACCGCAAAACGTTTTCCTCGCCTGCGGGCATCTTCATCGGGCTTCTGCTCCCGCATTCTGCCCTGCACTTCCGTACAGGCCGGTAGCCCATAGGACGGTATCTCTTGCCTCACTGGTCCCTCGAATCCCCTGCAACAGAGTTGCCCCGTGAGTAGTCTAATTAAGCAGGAGCTCGGACAGGAGAATAAAGATAAATTCGGGAAAAGCCATGGGTAAAGCTTCCCTCACCAACGGCCGCAGTAGCACGGCGATCTTCCTGGCGCACGTTGGCGCTTTTCTTTTTGTGGTCCTCGCTGCTTACTGGCTCCGCCGCATTGCTCTTCAGCCCGATGCCATTCTCCAGGGCTACCTGCAGATTGTCAGCGGCCTTCTCGCCTTTGTTTTCGCCGCCGTAACCCTGGTCCGCTTCCAGGGAACTCAAGATCGCATTACTCTGATTCTCGGCGCCGGATTTCTTCTTTCCGGCGCTGTCCTTACGGCAACCAGCGTTCTCTTTTTTCAATTTTTTCCGGACGCCCCTCTGCGTTTCCTTTGGGCGCCCATCGCTTGGTGGCTTGGCCGCATGGTCTTGGCGCTCCTGCTCGTCGTGGCGCTTCTCGTTGAGCGCTTCCTCCCGAGTTCGCGTCACCCACGCCGCGAAATTGCCGGCGCTCTGTTGACCGTGATCGCGCTGACCTATGTGCTCGCCGCCACGCTTCGCGGTTTGCCGCCGGAAGTCTCTCGGCATCCGGGCGCCTTCTTCCCCAATCCGGAGCAGTTGCTGCCCGGCGCAATTTTTCTCGTGAGTCTCGTCTGGTACCGCCGCCGCTTGTCCGTTGAAGATTCCGAGTTCGACCGCACCATTTATGCCGCCACCTGGCTGAATGTCGCCGCTCAGCTCTCGGCCGCTCAATCCGCGCGCTTGCTTGATGCACCCTTCGTTTTCGCCCAGGCGCTTATGGTGCTGGGCTACGCCGTCGCGCTGGGTGGCGCGCTTCTCGATAACGCGCGGCTCTTCGAGCAGGTTCGCCATCTTGCCGTCAGCGATCCGCTCACCGGTCTCGCCAACTACCGACGCCTGCTCGATGTTCTTGAAAACGAGACGGAGCGCACCGATCGCACCGGCCGGCCCTTCTCCGTGCTGCTTCTCGACCTCGATGAATTGAAAAAAATAAACGACGGCTACGGCCATCTCGTCGGCAGCCGCGCCATTTGCCGGCTCGCCGACATTCTCCGCGTTCACTGCCGCGCCGTCGATACCGCCGCGCGATATGGCGGCGACGAATTCGCCCTCGTTCTCCCGGAATCGCAGGAAGACGAAGCACACCGGGTTGCGAATCGCATCCGCGAAGTTCTCGCCAGCGACGGCGAGCAACCGCCTATCTCCGCAAGTATCGGCATATCCATCTACCGCGGTGATGGCGGGCGCATCGAAAAACTTCTCTCGGAAGCGGACCAGGATCTCTACGCGGAAAAGGCAAAGCGGGGAAGACGCGCCTCCGCTGCGCCCGATCCCCGCCGTCGTAGCTCGCAATCCTAAACTGCTCGAGTTGATACTACTTTATCGATAGTCAGTTGATTTTATCGAATAGAATTGCCGTCGGCATCCACGACGTGCACCGTGCCGAGGTTCAGCTCGCGAATTCCCGCCTCCACCTTCGCAAGGTCCCCGACCACCACCCACACCAATCGATCCGGGTTGAGGAAGGACTTCCCCGCGGCCGTGAGATCGTTTGTCGTCAGCGCTCGCACCTTGGATGCATACGTTGAGTAGTAGTCGTCGGGCAAACGATATTGCACGATATTCTCGATCGCATCTCCGACCTCGCTCATGGTTTCGCGCGAGCCCGCCAGGCGAAGGGTTCGATTGTCCTTGTCCTTATTGATTTCATCCTGAGAGATGGGACGGGCGCCAAACATGTCGCGCAACTCTTTGTTGAGCTCAACGAGAGATTCTTTCGTCTTATCCGTCTGCACCGGCGCTCGCGTCACCCAGGCGCTGTCGCCGCGTGCAAACTGAAACGCCGTGGCAGCGCCGTAAGACCAGTGCTTGTCCTCGCGCAGGTTCATGTTTACGCGCCCGCCGAACGTTCCGCCCAAAATGTCGTTCCAGATTCCCAGCGCAATCTCCTGCGGGCTGTTGCGCGGCGGTGCGATCGTTCCCGCCAGGATAAATGACTGCGCGGCGCCCGGTTTATCGATCAAAAAAACTTCAGCTTGCTTCGGCGCCGCGACGTTTGAAATGCTCTTCTTCGGCGTATTCCCTTGCTTCCAGGACGCAAAAGCCTTTTCGAGTTGCGGTTTAATTTCCGCCAGGGTGGTGTCGCCGACGATCACCAGCGTGGTGTTATTCGGCCGGTACCACGTGTCGTGGAATTTGGCGATCGCGTCGCGCGTTAATTTGCCGACGCCGGCTTCGGTCAACTCCAGTCCGTAGGGATGCTCCTTGCCGTAAAGCGCCGGAGTAAGCACGCGGCCAGCCATCGCGCCGGGGGAAGTCTTCGCACGTTGAATCGCGGCAATCTGCAGCTTCTGCTGGCGCGCGAAATCTTCCTGCGGGAACGAAGGATGGAGCAGCACATCGGAAAACAACGCCAGCGATGGCTCCAGCTTGCTCTTCAACGAGGAGAGATAGACCGTCGAACTATCCAGCCCGGAACCTGCCTCGAGCTCCGCTCCCAGCCTCTGAATCTCATCGCTGATTTGCAGCGCGTTGTATTTGTCCGTGCCGCTGGTCAGCAGGGAGGACGTCATACTCGCAGCACCTGGCGTGGCTGGACTGTCCGCGGAGGTGCCCGCATCCACGAGCATGGTGAAATCCACAAGTGGCAATTCATGACGTTCCGCCAGAACGACTTTCAATCCATTCGAAAGCGTCATGCGTTCGAACGCCGGCAGCTTCACGTTTGGCGTCGCGCCGACTTCGGGGAGCTTCGAACGGTCCGCGCCCGCGCTCGCCGCCTTGTATTCCGGAAAGGGCGCCACTTCGAGCTGATAAAGGCCGTCGCTGAGCCAGCGCCGCGCCGCATCGCGTAAATCCTGAGCCGTCGCTTTGCGCACGCGGTCTAGCGAAATCAGGTACTGTTCCGGATTTCCCGTGAATACCTGGCCGCGAGCGAGGATGTCGGATTTCCCGCCAAAGCCTCCGATGCGGTCCAGCCCGCGCACGAGATTCGCTTCATAGGCGGTCTTGACGCGCTCCAGCTCTTCCGCCGTTGGGCCGTCCTTCAGGAATTTGTCCAGCTCTTCCTCAACATCCTTGTTGATAGGTGCTAGGCTTCCCCCGGGTTTCGCCGACGCACCAACGATGAACTGGCCGCCGATTTCGTTCGGATTGATGCCGCAGTTCACCGACGTCGCCACTTGCTCGTCATAGACGAGCCGCTTGTAAAGCCGCGAATCCTTTCCCTCCGCCAGCACGTCGCTCGCGAGGTCCAGATAATCGGTGTCGGCCTGGCCGTATTCCGGAACATTCCAGACGTTGAACACGCGCGCCACCGGCACGCGGTCTTGCGCCTGCTGGCGGTGCACGCCGGTCATTTTCGCCACCCATTCCGTCTGGTGCGCCACCGGGGGACCGGCGGGGATATCCCCAAAATATTTCCCGACCTTTTCGCGTGCCGTTTTCACGTCGATGTCGCCGGCAATCACCAGCGTGGCATTCGAAGGCCCATAATAGGTCTTGAACCACTCCTGCACATCCGCGAGGGACGCCGCGTTCAAATCCTCCATCGAGCCGATCGTCGTCCACGAGTAGCCATGCCCGGCGGGATAAGTGTTTTCGGTGATCAGGTACCGCGAGATGGAATAGGGCTGGTTATCGCCCTGGCGCTTTTCGTTCTGCACCACGCCGCGCTGCAGGTCCAGGGTCTCCTTGTTAATGGTGTTATAAAAATGCCCCATGCGGTCGGATTCCACGAACAGCGCATAATCCAGCGCTGATGTGGGCACATCCTCGAAATAGTTCGTGCGGTCGGAATTGGTCGTGCCGTTGAGGTCCGTCGCGCCCACTCGCTCCATCGCATCGATGTAGCGCCCCTTGAGGTTTTCGCTGCCGCCGAACATCAAGTGTTCGAACAGGTGCGCAAAGCCGGTCTTCCCAGGCTTCTCGTTCTTGGAGCCCACGTGATACCAGATGTTCAGAGCTACGATCGGCGCTTTATGATCTTCGTGAACGATCACCGTCAGTCCGTTCGGAAGCACAAACTTCTCATAGGCTATTTTGATGTCCTGCCCTGACGCGCCTACCGCGGCCATCGCCAACAGCGCCATCGCTGCGAGCAGAACAAAAACTTGTGCGACCCGATCCGTCTTCAAACGCATTGTTCCTCCATAATTTGCGATTCTCTCTAGTCTGCATTTCTCATGAAAGTCCAGCCCCGCCAACGTGTCCCGTAGGGCCCGCCTTCTGAGGCAGGTCGCTCTTTTTTGTTTGCGATATTGCGAGTCAAATAGGCAAACGAAGAACCACCCCTTGATTACAAGACGCACGCCGCGACTGGAAGTTTCAACAGGCAATTCAGCTTTGGACCGGGACCGTCAGTATACCGCGCGCCTTTGCACGGTGTCCTTTGTTTCCAGCGAAAATCGCGCCTCGGCGGCGTTGCCGTCGAGCAGTTGGCCCACAACATATTCCCCGATCGCCGGGCCGTGCTTGAACCCATGCCCCGAGCCCCCGCCCGCAAACCACACATTTTCCATCTCCGGATGCCGGTCGATCAGAAAATCCCCGTTCGAAGTGTTTTCATATTGGCAGACTCGCGTTTCCACAATCGTTGCGTCGCGCAAGGCCGGGAAGCGCCGTGCTACATACTTTCGGACCATCTCCGTCATCGCGGGAGACACAATCCTCGATTGCGTGTCCGGGTCAACTCGCTCGCCATGCTCGTCAAACGCAATCTTCAATCCCCGCCCCTCGATGTCCGGCATTCCATAAACTAGGTCTTCCTGAAACAGCCAAGTCGGCAGCGCCCTTGGTGCAAACCGCATATCGCCTGCCGGAACACCAAAGAAGAACACTTCCTGCCGTGAAGGAAAGATCCGCGCGCCAAGTACGTCCGGGAAAACTTTGCCAAGCCACGGACCGCACGCAAACACGAATTGCCCCGCGGCAATGTGCTCGCCATCGCTTGTTGCTACCTCGTGCATCCGGCCGGATCCCGTTGGTCTGAGGACCTGCGCCCAGCGATACTCCGCGCCAAGCCGTACAGCCTCTTCCACCACGGCAGCCACCGCCCGCCGCGCCATCAGTACTCCGCTCTTTGGTTCGAGGATGCCGCACTTGATGTCGTCCAATCCAATTTGCGGATATCGTCTTTCGAGCGCCTCGCGGTCCAACTCTTCGAACTTTACGCCGCATCGCTTCAATGTTGCGCTCGTCTGCCGCAACCGCGCGCCCTCTTCAGCGCCCATCCAAAGGACTCCAGTTTCCAGAAAAAGTGCTTGTCGCGTTACCGCTGAAAACTCTTTCCACTGCTCCAGTGAACGCTGCGACCACCGCGTATACAGCTCATCCCCGCCATAGCCCATTCGAATGATGCGCGTTTCGCCCCCGGAACTGGCCCGCGAATGCGCCGGACCATAGGCATCAATCAGCGCCACGCGCTGGCCCCGCTTGCCGAGATGCCAGGCCGTCCACGCGCCGAACACTCCTGCTCCGATCACCGCAACGTCAAATGTTCTCCCGCCGCTCATCGCTGCAGCATCCTATCGCAACCTGTACCCCAACGAAAAACTCTTCCGTCAAACAGCCTGTAGCGATACCATTCTTCGTTTTGTGCCATTCTTCCCGGAGGTGTGTGTGACCGTTTCTCACCGGCCTGTTCTTTCCTCGATCGGCGCTCTTGTTTTCCTATTCCTGAGTACGCTCGTCCTGCATGCGCAGCAAGTCGACCGTTCCGCGGTCGCCAATCCAAAAGACCGCTCGGCGTCCGCCAAGCCCGCTGACCATCCCGCGGCCGCCAATACGCTTGATCCCAAGACCTACGGCGGAATGAAATGGCGCCTCATCGGCCCCTTCCGTGGCGGCCGGGCTTTGGCGGTGACCGGCGTTCCAAGCCAGCCGAATACGTACTATTTTGGCGCGGTAGCCGGCGGCGTTTGGAAAACCACCGACGGCGGCGTTTCCTGGGATCCCCTCTTCGACAAGCAAACCACTTCCTCCATCGGCAGCATCGCGGTCTCCAACTCCGATCCCAATGTGATTTATGTCGGCACCGGCGAAGCCTGCATTCGCGGCAACATCTCCTTCGGCGACGGCGTCTATCGTTCGAACGACGGCGGTAAGACCTGGAACAACGTCGGCCTGAAGGACTCCCGCCACATCGGCAAGGTCCTCATCCATCCCAGCAATCCCGATGTCGCCTTTGTCGCCGCTCTAGGCCATGCTTACGGCACGAATACCGAACGCGGTATTTTCCGCACGCGCGATGGCGGCAAAACCTGGGAGAAAGTTCTTTACTTCGACGACCGCACCGGCGGCATCGACATCGTTTTCGATCCGCAGAATCCTCACGTCCTGTTCGCCGCGATGTGGGAAGGCTACCGCACGCCCTGGACGCTCAACAGCGGCGGCGACAAGGACGGCCTCTACCGTTCGAACGACGACGGCACGACCTGGAAGCGCGTCGAGGGCAACGGCATGCCCGAGGGCCCGCTCGGCCGCATCGGTGTGGCTGTTTCCGGCGCCGATTCGAATGTCGTCTACGCGCTGATCGAAGCGAAGAAAGGCGGCCTCTACCGCAGCGATGACGGTGGCACCAATTGGGCCTTGATCAACGACGATCATCGTTTTCGCCAGCGCGCCTGGTATTTCACCCACGTTTGGGCCGACCCCAAGGATTCGAACAAGGTCTACATCGCCAACACCGGCCTGTTCCGTTCGAACGACGGCGGCAAGGCATTCGAACGCCTCAATGCGCCCCACGGCGACCATCACGGTCTCTGGATCGATCCCAACAATCCCAATCGCATCATCAACGGCAATGACGGCGGCGCGACCATTTCCATCGACGGCGGCAAGAACTGGTCCACGCAGAACAATCAGCCCACAGCGCAGTTCTACCATGTGACCGCCGACAACGATTTTCCGTACCGCGTTTATGGCACGCAGCAGGACAACTCCTCCGTCGGCATCGCCACCGCCAGCGACCGTGGCTACATCGACCGCGGCGACTGGGATGCCGTGGGCGGAGGCGAGAGCGGCTACGTTGCCGTCGACCCGCGCGATTCGCACATCGTTTACGCCGGCTCCTACTTCGGCTACATCACCAGGCTCGACCGCCGGACCAACCAGGTGCAAAACATCCAGCAATGGCCGCTCGATCCCGATGGCTACAACGCTTCCGTGCAGAAGTACCGCTACACCTGGACGATGCCTATCGTTTTTTCTCCGCACGATCCCAACATTCTCTATCACTCTTCTCAGTTCCTCTTCCGTTCAAAAGACGGCGGTCATTCCTGGGAAACCATCAGCCCCGACCTCACGCGCAACGACAAATCGAAGCAGCAGGACTCCGGCGGCCCCATCACCAAAGACCAGGCCAGCATCGAGTTCTACGATTTGATCTTTACCGTCGCGGAATCCCCTAAACAAAAAGGTTTGATCTGGGTCGGCACCGACGATGGCTTGATCCAACTCACGCGCGACGATGGAAAAAATTGGACTAACGTCACTCCGAAAGGCTTTCCCGAATGGGCCATGATCAGCTTGATCGAACCCTCGCCGTTCGAGGCTGGCACGGCCTACGCCGCCATCGACGCCCACAAGCTTGATGATTTCAAGCCCTACATTTTCAAGACCACGGATCTTGGCAAGACCTGGTCGGCGATCACCACCGGCCTCCCCGATGGCTCCTACGTTCATGCCGTTCGCGAAGATCCCAAGCGCAAAGGCCTTCTCTACGCTGGAACCGAAACGGGCGCGTGGGTTTCCTTCGATGACGGCTTGCACTGGCAAGCGCTGCAGCTCAATCTGCCGACAACTCCGGTCCACGACCTCCTCATCCACGGTGACGATCTGGTGGTCGCCACTCATGGCCGCTCGTTCTGGGTGCTCGATGACATCAGCCCGCTGCGCCAGGCGAACGCCTCGATCGCCGGCGAAGACGCGCATCTGTTCACGTCTCGTGCCGCAATTCGCACCCGTATGGGCCATACCAGACGCCGCCGCTACGCCATCGGAGAAAATCCGCCCGACGGCGCGGCGCTCTACTACTATTTGAAGGAAGAGCCCAAAGATCCGATCAAGCTGGAGTTACTGGATGCCCAGGGCAAAGTCATCCGCGCTTTCACCAGCGAAGAAAAGAAAAAAGAAGGTGGCTCCGACGAGTGGGAAAGAGATGAAGCAGAGGAGCACATCCCCGCGAAGGCTGGATTGAATCAATTCACCTGGGATTTGCGGTACGAATCCCCCAAGAAGATTCCCGCCGCAGTATATGACGAAGGCGAACCCAGCGGCCCGCTCGTTCTTCCCGGCAACTATCAAGTGCGCTTGACCGTCGGAGCGAAAAATTTCATTGCTCCTCTCGGCGTGATCATGGATCCTCGCGTCAAAACCTCCGCCGAGGACCTGCGCAAGCAGTTCGATCTGCTGCTCAAAATGTGCGACCGCCAGGACGAAATGAACAAGGCCATCTTGGCCATCCGTGACCTGCGCAGCCAGTTGCAAGCGCTCGAAAAGCGCCTCGGTGCAAACGAACCGGCAAAGCCGATACTCACGGCTTCCACCGATCTGCGCAAGAAAATCAGCGCCATCGAAGAAGAACTGATCCAGGTAAATTCGAAGGCCAGCGAGGACGAACTCAACTACCCGACAAAGCTCAACAGCAAATTAGGCTATCTGCAAAATGCCGTCGATAGCGCCGACGCCCAGCCCACCGAAGCCGAACTCGGCGTTTACGCCGAACTCGATCAGCAGCTTGAAACGCAGCTAGCCAAGTGGCGCGGCGTCCTTGCGAAAGATGTTCCCGCGTTCAACGACACCATGCAAAAAAACAACGTCCCGCTCGTCGCTCCATCCGCGGCCAAAGCCAACTAGCTTTGGAGTGCGGCGGCTTGCCGCCGCTTTTCCTGCGGTCTCGGTGAATTGGTTGCGCGTGCGCTGTATTTCTCCTCGTGCGAGAAAAATGCGGAAGTAACGTGCCCCTTGGCGGAAAGAAAAGCGGGAGCAAGCTCCCGCACTCCAAATCGCTAGCGGCCAAACGCGGCTTCGATCGGCTTGGCCCAGTGCGAGAGGTGGTTGAGCGATTCTGCATGCGTGGGGTCGAGGTGCAGCGGAGTGATGGAGACGGCGCCGGAAAAAATCGCCGCGTAATCCGTGTCCGGCTCCACGTCCTTGTCGATTCTCTGCTCAAACAGCCAAAAATAACTCCGTCCGCGCGGATCTTTTCCTTCGCTGAGCTGGTTGCGCGTAATCTTTTGCGATTGCCTCGTGAATTTCACGGCGCCGTTCCACGGCTCCGGCATATTTACGTTGAGCAATACTTGATCCGGCAATCCTTCTTTCAAAATCAATTCCGCGGCAGCCCGCGCCACGCGCGCCGAATTTTCAAATTTCACTTCCGTTTTTTTCGAGCACAGTGACATTGCTACGGATGGAATGTGATGCAGCGCGCCCTCGCGCGCCGCGCCCACGGTGCCCGAGTAATAGACATTTTCCCCGAGATTCGCGCCGTGATTGATTCCGGAAATCACCATGTCCGGCTTTTCCGGCAAAAGTTTGTGCAGCGCCACGATCACGCAATCCGCCGGCGTCCCGTCGATGGCCCATTCCCGCTCCCCGATCCGGTTGCAAACGATCGGCTGCCGCAGCGTCAGCGACTGCGCCGCCCCGCTCTGCTCTCGGCTCGGCGCAACAATGCTCACCGTGGCAAATCCCTCCAACGCCGCTGCCAGCGCCCGCAGCCCCTCCGCCTGATATCCATCATCATTCGTCAAAAGTATGTTCGGCATCGTTCACGTTCTTCAGTAAGTAGCGCAGATTCGTTTATTCCATCAGGCTTAATGGTTGCAGTTCTTCCTCGAGCGTATTGGCAACCGAGACTGTCAATAGACCTGCGCGAAGCATTTCCCTTGCTTCACCAAAGCCGATCGTAAGGTATCGACAAGCGTATCGGTCTGGCGATTGTGGAGATCCACCTAAAGGCCGAAAACACACCGTGTATTCGCCCTTATCCTCGTCGAATGACAGTTCAGCAACAAAGCACTTGTGATATCTCGTTGCGTAGCCGTCGAGAAGCTTGAAAAGCTTTGAGTAATTCAATCTCATCAATTGCGGCGGGTCGACAGAACTTTGCACGCATAGAGAAAAATGGTCGGGACGGCGAGATTTGAACTCGCGACCTCACGCACCCCAAGCGTGCGCGCTACCAGGCTGCGCTACGTCCCGACCGGTGAGCTGACAACGACGCGGCAAGAATCAAGAGGGCCGAATCGAGGTAGCAACTGCAACTTCAAGGCTATCACCGCCGTTCGAGCAGCGTCAAGAAAGCGCGCAGCGTATCGCGCAAATCCAGCAGCATTTTGCGGCTCAGAAGCTGCCCAGCACCTTCCGCGGGGTGATTGGCGCCTCGGCTCTCCGTTTCAACAGCGCCATCGTGCTCGCGGAGGTGCCGCCGCGCGCCCGCGATGGTGAATCCTTCGTCGTAGAGCAGCCTCTTGATGCGGAAGACCATGTCCACGTCGTCCTGGCGGTAGAGGCGATGACCGCTGGAGCTCTTGACCGGCTCGAGCATCGGGAATTCGGTTTCCCAATAGCGAAGGACGAACGGTTTCAAGTCCGCCAGGCGGCTGACTTCGCCGATGCGGTAGAGTTTTTTCTCCGTGGCGACTTGCGCGGCTGTGCCGATGCTTGGCATTGTGCGTTCCTGCCGGAAGGACGCCGCTATCGTAGCAGTTTGTGGGCGATTGATGTAGAGGGAGGCGTTCATTAGTCACGGTCGGTGTCGCCGCCGGAGGTTCTCTTCTCGCGCTTGCGGAGGCGCTGGATGAAGCGGACCGGCGTGCCGACGAAATCGTACTTGGCGCGAAGCTCGTTTTCGAGGAAGCGCTGGTAGCTAAAGTGCAGCGGCGCTTTCTGGTTGGTGAAGATGAGGAACGTGGGCGGCGCGACTTTCGCCTGCGTGATGTAATAGATGCGCACGGGGCGGGCCTTCGGCGTGGTGCCGCGCTGCAGGTCGACTTCTTCCTTGAGCCAATTGTTCAGGGCCGGCGTGGCGATGCGGCGGCGGCGGGCCTCCCAGCATTGATTGATGAGCGGATAGAGTTTTTCGGCGCGCTCGCCGGATTTCGCGGAGAGAAAGACGATCGGCGCGTAGCTCAGGAATTTCAATTTGGCGCGGATCATTTTTTCGTAATCAAACATTAACCGGCCGGAATCGAAGTTTTCCGGTTTGTGGCGTTCGCCGGGAGCGCGCTTGGATTTGCCTTTCGCGGTGGCCGCATCGCGTGACGCGGCATCGCGCGCCGCAACGACGGCCAGATCCCACTTGTTGATGACGATGACGACGGAGCGGCCGGACTCTTCCGCGTAGCTGGCGATTTGCGCGTCGCCTTGGGTCACGCCTTGTTCGCCGTCGACGACGAGGAGCGCCACATCGCAGCGCTCCAGGCCGCGGCGGGCCATGACCACGCTGAGTTTTTCCGCGACCAGCGTGGTTTTGCCTTTGCGGCGAATTCCCGCGGTATCCACGAAGCGATAGTCGCGGCCCTCGCGCGTGATTTCCGTGTCCACGTTGTCCATGGTCGTGCCGGGAATGGGCGAGACAATGGAGCGCTCTTCGCCGACCATGCGGTTCAGCAGCGTGGATTTGCCGACGTTGGGCCTGCCGATGATGGCGACTTCG
>Ga0209527_1000120_pt1 | contig 17204 bp, 7 predicted proteins | sample JacPinW_OM2H0_M2_FD_187968 | JGI IMG/M metagenome (GOLD analysis project Ga0209527, IMG submission 187968) | Forest soil microbial communities from Algoma, Ontario, Canada - Jack Pine, Ontario site 1_JW_OM2H0_M2 (SPAdes) (version 2) | ecosystem: Environmental > Terrestrial > Soil > Boreal... | reverse complement strand
GGGGGAATCATTCTTTCGATTTGGGGACTTGAATTGCTCAAGCAGATCGGCGCGCGCACCATTCCGCGGCTTGGTGAAGTGGGTGTCGATCTTACAGTTTTAATCGTTACCGCGGTCGTTGCGGTTGGAACCGGAATTTTGTTTGGCTTGATCCCGGCGTTCGCCAGCGCAAAACCGGAATTGACTGAAGCGTTGAAGGAAGGCGGCCGCGGTTCCACGAGCGGCGCGCGACGCAACCAAGTGCGCAATTCGCTCGTCGTCGCAGAGATCGCGCTCGCCCTTGTTCTGCTCGTTGGCGCCGGACTTCTGCTCAAGAGCTACGCGCGCGTGCAAAATATCGATCCGGGGTTCGATCGACGTAACGTGCTCACGGCTGAGATCGATCTCCCTGACACGAAATATCCGCCGCGCGCAAGCTCTGAGTACAACCATGGCCAAGCGATCATAAATTTCTGGAACGAAGCGTTGCGTCGCGTTCGGCAATTGCCCGGAGTCGAGGCTGTAGGCGGCACCATCGTTCTCCCGCTGAGCGGTTCGAACACCGATTCCTCTTTTGCAATTGAAGGTCGATCGATGGGAAGAAAGGAACCAACGCCGGACGAGGAACTTCGGACCATCACGCCGGATTATTTCCGAGTTATTAAGACGCCACTGCTCCGCGGACGTTTCTTCAGTGAAAGCGACAACACCGACGCTCCTGGCGTGGTGATCATTAACGATGCGCTGGCAAAAAAATATTGGCCTAACGAAGACGCGCTTGGGAAGCGGATCACGTTTAGCGATCCGCGCAAACCGGATCCGAAATGGCTGACGATTGTTGGAATCGTTCGAAGCATCAGACACCGCGGGCTCGATATCGATCCGCAGCCTGAGTATTACCTTCCGTTCGCCCAAGACCCGGAACCCACCATGGTTCTGACCGTGCGGAGTTCGCAGGATCCGCGCAGTCTCACCTCCGCCATCCGTCGGGAAATCCAATCGATCGATCCTGATCAACCGATGGCAAACGTTCGCACGCTAGAGGCGGTCACGGCCGATTCAGTAGCACCGCGACGAATGTCGATGGTGTTGCTGGGCGCGTTTGCCGGGATCGCCTTATTGCTTGCCGGCGTTGGAATTTACGGAGTGATTTCGTATCTGGTCGTGCAGCGCACGCACGAAATAGGTGTCCGGATGGCGCTGGGCGCGCAGCGCCGTGACGTTCTGCGCCTCGTCGTCGGGCACGCGCTTAAGCTTGTCGGAATCGGGACCGTCATCGGATTGGTTCTCGCTCTCCTCTCGACCCGAACGCTTTCGGCCCTGCTCTACAGCGTCGGCGCCTTTGATGCGATGACATTTGTTTTTGTCACCGTCACGCTGGCCGCCGTCGCGTTGCTTGCCAGTTACATTCCTGCGCTCCGCGCAACCCGCGCCGATCCAATGATCGCGCTCAGCCACAATGCCTGACCATGATTCGAGATTTTAAATTTGCGTTCCGGCAGTTGTTCAAGGCGCCGGCGTTTACGATTGCAGCGGCAACCGTGCTCGCACTCGGCATTGGCGTGAACACCGCTGTGTTCAGTCTGGTCAACACGCTTTTCTTTGCTCCTCCCGCTTACGCGAAGCCGCACGAATTGGTGCAGCTCTTTTCTCAGGACAAGAAGGACCCGAAAAAGTTTCGCGGTTTTTCCTATCCCACCTATGTCGACGTGCGCGAGCAGAACACTGTCTTCACCGACGTAATGAGTTTCAATATCGCGTTGATCGGTATCGGTCAGAAAGGCGACACGCGCCGCGCCTTCGCTGGCATCGTCAGCTCGAACTATTTCTCGGTGCTCGGTGTTCCGGTGGCGCGAGGCCGCGCATTTGCGCCGGAAGAGGAAATGCTTGGCCACAACACGCCCGTCGCGATCATCAGTTACAGTTACTGGGAGAAGCACGATCTCGATCCAAGCGTCCTCGGATCGCACGTATTTATTAACGGCCGCGCGTTCACGATCGTCGGAATCGCGCCGAAGGGATTCGTTGGTACAATGCAAGTCTTGTCGCCGGACGTTTGGTTGCCGATGAGCGTTTACGATCAGGTGGCGAACGATTTTGAATCGGAGAACAAGACCACGATTGATGATCGCAAAGGAACGCAGTTGCGGATCATGGGTCGACTTAAACCCGGGATCACAGCAGCCGCGGCCAAACCTGCGCTCGAAGGGCTGGCGGCCAATTTGGAAAAAGCCTATCCGGTCGAGCAAAAAGACCAGACGTTTTTGGCCGAGCGAGTGTCCCGTAATACGGTAAGCAACAGACCCGGCTCCGACAGCCGGATAAAAGCCATTGCGCCGTTACTGCTCGGGATGGCGGCGGTGGTTCTACTGGTGGCATCCCTTAACCTCGCAAACATGCTGCTCGCGCGCAGCACAGCGCGGCGCAAGGAAATCGCAATTCGGCTTGCGCTCGGTGCCAGCCGTTGGCGCATCGTGCGTCAGCTCCTGACCGAGGGTTTTGTGCTCGCGCTGCTCGGAGGTGTGGGTGGACTCATTCTGGGACTCTGGTCGTCTGATCTGCTGGTTGGCTCAATGCGCAAGCTGATGCCGCTGGATATCGTGTGGTTGACCGGACCGAACCCCGCAATCTTGGCGGCAACGTTCGGATTTTGTCTGCTCGGTACGCTGATGTTTGCACTCGGGCCGGCCTTGAAAATTTCGCGCAGCGCAGTGATCACCGATCTGAAGGAACATGCCGGTGAAGATGTAGTGCGCCGGCGTTGGAAATTTTTGCCGCGCAATCCGCTCGTCGTCGTACAAATCGCGTTCTCGCTGGCGCTGATTACGGCCGCGGCTTTGTTCATTCGCGGCGCAGACAAGGCTGCGTCTCTCGATACAGGGCTAAAGCCGGGCGCAAGCTACCTTCTCGAAGTCGATGCGAGCCTCGCCGGTTACGAGCCGAAACGCGCGCAGGAACTTTATCGCAGCTTGAACGAGCGACTGGCGGCGCTGCCAGGAGTCGAGCACGCCAGCATTTCTTCAACGGTTCCGTTCGGGATGATTTCGTTAGACAGAACTGTCCAACGGGCTGGTGTGCATCTTGGTCCAGACGCCCGGCCGGCGACCGCCGCCGAAGGCCTTGCCTTTAAGGTGTCGTGGGACAGCGTGGGCGCGGATTATTTTTCAACCGTTGGATTGCCGGTCATTCGCGGCCGCGCGTTCACCGAAGCGGAAACGACCCAGCCCGGTCCGAAGGTTGCGATAATTGACGAAGTTCTGGCAAAGAAACTCTGGCCGGACGGTGGCGCGCTTGGACAACGCATTCAGTACGCTGGCGAAGATGCGCCGGCGGGCTCGCGCGGCGGAGCCACTGGAGCAAGCGCCGATTTGAATGAAGAGGAGAAGCAAAAAGAGACGATCGAAATAGTCGGCATCGTGCCGGTAACGCGCCACGAGCTTTTTGAAATGGAGGAGCCCGGAGGCGCGATCTACTTGCCCTTTGCGCGTGGATTCCAAAGCGACGTTTCCTTTTTCGTTCGATTCCGTTCGCTTGCTTCCGGAAACGAAGCCATTACCGCGGATTTGCTTCGGCGCACTGTGCGCGATGTCGATCCCTCAATCCCGATCATTTCTTTGCGAACATTTGCCCAGTATCTTGATTCGAATTTCGATCTTTGGCTTGTTCGCGCCGGCGCGGCGTTGTTCTCCATCTTTGGGGGACTAGCACTTTGTCTGGCCGTCGTTGGTCTCTACGGAGTCAAAGCTTACTCAGTCGCGCGACGTACCCGCGAGATCGGGATTCGGATGGCGCTCGGTGCTCAGGCAGGAGCGGTGTTGAGAATGATCATGCGGGAGGGCTCCATCATGCTGGTCAGTGGAGTCGCCATTGGCCTATTGCTCGCAATGGTGACGGCAAAAATCTTGAGCGGAATTCTTTACGGAGTTGGTGCGCTTGATCCGATCGCATTCACCGTCGCTCCACTGGTGCTCACTATCGCAGCACTTATTGCCACCTGGTTGCCTGCGCGACGCGCCACGCAGGTGGATCCAGCCCAAGCATTACGCGCCGAGTAGGTTTATGATCCGTCTTCACAACCTCGAGCGCTCGTATCCGCTGGCAAAAGGAAAATTCTTCTACGTCTTGCGCGACATCGACATCGACGTCGCTGAGGGCGAGTTCGTTTCGGTAATGGGGCCATCCGGCGCCGGCAAATCGACGCTCCTTCACATCCTCGGAATGCACGATCACGGATGGGGCGGCGAATACTTCTTCAACGAGACGGCCGTTCATCATTTGAAAGCGAAGGAGCGAGCCGCGCTGCGCAACGAGCAGATCGGTTTTGTTTTCCAGCAGTACCATTTGCTCGACGACCTGACCGTCTACGAAAATCTCGAAATCCCGTTGTCGTATCGAAAAGTAGGGAAGAGCGAGCGATCGGCGATTGTGGCCGACGCGCTTGATCGATTTCAAATGGTGGCAAAGCGCGATTTGTATCCACGCCAGCTCTCCGGCGGTCAGCAACAACTCGTTGGTGTGGCGCGCGCGATCATAGCCAGTCCGAAACTGATCCTCGCGGACGAACCGACCGGAAATCTTCACTCCAGCCAGGGCGAGGAAATCATGGAGCTATTTCAAAAACTGAACGCCGAGGGCACGACCATCATTCAGGTCACGCACTCGGAGAAAAATGCGGGATACGGGAACCGGATCATCCAACTGCGGGACGGTTGGGTGGTCGAGGGCAACAAGAGGTAAACGCTTATGATTCTAGATTCATTTCGCCAGGACGTACGGGTTGGTCTGCGTGTTTTGTTTAAGGAAAAATCGTTTTGCTTCCTGGCCGTTCTCGTGCTCGGGCTCGGCATTGGCGGTGCGACCACTCAATTCACCGTGGTCAACGCGATCGTCTTGCGCGGTTTTTCGTTTCCGCATCCCGAACAGTTGATGGGCATGGGACTGATCGATCCCCAGGCCAGCGCGCAAAACAATAATTTCGGTTTCGGCAATATTCCGACGGCCCAGGATTACGAGGATTTACATGCCGCCCAGCAGTCGTTCGTCCAGACCGCTGGCTATTTAAGCGGGTCGACAATCAACGTAACCTACAAAAACAATCCGCAGCGTTACACCGGCGCCTACGTTACCGAGGACCTCTTCAAGATCATTGGCGTTTCGCCGATCATGGGCCGCGATTTTACCGCCGAGGACAACAAGCCCGGCGCGGAAAAAGTCACAATTCTGAGTCACGAAATCTGGCAGCGCGATTTTAACGGCGATCCCAGCATTGTTGGTCAAGGCGTTCGGATTAATGGCAAGGCCGCGGCGATCATCGGGGTGATGCCGCCCAATTTCAAATTTCCATTTTCCGAACAACTCTGGGTCCCACTTTACAATGAGTTTCCTCCAAAGCCGCGGGGCGAGCTGCTGATCGGTGCCAACAATGCCGCGCCCGCGATGATGGGACGGCTTAAGCCGGGCGTAAGCATCGATCAGGCGAACGCGGAGTTTGTCGGTTTGGCGCGACATTTGGCGCAGGACAACCCCAAAACGAACGCCACTCTCACTTCGGCCAGTGTGCAGCCGCTTCTTCAGGCGATGACCGGCGTGCAACTGCGCCAGCAAGTTTGGGCGATGTTGGGCGCGGTCATCCTCGTTCTGCTGATCGCGTGCGTGAACGTGATGAACATGCAGTTTGGCCGCGCCGCGCTCCGAGCAAAGGAGTTGGCGATCCGCGGCGCGCTCGGCGCCACCCGGTGGAGAATCGTGCGCCAAATGTTGACCGAAAGTTTCGTCGTCGCAGCATTCGGAGCGGTCGCGGGCGTGATGCTGGCCTATTGGGCGGTCGATATGTTGATTCGCGCGATAAATGCGCTGCCGTCTCCACCGCCGTACTGGGTGCAATTTAAGATCGATGGCCCCGTCCTTCTCTTCACGGTCGCGATCACATTGACGGCCACGATCGTTTCCGGCCTCGTTCCGGCGTTGCTGAGTTCGCGCGGCAACGCAGCTGAGATTATGAAGGAAGGCGGACGCGGCAATAGCAACCGTCTCGTCAACATTGTCACTCGTGTGCTGGTGGTCGGGCAGATTGCGTTGACCGCCGCGCTTCTGATCGCGGCGACGCTGCAAATCAAATCGATCCGGAATCAACTCACGCTCAACTACGGTTACGATGAGAACGCCATTTACACGGCACGCATGGCTTTGATGGAAGGCGCTTACCCGACGCAGGACGCCAAACGCGAATTTTTCCTTCGCTCGGTCCGTGCGTTGCGGGCCAATCCCCAATTCGATTCTGCCGCCCTGAGCAGTCGCTTTCGCCTGACCTTTGACGGCCAGGGTCAGTATGAAGTGGACGGCCAAAATTATATGACCGACCGCGACCGACCGCGCGGAAACGTCGAGTCCGTTTCAGACAATTACTTCACGACACTCGGTCTTAAAATTTTAGAAGGCCGCGACTTCACCATTAATGACGCCGATACGAAACAGCCGGTTGCAATCGTGAACACAAGTTTCGCGCGAAAATACTGGGGACACGAAAGTGCGATTGGTCATCAGGTTCGGATTTTCAATCCCGGTAAGCCGCAACCATGGCGGACGATTGTTGGGGTCGTCCCCGACACTCTGATGCAGGGTCCATTCGACCAGCAGACCGACACGGCCGGTTTTTATCTGCCATTGCTCGGCGCGGATCCGGCCACTCAATTTTGCACAATTATTGTTCGTCCACAGCCCGGACAACGGGCCGACACTCTGGGGCCGGGCCTAAGCAAGGCAGTCACCGCGCTCGATTCCAATCTACCGACCTATTTCGCTGGCACCCCGGCGCGGTTTCACAATGAGATCCTCGGCGGCAACCGCATTACCGCGAACCTGTTCAGCATCTTCGGAGCGGTGGCATTCATTTTATCGGCGGTCGGTCTCTACGGAGTGATGAGTTTCTCGGTCAACCAGCGCACGCAGGAATTCGGGATTCGCATGGCTTTGGGCGCGGATGCGAAGCGAATTTTTCGCATGGTCATGACCCAAGGCGCGTGGCAGTTGGCGATCGGCCTCGTTCTCGGGGCGGGCGGCGCAGCTCTACTTCTTGGAGTTCTGGCCGCAGCCGCCCTGCAGAATATTTTATTCAAGGTAAACGCGCTCGATCCGTTCATTTATTTCGCGGTCGCCGCACTACTCACCTTCGTCGCGGCGGCGTCGTGCTTCGTTCCGGCGCGCCGCGCCACCCGCGTCGATCCGATGATCGCGCTTCGTTATGAGTGACAACCAGGAATAGTTATGAGTTATCTCCGTCTCGCGCTGCGACAGTTGATCAAGAATCCGGCATTCTCGGCAGTCGCGATCATTACGCTCGCACTCGGGATCGGTGCCAACACCGCCATCTTCAGCATCGTCAACGCCGTTCTGCTTCGGCCGCTCCCTTATCCGGACGCGGACCGGATCATGGTGTTAAACGAATCCTCCGGACCCGGCCAGGACTACTCGGTTGCGCTGCCTGATTACTTCGATTGGCGAAATGACAATACGGTTTTCGAACATCTCGCCGCCACCCACAAGGAATCGCGAAATCTGAGCGGGATTCCTGGCCGCGAACCCGAGCACGTGTCATGCGCTTCAGTCACTCGGAATTTTTTCAATATCATTGGCTTGCTGCCAAAAATCGGTCGCACTTTCAGTGAAGACGAAGACAAAGTGGGTGCGCCGCCCGTCGTCGTAATCAGCGACCGTCTCTGGCAACGCGCGTTCAATCGAGACCCGGCCGTCCTTGGACGTGCGATCACCCTGCACGATCAGAGCTTCACGGTCGTCGGCGTGATGCCGCCCCAAGTGACGTCGCCTCAGGATACGGACGTCTGGCTGTCGATGTTGCGGAGAAGCAACAACCCAGTGTGGATGATGCGAATGATCCATCCCATGATCTATGTTTGGGGCAAGCTCAAGCCGGGAGTGACTGTCGATCGGGCGCGCGTTGAAATGAAGACGATCGCCGCGCGCTTGGAAAAAACTTATCCCGAAACGAACGGAAAGGAGACGGCCGTCGTCACGCCGTTGCTAGAAAATCTCGTCGGCAAATACAGAACCAATCTCGCTCTGCTCCTGGGTGCAGTCGGATTGGTGTTGCTCATCGCCTGCGCGAACCTCGCGAATTTGTTTGCCGCGCGAGGCGCCGCGCGGGCGAGAGAGTTCGCCATTCATGCCGCGGTTGGCGCGACTCGCGGGCAAATGATTTGTAAGCTGCTGCTGGAGAGTTTCCTGATCGCGATCCTTGGCGGAGCGCTCGGATTTTTCATTGCCGTTTGGTTGCGCGATGCCTTGATCGCGTTGGGTCCGGAAGGGGTTGCTCGCTTCCAACAAATTTCCTTCGACCTGCCGGTCCTCGGTTTCACATTTTTGATCGCATCGTTGACGACTTTCATTTTCGGATTGTGGCCGGCCTGGCAAACTTCACATGCCAATGTTCAGCTCGCATTGAAGGCAGGCTCGGCCGGCAGCGGGGATGCGCCGTCGGCCAAACGCGCGCGGGATTGGTTCGTCATTAGCGAGATTGCCCTCACGCTGACCTTGCTGGTCGCGGCCGCGCTTGTTCTGAAAAGTTTTTCGCGGATGCAATCGCTCCAGCTCGGCTACGAGCCGCGCGGTCTTTTCACAGTACGACTCGAGCTACCGTGGAAGACTTATTCCAGTCGCGAGAAGATCGGAACGTTTACCAAGGCGCTGCTCGATCGAGTAAGCGCGCTCCCCGGAGTTCAAAGCGCCGGCATTGGTTCCAATTCGCCGCTGATGGGCGGCTGGCAAACTGGATTTTACCGCGAAGGCGTACCGGCGCCGTCGCCCAGTAATATGCCGTCGGCCGATCTCGAAGTAATCACCGGTGATTATTTCGCGACGTTTAAGGCGCCACTGTTGCGCGGGCGCACTTTCAACGAGCGCGACACAAAAGATTCGCCGCGAGTCATCATCATCGATCAGGCAATGGCCGAACAATTTTTCCCCGGCGAAGATCCAATCGGCAAGCGGCTCGCAGTTGATGCCGGCAATGACGAAGAAGGTAACGTCATGTCGGAGATCGTCGGCGTGGTCGCGCGGATGCGCTTTCACGCCATCGACGAGACGGCGCCGTTGCCGGTGATCTATTGTTCGACCGCTCAGGCGCAACGAACCAGCCTCGGTCTGTTTGTTCGCTCGAACCTGAGCGCAGCCTCGCTCAACAAATCCATCCGCGACGCCGTCAACTCAATTGATCCTTCGCAGCCCGTGTTCGATCCGCGCCCAATGATTGATCGCGTTCACGAAACGTGGGGCAGCCAGCGTCTCCTCAGTTTTCTGTTCTCGATTTTCGCCGGTCTCGCGCTTCTGCTCGCGACCATCGGTCTTTACGGTCTGCTCGCTTACACAACGCTCAAGCGCGTCCGTGAAATCGGTATCCGGCTCGCGCTCGGCGCGCGCCCGGCCCAAATCCGCATGCTCGTTCTTTCGCACGGGATGCATTTGCTTCTGATCGGCTCGGCCATTGGTTTGCTCGCCGCCTTTGCGCTTTCGCGCGCATTGCAAAGCGTGCTCTTTGAAGTTGGAGGAATCGATCCAAGGATTTACCTCGGAGTCGGTCTTCTTCTTTTTGGTGCAACCCTTTTTGCCTCATGGATTCCGGCGCGCCGAGCGTCACGAGTCGATCCAATCATTGCTCTTCGCTCGGAATAGCCTATGCAAAATCTCCGATACGCTTTTCGCTTACTTCTGAAACAACCGCTTTTCACTGGCATCGTCATTTTGACTTTTGCGCTCGGAATTGGCGCGAACACCGCCGTCTTCAGCGTCCTGAACGCGGTGTTATTGCGGCCGCTTCCATTCCACCAACCGCAGAATCTCGTCGCGCTCGGCGAGTACGATGTGCGCGAGAAAACCGATCCGGGAACGGAGATCGGTTCGATCTCGTATCTCGATTACGTCGATTGGCGCGCGCAGACTCGTGTTTTTGAGCGCGTCGCCGTTTACACGAATCAGAGCGTTAGCACGCTGACCGATGGGAACGAGGCGACGCATGTTCAGGGCGAGGCCGTCTCAGCCGACCTGTTCCCTCTGCTTGGTGTGCAACCGTTTCTCGGTCGCATATTTTTGCCTAACGAAGACGAACCGGGGAATCACGTTGTCATTTTGAGCGATGGCTTGTGGCAACGGCAGTTTGGGGCGGACCGCGCAATCATCGGCAAACCGGTCAAACTCGATGGTAAACAGTTTCAGGTCATCGGCGTGATGCCGCCGCGCTTTACTTACCCGCTTCGGTTTTCGAATCCGCCTGAACTTTGGGTTTCGATGTCGAACTTGCGCCAAACGCCGCCAGATGGCTCGACCCCGATGACCGAACAGCGCGACAACGATTTTTTTTCTTGCGTCGCGCGCTTGAAACCCGGTGTCTCCATTCAACAGGCGCAGGCAAACATCGACACCGTCACCGCCGATTGGCGCCGCCAATACCCTGATTCGAAACTGTACACCGGCGCGAAAGTTGTGCCGGAGATGAGCGCGATGATCGGTAACACGCATTCCGCGTTGCTGATGTTGTGCGCGATGGCGAGCTGCGTGCTGCTCGTCGCCTGCGTCAACGTCGCGAATTTGTTGCTCGCGCGTTCCCTTTCGCGCAACCGGGAAATAAGCATTCGCGCGGCGCTCGGAGCCGGGCGCTGGCAGATTATCAAGCAATTACTTACGGAAAGCATTTTGCTCGGCGCTCTTGGCGGTCTGGCCGGATTTGTGATCGCGATCTGGGGGATCGATTCGCTGAAGGCTTTTCTGCCGAGCATTCCGCGCATTGACGAAATTTCGCCCGATCCGCGCGTCCTCGCGTTCACTGCCTTGGTCAGCCTTGGAGTTGGAATTTTTGCCGGTTTACTTCCGGCCTGGCGGGCGTCGCATCCGAACCTCGCTGGATCGTTGAACGAAAATTCGCGGGGCTCGACCGAAGGTTCTGCGGCTGGGCGCACGCGCGCCGCGCTGGTCACGATCGAGGTCGTTCTTGCGCTGGTGCTTCTCGCGAGTGCGGGATTGCTGGTCCAAAGTTTTCTTCGACTCCAAAAAGTTCCGGCCGGCTTTGATCCGACCAATGTTACGACCGCGCTAGTCCGGCTTCCGGAAACAAGTTATGGCAAGCCCGCGCAGGCAGGTGAGTTTTACAAGAAGTTGCTTGATCGCGTGTCGACGTTTCCCGGCGTGCAATCGGCGGGAGCGGCGTGGTGGATTCCATTGAGCGGCAGTGAAATAGCTTTCAACTTTAATATCGAAGAGCGCCCAGCGGCGGCGGGCCAGCAACCGATCGCAGAGATGAACGTAGTCACGCCCGACTATTTCCAGACAGTGCGCGTTCCGATTCGAAGCGGTCGCGCGTTCACTGATCGTGACGATCGATTGGCTCCACCAGTCGCGATTGTTTCGGAGGGCTTCGCAAAACAATTTTTCCCTGGCGAAGATCCGATTGGTAAGCGCATGACTCTGAACGGATCGGTGGATCCGGGCAAGGCGCCGGTGCGCGAAATCGTTGGCGTCGTTGCAGACATGCATTTGATCAGTCTTCGCCTTGGGCCGAAGCCGCAGATTTATGTTCCGCACCAACAATTCGCGATTCAGACGATGTCGATCTTTGTGCGCAGCCAAATGAATTCAGTGTCGCTCATGAACGCTCTCCGCGGCGCAATCGATGAAATCGACAAGAACGTTCCGGTTTTTCGCGTTCGCACACTGCCCGAATACCTTTCTCAATCGATCGCCCAGCCGCGATTGAACGCGATGCTAGTCGGCTTGTTCGCACTGATCGCGCTGCTTCTTGCCGCAGCCGGAATTTTCGGAGTGATGAGCTACTCGGTCACGCAGCGGACACAGGAAATCGGAATTCGCCTTGCCCTCGGCGCGCAACGTTACGACGTGCTGCGCCTTATCATTTTGCAAGGTATGCGTTTCGTCGGCGCCGGCATCGTGCTCGGTTTGATCGGCGTCTTCGTCTCCACCCGCTTGTTGCAAAGTTTGCTTTTCGGAATTGGTGCGACCGACCTCAGAACAATGTTCGTGGTCACGGTGATTTTGACCGCGGTCGCCTTCATCGCCTGTTTATTGCCGGCGCGACGCGCAACCCTGGTCGATCCCGTTCAAGCCCTGCGTGCCGAATGAGTTTCTTCAAACCATCAACCCGCAATTCCCATGAACGACATTCGATTCGCTTTTCGTAAACTTCGACAATCGCCCGCATTTACTTCCATCGCCGTCATCACGCTCGCGCTCGGGATCGGGCTCAACACCGCGATCTTCAGTTTAATCAACGACCTTTTCCTAAAGGGTCTCCCATTTAAAGATCCGGCGCGGGTGGTCCATTTGTATGGCGGCGATAAATCACGCGACCTGGTGGATATCGGTGTCGGAGCGCCGCGCTATCAGCATTTTCGTGATGGCCAAACCGTGTTTGAGAGTTTAGCCGGTGAGAATTTCTTCGCGTTCACGCTGACCGGACTGGGGGATGCAGTCCAGGTGTTTGGCGGACGATTAACATCCAACTATTTCGATGTTCTTGGCGTGCATCCGATTCTCGGGCGAAATTTTTTGCCCGAAGAGGAAGAGAAAGCGGACGTTGCGCTGATAACGAAAAATTTCTGGCAGAAGCGATTGGGTGGGGATCCCAACGTTCTCGGCCGTAGCATCACGCTCGATGGCGTCGCGCATACGATTGTCGGCGTTCTGCCAAACATGCCGGCAAACTGGTTTGGTGCGAATCCAGTGGTCGAGGTATGGACCACCAAGCCGATTCAGCTTCCAGGCTTCAGTTACGAACGCCTGATGCGAGGCACCAGCTTCCTTCGCGTGGTCGGGCGATTGAAGCCGTCTGTCACTTTGCAGCAGGCGCAAGCAGTACTGACCTCACTCGATCAAAGTTATCGCGCTCAACATCAAAGCAATATCGACAGCGGTTTCGTAACTACTCTCAGAACCCTCCCAGAGGATGTAACTCAAAATATTCGCGCGGGCTTTATCACGCTGTTTGCAGCGGTTTGTTTCGTGTTACTGATCGCATGCAGCAATGTAGCAAATCTGCTGCTCGTCCGTTTCAGTGGACGCCGCCGCGAGATCGCTCTCCGGGTGGCAATCGGCGCTTCGCGTTCGAGCATCGTGCGACTTTTCGTTTTCGAGAGTTTACTCGTCAGCGTCTTCGCGGGAGTGGTCGGCGCTTTCGTCGCCTGGCAGTTGGTCCCCTTGGTCCCGACAATGGCGGCCAACTTTCTTCCGTTGGAAGCCGATTCCGTGACCAGCTTGTCCTTCCCGGTCCTCCTGTTCACGATCGGATTGTCGATCGTGACGGGGTTGTTGATGGGAATTTATCCTGCGATGCAAGGATCGCAGACGGACTTGGTTGATAGTTTGAAGGAAGGTGGCCGCGGCTCGGCCGGCAGTTTGCGTCAGCAGCGTTTCCGCAAAATTCTCGTTGGCGCGCAGGTTGCGTTGTCGGTCACCTTGTTAGCCGGCGCTGCGTTGCTGATCACGAGTTTTGTCCGATTGACGCAACAGAATATCGGCTTCCGCTCCCAAAGTCTTTGGACGGGGGCAGTCACGTTGCCGATTTCGCAATATCCCGATGCCGCATCCCGCCAGCGTTTTGTCGAACAAACACTCGACGCATTGCGCGATGTTCCCGGACTGGAGAGCGCGACGGTCAGCGGCGATATTCCGCTGGCCGGCGGCAATCGTACTCTCTATGCACGCGCCGATCGCGACGTTCCGCCGGTCGAGAAACGGGCAAATGGTCCATCCCACGACATCGCGCCGGCATATTTCAAGACTTGGGGAGTTCCGCTTCTGGCCGGACGCGAATTCAACGAACATGATGCGGCCGATGGCCAGATGGTCTGCCTGATCAGCCAGGCCGGCGCCAAAAAAGTTTATCCGAACGAAAATCCAATCGGCAAAACGCTGCTGGTCTCGAGCCTTAGTGTGCCGTGCGAGATTGTTGGCATCGTTGGCGATGTTCGCTCGATCCGAGTTCGCGAAGAGCCGGGGATGGAATTTTACCGGCCATGGATGCAGGAAAACTTTCCGTTCGTAAACATCTCGGTGCGGAGCAATCTGAAAGTCGAAGCGGTCACGAGGCTTGTGCAATCCGCGCTCGCCAAAGTGAATCCCGGTTTGGCGATTGCCTTACCGCAAAGCATGGACGCAGTTGTCGCGCAAGCGCTCGGAGAGGCGCGTTTGATGACCTGGTTGCTCGGAATTTTCGCCGGCGTCGCGTTGCTGCTCGCCAGCATTGGAATCTACGGCGCGGTTGCCTATACCGTCGAACAGCGCACGGGCGAGATCGGCGTCCGGATGGCGCTCGGCGCACAAACGCGCGATGTGCTGCGTCTGATTGTTAATCAAGGAATGAAACCTGTGGTCATTGGTCTTGCGGTCGGGCTTACCGCCGCCTTTGCCCTCGGTCGATTGATTGCCGCGCAGCTCTATCAAGTCTCCGCCCACAATCCGGCACTGCTCGCTGGAGCGACCATGTTGCTCGCCGCCACCGCGCTCCTCGCATGCTTGTTGCCAGCCCGCCGCGCCACACTTGTCGATCCGGTCCAGGCGTTGCGCACGGAGTAAATCGGAGAACGCGATCGTGCTGACCGATTTGAAATACGCCATTCGAATGCTGGCGAAGGCCCCTGGCTTCACCATCATCGCCATTTTGACGCTCGCTCTCGGGATTGGAGCCAACAGCGCGATCTTCAGCGTGATCGATGCGGTGTTGCTTCATCCGCTTCCGTTTCCAAAACCAAACCAGCTGGTCGCGGTTTGGTCGCGGGAGACCACTGACAAACTCGCTAAGTACTCCGAATCCGTCCCTGACTATGTCGATCTTCGCGATCAATCCCAGACTTTGTCAGGGCTCGCCGCTTTCACCCGGGCGGGCGCGGTGCTCAATGGAACCGAGGAGGCGCGCCAGCTTTACGGCGTCGCCATCACTTCGGACATTTTTCCGGTCCTCGGCGTCGCGCCAGCGCGTGGCCGCGTTTTCACGCGCGCGGACGATAACGTCGATGCCCGCGTTGTCGTGTTGACCGATTACGCGTGGAAAACGTATTTCAACAGCGATCCGGAGATTGTTGGAAAGCAAATTAGTTTGTCGTGGCGTTTGTACACCGTGCTCGGAGTCATGCCGCCGGGGTTCCAATATCCGGTCGAAGGCGAGCGCGCGGAATATTTGCAGCCGCTGCATCCGCTCGTACCGGAGTACATTAACAAACGCGACAATCATTTCATTCGCATGGTTGGTCGATTGAAACCGGGCGTAACGATCCAGCAATGCGACGCGGAGATGAAAACGATCGCGACGCGATTGGCCCAGCAATATCCAAAATCGAACACCGATCGAACTGAGACCGTTTACTCATTGCATGACGACATCGTAGGTGACGTGCGTCCGGCATTGGTTACAATTCTCGCCGCAGTTGCGTTTGTCTTGCTCATCGCCTGCGCAAATGTGGCTAATCTTCTTCTCGCTCGCGCCACTGCCCGGCAACGCGAGATCGCAATTCGGACCGCCCTTGGGGCCAGTCGCTCGCGGATGGTCTGGCAGTTTCTCAGTGAAGGTTTTTTATTGTCGATCTTCGGCGCCGCGGGCGGTTTGCTCATCGCCTGGTGGGGCATCGATGTTCTTCGCGTTTTCGGTCCGCAAGATGTTCCGCGTCTCGGCGAAGTTGCCATCAACGCTCCTGTTTTTTCATTCACATTCGTCGTAGCAATCTTCAGTACGCTTCTTTTCGCGCTAATTCCTGCTCTGCAAGTGACGCGGCCAAATGTCAACGAGTCGCTCCAGGAAGGAAACCGAGGCGCAATCGGACCAGAGTCGCATCATCTTCGCCGTTTGCTCGTTATCGCACAGGTGGCGTTGTCGTTGTTGCTTCTCGCGGGCGCCGGCCTGTTGATGAAGAGCTTTGCCAACCTGCGCGCAACGAAACCGGGATTCGATCCGCAACACGCGATTGTCGCCGAACTCATTTTGCCGAAAGCAAAATATCCCGAGCCAGAGAAGCATCGGCAATTTTTCGAACAGATTTTGCCTAAACTTGCGGCGCTGCCCGGAGTAGAAGCCGCAGGCGCGGCCTTCCCCATGCCGTTCTCAAATAACGACAGCTCAACCGCCTTTTCCATCATCGGCCAACCGCCCCAACCACCCGGACAGGAGCTGGGCGCGTCGAACCTGGCCATCACGCCGGATTATTTCCGGGCGATGGGCACGCCTTTGCTGAGCGGGCGGATTTTCAATTCGCATGACACAAAAGATTCGGCGCAGGTTGTTATCGTGAATGACGTCTTTGCGGCAAAATATTTTCCGAATGGAAAGGCGCTCGGTCAGCAAATCCAGCCGGTGCAAGGTGAGGGCGAAAAGCCGACTTCTCCGAGAGAAATCGTTGGAATTGTCGGTGGCTCGCGCCACCAATCGCTCGCGATTCAGCCATTGCCCGAGTTCTATATTCCGGCTTCGCAGGATCCGTCACGCCGCATGGATGTTGTAATTCGAACTACCGCGATCGAGCCAACTGGCATCCAAACCTCGTTGCGCAACATTGTACATGAGTTCGACAAGGATTTGTTTGTTCCGATACTCGAACCGTTGGAAAGACGCATCGGTACCACTCTGGCTCAGCCGCGGTTCAACATGATGCTGCTCGGCTGCTTCGCCGGTGTCGCTATGATCCTGGCCGCCATCGGGATTTACGGCGTCATCGCCTACACCGTCGCGCAGCGCACGAAGGAAATCGGGATTCGAATGGCGCTCGGCGCGCAGAAGATCGACATGCTGACTATGATTTTGCGTCAAAGCTTTGCGGTCATCGGAATTGGTTTGATCGCGGGAATCCTCGGTGCTCTCGCCGTGACGCGTTTAATGTCCAGCTTGCTTTACGGTGTGAGCGCGCAGGATCTCTCTATCTACGCCATTGTCACGATCGTGCTCAGCACCGCGGCTCTAATCGCCACTTATTTTCCTGCGCGCCGCGCGATGGCAGTCGATCCGATGGTCGCGTTGCGCCACGAGTGATGTGAACGATCTGAAGTTCGCTCTGCGACAGCTCCGCAAATCGCCGGCGTTTACCGTCACGGCGCTCGCTACCATCGCGATCTGTCTCGGGACGAACCTCGCCATTTTCGCGGTAATCAATTCTGTTTTGTTGCGGCCGCTTCCGTTTCCGCAATCGGATCGGCTGGTGACGATTTACAACACCTATCCGAAA
>Ga0209527_1000119_pt1 | contig 17353 bp, 20 predicted proteins | sample JacPinW_OM2H0_M2_FD_187968 | JGI IMG/M metagenome (GOLD analysis project Ga0209527, IMG submission 187968) | Forest soil microbial communities from Algoma, Ontario, Canada - Jack Pine, Ontario site 1_JW_OM2H0_M2 (SPAdes) (version 2) | ecosystem: Environmental > Terrestrial > Soil > Boreal... | reverse complement strand
GGCTGCCACCACAGTAACGTTAGAAGAAACTCTGCGGGACTTCGATTTTGTCGCCCGGCCGGAGTCTTACGTCCTGCGAGGGATCTTTGCGAAAGCGTCGCACATCATAAACCGTGGCTTCATTGCCGCGGAGAAGGCGCACGTGCCGTTGATCGGCGAAATCGTTGAAACCGCCGGCAGCGTTGATCGCGGTCAGCAGAGTCATGTCTTCAGTGAATTGCACGCGGGAAGGACTGCGAACCGAACCGCCAACGTTCACGAAGCGGGCGCTTGGCTGCATGATGATGGTGACGTTCGGATTGGAGTAGATTTTGTTGCTCTTAAAATTTTCCTCGATCGAGCGCGAGAGCTGGGCCGGCGTCATTCCTTCGGCGTGGATTTTGCCGATGTAAGGAAGATTGATCGAGCCGGTGGTGTCGACGCTATAGGTGTTGTTGACCTGGGCTTGATCTTCGGCCGGCACGCCGCCGATTTTCAATTCAACCGGATCGCCGATGCGAAGCGTAGCCTGAGCATGTGCGCCGGTGGCGACCGCGAAAGAAAAAAGCAAAACCGCGAGCAGACGCTGCATCAATACTCGTCGGGCTCGAAGTGGCCGTTGTCGGCGCCGTTAGCGGCAACCCGCGATTTTCTCCGACCGCTCCGCGTCGTTTCTTTTCCCTGCGGCGTATAATAGCCGTAGTAGTTCGTGTAGTAGTAGTAGTTCTGGTCGTGTTTGAGATCGACGTTGTTGAGCACGACGCCCAACACGGTCCCGCCGACGCCGAGAATGGCCTGCTTCACCCGTGTCAGCATCGCGCGGGGAAAACGCCGATGCTGAACCACAATCACAGTTTGATCGACTTCACTCGCGATCACGGAAGCGTCGCTCACACCAAGGATCGGCGGCGAATCGAAGAACACGATGTCGTAGCGTATTTTTAACTCGGCGATCGTGTCCGACATTCGTTGCGAGTTGAGGATGCCGACGGCGTCGGAAGGCAAAATTCCGCTGGGCAAGATCGACAAATTCTCGACGCTCGTGGGCAAAATTGCCTGATCGAGGTCCATGTCGGTGGTGAGATAATTGGTCAGACCGAATTCGTTGCTGAGATCGAACAAGAGATGTTGGACGGGGCGACGCAGGTCCGCATCGACAATGAGGGTGGAATAACCACCCTGAGCGCAGATGAAGGCGAGGTTTGCGATGGTAGTCGATTTGCCTTCGCCGGGACCGCCACTCACCAGTGAGATAGTGTTGGCTTCGGGATTGGCTCGATTGAATTCTATGTTGGTGCGCAGGATTCGATACGCTTCGGCATCCGGCGTGTCGCCTTCGGCCTTGTGGAGCAAATTGATGTTTTTCGGGATGATCGCCAGGACTGGAACACCAAGCAGGCTTTCGACGTCGTCCATCGTTTTGACGCTGGTATCGAGATACTCAATGAAGAACGCGAGACCGATGCCGATGACGAGGCCGACCAGCATTCCGAGAGTGAGATTTAATCCAACCCGCGGACGCGCGGGATAAGCCGGTGGCTCCGCGACCTGTTTCACGCTGACGGCGAAACGGGGCATGGCCATTTCCATCGTCTGGGTTTGGGCGCGCGTGCGCAACCCATCGAGCAGCGTCTTCTCTTTGATGTAGGCGTTCTTGGCGCGGCTGTAATTCGCGCTCAGATTTTTCGTTTGCAGCTGCTTGGCATTAATTTGGTCGAGTCGCTTTCGCAATTCGTCGCCCGTGCCTTGCGCCGTTTTCAGATTTCTTGCCAGACCCTGACGAATGATTCCGACCTGTTGCTCGAGTTGATGAGTGTAAACCTGTCTGGCCGCGCGGACCGATTTGACCTTCGGATGATTTTCAGCAAGTCCGGAATTTAGCAGCAAAGCTTCCTGCGCGACCGTGTCCTGATAATTGGGGAGAATTTTTTGCACCGTTGGATCCTGAACGTCCAACGTGGGCAACATCCGCATCAAGTCGTCGCCCTTGAGGTTCTCGATCTGCGTCAGCCTGTTCGAAAGGGTCGCAACTTTGGTGTCGGCTTCGTTAACTTCCGTTTCCTGTTTAATAACCATGCCGTTGACGGGCGCCTGACTGTCTTCGGTCCCTTCGGGATTAAGATCGACAATGTGTTCCTCGTCACGAATCCGGGCCATTTCGATTCCCGCGTCCTCGACTCGCTTCTGTTGTTTGCCGACCTCTTCGTTCATCGCCGTGACCGCGCGATTGAGAATTTCCTTTTCTTCCTGAACGCGCCGGTCCTGATAAACGCTTACGATCTTGTTGGCGATATCCGCAGCCAGTTGCGGGCTGGAATCGTAGACGCTGATCTGGAGAAGGTCGGTGTTGCGCACTTCATCGACATCGAGCTTGTTGCGCAGCATTTGATACGTGAGCTCGCGCGAGGGCCGTCGGCCATCCCGGGCCCATTTTTCCTGAAGTCCCAGTTGCTCGATGACCGGATAAAGAATCCCGGTCCGTTGAATGACTTGGTAAACGGTCGGCGCCAACTGCGGATCGTGAATTGGCTGGTTCGGATCGCCCTGACCAAAGATGCGAGGATTTTCGGCCGTCGATTTAACCTCCACGAAAACGGAAGACTGGTACTCGCGCGGTTGAAAATAGGTGAAGATCGCGGCTGTGATCAGCACCAAAAGGAAGGCGAGCAGAACGAGAACCCAACGGATGCGAATGACGCGCCAGTAATCGAGAAAATGGAGCTTTACCTCTTCGTTTTGTGCCATACCAGTGGGACCCCTTTGGCGAGAGCCACCCATTCTAGCAAAAACCCCGCCAAAGTAAACAGAGCCTTACCGGCTCAGAAGCTCAGACTCACGCCAGCAGAGACCCGATTCCGTGAATACTCCCGGAACTGGATATCAGAACTGATGTTGGTGTAGTGATATCCGGCCTGGACGCCAATCAGCGGGGTAATGGCGTAGCGGAGCGAAAGGTTTCCATCGAATGTGTTTTCGATGAAACCCGGGGTGACGACCATTCCTGATGTGAAGCTAGGATAATCGTCGTGCACATAATAAAGATCCACAGTCGAGCTGATTCGGGAGGTCAGATTAAATTTTGTCTGGAAGCCGGTCCGAAACGTTGTCCGACTTTGAGAACCTGCCACGTCCGGCTCTTCGAGTCCGTAGTGACTGTTCCAGCTCACGGAGACTCTCTTTCCAACCGCATAATTCACTGTTCCCTCAAAATAGGGAACACTGCGATCGCCATCGTTATCGTAAGACCGGAACTCGGCTCCACCACGAAGCGAAGCGCTCAGGCGCGGGTTAAAGGTGTGATCGATGCCGCCGAGGGCGAAGTGGGTAGTAGAATCAAGCGAGGCGTTTTCGTAAGTGACGATGCCGTATCGATATTCGGCAACCAGGCTGGTTGTCGGGACGAGTTGGAAATGAAACTCGTTTCCAAAAGTGTTGCTGACGCGATTGGAAAATGCGCCGATCGTGTTGTTGTCGTAATTGTAAGCCTCGAAAGTGTAGGAGGTCTTGGTCGAGAAGCGCTGACTCCAGTTGTAGTCGACGAAAATTTTGTCGGTCGTGTAAAGATAGTTGCCATTGCGTGAATTCAATCCTCCAGGCGCGTTGAAATTTGGTTCGGTTAAGTATTCGGCCAGCAGAGTCGAGCCGAGTGTGAGCCGCGGGGATGATTTGTAAGTGACGCCGAGTGCGCCTTTCAGGTCGATGTCGTACTGCTGACCGTTGACGTGCTCATAATAATATGAGCCCCCGGCGCCGCCGTTCAGGATCAATTGCAGTCGCGGATCTCCAAAGGTGTAGTCAAGAATAACATTTCCGCTCGTGAACGCCGACCCCTGCTTGCTACTGTTCTGGGTGTTAACGTTGTCGTCGTAACCGCCGGAAACGAGGGCTAAAATTTGGACCGGCGTCCGAGAAAAAACGCCGACCCCAGATGGTCCGCCTGTCACGGTAGGTGTTCCACTGGACGAACTCGTAACGGCTGGCGGCGCCGACGTTGTTTCAGTCGATAACTCGGTCGAGGTTGTCGCTGACGATGGCGCGCTCGTGGATGAAGTAGTTCCGGAACTGCCTGTCGTCGAGACTGCCTCTTGCGCGCGCAGCACGTGTGGACTGGCAGCAAGAAAAATTAGCGCCAATAAAACAGCGGATAATTGTCTCATCTCTCGAGTAGCGCGGTTCGAGCCTAGGCTGGAGCAAGAAACGCGCAACCGGTTTGTCAAAGCGACGCGCCCAATTGTGAAATTGCTGCGTTTCATTGTTTCTGCTCCGGTGGTTGCTCAGCCACTGCCGCCGACTGGGCCCACCGGAAGAGGTGGTACTTATAAATTTCGGTCAGATAAATCGATCTCGGGTCCCATTGCCGCGCCTCATAAAAGATCCATTCCGCCTCTGCAAAACGGTCGAGGGCATCATAAGTGGCGGCTAGCGGAACAAGGAAACTTCTGTCCGACGGCGCGAGCTCGCGTGCTTTTGCCAGAGCCGACAATGCTTCTTCGTAACACGAAGCGCGCTCGCCGGCGCCGGGAAGAGAATCGCAGCGGGTGAGTTTGGCGCTGGCCAGGTAGTGATAAAGAAACGGATTTTGCTTCTCGGTTTCGAGACCGCGCAAAGCGAAACGGATCGCGACGTCGGGCTGGTTGTCCCGCAGCGTACTCCGCGCGTGCTCTGCGAAATATTCGCCGGGCAAGAGCCGAATGCATTGAATCGCAAGAAATGCTCCGGTTGCCGGCAGGAGAGCGCGCCACCACAAGATCGACATCGGCACAGTCGAATCTTCTGTCTCGCGCTGGATGCCGGCGTTGGCGAGAAGACCGAAGACGAACGCCAGGAGCAGGACGTTCGCCGGGATGTGCAAATTAAAATCGACAAACGAGTGCACGATGTAAGCCGCCACTGCGGCAAGCGCCCCGAGATTGAGGGCCAGGCTCGTGCTCAAAAGGTTATTGGAAATGATGACGCGCTTCGGCCCGAGGCGTTGAAAATTCTGCCATCCATTATGCAGGTGCGCTCCCAAGAAAAAGAGAAAGAGCATGCCGCCGACCGCTCCGTACTCCCCGAGCAAGTGAAGGTAATCATTGTGCGCATCAATCGGGTCTTGCTGCATTCGTTCGGTGCGAAACATTCTGCCATAATAGAGATAGGTGCCGCTTCCGGTTCCGATCAACGGCGCCGCTTTCCACTCTTCAATGGCCGCATGCCAGAGGTCGAACCGGATCGATGCGGTGCTTAAAGGATTCTGGGCGCGGTCGGCGAGGAAATCACTTTTCTTAACCACCAAAAACGCCGAAGCGCCAATAATTAGCGCTGCAAGCGCGCTGATTCCTCCGATGCTCCAAAAGAGGCGTGTTCCAGCTCGGCGCAAAACAATCAGACTCAGAACTGCGAGGACAAATAAACTCGTAACCGTGCTGGCGTATCCGCCGCGACTACCGGTGAGCAGGACCCCCGCGTAGGAAACCGCGGTTATGTAGCCAATGAGCAGTTTGCTCCATGTCGGAAGCCGACTCCAACAAACGAGACTGGCTCCGAAAACTCCGAGAACTTCCAGCGCACCCGCGAGATGATTTGGGCAAACATAAAATCCGCTCGCGCGTCGGCCGTAATCGAACCGCTGCAGGAACGGGATGAGCATGAAATTGTTGCCATCTCGGAACTGGATTGCTCCGACAAGAACGTGAACAACCGCAAACACAAGGAGGCCGATCAAAACCGAAGCGCGCAACTTTGCTGAAGTGCAGTAGCAGGCGACAAACCAGTAAACGAGCAGCCCACCGATGACGGCGTAAACGTCGGGACGCGCAGTGTACACGACCGGGGAAAAAAACGCGCGGACAAGGATGTAACCGAAAAAGATTGCTGAACTGAGGAGACAGAGTTGCGCCGGTCGCGGCCTTGGCTCGCGGAAGATGAAAAGCGTTAGCAAACCTACAATCGCAAGGATTGCATAGGCCGGAAGGCTATAGATCAGGCGCGTGCCGCCGATCAGGATTTGGATGAGTCCGAGCGCGGCACCGAGCAACGCCACCGCCAAAATGTCAACCCAGCGACCGATCAAACCCGCTGGCTTCACAAGTTTAGAATAGCGGTGCAGTTTGGCACGGATTGGGAATGGCTGCGCAAAAGAAAAGCCGTTGCAACGTGAGTCGCAACGGCTTTTGGCAAAACAGTTTCGTTATGGATTCTGCGCCGGCGTGGGCTGGCAAGGGCACGGTCCGAGGCAATCTCCGGGATGATTGCGTAAGTGGGCCTGCACCGCCGAGCAGCCGACGTTCAAGGTGTGCGCATTTCCCGGATTTCCAGGAGGCACGTGGCAAATCGTGCACTTATTCGGATCGCTCGCGCCGGAAAAATCCGGGGTGCCCGAAGGCGTCGGACTGGCGGCGTTTGCCGCCCAGAAAGCGAAAGAAAAGAGAACGCAAGCCAGAACGGCCAGGACCGATGCACCGATCCGCCGAAACAATTGCGGCCCACCTGAAACCATCAGCAATTTTTTCATAGAAGCTCTTTGTTAATGTGGGAACAAGTATCCTATTAGCGCAGCGCTCCGGTCAACAGAAATCCCCTTGAGGGCTCGAATCGCGGCAAAGATCGACCTCTGAACAGAGCGGGCAACGGGAATCGAACCCGCATGGCCAGCTTGGAAGGCTGGAACTTTACCATTAAGCTATGCCCGCGCGGACATGTAAATTGCCGCGAGCCGGCGCCACTGCCAAGCGATTTTTGGCCCGGCCGTGCGCGGCTTGATATTTCTGTCACCGAGGTCTAGCTAGACGGATGAGGAACTTCGCCGCTCTTTATTCAATAGTTACCCTTGGCTTACTGGTTTCCGCGCGTGCCGATCTCACGGTTGTGCAACACGTTGAAGGCGTCGGCCGGAATGGAGATGTCACCGTGAAAATTAAAGGGGACAAGGAGCGGATCGATGCGCCTTCTCAGCCCACGCGGATTATCGACGGCAAAACCGGTGAAATGACCGATTTGCTGAACGAGAGGAAAAATTTTATCCGAATTTCGGCCCAACAGATGAAAGCTGCGGCCGAAACCATCAGTAAATTTGACGACGGCAAACAGCCCTCCGCTCCGAAACTTACTCCGACTGGCAAAAAGGAGACGATTAACGGCTACGAAACCGAAGAGTTCGTTTTCGAAACGCCGCAATTCAAAGCTTCGTTTTGGGTCGCCGCCAAGTATCCGGACGCGGCCGGGATCCTGAAACAAATGCAGGCCCCTGTCTCGGGTGCGTGGAAACCGAGCAACATGGGCATGCCCGACTACACCGATTTCGCCGGATTGCCGCTCAAGACTGTGATCTCCGTCGGCGACAACCAGGTCTCCACCACCATCATGTCCGTTAAGAAGGACTCGATCAGCTCGGCCGAGTTCGACATTCCAAAAGATTTTCAAGAACTGAAACGACCAATCGAGGCCGCGCCACCGCCGGTCGAAAGTTCGGCAACTTCTCCATCAGCGACGCCGTAATCGCGTTGCATTCCGGCGTGTGCGCCCAACGCTGTTGCTTGCTTCCAATTCGCCGCGTCGGCGCGAATTGCTCCTGGAAGCAGGGTTCGACTTCGAAATATTCGCGCCGAGGGTGGCCGAAAGATTCGATGTCGATCTAACGTTGCGCGAGCTGACCGCGTTCAATGCGATGCGCAAAGCGATGGCAACGGCGCGCCTGCGCCCAAAGGATGTCGTTCTCGCTGCCGACACACTCGTGGCCATTGACGATCACGTTCTGGGAAAACCAAAAGACACGAACGAAGCCGTTGCGATGCTGCAACGATTGAGCGGGCGCGCGCACGAAGTTTGTACTTCTGTTTTCGTCTCCCACCTGGCCGAGGCGAAATCGACAAGCTTCCACGAAATTTCGCGCGTCCAATTTTGCCGGCTCAGTCGCGAGCGGATCGACAATTACCTGGCGCGTGTGGATCCGCTCGACAAGGCGGGTGCGTACGCTGCGCAAGGTTTTGGCAGCGAAATCATCGAGAAGATCGATGGCTCCTACACCAATGTGGTCGGACTCCCGATGGAGAAAACAATCGTTGTTCTCGCGGAGTTCGGTGTCGTGCCAAAATAAGTCCGGTGTGACCCAGACCTTAACGGGTTTCGATCAATTCTCGTTCAGCCGCGGCGTGCTTTTCGACTTTGTCGCGTCTGAGCACCATGTAGAGGAACCAGACAATAAAACAATTGGCGAGCAGCAGCAGTATTGGAGCGAGAATTGGTCGGTGGAAAATTAATCGGTGCCAGACGTGCCTGATTTCCAGAGGGATCAACGCGCCGGTGGCGAAGATCATCAAAAACTCGGCCCAGCGTTTTTGCATGTAAACGCCAATCCCTTCGGTAAAGAGCACCGCACAATAAAAAAGCGCCAGAATTCCAGTGGCCCGCAACGCGCCGCCCGCCAGTATGTCCTGCAATTTGTTGAGCAAGAAGATGACGTATTTGCTGTGGGCGAGCAAAAGCTGATCGTCCGCCCAATCCGAAATTTGATCGAGCCAAACAGGTCGACCGTTTAAAAAGAGAAGCGAAAAGCCCAATAGAAAGAGCAGCACGCCTTTGAAAATTTTGAAGAGGGCGATGAGTTTGAGATAACGAACGCCCCGCCGCCCTTGCACAATGGCAGGGACGTGCGCCGGATCATTCATTCGCCAACTCTTCGCCGAACTCTTTCACTCCGCAACGATTGGATTTTCGCGGCAGCAGATTTCCAGTTTGTTACCATCGGGGTCCTCAAAGAAAAATCCGTAGTATCCCGGGCTGTAATCGGTGCAGATCTCCGGTCCTTCTAAATTTTTTCCGCCGATCTCTCGCACAAGTTTGGCGATTCGGTCAACTCCCTCGCGCGTATCCGCCCAAAATGAAATTCGGGTGCCGTTCGATTGATGATGTCGATCCTCGGTGAAACCAAAAAACTCGGAAGGTTTGTCCGGGCCAACCGTGTAGAATGTTCCCCAGATTTCGTCGGAACGATCGCGGGTGAAGCCAAGCGCGGGCAGAAGTTTGCCGTAAAACTTCATGGCTCGCTGGAAATCTTTCACCCGCAAATCAATGTGATCCAAAATGCGCGCTTTCATTTGTTCGATTTTCGGTTCTCGCGGCGAATCATCAACTTCAATCCCGACCAGGTCTCATCGACCGCACAGACTTTTATGTCCACGAACCCGAGCGGCAAAGCAATCTCCCGAATCACGTCCTCGGTCACATCAGTCGAAATTCCCGAGGATTTTTTCGGCCACGAAACCCAAACCGTTCCGTTGTCCGATATTTTGTCGCGCAAGATCGACATCTTCTTTTGCAATTCGCTCCGGCGGCCCGTGAAGAGATGGACAAAATTTGAACCCGGCTTCAACCGATCGGAAAATATCACGCCGTCGGGAATTTTGCCGAGCAGTCGGCGATAGTTCGCGGGCGCGTTGATGGTGACGACGGTCAAACCCGGTTTGATTCCGAGTTTCTGCGGTAGCGGCGTTCCGGAGTAACCAGCCATTGTGAAGTGCTTTACCGGTAGCTCGGCGGTTTGCAAGATTGTTGGAGAGATGCGACTAGCGGGGACATTGTTCGCACGAAATCATATCGACCAGTTACTTTGTGCGGTCCTCGCGCTTGGATTGTCGATCTCTCTCTCCTCATGCGGAAATCGAAAGAACGCTGTCTCCGGTACGATCGAAGTAGACGAGGTGCACGTGGGTCCGCGCATGAGCGGACGCGTCCAGAAAATTTTCGCGCAGGAGGGGGACAAACTTCAAGCCGGGCAACCAATTGTCGAGTTGGATGCGGGCGAACTCAAAGCACGTCGCGATCTCGCCGTCGCTCAAATCGACAGCGCCACTCACGATGCCGAGTCGCAAGTGGCCTTGTTGGAATTCCTACGTGACGAAGCCAAACGCCAGCAGGAACTACTCAAGCGAAAAGTAGTTTCCCCAACTGACGCGCAGAAGGCTGCCAGTTCGGCCACGGCGCAAGAAAAGATAGTCGCGGCCGCACAGACACGCGTAATTCAGGCGCGAGCTCAACTCGCCGATATCGACGCCCAGCTTGCCGAGATGCAAGTCAAGGCACCGACGGATTCCATCCTCGAAGTGCTTCTTGTAAAGGTGGGCGACATTCTGATGCCGCCGTTTAACCAGGAAGTCGCGACCCTGCTTTTACCGCAACATCTTTGGGTCCGTGTTTATGTTCCGGAACCGTGGCTCGGCTTAATTAAAATCGGAGATCACGTCCGCGTCCGGGTCGATTCGTTTCCCGGGAAAGATTTTCCGGGCGTGGTCGAGCAGGTCAATCGTCAGGCCGAGTTCACGCCGCGCAATGTGCAGACGGTCGAGGACCGGATCCGGCAGGTGTTTGGTGTGAAGGTTCGTTTACCAGACAATGACGATCGTCTCCGCGCCGGCATGGCCGCGGATGTTTATTTCCCAAACGTGAAATGATCTGGAAACCAGGGATCCAGAAGGATGAATCAGGAAAGCAGGAAGAGAGGAACGAAGTCTTGTATCTCTTTCCTGCGTTCCTGTTTTCCTAATTCCTTTTCTTTTTATGTCTGAAGCGATGATCGAGTGCGAAGGCCTGACCAAACGCTTCGGCACGTTCACTGCCGTCGATCACGTTTCGTTTAACGTCGGCAAAGGATCGATCTTTGGATTTCTTGGCCCGAACGGCTCCGGAAAATCGACCGTGATTCGAATGCTCTGCGGAATCTTGGAGCCAACCGAAGGCACGGCGCGCATCGATGGTCACGACGTCGCGCGCGATACCGAATCGATCAAAGACATTATCGGTTATATGTCGCAAAAATTTTCGCTCTACGACGAGCTGACGGTAAATGAAAACTTAATCTTCTCGGGAAAACTTTATGGATTGCACGGTCGGGATCTGATCAAACGCCGGGACGAATTGATCGCGCTCACGCATTTGGAGCCGTACCTAAACAGACGCGCCGCGTTACTTTCCGGTGGCTGGCGACAGCGATTGGCGATGGCGTGTTCGCTTATGCACAAGCCGACCGTCCTCTTCCTCGACGAACCGACCGCCGGCATCGATCCGGTCGCGCGGCGCGAACTGTGGGATTTGCTTTTCGAATTTACCGCGAACGGCATGACGCTGTTCGTGACCACGCATTACATGGACGAAGCCGAGCGCTGCGATCACGTCGGCTATATTTACATGTCGAAGCTGATCGTTTGCGGCGAGCCGGATGAATTGAAGCGCATGCCCGAGGTCAATCCGTCCGGGACGCGGCGCCTCGATGTCACCTGTGATCACGTTACCAAAGCGCTCCAGGCGATGCGGCAAATGCAAGGCGTGCGCAGCGCGACCGTCTTCGGTCAATCGATGCACTTGCTGGTCGATGAGAATGTGCGGCGCGACGAGATCGACGAAAAATTACACAGCGTCGGAATCGGTCACGCCGAAATCCACGAGATTGGTCCGTCGCTCGAAGATGTTTTCGTTACCCTGAGCGCGAAATACGCGGCCGAGGAGCAGAAAGAGAAGGCAGCGTGAAACGAAAACCTTTCCGCGGGCTTGGCGCAATTTTGTTCAAGGAATTCATCGTCGTCTGGCGCGATCCGATGACGTTGTTCTTCATGTTTTTCCCGCCACTCGTGGAAATGATCGCGTTCGGTTACGCGCTCGACACCGACGTGAAGCACATGGCGCTGGTCGTTCTTAATGAAGATCGCACGGTTGAAAGCCGCCAGTTCATCGACCGGTTTGTGAACACGGAAACATTTCGCGTAGTTGGCGAAGTGCAAAGCATCGAGGAGATGTCGAGCCAGATTCGAAAAGGCCGCGCCTACGCTGGACTGCAAATTCCGCCAAAGTTTACTCAAAACATTCGCGCCGGTCATTCAGCGCAGGTTCAATTATTAGTTGATGGATCGAATTCGACCACCGCGCTGCAAGCACTAAACACCGCGTTGTCAGTAGGACTCACCCAATCGATTGAATCGCTCTTGCGAGTTACCGATCGCCACAACGTCCCGATCGATATTCGCCCGCAAATGCTTTACAACCCGGCGATGAAAAGCCCGAACTTTTATATTCCGGGAGTCATCGGGATTGTATTACAAATCGGCACCACGTTTGCCACGGCGATGGCGGTCGTGCGTGAACGCGAAAAGGGAACACTGGAGACTCTGCTCGTCAGTCCGCTCAGCCGTTGGGGACTGATGCTCGGCAAACTCGTGCCGTATCTCTGCATTGGCATGACCATGGCGACGATTCTTTTCTTGATCATGCGTTTCCTTTTCGGCGTCCCGATCGCCGGCAACGTCCTGGCCATGATGTTCGCCACCCTCATTTACGTGTTCGCGCTTCTGAGTCTCGGATTGCTCGTGGCGACCAAGGCCGAAAATCAGATGCAAGCATTGCAAATCTCGATGGTATTCATGTTGCCGAGCGTTTTCTTTTCCGGCTTTGTCTTTCCCCGCGAAACGATGCCGTGGATTTTCAAAGCGCTCGGCGCGCTTTTGCCTGCGACCTATTTCATCTCACTCGCGCGCGCCATCATTCTCCGCGGCGCGCACTTCTTCGAATACTGGCCGCAGCTGCTCATCCTGATCGTGATGTCGATCCTGCTCTTCGCTTTTTGCGCGCTCCTCTTCCGCAAAAAGATCGGATGAACTGTGGCGGCAGTAATGCCCGTCCGGCTCGGACTCTCGGCTGCGACCAAATGCTAGTCGCTCGCGTCTTTGAGCATCGATTTGAGCTGATCGCGCAACTCGGTTGGATCTTTGTGACCGTGTGCTGAAATCGCGTGCTGCACTGCGGCGTCGAGCACTTCTTGTTCGGTGCCCGACATTTTTAGACTGCAGCCCTTATCGCTCGGATAATCCCGACAATCGATTGATTTTCGTTGGGCCATACAATCTCCTTAGCTTTTTTTCAGTTCCGCCAAATCTTTCAGCACTTGGTCGCTGTGCTCCGCCGGTTTCACGCCGGTGTAAACTTTGGCGATCTTTCCTTCGGGATTAATCAGGAACGTGTTCCGCGCCGCCATCGTCGCGCCTTGATATTGCATCGTCGATCCGTATTGCGCCGAAACCTTACCGTCCGGGTCGGCCAGCAACTTGAACGTCAGCCCTTCTTTCGAGCAAAACTCTTTGTGCGAATCCGGACTGTCCACGCTCACGCCCAGGATGACCGCGCCTGTTTTATCATACTTGGCGAGGTCACGTTGAAAATTCTTCGCCTCGATCGTGCAACCACTGGTCATATCTTTCGGATAAAAATAGAGGACGACCCATTTGCCCTTGAAATCCTTCAGACTGATCTGCGATCCGTCACTGGTGGACAGACTGAAATTGGGCGCCGCGGTCCCGGTCGCGGGTTGAGTTTGCGTATCTGCGCCTTGCATAAGCGCCAATGTAGCGAAGCCGACGATTGCTGACAGGAGTGATTTTTTCATTTTCGTTTTATTAATTGGGGCTGAAACGTAACTGGGAACTCCGTGAAAGCAAAAGAACCAAAAATGATCTCGCGCGCGGGTTTACAGTTCATTCAAGCTTCAGATCAAAGAGTACTAGCTCCTCAACTGGTTCCTTCCAGATTTCAGGACTGACCGTTTTGATCGGCACTGGAATAATGTCAGTGTCAAAGTAGGTGTCGTATTCTTTTAATCGCGCCACGCATTTCGTTCGCATAGTCCGCGGAAAGGAGTGCCACAGAAATAGAACTCGACCGCGCTTATCTTGCCGAAAATCCAGCCATAGACAGTCGGGCGTCTTCTCGGGTTTTTGGCCATCTGCTTGAACAAGCCCTGGATTGACAGGTTGGCCGTCTTTTAATTGGAAACGCGCGGTTACTTTTTGGCCAAGCTTGATTACGACCTTATTTTGCATGTTTGAAGGGTTGATCGTTGTTTGATCGCCGCGATTTGAATCGCGGAACGGCTGCTTTTGCTGATACAAGTTCAACCTGTTCTTATCGATATCGTTCGCGTCCAGAGAAGCCGCGTGCATTTGCCATTTGATCGCATTATCGAATTGCCCCGCTTCCGCGTATGCCGCTGCCAGTGTTTCAACTTCCTTGGCGCCCCTCCACTTGGTTAGGTCGCAAGCTTTGCTTGCATACTCAATCGCCTTCTTGGCGTCGCGATATTTCGGCATCGGACAAGCCGACAAAAGATAAGCCTCAACGTCATATGAGCGCGGATTGAGTGGATTGAGACCAATCGCTGTTTCGTAGTCCGCCAGACTGCGGGCATAATCGTGGTTTACCTTGTGGAGAATGCCACGAAGAACATAAGCATCCGGTTCGCGGTCATTTAGCTTTATGGCCGCATTGAGATCAGCCATCGCCGGCTGAGCCTTCTCCTTGTCAAAATAACAATGGGCGCGACCAAGCAAACAGTCAGCTCGCGTAAGTGGATCTTTCGGATTGAGCTTTAGAGCTTTTGTAAAATCGGAAATGCCAGAATTGTTATCGCCTTTTTGCGAGTAAGCGGTGCCGCGGTTGTAATAAAATGACCAATCCGGCTTCAGCCGCAAAGCCGTGCTGAAATCAGCAATGGCATGCTCAAAATCCTTCTTTCCGTTATAAGCAAGACCCCTGTCGTTGTAGGCGGTTGCGTCCTTCGGATTCTGTTTTATCGCCTCATTGTATTTGAGAATCGCCGTGTCGTAGTCGCCGCTTTTGTAAGCAGCGATCCCGTCATTCACAAGTTGATCAGTTGGTGATGCGGCACGCATCGACGTTGCCGCCAACGCTAAGAACAAAAGCAATCGCGTGTTCATAAGGGGGGTTTGGTTCGCGACTGAAAGCTTGCGCTCGGGGCTAGGTTTGAGTCAATAGACATGGTCATGCCCAGAACAATATATGGTGGCAACCTTCAGGTTAAGCCGCTTCGGTTGGCCCTTGGTTTGATTGCTTGGATAGGAATCTTCGTGACGCTCATCACGCTTTTGCGTGGCTTCACATCGATTCCGGCAAATTCAGTTGGAGTCAAGACGCGCTTTGGCGCGTACGAGGGTTTGGTGAATCCGGGGCTGGCCTACGCGATTCCGTACTTTGACGAGATCCGAATCGTAGCCACCCAGCGCTTACTGAAGCTTGAGTTCGGTTTTTCAACGCCGAACGCGACAAATGCCTTTCAAGGGGATCAAGAGTCGGCAGAAACCGAGACCATGATTACGGGCGACCTTAATACTGCGCTCGTACCCTGGGTGATCCAGTACCGCATCACCGATCCCAAGGTCTATCTCTTCGGCGCGCGTGAGCCCGAACAAACATTGCGCGACCTTTCTGAGAGTGTTATGCGCGAAGTAATAGGTGACCGCACGGTTGATGAAGTTCTCACAATTGGACGGCACGACATTGAGACGTCGACCTTGAAACGACTCGCCGAATTGTGTTCGCAATACGATTTGGGACTTCAGATTCAGCAAGTCCAGCTGGCGACAGTCCGCCCTCCGGCGGTGGTGCAGGCTGCATTTAACGAAGTGAACCAGGCACAACAGGAGAAACAAACCGCGATTAATCAAGCATGGTCCGTTTACAACGATGCCGTGCCCAACGCGCGTGGTCAGGCCAAAGAGCGCGAAAAGCAGGCCGAAGCCTATGCCTTCCGTCGCGTGAACGAGGCCCGAGGAGATGCACAAAAATTTTCGCTGCTACTAGCGGAGTACCGCAAAGCGCCAGAACCGACTCGACGCCGGCTTTATCTCGAAGCGATGCAATCGATTTGGCCGAGTTTGCAAAAGAAAATCATCGTCGATGATAGCTTGAAGAATGTCCTTTCGACGCTGCCGCTGGCGCCGGCCGAACACCCGGGGACATCTCGATGAATGTAATCGATGCGACTCCGCCGCCGCCGATTGTTTCATGGGTCGTGCGAACCTTGCAAAGCCGATTCATGTCGACCTTGGGTCTTATCTTCGTTCTGAGCGCGCTGAAATGGGGAACGTTCCTTTTCACGGTTCGTCAATATGAGACCGTCATTGTGACGCGGTTCGGTAAGATTATCCGCACGATCACGACGCCGGGATTGAAGATGAAATTGCCGGTCATCGACAAAACGCAACGCTTTGACAAGCGAATCCTGGCTTGGGATGGCCCGCCGACTGAGTGCCCGACCAAAGATAAACTTTATATAATCGTGGATTGCTTCGCGCGATGGCGCATCAGCGACCCGATGCTGTATTACAATCGCCTCAATGATGAACGTAGCGCTTTATCAAGGCTTGATGACATTCTCGGCAGCGAGACGCGGACCGCGGTTGCCACGCATGACTTGGTTGAGCTCATTCGCGTGACCAAAGGACGGAAGCCATTGCGAGATGAGGCACTTGAGAAGAGCGGTACACTTTTGCCTAGTACGATTCCCGATATTGAGTTCGGTCGCGGCGAAATCGAACGACAAATCACCGAACGGACGCGACAAAAGATTGCGGATTTCGGGATCGAGCTACTGGATGAACGTTTCAAGCGCAGCAAATACAATCCAGCAGTCGCAGAAAAGATAATCGAGCGTATGTCGAGCGAGCGTCATCAGATCGCAGCGCGATTTCGATCCGAGGGACGCGGCGAGGCCGCGAACATTAGTGGGCAAAAGGAAAGCGATGTGGCGGCTATCAGCTCGACCGCGACGAGGAATGCTCTTGAGATCGAAGGTAAGGCCGATGCTGAAGCAGCTTCGATTTACTCCGCTGCCTTCAATTCCCCGGACGCGCAAGAACTCTTTACCTTTCTTCGCAGTCTTGATGTGATGCGCGCTGCGTTCGAAAAGGACACCACCGCCGTTATTTCAACCAATAGCGACCTCGGCCGAATGCTGAAATCGATGGCAGAGGCGATATCTCCACCAAAACCCAATCGTTGATCGCCCGCGTCTGGACGATCGGCCATTCGGCGCGCAAGATCGACATCTTCCTTTCGCTCTCGAAAGAGAACGGGATCAAACTCGTCGCCGATGTGCGAATGTTTCCGGGTTCGAAACGTTATCCGCAGTTCGGCCGCGAATCGCTGGCGAAGTCGCTAGCTGAAGCGGGTATTCGCTACGAACATTTTCCGGAACTCGGCGGCCGGCGCAAAGCAAAGCCGGATTCGCACAACACGGCTTGGCGGAATGAAATGTTCCGTGGCTACGCCGATTACATGGAGACGGAAGATTTTCGCAAAGGCATCGCGCGACTGATCGATCTTACGGAGGAATCCGGTCCGACCGCGATCATGTGCGCGGAAGCGGTTTGGTGGCGGTGCCATCGCTCGTTGATTTCGGATTATCTCAAAGCCCGCGGGGTTGAAGTCGTTCACATTCTCGACGGCAAGAAAACCGAACCGCATCCGTTCACCTCAGCCGCAACAATTGTGAATGGCGAGTTGAGTTACAAAGCTCTTCTGTAGCGGCGGTCTGTGACCGCCGAAATTATCTAACGTC